>OJDM01000178.1_pt1 | contig 7698 bp, 7 predicted proteins | sample 1592821 | NCBI WGS metagenome assembly OJDM01 (sample SAMN05416721, study PRJEB24817) | seawater metagenome | isolation source: Sea water | place: Canada:Atlantic | collected 2013-07 | reverse complement strand
CGTGGGCTCGGAGATGTGTATAAGAGACAGGGCGGGATGGCTTTTGATGAGTCAGCATTCTTTAAAATTTCATCAGGAAGATCATCTGACAGTAATAATTTCAACCAATCAATCAATTCAGATGTTGATGGTTTCTTCTTAAGACCAGGAATCTTTCTTAGATCAAAAAATATCTCTAAAGCTTCTTTAACGAGTGTTTTTTTAATTTTTGGGTAATGAACCGCAACTATCTTATTCATAGTATCTCTATCCGGAAATTGGATATAGTGAAAAAAGCATCTTCTTAAAAATGCATCTGGGAGCTCTTTCTCGTTATTAGAAGTAAGTATTATTAGAGGTCTATGCTTAGCTTTAATTGTTTCGCCTGTCTCATAACAAAAGAACTCCATTCTATCTATTTCTTGCAATAGATCATTTGGAAATTCTATATCAGCCTTATCAATTTCATCAATTAATAAAACAACCTGCTTGTCTGAAGTAAAAGCCTCCCAAAGCTTTCCTTTTTTAATATAATTTGCGATATCTTTAACTCTCTCTTCACCAAGCTGAGAATCTCTTAGCCTTGTAACGGCATCGTATTCATATAAGCCCTGAGATGCCTTTGTTGTTGATTTGATATGCCATTCTATTAATTCCATATCAAGAGATTGGGCAACTTCAATTGCTAACAATGTTTTTCCAGTGCCTGGCTCACCTTTTATTAAAAGCGGTCTTTCTAGAGCCATAGAGGCATTTACTGCCATGCTCAGATCTTCGGTTGATATATAATTTTTTGTTCCTTTAAATTTCATAGGGCATCCTTTTTAGTAAAATTAATTGGCTAGTTTTTCTACAGATTTTAGTATTTTAGTTAGTTGTCGACTTGAAGCAACTAAATTAGCATTTAAATCCCAAATATTACAATCTTGTTCAAAATACCCTTTATTAATATCTGCTGCTTTAAAATCTGCAAATAGGGTATCGGTAGTTGGCATTTGCCTTATATGAGTTGTGAGTGTAATGGTAGGAATCCAACCTAAAGGACCATATTTGTTTGAGACTACAGGAGGTAAAATATCAGAATAAAAAGATAAGCAAAATTGATCAGGTATGCCTCCTTCCAATCTAAGAAAAGCTGAGCATCTTGCAGCAGCTGATTCAGATGAAACATCCCTATTCCACCAGGCATGGTCAGGATGAACACTGCATTCAAGTTGCTTGATAAATGAAGGAGTGAAGCCTTTAGATATTTTATCGAAGTTTAATTCAACATAATTATCTTGATGTGATGAATGAAAAATGTCTGGCAAGGGTGTAGCAAGTCCATCAAATCCATTCATATGCTCAAAATCAGAACAAGTACCAGTAAAAACAGCACAAATCTTACTGTCTTGAATTAATTTAACAATACCCGAAGAGCTGCCTTTAGATATTTTTAAAATTTCTACATCCAGCAATATTTCTTTTTGCTCTATTCTGTTTAAGTATTGAACTGACGAGCTGATTGCACAGCTATGAGGTAATGCAGAGACAAGCGCCTTATGCATAATAGCCATGAGATAACCACCATGAGGAGTATTGCCCACAAAGTAATTAGAATTAGGTACTAGTGAAAACTTTAATTCTCCTAAGGCTTTTAATGTAAGAGCGTCTTGAAATTGATTATATTGATTCATGATTTTTTAATTTTAGTTCATAATCCGTATTATTTAAAATTTATCACAGACATGCATCAACTATTTGATATGGCTTGCAACTTTACAAGCGAACAATTTAACAAAGATTTAGATGAGACTATAGAAAGAGCTATAAGTGCCAATGTCTCACAGTTCCTAATTGTCTCTGCATCATTAACTGATACTAAAGATATTCAAGATATATTTAAAAAGTATAAATCTCATTGCGCTTTTACCCTTGGCACTCACCCGCATCATGCTAGTGAGATTAATGATGAAGAAATTCAAAAAATGAGATTACTTATTGGTGAGTTAAACCCAAATGCAATTGGGGAAACTGGTTTGGATTTTTTTAGAAATATTTCAACTTATGAAGAGCAGCTATTTGCATTTGATGAGCAAATAAAATTAGCTATAGAATTTAATAAGCCACTATATCTTCACCAAAGAGATGCCCATGAAGATTTTATAAAAATAATTCAAAAGTACAAAGATGATATTAGCAATGCAGTGGTTCATTGCTTCACAGGAACTAAGGATGCATTGAATGATTATTTAGAATTGGGATTCCATATAGGGTTAACTGGTTGGATCTGTGATGAAAGAAGAAATGTTGAGCTAAGGCAAATAATCAAAGATATACCCCATGATAAATTGATGATAGAAACTGATTCACCATTTTTAATACCTAGAAATCTTGAAAATAAACCCAAGACAAATAGAAATGAACCTCAGTATCTTCCTCATATAGCCGATGAAATTGCTGGATTAATGGGTCTAGAAACAGACGACTTAATTGATATAACTTACAAAAATAGTATCAATTTTTTAAATAAATAAATCTTTATTTAAGTTAAATTCTGAGCAGACATCAACTGTATCAATTCCTATTTCAGATGCGTTATGTTTAATATTTAATGGTGTATTAGAAAATCTTGGGGATGGTGCAGGTTGGTTAAATCCATCCATATCAACAAATGCATTTCGACTTACATTGTGATGATGATTTTTAGATTCTTCTAGATCAAGGACAGGGGTAACACATGCATCAGAGCCTGAGAATATATCCATCCAATCATCTCTAGTTTTTAAGATCACCTTTAAAGAAATAATTTTTTTAAACTCTGGCCAAAGCTCTTTGTTCATTTGGTCGCTAAACCGTGAATCGTTAATATCAAGTTTTTCTAAAAGAATTTTGTAGAACTGAGGCTCTATAGATCCGACGGCTATAAATTTACCATCACTACATTTATAAGTGTCGTAAAAATGAGCTGCGCCATCAAGTAAGTTATATTCTCTTTGATCCTTCCATAATCCCATACTATTTAATGAATAAAAAAAGCTCATCAATGCCAAGCTGCCATCAACCATAGATGAGTCTACGACTTGCCCTTCACCAGTTTTAAGAGAGCTAATTAGGGCTGAGAGCATGCCTACTGCAAGATGCATACCGCCACCACCATAATCTCCAACTAAATTTAACGGAGGTACTGGGTTAGAGTCTGCTCTTCCAATTGAATTTAATGCTCCCGACAGACCAATATAATTAATATCGTGTCCTGCTTGAAGGGACATATCACCGTCCTGGCCCCAACCAGTCATGCGGCCATATACAAGAGCTTTATTTAATGGAAAACATGTCCTAGGCCCAAGATCTAATCGCTCCATTACACCAGGTCTAAATCCTTCAAAAACAGCATCTACCTGTGATATCAATTTATGAATTTCTAAAATGGTTTCTGGTTTTTTTAGGTCTGCAACAATTGATCTTTTTGATCTGTTATGAATATCAAATTTATTATGATTACCTCTTTGCTCTGGTCTGCTTATTCTTATAACATCAGCACCTAAATCAGCCAATAACATACCGCAAAAAGGTCCTGGTCCAATACCAGAAAATTCAATTATTTTTATACCTTTTAATGGTCCCATCTAGTAATACTATTGGAAAACTTTAAATTTAACCAATAAATTTGGTAATAAAGTTAGTGATACCTTGAAAGCCACAACCATAGCAATTGCAGTAAAGATTCCAAAGAGCTTAGTAGGAAAGAAATTTGAGAATGCTAGTACAGAAAACCCAGCAGCAATAGTGGCTGCTGTATAAAAGATAGCTCTTCCAGTAGTTGTATGGGCGTTTGATAAGGCTAAATCAATTGAATTTGTAGCTTTAATTTCTTTCTTATATCTATAAATATAATGAATTGTATTATCTACGGCCATTCCAACACTTATAGCTGCAACTGTTATTGTCATTATATCTAAAGGCAGACCAAATAAACCGAGAAGTCCCAAGACAGAAAAGGCAACGAAAACATTTGGAATTAAGCCAATAAGAACAACTTTTAATGATTTAAAGATAAGCAGAAGCATTAACGCAATAACAGAAAATACAATTAAGAGAGAGCCAATTTGAGATTTGAATAAAGATTGAAGCATATTGTTATAGAGAACAGCTAAGCCGGTTATCTCATAGTCTCCTTTCTCAAGATTAAATTTATTTTGAAGATCATAATCAATCTTTTCAAGAAGGTCTTTTCTATTTAAGTTCTGTGAAGATTCATTAACTCTTGCGGAAATTCTAACAACGGAGTCATCTTCATTTATATATGCATAAAGCAGCGTTTCTCTAATGTCTTCAGGTAGAACTGATCTCAGCAAGGCTAACTCAAGATCGTTAAGGTCTTCTCCATCGTTGATATCTCTTGCAAGCTTGATACCACTTGCGACACTTAAGACTTTGCCAATTTCAGGCAGTGATTCTAAGTAATCGTGTATATCTTCTAATTGATTTAAAGAGTAGACATTCCACCAGTAGCCAGAGGCATTACTATTGTCATCTTCAAAAAGGTCGTCATCGAATATATCATCATCAATAAAGTTATTAATTTCTACTAACTTTGGCTGACTAATAATGATATCCAAAGGAGCTGTTCCACCAAGATTTAAATCTATCTCGAGCATCCCCTTGTGTATTTCGGTATCTTTAGCAAAGTAATCAATAAATCTATTTTCAACTTCAAGTTTTGAGGCCCCGTATAAAAAAACGATAAAAATTAATGTAAATAATACGTTTATAAAAGTTGAGTAGTTTTTAGAAAAGCTTAATAGGCTGGAAGTTACTCTGTGGAGAGAAAGATAGTCTTTTGTTTTTATGTAACCAATCATTGCTATTGCACTTGGTAAAAATGAAAAGGTAAAAAGAAATGCAATTGAAATACCAAAAGCCATCATTTTTCCAAACTCAATCACTGGCTTTAAGTCTCCAAGAAGAAGAGATAAAAAAGCAACAGCAGTTGTAGTGGCTGCAAAAAAACATGGTAAGAACATCTGATTAAAAGCTTCTTTTAAAGCCTTTGTATAATCTTCAGGGTTCCTTTTTAGCTCATTTATCTTGACCAAAACATGAACAGATAATGAGATAGTTAAAATAAGTAAAAGTGCTATAAAGTTTGACGAAACTACACTTATCTTCCAATCCATGTATCCAAGAAATCCTGCTGTAACAAATGTAGTTAAAAAAGCGTTAGCTATTGGCAGGATAACAAACCATATATTTCCAAAAAATATATAGAGCATAAAAGCAAAGATTAAAGCTACAGTTGTGCCGAAAAGAACAAGATCAGATTTTATATAATCCATCATATCGGAGGTAATCATTGTTGATCCTCCAAGGTATAAAGTGGCATCGTCTCTGTAGTTATCTAAAACGCTTCTAATGTTAGCTATTAATAGAGAGTCAAGGGCTGCCTCTTCATCATTCAGTTCGCCTATTCTTTTGTTAACTTTTAGAAGTCGGTCACTTAGTATAATTTTATTATTTGATATTTCTGGCTCGCTTGAATTGAGGGAGTCCTTGATTTCATACCTCTCGCTCATCAAGGAGTTATATTCTTCGTTTGCTTTAAGAGATACCTGCATTGCAGTAATTAAGCCATCTCTACTTATAATGAGATCCTTGTATATTGGGTTATTAATTATTTCTTCTTTAGCAAGAGCAAGGTCAATGCCGTCGGATGTTAAATCTTTTAGATTATCTGCAACATCGGTTAGGCCTACCCGTGGCTGAAAGAATATAGGAGCATCCATAAGAGATAATACAGATTCAACTCCATCTATAAGAGTCAAATCTTTCTCTATACTGAGAATCGTATCAAGCGACTCTTTAGTAAAAAGCTCTCCATTTGGTTCGTATGTTACGTATAGAAAATTTGAGTCGCCAAACTCCTCCTCAGCCTCTCTATAGATCTTAAGTGAGTTATCACCCTCTAATACCAAGGCATCAGAAGAAGCATCAAGTTTAAAATTTGAAATACCCAGTGAGGCTATAACTGCAATAGATAAAACAAATGCTAAAACTGATAATGGGTTATTAATAACATTGTCACAGTAGTTCTTGATATAGCTTTTCATTATTTTTTATGGATGCAGTTAGGCGATCTTGATATATCAGGATTTAATCTAAATTCTTCTGTATCAAATGCATTAATTGATAGAGCATGAATATTGTTCATAGTTGTTTTTAGAGATGAATAAATATGTTTATGTCTTTGAATTAAGGTCATATTTTTAAAAATATTACTAACAACAACCAGCTTGAAGTGTGACTCAGAACCCCTTGGTACATTATGCATAAAGCTTTCATTTACCAATTCAACATACGAGGGATTATAAGACTCCTCAATTATTTTATTAATAGTAGATGCAATAGATTCATTGGTCATAGTAATCTAATTATAAATGATTAGTGCTTGATAGAGTCGGTGTTTATTGTTTCTATAATTTTAATTACGGCTTCCCACCTTGCCCACTCTGACTCATCAAGTGACGCTGCATATTCTGCAGCCCTAAGCATGGCTATTGTCATAGCCTCCTCTCCGTATTGTGAAATAAGGGCTATGGCTATTTGCTGAAGATCATTTTGCATTTTATAGAATTAAGCTGAGCGGAGAAGCTTTGTATTCTGTCTTTCAATTAAACCCCAGTCAATTAGCTTGAATTCTCCTTCATTTGTCTCAACTAAGGCAGTTATTGATTCAACCCAATCTCCACAATTATGATATTCAATACCATTTATATTGGTAATTTCTGCCTTATGTATATGACCACAGACAATACCGTCAAAACCTCTTCTTTTACATTCAGCAGACAAGGTATCCTCATAGTCTGACATCTTGTTAACGGTCTTTTTCGTAGCGTCTTTTAAGTATTTAGCTAGAGACCAGTAACCATAACCCAACCTTGATCTAAAGAAGTTTAAAACTTTGTTTAATGCCAATAAAAAGGTATAAATTTTATCGCCTAAAATTGACAAACTTTTTCCAAATCTTGTAACAATGTCAAATTGATCTCCATGGATAATTAAAAACTCCTTTCCTAAGTGAGTTGTGTATGAATGCTCTTCTTTTAATTCAATATTCCCAAGCTCAAGGGGTTGATAGATACGAAGAAAGTCATCATGATTTCCCGTTATATAGGTAACTTTTGTACCATGTTTTGCCATAGAAAGAATATTTCTAATTACATTACTATGCTCTTGTGGCCAATAAAGCTTTGACTTTAAGCGCCAGCAATCAATAATATCCCCAACAAGAAATAAATTTTCACAGGAGTGAGATTTTAGAAAGTTATACAAGTATTTAGATTGACAACCTTTGGAGCCAAGATGAACATCAGATATAAAGATAGATTTGTAATCAGACATAGCAACATTATGAGTTACCTAAACTTAGAGTCAACATTATATATATAAGAATTTATGAATATTTTATGGGTGAGAGACGGGAAAATTGGTCATGAAAAGCAGGTTAAGGTCCTGTTGGATGAAGTTGGTAAATCCATTGAAGTTTCGATAACAGAGTATGTTGTTCAGCCCTTTTCAACTCAAAGATTTCTTTCATGCCTATTCAAAAAATTACCATTTATCGACAATGAGTTTGATATTATTATTGGAGCTGGGCATTCAACTTATTCGAAAATACTTAATTTTAAGAAAGTTTCAAAGAAGAAAGCTATAGCTATTGCTGTTCTTGTGCCATCACTT
>OJDM01000169.1_pt1 | contig 7819 bp, 5 predicted proteins | sample 1592821 | NCBI WGS metagenome assembly OJDM01 (sample SAMN05416721, study PRJEB24817) | seawater metagenome | isolation source: Sea water | place: Canada:Atlantic | collected 2013-07 | reverse complement strand
GTTTTACTTTTCATAACCAAGGTTATGACCAATAAAACCCCACCTACTACCTACTAGAAGTGAGCTACTGCTGTGTCTCTTTTCAGAGAGCTCGAGTACAACACTCGAGCACTACCGTAGTCCCCGAGGCCCGCTCAGACCGCGAAGAGAACAAGAAGACATGAGAAGGAGAGTCCCTTGAGGGTGGCCCTAAATTGCGTGCGCGCCCCCGCAAACCCCGGGGGCTCCGGCCCGCCCCCCTCGACCCTTGCGGGCCGAAGGAGCCGAGCCAGGACCCCGGGGAAGAGGAGGAGCGCAAAACTTAGGGCCACCAAAACCCAAGAGAGAGCACAGACGAAGAAAGGGAGAAGACATAGAATCATGGAAGATGCCATCATGAGGAAGCGACTATTCCGGTAGAGACTCCACCAGAGGTGCTTCGAGGGTCATCCAAGCTCGTGGAGGCGTCTGTGAGCCACCCAAGCTCGACGCGAGCTCACGGTGGCAGACTCAGAAGCCCCAACGAGTCCTCTGTGATCGCCAGAGACGAGGCTGTGCCTGAACGGCGGAAGAGGGCCCGATGGGCTCAGGAGCCTGAGGAGCTCACGAGTTGCTGACGCCCAAGTTGAACTCGAGGTATTTCCTTTCCTCGAGGTATTTCGCGTTGCTGCGCGAGGACAATGCCGTTGTCGATGAGGAGGTTGACCCGATCGGTGGTGCGAGCCAAGTACTCCTTGATGTCGGCGGAGTCCTCGCGAGCCCAGAAGACGTGGCCAATCGGGTCGTGGAAGCCGACAACGAGGGAGCCCTGCATGACTGGGAGGTCCTTGAGGCATCTGCGATCGGAGAGGATCGACTCGTCGAGAGGCATGTTGACCCACTGCCAGAGGGCCAGGAATGCAACCGAGGCAGGGCGGTTGAGGTACGTGCCGCCCTCAGGGTCTGTCGGAGTCCACCTCCGTTCGGAGAAGAAGAGCGTGAGCTGCTGGACGTCGAGCTGCCAGAACTGAGCGGCTTCTTCGAGAGTCCCTTTTGTCGCGTTGAGGCGCTTGACCACGCCCATGATGCGGCCGAGCACAATGCGGAGGTAGTCGCGAGACCCTCCGCGGTTCCACTCCGAGAGGGTGATGAAGCAGGATGAGCAGGTCCACAATCCCTCATGGTGATGATCGCACTGTAGGAGCCACGCGAAGGTGGAGGAGCGCGCGACGATCTGGCGTCCAACCGAAAGTCTGCTGGAAAATATATGAGATCCTTTCCAGGAGCCTGTCCGTGAAGGTGAAGTACAGAGAGTAGCACGTGCGTGCAATGCGAGCTGTGGAGATCGGATCCGACCAATCGCCAGAGGTTGCGATTTGCAACACCAGGAGGTTGATGCTGTGTTCCTGTTCAGCTCTCGCCCACGCCACTGCGTTGATCACACTCCTGCGACGATAATCAGACATCAACGCGCCGCAGAGTGCTCGGAGCAGGAACCGCTAGAGTGGGCCGAGAAGACTGCGAGTTACCCAATCAAGTCGAGAGCTGAAGGCCCTGGTGAGTTAGGTTAAGAAGAACGCAAGTCAAACAAGGTTCTGAGAGATTGCAAAGGCCGTGGCGACATTGGGAGGGGCAACTCTCCTGAGTTGATACTCCGAGTGTAACCGAGAGGCTGAAGATAGGCGATGCAACGAGATTGTAAGCTGCCACTGGAGCTCTGAGCAAATGCGGCGCAGGCCGATCATTACGTAGTTTACTTAGAGAACTAGCGACGCCCAGAGCCTCAACTTTTCCCGAGGGGGGCAAAAGTCGCGGCTCCACGGAAGCTGTCTTTTGGTCCTGAGGGGACGTAGAGCGAGTTCATAGCCAAGTTGGTTTACTTAGAGAGACAGCGACGCCCAGAGCACCAACTCTTCTCGAGGGAGAGCAGAGTTGTGGCCTTGAGGAAGCTGTCCATTGGTCCTGACTGGACGACAAGTGAGAACATGACCAAGTCAAGTTGTCCTGAGATAAACAAGATTGCGACGAAGAAGTGAGAGTAGAAACCGAAAACATGGAGGTGAGAAAGAGAGACGACATCATGAGAGAGATGAGGCAGAGGCGGGCAGAGGGCAGAGGCGAGCAGGCGGGCAGCGGGAAGAGACATGAAGAGGCCAACCTGACGGCTTGAGGCGGTCAAATTGATGGCGGAATCTTGCCGTCAGGCTGAGTTCCTTGCAGAGGGCAGAGGCGGAGAGGCAAGGACAATGGGCGAGACTGGCCGAGGCTGGCCCGCGTTTTGCAAGGCTCATGTGCCGAGGCAATCGCGAGCGAGCTGAGTCAAATCAATCCTCATATGTTCCTGAGTTCCCATCAGAGGGGCCGACCCGCGACTAGGCGCGTCAGCAACGTTGAGCTTGGAGGGGACCCAGAAGGCTAGAGGTTCAATGCCGAGCCGGGCGAGCTTGCGCCAGATCGCGTGTGAGATCGCACCGAGGTCCGCCACTGAGGAAGTGCCGTTGCGGAGAGACCAAAGCGCCACTGAGTTGTCCACGAGGAAAACCAGGCGCTGACCGCAGAGGCTCTTTTCCCAATGAGTCACAGCGACGAGGATCGTGAACAGCTCGTAGGCGTTGATCTGAGTGCTTCTCTTGATGAGGAAAGGTTTCGCGGCCGAGGTGTTCCCGGCGAACCACAGAGCAGACGTTGCTTGGAGGAGTACTGCTCCAATGCCGCCGGAGCCTGCTGCGTCCGTGTAGAGGAGCGCCAGCGGGAGTTCTCGAACGCCGAGGTGCACCGTCGCGGAGTTGGTCGTGTGGAGGAATGACTGCCACCAGACGAGATCCTTCGAGAGCTTGATGCGGTCCACGAAGGCCCCGTGAGCGAGGCGGAACAGGCTCGATAATCGAGCGCGAGGGAATCGCCCCCACACTGCTGAGCAGCCGAAGGCGAGCCGTCCGGCCAATCGGCGAGCTGCTTCTGAGGTGACGCTCCCGTCGGAGATGAGTGCTTGTAGTTCGGAGAGCCAGAAGGTAACTTTCCCGGAGTCCACTGCGAGAATGGCGCAGAGGCCATGAAGTGCAACTCTGACTCCGAGGACATCTTGAATGCGGCTGGGCCGAGGGGTCTTGTCTGGGGAGAGGACGAAGCCGAAGAGGCCGACAACCTCGACGAGCAAATCCCGTGATTGCTCGGCAAGACAAGAGAGCTCCGCGAAGAAAAGGTCGTCGACGTACTTGAGGACTGGCAGAAGGAAGACGCTGCGGAGGATGCTGACTATGGCCTCTGAGACCCAGTCCCACGAGTACACTGCTCCGACGGCCCCGAAAGGCATGCAGAGCTGGGTGGAGGCGAAGACTCCTCGCGAGACGGGGTCGGTGACGAGAACGTCTGCGAACTCGAGGTCGGAAGAGTGAATGGGCACTGAGCGATAGGCTGCTTTGAAGTCGCTTTTGAGGATGTTGATAGAGTGGGACGGGAAGGCCGCGAGGAGCAGCCGCGCAGACTCGACGAGCTCGGTGATGCGAGCCATCGAGATGCGCCTTCGCACGGAGGTGGTCCAATTGACGAGGCTTTCGGCGAAGTCGTCGATGGAACGAAGCTTGAGCTGGCCAGACGCGGTCCGCTGAGTAACACCGAAGCGTCTCGTACCGAGGCGCTCTGGGTGAGTGGCTGCTGGCGAGAGCGGAGACATCCTTCCCAGCTTGATGTCGATGAGGGTCTGGTCCCAGAGGTGCTGCAGATTCTGAGCGTCTTGGCCTCCAAGCTGAGCTTCTCTCAATAGCCGGAGTTGCTTGGATGTGAGCTGAGATCTGAGTGCTGGCGCCTTTGTGCGAAGGTCGTGGACTGAGACCGAGGGAAACCGAACCGCTGCAGGGGGAGCGTAAGGGGGAACTGGGATGTTCCCTGTGATCGGGAAGCCCTCGAGCAGGCCGGAGATGACGTAATCGGCATTCGGGAATGAGATCAACGAGAGGTACTGCTGGAGCAAGGAGACATGGACCCCGGAGGGGCTCGCTGCTTGAAGTACCTGTCGGACGTGTTGCGGAGCTGCGACCAGAGATGATCTGGTTGCTGGCGCGAGTTCTTGTGCGCGGCACCTGAGCGTGTTGAGCTCGAATCCCCAAAGTGCTCTGAGTTGTGCCGGGGCAAGATGCGATCGAGCTCGAAGAACGCGAGCGACTTCTCCTCCAAGAGCTGGGCGCAGGGGGACAGCACAAAGGATTCGACGAACACGGCGAGGGTGCGCGACAAGAGCTGTTTCTGCGTGAGGACCGGTGAGCTGACTCGGAAGTTGAGTCAGAGGGTCCAACTTTGTCCGCCAGGAGTCCGATGCGCCACCGGCGGAGGCGGAAGCTTCCGGTGGCGAGAACCCCCCGACGACATGATGAGCAGCGCGTCGGTCTGAGTGAGCGTCGTCGGGCCTGCGTCAAGTGACCTGGTCGCTGAGCCGGAGGCGACGAAGTTTGCGAACGGCTGGAGAAGGGCTGAGACGACAAAGACCGAGAAGCCATTCCCAAGACGAGACAGCTGGTCCCAACCCTGAGGGGTGCCTGGATCAATGCTGGAATAGCCAGACGAGCAAGGGGGGTACCCATGAGCTCGTTCAACTTCTTGAGGGAGTAGAGGGCGGAGGCAATCGCCGAGACCACCGGAATGGATTGCTCGAGGAACCATCCCTCGGAGGTGAATTGCTGAAGAGCCTTTGGTCCGGAGTTGGACATTCGAGACGCGGCTAATGCGCATCGACTTGAGAATGAGCCCCTGTATCTGAGTTCGCTGCTCGGAGGTGATGTCGGAGCGAAAGGCGAGGCCGAACTCCGTGTAGATTCCGAGGCTGTGCCGAGGATATGGCTCGGGGAATTCGCTGGGATGCCCTGGTTTGAACGGCCGAGTGAGCGTGCACCATCTGTGCCCGAAGTCGGTATTCGCTCGGGCTCCGAGAAGTTCCCAGAGAGGCTGCCAACCAACCTCGAGGATGGCGTCAGCCTTGAGGATGGAGGACGGCGGCGCAGGAGGTTTGCCAAGCGAGCACCAGTAGGTCCGAGGTCTGGACGAGGGTGACCACTGCGCGGCATCAATGAGCTGAGCGGGGCTACCAAGGAGTGCTGTGATAGCGTCCCTGGCGTGAGCCTCGGTGACAACGTTTTCGACGAGGTAGTGCACGACGAGTTGGGACCTCGACGCTGTCGCGTGAGCTCGAGTGCGAGCGACGAGAACTGCAAACACCCAGATGAGCGCGGAGCGAGGGTCGGCCAAGAGTTCTCTGCAAGGATTGGCTCGACTGAGACCTTGGCACGGGGAGCCACCAACGAAGAGAACAGCAACGAGGTTGGGAAACTGCTCGAGGATCTGGAACAGAGGACGGCAGTCGTCATCGGTGAGGGCGAGAACTGATCCAAGGTTGCCGGTGGAGTCCTTGAGGTCGGAGAGCCAAACAGAGGAAGAACAAAGCTTCTCAGTGAGGACCCTTCGGCAGCCAGAGTCGGTCTCGAAGAGAAGGTGGCGGACGGAGAGATGGTCGGAGACGCCCGCCAACCGCAGAGCGTACACTGCACCTCCGATGCCGCTGAAGAGGTCGAAGACGAGAAAGCGAACGGCAGAGTTTGCCGAAGGAGGCAATTGAAGAGGCAGGGGTTCCGCTGGCTGCGAGGACCCTCCCAGACCCGGCGGCTCGGGAGAGGGAGGGAGCTGTCCCTATCCGCGAGCAGCGCGAGCCGCCGAGGCTGCTTTTGCAGCGTCGAAGCGGCGGGCCTGGTCCGGATGCTTGGTGTCGAGGTGCTCTTTGAGGCAAGCCGCGCCTGACGCGCAAGAGCGATTCGACCGAGGATCGTTGTCAAAGCACACGGGGCGCTTGGGGCCTGAGGCCACCCGAGGGCCAGTGGGCCGAAGAACCGGAAGCGGAGGAGGAAACGGAAGCCGAGGTTCGCCAGGGGAGACGGGTGCTGGGGCGCTGTGGCGAGAGGCCTGGCTCCCACCTCGTCCGCGAGCCCCGCCGGAGCCGCGTGCCCTGAGGTTCGGCTGTTGTGACGGCCGAGAATGAGTGAGTTCTTGGAGCTCAAGGCGCTGCCAGACGACGAGGTCTTTGGTGGCGATCGCCGCGCTGAGATCGAACGCTTCCGAGGATTTGATGCGGTCCTTGAGATGCTCGTTGAAGAGGAGCACGTATTTGCTTGCGAAGTCTGAGCTGCGTTCATCAGCGATTCGAGAGATGAGCAATACGTGGGCGAAGACCGCCGTGATCGAGACCTCACCAATGGCAAAGTGAGACAGCCAGAAGCACGAGACGTTATTGATGAGACGTGCTGTGCCCTCGAGCTTCTTCTCTCGCTGAGTGATGACAGCTTTCCGAGCGCTGCGGGGGAGGCCGAGGCCCACCCAGCAGGGGGTCCAAAGCTCGACAGCTGTTGAAGCCAGGTAGGGGACTCGAGGGTTGAGTCGGGTAGCTCTGGAGCGGTGGAGCCGCTGTAGCCTGGTGAGATCACCGAACCAAGAGGGTTCGAGAAGCGTCGCGGATCCTTTGGCATCAGAGGACTCGCGAAGGACGGAGCCGAGGTCAAAATAGTCACCGGGCTCGAGGTCGGAGTCCTCTGAGAGGCCGCGATCATCGATGTGCTTGCGTGGGCGACGAGAAGCGCGAGCAAGCTTCGAGATGGCTTTCGCGAGGTCGGGGCTGTGCCCAGGAGACCCACCGGGCTCTGGGGAGACACCACGATGCCTCTGAGGCGGGGAGAAAGCCCGACTCGTCCCCGGATAAGTGGCCTCGTGGATAGTGATGACGAGCGCACGGAAGAGTGTGCGCCCTGGGTACCCAAGCGAGTCTTGGTGTTTGGCCCAGAGAGTGTCGACGTCGTGGCGGTCAAGATCCGCGAGGACGTGTGGGTCGCTGAGACTCTCGTCGACAATGTGCTGAGAAAGAGTGTCTCGGAGCTCCCGCGGGTACCGACTGAACGTGCTGCAAGAACCGAGGTAGGCTTTGTAGGCCTCAAGGGGAGCAACGAGGCAGTTCTGCATGAGTGTGGCGAAAGGATTCGGAGGTGTCCGAGGAACATCAATGAGTCCATCGTGCCTGGGCCCAGAGGTCGGATCGGAGCGGCCCAAGAGATGGTCGTCTTCATCAGAGAGCTCCCTGCCGTAGAGAGGGGCTCTGACCCTGGGAGACAAGCGAACCCTTGAGGAGACACGGCGGCTCCTGCGCCGAGAACGTTCACGAGAGCGTCGAGGAGACGACGCCCGCCGTCGCGATGGCGAACGCGAGCGCGCAACATGGCGAGGCATGAGCGCTGATGCAGAGATGTAATGCTGACTCCGAGCTAACGAGCTCGCACTGGAGTGCCACTCTTGCCCCCTGGCTTCTTCCAAGGAGGACTTTAGGGCCGAGACGCACCCCTCAGATTGTCCGGATTGAGGATGTTGGTGAGGAAACGGCCGAGGCCTTGTTGGCGCTGAGCGCAGAGTGACACTACGAGCTCAGCCCGGAGATCCAGCCGTGAGCCTGCAAGAGCAAGCCTGAAAGAGCTGAAGAGAGATATGACTCAAGCTTGAGAGGCTTGAGCCAAAATGGCCGACGGATAAGAGAGATACACAGAATGCAGGGAAAGAGAGAGAAGGGGGGCCCCGGGGATCGGTAGGAGTAGGCATAGTAGTCCGAGGTTTTACTTTTCATAACCAAGGTTATGACCAATAAAACCTCACCTACTACCTACTAGAGGTGAGCTACTGCCGAGTCTCTTTTTCCCGAGAACTCGAGTGCTATCATGGTCCCCGAGGCCCGCTCAGACTGTGAAGAGAACAAGAGATATGAGAGGGAGAGTCCTTTGAGGGTGGCCCTAGATCTGTCTCTTATACACATCTCCGAGCCCACGAGACTAAGGCGAATCTC
>OJDM01000168.1_pt1 | contig 7828 bp, 1 predicted proteins | sample 1592821 | NCBI WGS metagenome assembly OJDM01 (sample SAMN05416721, study PRJEB24817) | seawater metagenome | isolation source: Sea water | place: Canada:Atlantic | collected 2013-07 | reverse complement strand
GAGATTCGCCTTAGTCTCGTGGGCTCGGAGATGTGTATAAGAGACAGACTCAGGAAACCACTAGCGGAGGACAAGGAGATTGCCAAGGTGGAACTAGAAGAAAAGTGGAAACTATACGACAGGATCTACATGAAGGAGTCCAGCGAACTACAGGAGCTCTTCGAAACTATCAGCATTGCGGAGAGCCAGGCACTATACCTTGAGGGCATGGACAAGATGGACAAACTACGTCTTGATCGACGTATGCCTCCTCACCATCCGGACTACAACATCCACTTTGCCAGGATGATCACTAAGCTCACTGATGAAAGTGAATTTCCCTGTGCAGTCAAGAACTACGATTGGGAGGCGATGCAATACGTCATGACTAAGGCGGAGATTCAGTGCACTAAACATGATGCGGGAGAACAGGACTACAAGTTCGCGGTGCTCAGTCACGCGGACTACCTGAAGTTGCTTCAGGGTGAACTAGTCATCGACCGACACTACTACCACCCCACTAACTGGTGCTACAATCCAAAAGATGCGATGACATTCGCGAACTACTTGATCAGCACGAACTACGAGAGGCCGTTTGACAACGAGAACACCGACTACCATCTCGTTGCACTACCCATCAGAGAGCAACTATTTGATTCAAAGACTAATTCTCATCGTCCGTTGAAGCATTTCAACAGGCACTACGGGGCCTACTACGTGAACTATGAGAGCGACGAGTTCGTGGAAGGCGAGGATTCGCAAACTATCCGACTGCCCGACGAGATGATTGACTACCTCCAGGTCTGGAACGTGTCTCAGGAGACTATCAGGTACTATGATGATCACGTTGAAGGTGATCCTAGCTGCTTCCGCGACTTCACTAAGACCTACCATGGCGTGGAGACGCGAGATTACAGCACTATGTATGGTTCACTACTTGATGGTCCAGACAACTTGAAGTTCATCCAGTACTACAAGGAAATGATCGGGAATTCGAACAACAACATCGCGTACTACATGAGCGGGAACTACGTCCAGGATTTGAGAATGAAGACTAGTGATTTCAAGCATTGGTACACAGAGGGGACTAACTACGAGAATGACATGATCAACTACGCGGTCTACCACCTCTGCATGTACTACCAGGAGAAAGATGGTTGGACATCTCCACTACTCACGAGGTCGGATGATGTCACTACGCAGCTGATGGCACCAACTATGATTGAACTATCCAGGCAATACGGTTGCTCCATCACACCAACGCAGGTCATCGACTACTACAAGTTCAAGAAGATTACGCCACCTGAGATTGAAGACAACTACAAGAAGCATGTCAACGACGACTTCTACAACTACAAGGTCATCAACGAGAACTACACGAACTACAAAATGAAGCCGATGCATGAAGGGACACTACCAGGTTTTCCTTCTGCGTTCACTACCGGAACGTCTTCGTCCTCGAGTCAGCCAATGACTAAGGGACTGAAGCGACAGCGTTTGTGAACTATCACTACATCATGAATGGTGATAGTGATGCGCGGAAAAGCTGTACTACAAAAGATAGTACTAGCTTCATTTGATTTTCTGTGATAACTAGGTCACGTTTGAGGCACTAAGTGAAAGTGCAAGTTTGAAGTAATTCGTCTTACTACTAGCGTCTTCGCAGCGCGTGCATGTGACTACTTGTTGTTTGAGCTTGTTTGATCGGACTACAGTGACAGAAATGCACTATTGCTCAGTGCAGGTACTACGGTGGCACATCAGGCGATGCTCAACTAAATAGTTGGCATCGAGGGGGCATGTAAAAATGTGCCTACCTCTACTACCTTCTACCAGCCACTGTACGTACTAGCATTGCATGCATGTGTGTTGCACTATGTGGATCCGAGGCCTTGAGTCATCGAGTGACTAAAAGGAGTCAGCATTGCTTCCCACAGTACTTTACTACTAGCTTTGCTAGCAGCCCGCCGTGTCACTATCTTTTCATGGCAGCGGAGCGCGGCTTCTGAACTACGACAACAAGAACCAGTTCTTTACGGAGAACCAGTTCTACTATATCAACCTGACTGAGGACATTGACTACCTCGGCAGCAAAGATGGCAGGCAATCTCAAACTACGGATTGACCCGCCGAGCAAGTTCTCCGGAAGAGAGAACTACGAAGAGTTCTCGAAGAAACTTCGGAACTACATGTGTCTATCAGACCTACGATATGCAGAACTAATGACATGGTCTACGAGAAGGACTACGGAAATTACACTCACACAACTACGCGAGAGAGATGTTGATGAGCAAGCCGGCATCACGGAAAAGCTTAGCTCACTATTCTACTACGTCCTATCCGGATTGATGGAAGGACCAGCGTACACTATCGTGGACCAGATTGAAGACTCCAATGGCTTCGAGGCGTGGCGAAGACTACACACTCGATATGCCAGAACTAAGATGCAATCAGCCATCATGAAGCTTGTGACCATCGTCTCCACTAAGTTCAACAACGAAAAGAACTTCGAGACTACGTTCGCAGAGTGGGAGAACGACATCACTAAGTTTGAGGCTGCTGTGGGAAAAGAACTATATGACGAGATCAAAGTTGGACTACTCATTGCCGGAACAACAGGCAAACTACATGATCACCTCTGCCTTACCGTCACGGATGTCATTGACTACGAATCAGTCAGACAAACAATATTACACTACTTCAAGTCAAAGACCTTGACTACAAGCATCAAGTCCAACTACGAAAACAGTGGAACCCAGCCTATGGATGTCGATGCCATCAAAGGCAAGACTAAAGGAAAAGGCAAAGGGAAAGGCAAGAACAAAGGACCACCACTACCTCCAAAAGGAGGTGACTACAACAAAGGAAAAGGAAAAGGCAAAGGAGATCAAAAAGGCAAATACAACAACAACTACCAAAACTATCAACAATCGTACAACAACAACTACAAAGGACAACAACAACAGTCATACAAAGGACAAGGAAAGAACAACTACACAAGGAAAAGGCAAAAGCTCCAAATTCTGCAGCCATTGCAGAACAACTACACACGACACAAGAGATTGCTGGCACAAAGGTGGATCAAAAGGAGTACGAGGACTAGAAGATCAACAACAAACACAAACAGAAACTACAACACAACCACAAGCAGGAAACACCAACGCAGTATACGGCACTATCGTCGGAGAACAGTGGGATGATGACGTTGGCGTCTACTATGACATTGGATCGGTCATTGCAACACTTGGGCCACTACTCATCCAAAAGATCGAACACATAGAACAACTAATGATTGACTCAGGAGCCCAATGCTGTTGCTGTCCGCGAGACTATGCTCCAGAATGTCAACTTCAACCACTACAAGGACATCGCCAACCAGAGCTTCGGACAGTCACTGGCACTAAGATGAATGTCTATGGTGTCAAATATGTCCGATATGCTCTGACCAACTACGAGCACATGATTGTCAAGTACTATGTCACGGACGTCCACTCATGCATTGTTGCTTCAAATGGGCTCAACTACGTTGGTTACAGCCCTGTACTAAGCAACAGCCCCTACTTGCTCAAGAAGAAGAACTACATCTGCAAGTTGCTGAACATACAAGGACTATACTTCATCCAACCACTACGTCGAGAACCATATGCTTCAGGAGGTCAACTAATTGTTGCTGCAACCTCCAACGTGGACTACTGGAAGATCGAAGGTGACAAAGCTATCAGAGTTCATCTTCGACCACGACTAAACAAGTTCTCGCCAACTATGAGGAATACGTATCCCGGAACAGAGAAGACTACAGACCCATGGCTTCACCGGTTGAGCCAGAACAGAACTACCAAGATCAAGTTCAAGTCAGATCCGACTAAAGAGATCATGGTGGAGGACAACTGGGCACATGCAACCGGAGGCCACGAACTACCAGAACAGTGGACAGGCGAGACCATCTTCGACTACCTGCCCGAGAAAGAGAAGGAGGAGCCAAAGAGCAGCACTACACATGATCCAGTACCTCAGGCACATGATGATGTTGTTCGAACGACTAACAAAGAAGTGGACCATTGGATCAAAGAAGGAAGAACGTGGACTAGACATCATGTTGCTCAACGCAGTGAACTATTTGAACCAAACTACTCACCAGATGGACCTGATCCTCGACATCTCGAAGATGAACGAGTCACTACACTAAGAAGTGTGGATGGCGAGACAACAACTAACAAAGACAATTGGAGAGAATCAGCCGTTGCCCGGAAGACTATGAAGATGACCTGGACAGGCACATCAGTATTCAAAGAAAGAGCTCACTATCCACAACTACTTCTTGATGACTATGCTGAAGAAGCTCTAACACCAAAAACACTAACCACTCCGAACGAGCCGACACCAGACGAAAAGGAACTACACAACTTGACCCACATGCCGTACAGAGCATGGTGTCCACTATGCGTCAGATGCAAAGGAAGAGGTGACTACCACAAGCAGGTCTACGACAAGAAACCAGTGATCCAGATCGACTACTGCTTCCTCACTTCAAAGACTAAGAACACGGACAAGGACGAGACCAACACTAACTCCGTGACCGTGCTCTCGGCAGTGGACGTAACTACAGGAATGGTGTCCAGCTGTGTGGTCAAGAACAAAGGCACTAACGAATACGCGGTCAATGAACTACATCGCTTTGTTCTTGAAGTTGGACGCTCACAGGGAATACTACAATCAGACCAAGAGTCCGCCATCCGAGCACTATCACGTGATGCTGCCACCAAGACTGGCATGACTACGAGACTAGCTCCAACATACAGCTCACGATCACAAGGCAGTGCAGAAAGATGGCATCGAGAACTACATGGACATATCAAGATGCTGAAGGAGACCATCAAACAAAACTACAACATCACGTTGGACGTCACAAGTCCACTAATCACGTGGATTGTGAAACACGCATCTTGGCTACACAATAGATATCAACTACACACGGACGGAAAAACAAGCTACGAAAGAAGATGGGGCAACAACTACACAAAGCCCATCTGTGAGTTCGGTGAGACAGTGCTGTTTCAGTACGCTCACAGAACTAACAAAACCACGATCGACTGGAACTACGGCATCTGGCTTGGCAGATGTACACAAAGTGACGAGCACTACGTAGCCACAGCAGAAGATGTCTACAGGACTAGATCGATCAAAAGACTACCAAAGTCAGAGAGATACCACAAAGAACTACTCGGAAAGGTACTAGCCACTCCCTGGGCAACTAGAGGAGTTGGAAAACAACCTACCGAGGACTTTGTGCTCAACAACGGTGGCATACCACTACCACCTAAACACGAAAAGAAAGAACAGGACAACACCAAAACAGAAACTACAACCAAACAAGAAAGCACAACAGAACAAGAACAACAAGATGTCAACATGGACACTAACACAACAACAGCACAAACAACAAGCAGCAGCAGCAGCACTACACGGAAAGCTGAAGATACACCAACTACAGATCAACCACCAACCAGCAAACAACGTGTCGAACAACCACTCACACTATCAACACCATTACCACCACCAACAGCAAACGTGAAGAGAGAAGGACTACCACAAGGAGGAGAAGCCACAAGAAGGATAATCATGAGCATCAGCTCAACTACAGTTACACCTGTAGAAAAGATCAAGACTAAGAGAGGAGAGAACATTGACGTTGCCACTAACGAGGAGCAAGAACTACGACTAGATGATCCATTGATCAAGGAAGCGTTGCTGAAGGAGTTCCCGGAAGAACTACTACGACATGCGATGAACACTGAGATGAAGAGCATGAAGGACTTCAAAGTCTACGAGGATATTTTCATCAAAAGACTAACACCAGAACAATTCCAGCAGGTCATCAAGACTAGATGGGTGCTACGATGGAAAGGAGAAGAGATAAGAGCAAGACTAGTTGCAAAAGGATACGCACAAGACGTGACTAACGAGGAAACCTACGCAAGCACACCACTATTGATGACACTCAAGATCCTACTACTTGTTGCTCTACAACGCGATTGGGAAGTACTATTCGGAGATGTCAGTACAGCCTTTCTACATGCACTACTAGATGAAGGAGAAGAGATATACGTAGAACCTCCGGAAGAGTACTATCCCAAAGGTGATCCAGAGCTAGAAGTTGTATGGAGACTACTTCGACCACTATATGGATTGAAGACAGCTCCCAAGAAGTGGCAGGACTACTTTGCTTCAGTCCTGGTCACTATGGGAGGAAGACGTTTGAAATCTGAGCCCAATGTTTACTACTTCGCTGCTACCAACAACTACGTGCTAGTCTACGTGGATGACTTGATCGTATTGGGACCCGAATCTAAAACACTATTCGACAAAATCAAAGAGAAGGTCCTACTACGATCAACAGGTGCTTTGACCGAGGGGGCAACTATCCCATTCCTCGGACGTAGACTACGTAGAGTTGGAGATGAAGTTCATATACTACCAGCTGAGGACTATGTTGACAACATGCTAGCAGATCATGGACTACAAGATGCTAATCCAGTTGTTACGCCGGGAACTACACAGATGAAAGTCGTAGATGGAGTATCAGCACTACCTCCTACAGAAGCTACTAAGTATCGTCGTGGAGTTGGCCAATGCATGTGGTTGACACCCATTCGGCCGGACATCTACTACGTCACTAAAGAACTTGCTCGTTGTCTACAACATCCTACCATAGAGGACATGGCCAAACTACGTCATCTACTGCGCTACATCAAGGGGACTAAGTACTTTGTGTTTGTACTAGTTAGACGCACACACCACCATCCTTCAGCCATGGTTGAACTACATGTCTATGTTGATTCTGATTGGGCTGGATGCAGAACTACGCGGAAGAGCACTTCCGGATGCGTGGTTGTACTATTTGGTTGCGTCATACAACACTTCAGCAGAACACAGGGGTCCATTGCTACTAGCTCAGGTGAAGCAGAACTATATGCTATCGGTTCCGGAGTGGCAGAGGCACTAGGCATTGTGAACTTCTTGAATGAGAGCCAGTTGATCCCCAAGATCACTATCACCATCCATACAGATTCAACCTCAGCCAAAACTATCGCAACTAGAATCGGTGTGTCAAAGCTCACTAAGCACATTCAACTTCGGTACTTGTATGTGCAGGATTTGGTTGCAACTAACATCATCAAGATCAAGAAAGTGCACACAGACCACAACTATGCGGACCCTTTGACAAATATTGTTACAACACAAACACTACAACATCATTTGCACAACATGGGTTTGGCAAACATGAACTATGACATCGGCAATGAGCAGACACGACCACTAATGCTTCAACATGTGTCACGCAGAACTAAATCATTCCAGGTATGTGCTGTAGCCGTTTCTTTGACTACCAAGCCAAGAACTACTATGTTCACCAGGCCCGGTCGCTCTTCGTACGCACTAGAGCAGACACTCTCAGGCTACACTATGGCACATGGAAAGCTTCTTCGCACTAGGGAGCTCGGTGCAGAGCTCTCATCGACTATCCGCAAACGTGCAGACTTCGCGGAGATGGCCATCAACTACGACGACCGGATGAAGAAGCTTGGCAAGTACACTAAGCTTCTCAATGAGCTGTTTCCAAAGGCGAAGAACTACAACGCAGGCCCTGAGGAAGTGCATCCGTTCGTTGCACTAAAGAGGGCCGAGCACGACGAGTTCTCCATCACTATGAGGCACCAGACTAGACCTACGGATGATCCGAACAATCTTGATTCGGACTACTATCGTGGACTACGTCTCATGGAAGGTCAGCTCAATGACTTGGCTGCCAGCTACTGCTTTGAGAACGTCAAGTGCCGCTCCGAGCAGC
>OJDM01000165.1_pt1 | contig 7939 bp, 8 predicted proteins | sample 1592821 | NCBI WGS metagenome assembly OJDM01 (sample SAMN05416721, study PRJEB24817) | seawater metagenome | isolation source: Sea water | place: Canada:Atlantic | collected 2013-07 | reverse complement strand
TTAGGAAACTAAAGATATTTTTAGAAATCATAACTTAATTTTCAAATTCAATTTTGTGTAAAATCAACCCAGAAGCAGGAGCAATATAATCAATGACGTATTCACTCTCTAGTTTTAAGCTATTTTTTATGTAATCCATGTCAATTTCTCCTCGGCCTAATTTAATCAATGCCCCCATCATTAATCGGATTTGATGCCTGCCGAATCCCTTCCCGACTACTTTTAGAATAAAGCTTTGTTTTGGAAAAAAACTAGCAGTATAGAAGGTGTTTTCAACTATTTCACAGTGAAGAAGTTCTCTTTCATACATCCCTTCATTAGTAGGTTTATAGCAATATGTTTTGAAATTATTTTGACCTTCAAATAACTGCGCTCCTTCTTTCATAATCTCAATATCTAAAGGCTCTAGGATGGTTGTTAATATAGGAGCTGCAAACGGATGAAACTTATCCCCATGTGCAAATACGTAATGGTATTCCTTTAACTTGGAGTCTTGGATGATATTAAACTTGGCGTCTACTTCTTCAATACTTACTGCCCTGATGTCTTGTGGAAGGTTGAGATTAAATAGTGTTAAGAACTCCGGTATGCTCTCTAATGGTTTATGGTCTAAAAACAATTCAAAAGCCGCTTCATTTGCTGAAACCATAGCATCAGTCCGACCGGCACCTAGTGTTTTAAAGGACTGCTCCCCTAGTATAAAATTCAAAGTGCGATCAATCATTAAATGCACCGTTTTTGTATTGGGTTGTTTTTGCCAACCGTGAAAACGATAGCCTAAAAACTGAACTTTTACTAAGTAATAAAACCGTTTTTTTAACATGATTACAAGGTCGTAATTTTATAAAGAGTTACAAAACTATTGTCTCGATTTCAAAACATCAATGACGGCCTCTAGTTTATAGCCTTTAGCTTGTAAAAGAATTAAATAATGGAATAATAAATCGGCACTTTCATTTAAAAATAAATCGGCATTATTATCTTTTGCTTCAATAATAACCTCGACGGCTTCCTCTCCTACTTTTTGAGCTATTTTATTCAATCCTTTTTCAAATAATTCAGCCACATACGAGCTTTGGTCAGCGGCATTTTCTCTTCGATCAGAAATTACTTTTTCTAGTGCTGTTAAAAACCCAAAAGATTCGCTGTTTGTTTCGCCCCAACAGCTATCCGTTCCTTTGTGACAGGTTGGTCCTTGTGGAGTGACTTGAATGAGTAAGCTGTCATTATCACAGTCATTTTTAATGCTTACTAAGTTTAAAAAATGACCACTCTCCTCCCCTTTTGTCCATAGACGTTGTTTGCTTCTGCTGTAAAAGGTCACTTTGTTTGTTTCCTTAGTTTTGGTGATGGCCTCTGCATTCATATAGCCGAGCATTAATACCGTCTTGGTGATGGCGTCTTGAATGATCGCTGGGATTAATCCGTCGTTGTTATACTTGATATCCATTAGAGTCGTATGTTAATTTGTTTTGATTGTAATTCTTGTTTTAATTCTTTAATGTCTATTTCTCCAAAATGAAAAACGCTTGCGGCCAATGCGGCATCTGCTTTTCCTTCTTTAAAGACCGTTTCAAAATGTGACATAGCCCCAGCACCTCCAGATGCAATTATTGGAATGTTGACCGTTTCTGATAGTTGCGCCAAAGCTTGGTTTGCAAAGCCCGTTTTTACGCCGTCGTTGTTCATAGAAGTGAATAGAATTTCACCTGCCCCGCGGGTTTCAACTTCTTTGGCCCATTCAAATAAATCTAAATCCGTAGGAATGGTACCTCCAGCCAAATGAACACGCCACTTCCCTTCTATTTTTTTAGCATCTATAGCCACAACTATGCATTGACTGCCAAACGCCAGAGATAACTCATTGATAAGTTCAGAGCGTTTGATGGCTGCCGAATTAATGGCTACTTTATCCGCACCCGATTTTAAGAGCTGCTCTACCCCTTTTTTGGTACTCACGCCTCCACCAACAGTGAAAGGAATGTCTATTTGTGCAGCCACATTACGAACCATTTCTACGGTTGTTGATCGCGATTCTAATGTGGCTGAAATGTCTAAAAACACCAATTCGTCAGCGCCATTAATGGCATATTGTTTTGCCAAAGCGACGGGTTCACCAGCATCTCTAAGGTTTAAAAAGTTAACCCCTTTTACAGTACGTCCATTTTTAATATCTAGACAAGGTATGATTCGTTTTGCTAACATAACTAGAGCTGGTTTAATTGATAGGACTCCAATTGCTTTAAGCTGATCTTTCCTTCATAAATGGCTTTTCCTATTATAACCCCTTCACAGCCCAATTCTTTTAATTTGGGAAGTTCATCAAAACAAGAAATACCCCCAGAGGCTATTAGTTTAAAAGGTGGAGTCGATTTTAAGAGGGTTTGGTACAACTCAAATGAGGGACCTTGAAGCATTCCGTCCTTTGAGATATCTGTACAAATCACATATGAGATCCCTTTATTGACATAGGAGCTTATAAATTCACTAACCTCTTTATCGCTTTCTTCTTGCCACCCCTGAATGGCAATTTTATGATCTAAACAATCGGCGCCCAATACGATTTTATCAGCACCATAGATTTCTAGCCAGTTAAGAAATAGTTCTTGATTTTTAACAGCAATACTCCCTCCTGTTACTTGTTGGGCTCCAGAATTAAATGCAATTTTCAAATCCTCATCAGATTTTAAACCGCCCCCAAAATCAATTTTTAAATTGGTGTTGTTAGCAATCGATTCTAAGAACTTATAATTTATGATGTGCTTAGCCTTGGCACCATCCAAATCTACGACGTGAAGGCATTCAATTCCCACGTCTTCAAACATCTTTGCCACTTCTAAAGGGTTTTCATTATAGACTTTCTTGGTGCTATAATCTCCTTTAGTAAGGCGAACGCATTGTCCGTTTATGATGTCTATTGCTGGTATAATTCGCATGTTATAAGTTTAAAAAATTCTGTAATAATTGAGACCCGTCTTTACTGCTTTTTTCGGGATGAAATTGCACCCCATAAAAATTATTGGATTGCAGGGCCGCTGAAAATTCATGTTCATAGTTTGAACTCGCTATAGTTTGTTCGGTCAATCCTGCATAATAACTATGTACGGAGTACATATAGCTGTTTTGAGGGATGTTTATGAGCAAGTCCGAATTTTGGTTGTAAATGGTATTCCAACCCATATGCGGAACTTTAACGGCATTTGTAAACCGCTTCACGTTCACATCAAAGACTCCAAGTCCTTTAGTATCCCCTTCTTCAGAGTGCTTACAAAGCAATTGCATACCTAAGCAAATACCCAAAACCTCTTGTTTTAAATTAGGAATTAGAGCGTCAAGCTTAGAATTTTTCAGCATCTGCATGGCCTGGCTAGCCTCACCCACTCCTGGAAAAATTACCTTGTCCGCACCCTGAATTAGTTCTGGATTATTTGATAATACAGCCGTTATACCCAACCGCTGTAATGCAAATTGAATACTCTGTATATTTCCTGCTCCGTAATCGATTATTATAACGTTCATCTATTCTAAAGTTCCTTTTGTTGAAGGTAAAATCATTTTATTTAGATCTCTTTTGACCGCCATTTTAATTGCTTTCGCAAACGCTTTAAATATAGCTTCAATTTTATGGTGCTCATTTGTGCCTTCTGCTTTTATATTCATATTACATTTTGCGCCATCAGTAAAGGATTTAAAGAAATGCATAAACATTTCAGTTGGCATTTTACCGACGTATTCGCGTTTAAAATCGGCCTCCCAAACCAACCAATTCCGACCTCCAAAATCAATGGCTACTTGTGCAAGACAATCATCCATAGGAAGGCAAAAACCATAGCGTTCAATTCCAAGCTTGGATCCTAAAACGGTATGAAATAAATTCCCCAATGCAATTGCAGTATCTTCAATCGTGTGGTGTTCATCGACTTCTAAATCGCCAATTACTTTTAGGTCTAAATCCATTTGTCCATGACGGGCAATTTGGTCAAGCATATGATCAAAAAAAGCAATTCCAGTGTAGATATTACTTTTTCCAGTTCCATCCAAATTAAGCGTGATGTCAATTTTAGTTTCATTGGTATTACGAGTGATATTTCCCACGCGTTGTTCCGCTTTTAAAAATGCATAGACCGATTCCCAACTATTGGTTTCTAAAGAGATATAAGGGGTTAGTTCTTCCTGCTTAACCGAAATCTCATTGATTCCTAAATGCGTTTCATCATTCATAAAAATTCCCTGACACCCTACGTTTTTTGCCAATTCTATATCTGTCAAGCGATCGCCGATCACAAAAGAGTTTTTTAAATCATAGACCTCTGAAAAGTAAGCAGTTAATAGCCCTGTTTGTGGTTTTCGTGTCGGTGCATTATCTTTAGCAAAGGTGCGGTCTATCAATTGGTTGTCAAACACAATCCCTTCATTTTTAAATGCATCTAACATGAAATTATGAACTGGCCAAAAGCTGGATTCTGGATAAGCTTCTGTTCCAAGGCCATCTTGGTTAGTGATCATCACGATTTCATAATTTAATTCATCACAAATCTTTTTCAAATTAGAAAATACCCCAGGATAGAATTCCAATTTATCAAAAGAATCTATCTGTTCATCTGCAGGTTCTCGAACAAGAGTGCCGTCTCGATCTATAAATAATACTGGCTTCATTTCAACGTATTTAAAAGTGTTAATAATTGTTTGTTTTCTGCAGGAGTTCCTAGAGAAATCCTGAGGCAGTTTTCACAGCCTAATTGCGTGGTTCTATTTCTTATTACTATGCCATGTCTAAGGAGTTCATCGTAGCGTTTATTGGCATCATCTACTTTTATCAAAATAAAGTTTGCATCTGAAGGGTATATTTTTTTTACAAAAAAGCACGAGGCTAAGGCATTAGCTAGTTTTTCGCGTTCTCTAAGAATCGAAGATACCTGGTCAGAAACTTCATTGTTTTGAAGTGCTTCAATAGCTGCTTGCTGTGTGAGTGAATTGATGTTATAGGGCGGCTTTATTTTGTTTAATACCGCTATAATTTCTTTGGAAGCGTAGCAAGTTCCCAATCGAATTCCAGCCAAACCATAAGCTTTTGACAAGGTTTGTGTTACAATCAAATTAGGAAACGTATTTAAATGTTGCATCCAACTCTCAATAGTCGTAAAATCAATATAGGCTTCGTCTATAACAACTAGGCCATCAAATGCCTTCAAAAGCCGTGTTACGGCATTGACATCCATTATATTTCCTGACGGATTATTGGGTGAGCATATAAATAGTAGTTTAGTGCTCGGCTTCACTTGTTTTAATACTTGATCTACATTGATGTTAAAGTCTTTACTTAAAGAGACTTCAATATTTTCTATTGAATTTAGCTGTGCCAAGACACTATACATGCCGTAAGTTGGTAGCAAAGTAAGGATGCTGTCTTGATTAGGTTCACAAAAAGCCCTAACAATTAAATCCAATACTTCATCACTCCCATTCCCCAATAACACTTGATTAATAGGTAATTCCTTTTGTTTCGAAATCAGTTCTTTGAGGGCTGTCTGTTGCGGATCTGGATACCTATTTAAAGTTGTTTCAAACGGGTTTTCATTCGCGTCTAAAAACACCATATCTGCCTTAAGATCTTTAAATTCATCTCGGGCCGACGAATAGGGTTTCATCGCCTTTATATTTTTTCGAATTAAATTATTAAGATTCATCATCTATAGATTTTAAACGGATGGTCACCGAATTTTTATGAGCCATCAACCCTTCGGCTTCTGCCATGAGCTCGATTGTATTCCCAATGGTTATCAACCCCTCTTTTGTTATTTCTTGAAAGGTGATATTTTTCAAAAAGCTATCTAAGCCAACCCCAGAGTACGCTTTAGCATACCCATTTGTAGGTAAGGTGTGATTGGTGCCAGAGGCATAGTCACCTGCACTTTCAGGCGTATATGGACCTATAAATACAGAGCCTGCATTAATAACCTTATCGACAAAAAAGGCATTGTTTTTAGTACATAAAATGTAGTGTTCAGGTCCGTAGTAATTGATTAGGTCTACGGCTACTTGATCTGAATTCACTAATATTAATTTTTTGTTCTCAAGCGCCTTTTCAATAATGGATTGACGATCCAGTAATTGCGTTTGTATGCTGAGTTGTTTAGCTGTTTCTATAAGCGTTCTTTCATTTGTTGAGACTAAGATCACTTGGCTGTCAATTCCGTGCTCTGCTTGACTTAATAAATCCGATGCAATAAATGCGGGATTCGCAGTTGCATCCGCCATGACTAACAGCTCACTTGGCCCCGCTGGCATATCAATAGCGACTCCAAATTTTGTTGCTAATTGTTTGGCAACGGTCACATATTGATTCCCTGGTCCAAATATCTTGGAGACTTTTGGAATTTGTTTAGTTCCAAAAGTTAAACCAGCAATGGCCTGAATCCCCCCTACTTTAATAATGGTTTTAATACCACACAAGGCCGCTGTATATAGAATTTCATTAGCAATAGTTCCTTCCGAATTTGGAGGGGTACAAAGAATAATTTCTTTACAACCAGCTAGTGTAGCGGGTACGCCTAGCATTAATACGGTTGAAAACAAGGGCGCCGTTCCCCCTGGAATGTATAAACCTACGGATTCAATAGGTCGTTTCTCTTGCCAACAACGCACACCTAGTTGTGTTTCGACATCAACCTTATTGGTTTTTTGAGCTGTATGAAAGGTTTCAATATTTGACTTTGCTTGTTGTATCGCTTGTTTTAGTTCCTCACTAACGAAGCTAATGGCTGTATCCACTTCTTTATTGGACACCAAAAACTGTTCTAAATAAACCTTATCAAATTGTTTAGTGTAGCGGCTAATGGCCATATCGCCTTCTGATTTTACGGCAGCAAAAACAACATCAACAACAGATTCAATTGCTTCAACAGACTTTGTAGGTCGTTGTAACAGTTTATTCCAAGTGGAAATTGGTGGGTATTTAGTAATTGAAGTCATTAAAGAACCATTTTTTCGATTGGACAAATAAGGATCCCTTCTGCTCCCAGTGCTTTTAGATCGTCGATAATATCCCAAAACTGATGTTTATCAATGACGCTGTGTACGGAGCTCCATCCAGATTCAGCCAATGGAAGTACTGTTGGGCTTTTCATTCCTGGTAACAGTGTTATAATTGCCTCGAGGCTATCATTTGGTGCATTTAGAAGAACATATTTAGAAGACTGCCCTTTGAGTACGGATTTAATCCGGAATTTAATTTTATTTAAAATTGCTTCTTGAGCCGTTTGAATTGAAGGGGATACTGCTAAAACAGCTTCAGACTTTAGAATCACATCCTTTTCAATTAGATTATTTTTAAAGAGAGTTCCACCAGTTGAAACGATGTCAACAATGGCATCAGCCAAGCCGATATTTGGTGCAATTTCTACGGAGCCATTAATGACGTGAATATTGGCTTTTATCTGATTTTTATTCAAAAAAGCATTCACAGTATTCGGATAAGAAGTGGCGATTTGCTTGCCTTCTAAATCATTAAGTGATTCATAATTTATTCCTTTTGGCACTGCAATGGACACTCTGCATTTTGAAAATCCGAGATTGCAAATAGATTCAATAGACGGTACTTTTTCAACAAGGACATTGTTACCAATAATAGCAGCATCTATAACACCATCTTTTAAATACTGGGGAATGTCCCCGTTTCTAAGAAAAAAAACCTCAATTGGAAAATTTGATGCCCTTGCCTTCAGTTGGTCTTTTCCGTTATCTATTGAAACCCCAATATCTTTTAATAGTTTCATTGAGTCTTCTTTTAGTCGTCCTGACTTCTGAACTGCAATTTTAAGTGTCTCCATAATAATGTTTAAAATTTTGATAAAAAAAAACCCGTTTGATTGCTCAAACGGGTTTTTATATGATTTAGAATATTTATTCAACTCATTAACACCTTGCTTGATAGCTAGTT
>OJDM01000164.1_pt1 | contig 7956 bp, 2 predicted proteins | sample 1592821 | NCBI WGS metagenome assembly OJDM01 (sample SAMN05416721, study PRJEB24817) | seawater metagenome | isolation source: Sea water | place: Canada:Atlantic | collected 2013-07 | reverse complement strand
GGCTAGTGTTGAGCCCCTGCCGATTTCTGGCAGGGGGTGGGGCGGAACTCCGGACTCGAAGTTGTCTGGGGGGCCGGGCCCGATACACGAAGCTCGATCACTTTGGTCGGAGATTCACGGTGCCATGTTGCCAGGGCAACATTTTCCCGGTGATGGGCTCCTATCCTAGTAGGAGTTCAGCCCCGGAGAATGCTCGAGCGATGGGGGTGGACGAGGGGCACATGCCTTTCGAAAGGCTAGCGAAGGCCATTCCCCCGGCGTATGCCGCGTATTTGATGGGGTTCTTTGTGCGACACACTCTTCGTCATAGGTATGGCGTGGATGCGCTCACTTACGATGAGGCGCAGGCTGACATGCCTAAGGCTCGGAGGCAAATGAGCCATATGTTGAGAGGCGCGGGAGGCGCAGACCCCAGGCAGGGAGTGGAGTTCGTGGCGAATGGCCCGGAGGTGGTCGTCGCGCACGAGCGAGACGAACAGGCCAATAAGGGTCTCGATGACACGTTTCAAATTCCGAATTGGGGAATTACTCAACTCGCAGCTCGGGAGATCGAAATCTCCTACGCGGGTGGGTGCGAAGCGGTCATGGCCCATTCGTCTGTCGATCATCATATGGCGGATATTCGTCCGATTGATCGGATCGGGCTCGGAGGGAGCTTGGAGGGGGTAAAAAATGTGTTCATACTGACTACACCCTCGGACGTTCCAAGAGCAGCTCGAGCCCTATTGGACGGGCTAGAGAAGGATAAGCACTTGCGGGCAGTCATTGTGTGCCGGCCGGAGGAAGAGCCGGCATGGCGGGCTCACCTGCGGTGCCAGGCGCGGCTTGCAGTGGTGATGGCACTAGGCGAGGTGGGAGGTCTCGCATCAGTGGGGGGCTTCCTTTCGTCCGACCTTCTCATAGGCGCGGGAGCCGCAGTCGTGATGGCATTCAACGAGAGAACTTACCTTCAAAGAGAGGAGCCCTTGGATTATGCTAGGGTTCGCGAGGGTATGGATCCGTTGGATAGTGGCCTCACCTCTTTCCCGAAGAGATGGAAGAATGCGGTATCTTTCTCACCCTATCCGCCGTTGAACGTGGAGGACTGGGAAGGGAAGGGTTTCCCTTCTCACATCATTGATTTGATCGGGGAGGGGGCCCGAGTTTTTACAACAGACACGGTGGAGCCGCCGAAGGGAGGCCTGACTGGTGAGCAGGTCGACCCCCTGTCTGAGGAGAGACTAGGGCCCGGACGGTTCGCCGATGAACATGGGCGCGTTCGCCAGTTCAAGGTGGAGGATGGGCAATACGCCTATCCGGACCGGGAGCATTTCGAGAGAGGTGTGGCGGAATGCGACCGGGCGATCCTAGTGGGGCACTTGGAGTTGGTGCCCGCCGATCAAGTAGATGCTGCATTGGCGCGCGCGCCGGCGCATCCTTGGACGGTGGTGCATCAGTCCGCTGACAAATGGCGGGCCGCTCAAGATTACTCACGTTACACCAACGGGCGCGTGGGAAGCATCCCTTTCACGCTCCCCAGCGTGTGGGATGCTGCCGAAGTGGTCGGACCCGACTCACATTTCGCCAAGTATGACCTGCGAGATGGTTTTTGGGCGGTGAAGACTCACCCTGATAGCCGGGCCTTTCTGATGGTAAGGCATCCGGCGACCGGCAGGCTCTGCTGGTGCAAGAGCCTGCCGTTTGGCTACAAACTTTCGCCGCTGATTTTCTGTGATCTCACGGAGTCGGTGGCGCAGGTTTTTAGAGCACGAGTCGCCGGCCGGGGGATACACATTTATGTCTTCGTGGATGACTTCTTGATCATCGGCGAGGATCGCGCGAAGACAGTGGAAGGGATGGAGATCCTGGAGGCTCTCTTCAACGAGCTGGGATTACAGTGGGCGGCGCATAAGAGGCGTGGACCCGCTCGGGCGATTGAATTTCTGGGCTTCTTGCTTGTTAACGAGCAAGAAGGTCGGAAGGTCATTGCCATGTCGGAGGGACGACATAGCAAGATGCTCGGCTTGGTGACTGAGTGGTTGAGCAGGAGGCCCTCGGATGAGTCCGAATCATGGGGGAAGGAGGAGGTGGCCGAGCCTAAAGAGCTGGCCTCCCTCCTGGGTCTCCTTGTGTTTTGCGCTTCGGCGGTGCCGAATGGGCGCACACACATGCAGGGCATGCTACGCCAATTCGCGCGTCTGGAGGTTGATTGGGCGCGCGGCTCGGTCCGATGGCCAGGGGGCGAGTGGGGGAAGGTTCCCCTCACTCGCGCCTTCTGGAGAGACCTTGTGTGGTGGAAGGGGGCGCTTGAGGGTAATCCGAGCGTTCCTATGAGGCGGGCATCGGCCGGCCTGGCCGCCATCACAGGCACGGACGCGAGCGATCACGCATGTGGAGAGCTCGTGTGGCATGATGGGGGGCGGGAGGAGATGCAGATGGTCTTCACCCGCGCCGAAAAGAGGCGCCCTATCAACTTCCGTGAGTTGTTGGGCACGTACCGCCTCGTCGAGAGATGGGGAGCGCGCCTGAGGGGTCGGACGCTGCTCATCGACATAGATAACTCTGCGACGGTAGGAGCAGCCAGCTCCGCTTTCAGCAAGGCGGAGGACATGCAAGAGATTGTGCGGCGCCTCACAATACTGGCGGCGGAGCATAATCTCTTACTGAGGCCTGTGCATACGCCAGGGGCGATGCTTGATCGGCCCGATCAGACCAGCCGGGGGGCGGCGGTGGAGGAGCCGAGGGTGCGGATGCGCCGGGGGTTCTTTCGCGCGCTGGAGGAGGCTCATGGTCCATTTCATGAGTTGATCGGAGCAGAGAGGGAGTTCGCTGAACGGCCGGGGACGGCGTCAGCGCCACCAAACCTATGGGCGCATCCAACGTTCGAGACGGTGGGGACCGCCCTGGGGCGCATTTGCGAGCGCATGCAGATGGACGTTGATAAGTGCCCGCGAGGGCTGGTGCTCGTCCCATGGGCGCCTGAGGCGGCTTGGTGGCCTCTCATGCGCCACATGACGTGTGTCGCGCGCTTTGGCGTCGGCTCTCGTCACTTGGAAGAGAATAGGGCTGGAAGGTGGGTCAACGTGAGTGCGCGAAGGCCCTCAATGGTGATGTCCTTTCCTTTGAACTTAGGTACGGTACTACCGCTTGACCTGGTAGTTCCGCGCGAGGCATCGGGGGAGAGAAGGCGTGTTCTGCCAGGCACATTGCTCTACTCGCCCATGCATGCCACCACGGGCGAGGCGCTCGCGAGCGAGGATGCTGGCGAATTGTACATGCTCCTAGAAGAGTATGACGGCTCGCAAGAGCCCCGTTGCGCCCAGCTTCTTCGAAGGGAGCGCAGCGGTGGGTCACAAGGGGGAGCTTTATACTATTGCGACCTCGGCACGAGACCTCGCAAGGGACTCAGCCTTGACAAGGGTCACCCGTGGCTCCCTTATTCATCGGAGCTATGGGTGGTCAACCACTTCTCCCGAGAGAGAAGATCGGCAGCAAGGCGACCTGATCGGTGGACGCGTCTTGTCTTCGACTTCAGGGAGGCCGAGCGCGAGATTAGAGCGAAGAAGGCGGTCGTTGACGCCGTCTTTATGAGGACCCGGCTGGAAGAAGGGGCTTACGATGAGCCTTTCCGGTCGGAGTTGGAGAGGGCACTTGAGGGGGGGGTCCCAACCGAGGAACCTATGAGTCGATTAAGGGAGCGTAGGGATATGGAAGTGATCCCATCTCCCGCGGAGAGCGTGTCGAGCACGTCGTCGTCGCCGGTAGTGGTCGCCATTGAGCAACCGGAGGAGGCGGCGACTGCGAGGTGCACGTTGTCAGTATCAGGACAACCCATAGTGCGAGGGGGTTATGAAGGTATGAAATGTGCAGGGTGCGGCGCCACTTTTGGGCCGCGGTCGGCATGTACTAAAATTACCCCAGGCGGTGTTGGGATGATTCACGATTCCAGAAGGTGTCTGGATCTGGCCCGGCGCGCTATGGAGGCGCTCTCTGTGAGAGAGGAGGGCACCCAAGGGACCTCAAGCCCTGAGTGGGAGGAGGTACCCCTTCAGGAAGCGCAAGAGGAGGAATGGGGGGACATTCCGCAAGAGCTGAGGTGTCCTCCCTGCGATCCACCGCCTGAGATTGCCGGAGCAGGGGCTTTGGGGCGGGACGGAAGCGTTCAGCGCAAACAACAATTCCGAGAGCGCATCGGAGAGGATCGGAGGGCCAGGGTTCGCACATGCCTCGAGGGTCAGTGCGGAGTGCTCGACGAGCCTGCCATGATGTGCCTGGGCCGGATCGATGGCGAGCCGTGCCCCGCACGTTTACATGGGCGGAGGTGTGCGCAATTGACGAAGGGTCATGCCTCACTCGGATGCTTCTTATGCCCGAAGTGTCGGGTGAGGGAGCTCTTGCCAGGTGGGGCAGAGGAGGACGTCCCAACGTCAGCAAAGGACCTAGCTGAGGTCACTATGTTGATCCAGATGTCAAGTGGGGCAGAAGCTACGGGCGCGTCTTATTTTGACTATCAGCGTTTGGAGCGTGAATTCATGGAGAGCATAGGGGGGCTGGTGGGGGCAGTGGCCCCCAGCGATTGTGCGAACATATTCATGATGTTCATGTGCTGGATCGTTACGGCCAAGGAGCGCGCACTATCACTCGAGGCGTTGGTGCGAACTGCCGGGGCAGTGATGATGAAGACGGGGAGGGACAACCTCACTCGCCGCGCTGATGTGAAAGCCCTGTTCGAGGAGCTGAAAACTCGGCACGGCGAGGAAGCCAGGCCGCGGACGGCCACCACTAGACGCATGATGCGCCATGTGTTGGAGGATGTTATCCCAGCTAGAGGGGGCAGCGAGTTGGTCAACACCCGGATGCGGCTGATGTTTGCACTCGAGGTGATGATGGGGCTCCGAGTGGGAGAGGTCCTGACTGGCGGAGACTATCATGGTCTTTTGGCTAACCATCTTACATTGCTCCGAAGGATCGGTGAGGATGGAGTGCCAGGCGATGAAGTGACGGTGGAGGGTTTCTTGGAACACTCAAAAACCAAGCATAGCCGGTACGTCAATGCAGTGGGGGTCTCTAAGGGACCGGCTCAAGTGCGTCTGGCGGACTACCTTAGGGCGTACTGGGCTGCCGCGGACATGAAGGTGGTATCCAGGTTCGAAGCGGGGTATCTGGTTTCGGGACCAGATTACTCGGTGGTCCGAGTCTCGCTGGTGGCGTTGACGGAGTCGAGAGATGGCGACATCGAGCGCATTGATATGCTAGGGCGCATCTTGGCGCGCTCGGACTCCGACGAAGCTCGGAAATGGGCGTCCTATTCGGTGTCGACGGCGAAGCGCCGTCTGGAGGCCGATTCACTGGAGAAGAAATACATCAATGTGGGGGGAGGGCCACAGGACTCTTTTGCCTTGGCTCAAATGGCAAGAGAGCTGGCGTTGGCTGGTTTCGGGGACCGGGTCGCGATAGTGCCAGGGCCCCTGATGCGTGCTACGCATGGGCACATGGGTTATACTCATATGCCCTTGCAGCCCGCGTCGACTTATGCGATGCTGCATGAGTGCCTCCCGAGGGCCTTTGAGCTCGCAAATGCGGAGTCCCCGGATCCGGAGTTGGATCTAAGGGGTCTCTTGGCCCCTTTGTGGGGACACCACTCGAATCGGAGGGGAGCAGATACGACGGCGCGGAATACGATGCATATTACGGGCGCCACGGAGCGGGATATCGATCTGCAATTTGGGTGGAATGAGCATGTTGCTGCTATGATTATGCAGCTTCATTACGAAAGTAATGTTGAAAGAGACCGGCGAAGCAAGGTCACGTCTATGATGTGAGACTTCGTCTCTCATCAGGGCACGTGGTGCTGGTGTTAGGGGAATATCCCTCACCTATGCACGCCGAGACTGATGGAGGGTGAGAGTGACTGCTTGCCCGCCTCTTTCTGACTTGGTCAAAGGCCAAGTATACCAGGTCTTCTGTTGGTGTGGTAACCCCAAGGCAATTCCTATAACAATTTGGATAACTGACTCAAAAGTACGAGCACGGCTTGCCGCGCGCAGGCAGAGCGAGTCTGTTTTGCATTGCGTTGAGGGTGCCGCAACATCAGATAAGCTGGAAGTGCGATGGACTTGTTGGGGGGGAGGGACCCCTAAGGACGAAGCACTGGGAAGCCAAATATGGAGCAGGAAATAATTTTTCTCCCGGGCTATGTGAGTACCTGGGGGACGCAACAACATCAGATGATATTCTATATAGAATTGGAAGCAGGAGATAATTTTTCTGGGACATGGGCATGAGCTGGGAGCTCGGTGCCATAGACCACGGACGTCTCGCGATGGGTTAAACAATGGTTTAACTCGAAGTTCGGTTTCAAGGAAGTTGACTCCTTTGAAATATGACCAGCAGAGGCCACGGGGCCTTAGAGTTTTTCGTGAAAAGAGAAACAGCGACTTCGCCAATGTCCTCGACCCCGAGCCCAGCGCTGGTGGCGGCGCTCAAGGGTGAGTTTGGCAAGTCGTACGACGGTCGCAAACTGCGGCCTTCGACGCAGGCGGCTCTCGTCGACCTCTTTGCTGGCCGGGGGGAGTCGCTGGTTGATGTGGTGCAGCACATCGTTATCAACAAGGATAACGAGGCTGGATGGCGCTCATACTGGGAAACAGTATGGGCGCACAATGACATGAAGACCAAGGCGGACATGATCGACCTCGAACAGTTCGTCCTGTGGGCGCGCGCTCGCTGCGCGGGCGGCTCGACTGCGTTGGCGTTGGGCAACAGCCAGGCCAAGAAGGCGTTAGACATCCTGGACACCAACGGCATCTCTTTGCCGAGCAGCGTGCGCACGGACATCGAGGCGGCGATGAATGCCGCAGATGCAGGTGACGAGAAGGGTCAGTGCTGCAGCGCGGAAGTAGTCTGGCTCCTTTATTACGTGAAGAGCCCAGAGCCAGATGAGATTTCTTGGTACAATCATCAATTCAACACAGGAGGAGGGCGTGAAGGGGGCAAGGTGGAAATCACCAAGTGCCCTTCGTACATTAAGTTTCATGCCAAATCCCCTGACACATGCCTTTCGCTTGAGCGGGTGCTCAAGCGGCCGACAGAGGACGGGTTCACAGAGTGGACCATCAAGGTCCTTGATGGCATCAACAATGCTGGGAAAATCAAAGCATCAGCAATGTTCATGCGCATGCTTAGCAAGGCGCACCGGTTCGCGCAAGGCTCCTGGCTCCGCAAGCGGGCATACCTCTATGGGTACTTCTTCGAGGAGTTCACCGGGCTCGGGCTGCCGGCAGATTTCTCTGTCCAGGCAGCCATGAACGCCAACAACGTGCAGTTGAATGCAAAGGCTGAGGAGGAGAGCCGCCTCAAGTGGGGCGGAGCGAGCTCGGGCAGCATCTACGGCGGGAGCTTCGGCGGCGGCTTCGGAGGGAGCAGCGTCAGCGAATACTCGCGCCTGCCCGGCTCGGTAAGCGAGTCCGGGGGGGGGTTTGACCTCAAGGAGCTGGCAGCAGTTATTCAAAGCTCCGTTGAGGCTGGCTTGGCAAAGGGGGGGGGTGGCGGCGACTCATCGGGCACCTCTCGCGAGGGTGCCACATGCATGTATTGCCGCCGCTCCGGCTGCGCCATGCTGGCAGGGGGCAAGCCCTGTCGCGAGGCGAATCGGGCGGCAAATCTCCTGAGAGAGAAGCTAAATGCTGAGCGTGATGCTCAGAAGAAGGCTTCCCCCTCCTCGGAATGAGGGGGGGGGCATGCGCGCGGGCAGTCCCTCTCCTGTAGGCTAAGCGGAAGGGGCTGCGGCTGGGCGCGGCATCAAGCTCTAGGTGGAGTCTTCGCGCCGGCGCGGGGCTCGACGCCTCAAGGGGGCTTAGGTGCCAAACTTAAGGGGGAGGCTAGTGGGCGGCGTCCCTGTCGCCCTGTCTCTTATACACATCTCCGAGCCCACGAGACTCCTGAGCATCTCGTATGCCGTCTTCTGCTTGAAAAAAA
>OJDM01000162.1_pt1 | contig 8025 bp, 4 predicted proteins | sample 1592821 | NCBI WGS metagenome assembly OJDM01 (sample SAMN05416721, study PRJEB24817) | seawater metagenome | isolation source: Sea water | place: Canada:Atlantic | collected 2013-07 | reverse complement strand
GTGGTTTTAGACCTATGGCAATGGAAGTAAGAACTATTAATGGTAACGATCATTTATTCGCATCGGGAAGATGGTGGGGAGGTAATGACTGGCGAAAATATTTTTATACTAAAAATTTAACGACAGGTGACTCTTTAACTTGTGGAAGTAATTATGGTGGAAGTTTGGGTACTGTTATTCAATCCGGCATTCGCCTTACAGTCGATAATAGTGGAGGATTTGTATATTATAACTACCAGGGACACATCCATGGATATGCATTAACTAAAACTGGAAACAATTATTGTCCTAGTGATACAGGCCGAGACAAATATTATGCTCAAGGCAACTCAAACACTTCTCATCGAAAAGCTACTGCAATTCAGGTTTCTCCAGATAGCGATTCTACAGTATATGTTACAAGTTTTAATCATGGTGTAGTTCAAAAAGTAAGTCTTACAGGAGATAACACATTAACCTCAGTCATACTTGCTGGAAGAAAAAGAGATGCCGAGAATACAGCCAGTGCGGGTGCACTTAGTGCAGCGGAAGTTAATTTGAGGGAGCCAAAAGCTTTGTTTGTTACTTCTACAAAAGTGTGGGTGTCAGATAATAAAGCAACGATACAAGAATTTGATGAAAACAAATTTACAGTAGCCAATATTGATACTTCATGGCAGGCTGAATACGGTGGAAAAAAAGAGACTAGATTTGAAGGAGCTAAGGAAGCTATCAAAGCAGTTGTATCCGACTCTTCGTTAACAGCAGGAGCTAATTTTGGCTATGGGTTTTGGAATGCTGGGGTATTAGGTGCAGGAAAAGGTAATATAAATACAGTAGGTAAAGGATATTACTGCCATGTCGTTGATGGTTGTGATTATTATAGAGGCTGGAATGGAGTGCATCCAGAAGGAAGATCTCAACTTTTTAACAGTGACTCAGGTATATCCGTAGGAATTAGCAAAGAGGGTGCTGCACAAATACCGGGGGCACTTGATGTTACATCTTTAGAATGGGGAACAGATGCCAATGCTTTTGCACAACTGGCTGATGAATATTTTAGGCAACACCAAGATGCATTAAACTTAAAAGGTACGGAAGCCGACGAAGCTGACTGCCAAATAAGTTATGTAATAGTTATTGGTGATGGTCAATGGACACATGGTTCACAAGCAGCAGAAAAAATTCGATTATTGAGACAAAATTTGGGTGTAAAAACTTTAGTCGTTGCTTATGGTGGCGGAATTAATGCTTCAGGACTTAGCAAATTTGATGAAATGGCACTTGCTGGTTCATGTGACACTGCAGGCTCACCAGATTGTCAAGCAAGAATAGATGCAGATAACGCTCAAATGTTAAAGACAGAGTTAGCAAGTAAAATACAACAAATTATAGCTGAAAAATTATCTTTTACCGCTCCATCAATTACCGCAACCATTCAAGAAGGGGGTTCTTTATACCAAGCACAGTTTGAATATATCCAGTATGGAGAATGGCGAGGAACCATCAGTAGACAAAGTGTTAAAGCTGATGGATCTCTTAATACAGAATCAAGTGAAGAAAATTGGAATGCAGCAGAAAAATTAAAAAATAGAAGTAACGAGAGAAACATTTGGACTACTCTGTCAGATAACTCATATATAGGAAATTGGAATAATTGGACAACAGATGACCAAAATAGATCAGATATAGAAAGTCTTTTTGACTTAACTGGAAATTCAATTTTAGATTATCATAATACCACATCTAATTGTTCAAGTGCTGATGGTGTAGAAGATGGAGTAAATGATGATGTTAAGGGATTAATTAACTTTGTTCGAGGTATAGATTATTTTGATTACGATGGAGACTGCAATATAATTGAAAAAAGAGCCCACTTACTGGGCGATGTTTACAATTCACAACTATTAGAAGTTGGACCTCCAGATGCAAATTCAAATTTTACAGATGTCAATCAAGAGGCATATTGGAGAGCTAAAAACAATTACCAGTCTTTTGTTAATGCAAATCAATCTAGACAAAATGTTATTTATGCGGGAGCAAATGATGGAATGCTACATGCATTTAATTCAGCTACGGGAGAAGAGGAGTGGGCTTTTATACCTCCTTTTATTGCATCAAAACTACCAACGATAATAAACAAAGCTTATGATGGAAAATTTGCAGGAGATCCAGGTGGAACTAATCCAATTTTTGGTGTCGATGGTTCACCAGTTGTTCATGACATGTATATACAAGGACTAAATGCAGATGGAGCTTATGAGCAAGGTAAAAGCTGGCGTACGATATTAATGATTCCCTATGGAAGAGGAGGAGCTGGTTTTTCTGTATTAGATGTTACCAATCCCATTATCAATGGCAATCAAGGACCTCTGCATATGTATTCCGTTTTTAATGATCATATAAATAGTAAAGTTTTAGTAGCTGATAACACAGGTCAGATTGCAGAATATCAATATACTCAGGCAACTATAAATATAAGTAACTCAGAAGAAGCTAAAATAGCATCTGAAAATCAAAATACAGCAGATGCTGCTGACTCAGACACTTGTGAAGCTGATAATAGCTGTACTCAACAAGATGCCATCGCTACTTGTCAAACAAATGCTCTAGCTTCCGGTTCATTTAGAGCTAACGGAACAGCAGCTTGTTTTACAGGTTCAACATTCGTATTTGATATAGAGGTTCCCTCAGATGGCGCTGGTAATGTTAGTCAAGATGATCTTGTAGTTACTGAAATAATAAATGGAGATAAAGTTAAAATAAATTTTGCAAGCGCTAAAATGGTTGATGGTTTTTTGAAAGTTGATTTTGGAGCTGAAAAAACTTTCAACGTAGGTATAGGCGATACATCAAGTAATCAAATTGTTTTGCAAACTTCATGCTCGTCCACTGGCACAGACCCAGTTGGATATGATTATAGCCAACTAGGAGAAACCTGGTCAACACCAAGAATATTTAGAATTCCTGCACAAGAAGGTGATGAAAATATTAATGATGATAAATATGTAGCAGTAATTGGAGGAGGCATGGGAAATACCTTTGTATGCTCAGGATCAAATGTATTCCTTGTTAATTTAGAAGATCTTGAAAATCCAGGCAGCATTTTTGGTGCTGTGGTTAATCAAGGAGCTATTAGTATCGTTGACACTGATACTAGTGATATAGCAAATGCACTTCCAACAACGCCTGTTGTTATCACACCAGATTTAACACGAGGTGTTCCTTGGAGAGGAGCCATGGTTTATTTTAATGACCTTGAAGGAAAAATTACAAAAATTAACTTAACCAACCAAACAATTAATAATGCTAAACTTTATGATCAAACAACATTATTCAAATTAAATGCAACAGTTGAAAATGGACGATATAGTTATAAATCCATGGATGCCACAATAGGAAAAGATACAAATAATTTTTGGCTCTTTGGTGGAACTGGTGACTTCCAAAGAATTGGTGACAGAAGTAATAAGATGGACAATATCTTATATGGGATAAAAGATGAGGAATTTCCATACTTTAAGCACTTAAATGAAGTTAATGTTCCTAAACAATCGGAAGGTAACTTTGAGGAAGAGGCTAAGAAAGGTGCAGATGCGGCTAATCATATTGATGATGTAACGGTTTGTGTGAATACCACTATTGATGCCACTGGAGAGCTTTGTCCTGGTCCTAATGAACAAGCATGGGTTATTAAATTAGATCCAAATCAGCCAAAAAGATTTAGAAAAGTGTCAGCACCGCCTACGGTTTATAAAGGGAATGTATTCTATCCAATTTACGAACCTCCTGTAGGAAATAAATGTAATATAGGTAAAGCGTTTATTTGTTCAGCCGATGATGAATGCGGAACTAATAATTCATCTGAACTAGGCGCAGTAATAGCAGGTGAAGATTGTTTATTTGTTAGAAGAGGAATATTGTCTGAATTAACAATATTTGCAGACACACTTTATGGTAACGTAGCAGGACCTGCTGAACAAGAAGATACATTATTCATCCTCTCTACCAATGCAGGAGAAGTTACTACTTACAGAAGATCTTGGAGAGAAAATTACTAATAAAATTTTTTTATAATAAAAAAGTTTTAATTTGGTTGGAAAAAAATACATAAAAAATAACTGCAATAATAATATAAGGACCAAAAGGAATTTGAGACGACATCTTTCTTGATTTGTTGATTAGTGATGGAATAACAAATATTAGAGCAACGACAGAAGACATAAAAATTGTAAAAGGAATACTAAACCAGCCAAACCAAAAACCCACCACTGCTAATAATTTAGCATCCCCAAGACCCATACCTTCTTTTTTTCTAACTTTTTTATAAAAAAAAATGATCAACCAAATTATTAAATAACCGAAGACTCCCCCAATTAAAGAGTTGATATAATTAGGAAAAATTGTTTGATTTAAATTTGGATCAAAAGATTTAAAAAATCCTATAACCATTAAAGGAAAAGTTAATTCATTTGGAATTATAAAATGTTTTAAATCTATAAAAAAAATAATAATAAAAAAAAAACTTAATATAGATAACAATAAAGAAGCAAGGGTTAATCCAAAAAAATAATAGATTAATACAAAGCTAATGGCGGTGATTAATTCAACTATAAAATATTGTAAATTAATTAGTTTTTTACAAAATCTACATTTACTCTTTAACAATATAAAAGATAGTAAAGGAATATTGTCATACCAAATAATTTTCTTTTTACAGTTAGGACAAGAGGATCGCCCTGTAACTATACTTTTATTTTCGGGCAAACGATGAATACAAACATTGGCAAAACTTCCACAGATAATACCAAAAAAAAATAAAGCTAAATAATGCACAAATTAAATTTTTATTTGTGAAGCAAAATGCAACAAGCCATCTATAGAGTATTGTATGAATAATGCCATGTCTTGAAGATGCAAATAAAAATTTGGAGAGTTAATAATAATTTCCATAGTCAGTAAGAAATATCAAAATAGTTTTAAAATGCAATTTTTCAATTTCATAGTCTAAATTCATAACACAATTAATTACGTTGGTACTCGTTCAATCTTATGAATAGAATTTAAGATATTAAAAAGACAAAAATTATATTCGCAATAGTAATTTCTTCTAGGTGAGGCAGAGGGTAAAAGTAGAAGTTGACAGAAACCCAATTTAGGCGATACATACCCATTATAGGTAAATCATTATGGCAATAGAAGAAGAAACAAACGAAAATATCGAGGCTTTGTCTTCAGAGGAAGAAAAATACATCAGTAAAGACAGTCAACCAGCTTTTTCAAAAGGACTATACGAATGGTTAATGTTTTTATTAACCTACTATTCAAGAATAAGAGAAAATTTAAAGATTGATTTTGAATCTTTTATTGTTCTTCAGGTTGTTGTTAGTCATTCACTTTATCATCTGAACAAAGATGGAGTTAAAACATTTACTGAAATTCAAAAAAATTTTGATCTGATGTCTATGTCTAATTTAAGTAAAATTAACAAATTAGCATATGCTAGTATTGCGGAAGTACTGCAGTTACCAAGAGAAACTGTTCGTAGAAAAGTATTGCAACTTGAGGAAAGAAAAATAGTAAAAGTTGATGCTGTCAGTGGAATTATACTTGGGCCAGCCTATAAAGTAATTTATAAAGAATTTGTTTCAAAAACCACAATAGATACAAGCACCTTAGTTAAAAGATGGAAGACAAATGGTACACTCGAAAAATTATTACAAATGAATGAGAAAAAGTAATGAGCAAGTTATTTTATGCTCTTTATGACTTAGCCAATTCAGCTTATACTATTATAATTGTTACATTTATTACATCAGCGTACTTTGCAAATCATATTGTAGGTAATCCACAACTTGGAGCAGCGTACTGGCAGTGGACAGCTGGAGTTTGTGGAATACTAGTTGCCGTAACAGGTCCTTTACTTGGAAACATAGCTGACAAACATTCTAAAGGTAAAATTAATTTACTACACATATTTACTATTTTGTGTGTTTTGTTCACAAGCTTGTTTTGGTTTGCTAAACCATCAGTAGATTATATTTGGTATGCATTGATTATTTTTTTAGTATCTAATTATTGTTATGAAGCTGGTGTTATTTTTTATAATTCACTATTAAAGAACTGTTCAAATGAAAACAATATTGGAAAAACATCAGGCTTTGCATTTGCTTTAGGATATATTGGATGCGTTCCTGTATTATTATTTTCATTATATGTTTTTGTGTTACCTGACATTGTTCCTTTTGGTTTAGATAAAAATAAATTTGAAAATATAAGGTTTGTTCCTATTATTGCTGCGATTTGGTTTTTAATTTTTTCTTATCCCATGATACATTATTTTAAACATCGCGTGGAATACAAAGTAAATGACGATGGAGTTCCGGTTTTTCAAAAACTTATTGCATTAATATGGAAAAATAAATTTACAACTACTGGAAAGTTTCTTTTAGCTAGAATGATCTATTCAGATGCTTTGATTGTTTTAGTTGCAGGAGGAGGCGTGTATGCTTCTGGAGTTTTCGGTTTTACTTCGGAAGAGTTGTTAAAATTAGCTATTTTTGCAAACTTAGTTGCGTTCGTAGGAGTTTTGATAGGTGGGTATTTGAATGATAAATTTTCATCAAAAATCATTATTTTAATTTGTATTGCCGTATTAACGTTATGTATTTTTTACTCTTCAATTATTGCGCAAACTAAAACACAATTCTTTTGTAATGTTATGGTTATATCTCTTTTTATAGGAAGTATTCAAAGCGCAAGCCGCGTTATGATGACAGGATTATTAAAATCTGAAGATCAGGGAAGTGGCTTTGGATTATTTAGCTTTTCAGGTCGAATTACAGCATTTGCCGGACCTTTATTGGCTGGAACCATGACTTTTTTTTTCTCTCAAAGAATAGGACTCTTATCTATTAGCATTTTCTTTATTATAGGTTTTATTTTGATGCTTTTTGTCGATAAAGAGCCAAAAAGCTAAAAAATCTCTTAACCATCTAATTTTTTTTAAAATATAAATAGTTCATATTTGGGGTAAATAGGGATATTTATTTTTACAAATATGAATCTGTAAGATTAATAGATTTTTAATAATTAAAAAATATACTCTAACACAAGCTTAATATCTCTAACACAAAAGATATAATTTTTTACAGAAATGAAAAAGAGTCATTTTTGTTGATTTTTAACTTAAAAAAAATTTTATTTTTCTAAATTGCTCTAACACAATAACAAAAAAGTCTAACACAACAACAAAGCAGTCTAACACAATATTAAAATTACTCTAACACAATATAATTTCTCTATTTAGACCAAAGTCTGAAAATTTATTATAAAATTAAAAACTTTTTCTACTTTTTATAATCGCTATTTAAAAATCAACAATTTCTCTATTTTAAATTTTAACAAATTGAACATCTTATCTCCACTAAGCTCGATTCAATCTAATTCTTAAAATTCTTAAAAGATTACTTTTTTCAATTGTTTTTGAATTTTGATACTTCACCCATTTTAGGTTCACAACTTATAGTTAGGTTCTCAATTTGTGTTAGAGATTCGAATGCTTGGTGTTAGAGAAAAAATTTTATTATAATAATTATGGTAGAAGATAATAAAGACAATATTAATAGTAACGAAGAGACCAATGAAAACACCAAGGTTGATGAGAATCAATCACAGGGTGAATCTAGTTATACTGAGAATAATTCTTCCGCGACATCAAATGAAAATCAAGAAGAAATACAACCTAAAATTGAAGAGAATAATAACCATGAAGTAATTCATAAAAAAGAAGGCAGGTTACACATATATGTTAGGCAAGATAAATATAAAGGTGAACTAAAATCAAAAAACTTTGTTGGTAGACTTTATTTTGATGGAAAACAAAAAATTTCTTCATCAGGAACACCTAATCTTGAAGAAGCTATACCAATATTGGAAAAATGGTTTGATGATATTTATGGAGAAAGTAAAAAGGAAGAAGAGGTTCATCAAGAAGTAGTCTGTCTCTTATACACATCTCCGAGCCCACGAGACTAAGGCGAATCT
>OJDM01000161.1_pt1 | contig 8036 bp, 5 predicted proteins | sample 1592821 | NCBI WGS metagenome assembly OJDM01 (sample SAMN05416721, study PRJEB24817) | seawater metagenome | isolation source: Sea water | place: Canada:Atlantic | collected 2013-07 | reverse complement strand
TTACCTTTGACAAGATGGGGAAAAATCCATTAGATTTGTAGACTATTGATGGTACATATAGTTGCCATCAAAGGCCGCGGGCAAAGGCCGCGTCGTAGTAATGTAAATTTTACCTTTGACAAGATGGGGAAAAATCCATTAGATTTGTAGACTATTGATGGTACATATAGTTGCCATCAAAGGCCGCGGGCAAAGGCCGCGTCGTAGTAATGTAAATTTTACCTTTGATAAAATAGAGAAACGATGGTAAGGAACTGATCCAATTAGTTAAAGATAACTTGTAGAGATGCCATCCTTATCAGCAATCTTTATGGCGACGGTCCTCCAAAATGAATTATCATTTTCTTATAAGAAATAATTAAACATTTCTATCGCAGGTGTAGCAATTTAAAACATTGCCTAACCCCGATGCGAAATATTTATAACACAACTGATTAGGAAAAAGGTCTATCATAGACTAAAGAAATTTTATTCATAAGCTTCTTCAAAGTAAGTACATGAGTAGATAGCCAAGCCCGATGAAGGCACTGTACCCGCTGGCGAGGGTGAGGAGGGGGGAGTTGGTGTTGATGTCCAACTCCAGCACCTTGCTCGGTAAGATTGTTTTGTAGTTCACGCAACCTTTCATAATGCATTTCTCAAAGAGGGTTGCCTCACTAATCGTCCTGGGCGATGACGATAGCATAAGATTCAACAAGTGTTCCGACCATTAATGTAGTGGTAATTCTGCACATATGCTGATCTTGAACATAACCTTGAGGTATGCTTTTTTCTTGTATTTATTTGCCTCATCTTCTGATAACCTTGATTGTGATGGATTCTGTTTTATCACTTTTGTCAAGGTTGACCTTGGAATTTTAAGTTTGAAATATGGGAATATGCTTGGGAAGTTAGGATTTTGATGGAAATAGTTGAAGAAAGGAATGGAGAAGGGATAAAGTACAAGTAGAATCACCACGTATGTACTAGGAAAGGAATCAAGGATAATCAAGTTGTCTTGGTAAAGGGAATGGCCCCGATTTCTTGCACCTTAGCAGAAATGGCATCCTTTATCGCATCCTTGGCAGCGTTCATATTGTCAAGATGTTTGACTAATTCCTCATATTCCATAGTGAGTGCCAAATTGTTTGCCAGAAGGTCAGAAAACCTGTCCTCTTTCTTCATTTTTGAAAGTCTGGCTGACGTACGATTTCTTTGACGTCTTGCCGCCTGTTTACTTGCCTTGACCTGATTGTAAAAAGACATGGCAGTACAACATGAAGCACACAAATGGGCAGGGGATTGGTTACATTTTGGTGGTCTTGATCCCGAAGTTGATTGATAACACTGCTGGATTTTCTTAGTTTTTCCCATGGTTAAATACACTTGATAGATTTCACTATAAATGATTTTTATGATCAGAATGAAGCACGTGAGGCAACTGGAAATGCAAGGTTGCTTTTCTTGTAAATGTCCTAGACTTCCAAAACCGGCTGTAGATGATGACGTCATGAATTTGAAAGTTGGCGGGAACGTTGTCGTTTCGCGTCATCAATTGCATATCACTGAACCCAAAAACACTTGGGTATCGACAAAGGCTTTTGGTTGCATTAAGTGAATTTACAAAATATTTAATAAGGTTTACTGGTTATGGAAGAAGGTCATACAGACTTGGTATATAAGAATGAAGTCAAGAAATTAATATTTTGATAGATTCTTGAAGGTACTTAGATAGGTTGAGAGGTTGCGTACATGAAAGTGTGGAAAGAAGCGTCAAGAAATATTATGAAAACAAGCGTCCAAATTTTATAAATAGTACGCTAAAATTTTGGGTATATAAGCCCGGACAGCACTGCACAAACAAATTATGTCAATTGTAAACAAGAACTGGTGACAGTAAGACGTTCTACATAATAGGATTCAATCTCGCACAGGAAGGACATTGTTAGGTTCACAATATTCGATTGGTCCTCCACTCACTAATTTTGACGACGATTATGGACAAACAAGGCCACAAGGAGAAGTCAAGTGGTAGTTCTACAGCCCAACATGTTATGGAGCGTCGAGCAGAGGCTGAAGAGGAGCGAAGATTGGACTCTCAAATATGGTCTTATTGTTGTCGTTTAAACACGAGAGAACTTGAATTCTCAATAGGTAACATGCACTATGCCCATGTTCTCAGGAGGCAATACACAAATGGGTCTCGCTGGTTTGAAATTTGTCGGCTGCGTTCGATTGAAATACATCAACAGAAAAGTGGACTAGTGCACAAGTTCGAAGTTTGGATGCGCAAGCTTGATCAACATTTGGCCCACCAGGGCGTGTTCGTGGGGTCCTATACCCGAAAGTACCTGGTCCATCCTGATTTAGGCGAAATACCCCAATTGGAAAATGACATCGTCGAAATTGACTTGACTTGATGTTAATCCGTTATTTTAATAACTAGAATTAGTTATTCCTGACAAATGTTTTGATCTCACTTAGAATAAATATTATATTCATGTACTTGGCACTGTAGTTTGAAGTTCTTATTTTTTGACTCTTTGTATGACAACTGGGGCACTGATTAAAGATGTAGGCTCAGTGAATGTAGGATTGCCCCCTTGAATAACTTGCTGTGTTGTAGTAATAGTACTGTTTTGTTCGGCTTTGGTTAGATTGCTGTAAAACAAATTGTTTGTTGAAGTAATCTTGTTTCATAATATTCGCAAATTTTTTCCATCACAATATTTTGAAGAGGCTTTTGTTAGAAAATATTTACGAGTTAGTCGGTTAAAGTAGAATAGATATTGTTCAAATCACCGTGACTGCATAACTAATCAACAATTGGACTAGATATTAAATATTGTGACATCAATGATCTAGTATGAGTTTATAATTAATGGCATGGATTGTATGGCTGCATTAATCAATTTGTCCACTAAATACTCTTCGAGCATAAATGTAATTATATCATTTGGACTTTATGCTCTCAGAACATCTTTGGAAAAATAATTGAGTCATATGATGTGTAGGGGTGATGTAGGCTGTGACAAATATGAAGGTGACCATAGAGATGATGGATGTGCCTATTGTCATTCTGAGTTTAGGCAACCACTTTTTCGAGAACATTCGACTTCGTGAAAACTTTTTACATTTCTGCACGATATCAAATACTCTATAAAACATAGTTCTGTAACTTGGTTTGACTGCTTGATGCTGATGTTAAGGATCTACACTTTTCTGCGGAACATCAGGCATTGGCAAATAAATGACATGTCTGCCAGATACCGAATATTCCCAAAAACTTGTGATTTTGACAATGTTTTGCACAAAAGAATTAAAATTTGCACTTATTAATGCCCCAGCCTCGATAGCCGTGCTCATTGAACGACTATCCTCTTTAGGTAGCTGGGGTAATGTGAGTTCGAATCTCATGTAGACCGTAATGTTTTTATGTATATAGAATCGGTTTAATGTGCATGCTTGGAAATGCATTTGATTTATGATTTCTTCAAAAATCTGAAAAATTCCATTGGTCCGGAATTTGATTCTAATCGGTAGCTTCCCGAAGAAAGCAAAATTTTAAACTTCTTTTCAAAATTGTGTTATTTGTCCATGTTTTGCATAAAAGAAGTAAAAGTTGCACTTATGAATGCCCCAGCCTTGATAGCCGTGCTCATTGAACGACTATCCTCTTCAGGTAGCTGGGGTAACGTGAGTTCGAATCTCACGTAGACCGTACAGTTTTTATGTATTCAGAATCGGTTAATGTTCATGCTAGGAAATGAACGTCACTGTTTAAAAGTTGACAAAATTCCATTGGTCCGGAATTAGATTCCGATCGGTAGCTTCCCGAAGAAAGCAAAATTTTTCTATAAACTTTAATTATGGCGTTTTACTTTGTTATGGTCACTTATAACTCTATGATTCTGAAATGCACAGAGTAGCTCTTCATAAATGTTTTGTTGATTGTCTTCGGTGATTCTTGTGATGATCATCACCTTGTGAACCCGGAAGCATGGCTCTGTCCACTTCCGTGCACCGGAAATAGGAATGGTTAGAACGCATACTTCTAGATTAACAGATGTCACGGTTATTTCTTTTTTCTGTGGCCCTCACATGAATTTCACCACTATAATTACATCAGAGAACCCCTTTGTGTATGTATTGTTGTCTCACAGAGGAGGGTCTCTGAGTCATTATCCTTGGTAAATGTGAGTATGGGCCATTGATGACTTCCGGTTTGGACGAGGCATTGGTATCTTGCTTCTACTTAACTCAATTTAATCATAAATACACTACTGGCTGTTAAAAGATGCAGATAAAAATTTGTTGGACTCACATGATGAATTTGTAGTATCTTCTGTCACTGCTGATACCATTAGATTTTGATGATACTCTGGGAAGGGATATCTGTGATAAAGGGAGAAGATCATCCCTGCTTCTCTCCTGTTGAAGTTGGCAATGGCTATGTTGAGGGATTGCAGCCATTGCTGTCTCTGCTGAGATGCCATCAAGGCCACTTCCGGTGGAGTTGAGAGAATTGGATTTTCTGTATCCAATTTTTTCATCAGACCAAAAATTTTACGAAGGTCCTGATTGATGAAACCAGGCTTAATTGCATTCAATGCAGCTTTTGTAGGTTTCTTTGCTCCTGTCTTGTTAGGTGAGACCTGTTTAGAGACAGGAGTTTTGACTTTCTTTTGACTCATTGTGCAATACATTTTTTGGGCCTTTCTGAGCTCTGCTGCCTTGAGGATTCTTGGGTGTAGGAGGCTGGCAACTGATTGTTGAGTCATTTGTTGTTCTTGGCCTAGCCCTGGAGGCTGAAGAGTCTTGGCATGATCCATATTTGTTTGATGAACCACAATAGGTGGTTTTGAAATTGGATCCTGCATTGAAAGTTGTCCAGTTTGTCCAGCGCTTGTTACTGGGACTGGAGTAATTGTATCCAAACCTTTTTGAGTAATTGTACCCAATTTGGCTAGATCGACATTGGCAATACTAGATTCCTGCAACGAATCCAAATAGTCCGTATCGTCCAATAGTGGCCAGTGCTGATTCGAATTGTTATTTGGGTCAGCTGACTTTGGTGATATTGTCTCTAATCCATATGCTGGATTAAATGACATCTTTGACCATTCAGTGTCTGATAATTGAAGATGGGATGAGTTGATGAATATTGGGTCTAGTGCCGGATGCCCGTGGTTTGCTATGTCCTGTGTGTTATTCTTAAAAGTATTGTTTTTTATGTTCGATAATGTTGCGCCATTGGTGGCTGACAAAATCGAAAGTAAAAGCGGATGTGGTTCCCCTTGATTTTTCATGATGAAAAATAATTGTCGTGAAATTGAAATGACTGTCTTTGATGATAGCTGTTGATGAAATGAGACTCCAAACTGGCAACGTCCTGACGTAATTGCAATGAATCATCCTGAGATTCAAAAATGCATTGAAACCCTAGACGACTTTTTATGCGAAATTCAAACCCTAAAGTCCTTTTTGAATTAGATTTCGATGATTGGAATTTGAATTGTGTTTGTCAGACATAAATGATTACTTTTCTTGGCACGTAAGAATTCACTATTTTAACTTTATGACCGCGAGCCAGTTTTTTCGTCTTTTTAAATCACTTTTTATTTAGAAACACCACACAAGTCCATGTGGCGCAATGGTAGCGCGCCCGGCTACGAGCCTGGAGGTTGCAGGTTCGAATCCTGTCGTGGGCGTTGACAGATGCGGCCTCAGACCTAACAGGTTTGATGGGCGTACTCTGTCTTTTGAACTTTTTGAAAATCAAAAGGAAATGTGGGCGTACTCTGTCTTTTGAACTTTTTGACAATCCAAAAGAAATGTTCTTTTTACATAGTTAATATCGATAACGATACCAATGGTGAACACATGACTTGATATGTAAATGTTTGTATGCACTTTAGTAGAGCGAGATGCGTCAAGATCTTTATCATCTTAATGGGGTCACATATACATTTATGGAGTTTAAGCGTCTATCATGGCACATTGTGAGTAGAGACCGATCACGATTTGGTAAGGTTCATTTATATGCTAAATTTAATTGTTACACTGTGTAGATATTGCTTTATTCCACTTTATTATTCTGTTTGACGATGAGATGAGGCATTGTCGACTAAAATAGCTAGATGGTTGATGGTTTCCATTGTGAATGCATCATCCTTAGTCCTGTCAACATCCTCATAAAAATTCAGTTGTTCTTCCCAATGTGCAAACAGACAATGGGCTAAGTAAATAGGATCAGGTTTAGAGGCTTTAGTAGAGTTATCTAGTAGGTTAGATTTTATCTTGCGCTTACAGCCACTTTTAGTTGGAACATTTATTGAGGTGGTTAATTTTGTTTCCTCTTCCGGATCATGACATGCGTTTTCCGTTTCCGGATCGACTAGCAAGTTACTTGATTCCCCGTTCAAGTTTTGAACCATGTTTGTGAGATTTTCTAATGGCGTTTCTTCCATTCGATTTTGATAATCTCGAAGAAGTTTTATTTTCTTTTCAGACATAACAATGTTGAATTTTTTATGTCTATATTCAGTATTGTTCATGCTTATCATTGCACTTCGAGCATTACAACGCTCGAAAAAGGTGATGTTTCCATTTCTGAATTTTGATTTTTTCGACGATTCTATACTTATCTTCTTAATTGGACCATAATTTCGGAATAATTTTTCCAAACTGTTGTGTGTCATGTTGCTGGTCAAATTTGGCACAGAAATAGTTGCACTGTTGTCTTGTGTAATATTGTCAAGATGATTTTGTGGGTTGTTCGCTATGACATTACTAACTTCTGTTTCATGATCCATAACTTCCTCATCGTCAAGGTAATAGTCATGCTCCTCAATAGTATTTTCAGTAGCATCTTCCCCTGGAAGGGATTGAATCGAAGTAGTGGAGGAATAAGACGAATAGGATTTTTGGTAATTGTCTTGATTTAAAGTCCAGTCATGCTTGGTTTCTTCATGAGTTTCAGTAGTAACTTCTATGCTACTCAGTTTAATATCGTCCCTAATTCTGGTTTGGTTGAGGAGCAGATCAGACTCAATATCCATTCCTGTGCTTGAAAGGAAAGTCTGTGGAGAATTTTCAGATGTGAAAATTTGTTCTTGGGTAAGCTGGAGAGAAGATGGTTCTGCTTCTTCGTTAGACCATACTGAGTTGGGTAGGTGGATGTAGGATGACGATTCAGCTTGATCAGGTATTATCAAATCCTGTTGATGTTCTATTTCCGGTTCCGTTGGTATTATGGGTCTAACATCAGTGGTAGGATTGAGAATGGCTATTCCCGATCGTAATAACAGGTCGATAACCCACCCATTTTCTAATTGAGTACTTGTAGCATCGCACTCAATTTGATCGTTCGTGTCCATTAAAACTGCCAAAAGTATGACATATGCGTTTGGCACAAACTGGCACTCTAAGAAAATGGGGAATAACAATCGCGCCATACCACATATGGTTTTGATTTCTTCCAGTTGCTCCTTTGATTTTTTCGCAAAAGATAAATCCTCCTGCTCTAATTGTAGTTTCATAAAATGACGATAATTTGATCTTCTTCTAATGTTGTCGTAACATTTTGGAATCCAATGCCTTTTTATCTTTTTTGCGTCATAAAAAGTCGCGTTGAATTGAATTTGCAGATCGCACTTGTCTTTATCAAAATACATCACTGATAATAAGTTAATGATTTGTTTTTTGAAGTCTACAAATAGACCCGGACATAAGTCTTTAACAGCTTGAGTAGCTTTACTGAAGTCGCAAAAATGCTGTTCATTGATTTGTTGAGCCAAGTCGATAACTTCTATTTGTCTTTCCTCCTCCTGATCATTTTGAGAGGTGACTTGGTCAGTGCATTGATCATAAAACCTTGCTCTTGCCAGGGTGTGGTACTCCTGATGCATTGCGATAGCTTCCTCGGCCCTTTTTATTGCGGCTTTAGAAATCTTTCGCACTACATTGTTGATGATATCCTCAAAATCATTCATCTTAACGATTCTACACCTGTCTCTTATACACATCTGACGCTGCCGACGAAGAGGATAGTGTAG
>OJDM01000153.1_pt1 | contig 8184 bp, 10 predicted proteins | sample 1592821 | NCBI WGS metagenome assembly OJDM01 (sample SAMN05416721, study PRJEB24817) | seawater metagenome | isolation source: Sea water | place: Canada:Atlantic | collected 2013-07 | reverse complement strand
GAGATTCGCCTTAGTCTCGTGGGCTCGGAGATGTGTATAAGAGACAGACCTATAACCTACTCATTTCATACGAGTTACCCAGGCAGAGACTTTGAATATTAACGTTCATATAGTTTTATTGTATAATGGTGGATGGAAACAAAATTAGAAATAGCAATAAACTGGCTTCCAAGATATACAGGAATGCCATTAGAAAAATTCGGTGATTATATTCTTATCACCAACTTCAAAGATTATGTAGAGAAATTCGCTGAAAGATTTTCTGTAGAAATTTACGGCGAGGGCAGGGCAATGCAAGCTGCAACAAATGATGATGGTTTAACTATTATTAATTATGGTATTGGATCTCCTAACGCTGCAACAATAATGGATTTACTGGTAGCAGTTCAGCCTAAAGGCGTATTATTTTTAGGAAAATGTGGAGGTTTGAAGGATTCGTCAGAAATAGGTAATTTTATATTACCAATTGGTGCAATCAGGGGAGATGGTACTTCGAACGATTATTTTCCCCCAGAAGTCCCAGCACTCCCATCATTTAAGTTACATAAATTTGTTTCAGATATTATTATTGAAAAAGAAAGCAGCTATAGAACTGGAGTTATCTTTACTACTAATAGAAGAGTTTGGGAGCATGATAAGCAATTTAAGAAAAGGCTGAAGCTTACTACAGCTATCGGAGTCGATATGGAAACGGCCACTGTATTTACCGTTGGTCATTACAATGAAATCGCAAGAGGGGCGCTATTATTAGTATCAGATGTGCCTGTTACCCCTGATGGAGTAAAGACGGAAGAATCAGATAAGAAGGTTACTAAGAAATGGGTTGACCTTCATCTAGAGATTGGGATAAAAGCCATGACAGAGATAGGTAAAAGCGGCGAAGAAATAAAGCACTTTAGGTACTAGATTTTTTCAACTAGGTCCTGGAAGTAATTGAATATTTCTTGTTCCTTTCTGTCTCTTGCAGTAGTCCATTCTTTAGTTGTCGAACTATTGATAATGTTTTTACTCATGTCGAATACAAGAACTCTAGGAACCCCTTTTTCCTTTGCTATACCGAAGTAATCCATAAGATTCATATTAATGTCGTATCGACCTACGTCTATATGAAGAATCCTATAATGCGATTCTAAAAAGCTTTCAATCGATGGCATTTTTAAAGTCCCGTCTAAAATTCTGCAATCAGGACACCAATTACCGCCAAATATAACAATAGGCTGCTTGGAGTTCTTGATTGCATCATTCATAAAAGTATCAACTTCTGATTCTTTATAAACAACACCATTGTATGGAAGAGGAAGGGGTGTTTTTAGAACATCATCGGATGTGAGTTTTAAATATTCAGCATTTATGTTCATACAAATAAAAAATAGATATGATAGTGATAGAAATTTAGTTAAAGACTTTAGCATAATAGTTATTACTGATTTGATTGTTATTGTCTGCTTAGTTAAATCTCTTTGCAATATTATCATATAGGGAGATATTCAATGATTTGGTTATTAAGATTGTATTTACTGTTTATGGGCTTGGTATATTTTTTAATTGGAGTTTGGGCCATTTTTGATCCTATTCTTTTATCTTCTGAAATAGAAACTACCCCATTTTTAGAAATTGTTGGACTAAGTGTAGCTTCAGAAATTGGTTATTCTGAAATTGCTGGCTTGTACGGCGGTCTTAATTTGTGGATCGGAATCATGTGTATAGTTGGAATATTCAAAGAGAGCATAGGCCTTTTTGCTATCAAATTTATAACATTTTTAGTGGGAGCTATTGCCTCTGGAAGAGTTATATTTTCCTTAATACCCTCAACCCCAGGATTCTATAATAGCTTTTTTGTATTTGAGATATGTGCCTTCGTAATAGGTGTAGGCTTTTTATTATATTTTAGAAATCTAGATAAGATTGCTGAGGCTTAGAATATATCCCAAATAGCCAAGAACAAAAATACAGCCAAACAATCTAATTAGGTTGATCTTAATTCTTTTTGAAGAGTAGGTCGCAGCAATAATTACAAAAAGCACGGTTACAACCGCCATAACAAAATAGTCTCTAAAGAGTATTGTTGAATCAAACTTAGCATTTGAAAAGAAGCCTATTATTGGGACTACCAAGGCTATGTTCATTACATTGGAGCCAATGACATTACCAATAACCATGTCGTTTTTATTTTTTGCTATTGCTGAAATAGTGGCCGCCAGTTCTGGCAGGCTGGTTCCAATGGCAATAATAGTTAGTCCTATTATTAGCTCTGGAACATTCAACATAAGCGCTATTGCTTCAGCATGAACAACTGCAAAGTTTGAGCCCCCGATTAATGCGAGGAGCCCTATAACTAAAAAGGCCAGAGTTGATCCAATTTTTGTATCATCTATATCTTCAACTATTTCTTGATGAGGCGTTCTAAACTTATAGGTAATAAATAAAAATAGAGCAAATACAAATAAGAACCCCCAGCTTTCATTGCTAGTAATTGTTAAATCAGCCAGGCTTATTCCCAAAATTACCGTTCCTATAATAAGGGGTACAAATTGGACAATAGAAGTTTTAGATGGAATAAGGGTTATGCCAATACAAGAAACGCCAAATATAAGAGCCATATTAGATATATTAGATCCAATAACAGTTCCCATTGCCAAGGCCTCACTCCCATTAAGAACTGAAGATATACCAACAAAGATCTCAGGAGCAGATGTTCCCAATGCAACAATAGTTAACCCTATTGTAAGCTCACTTAATCCAAGCTTTTTGGCTACAAGAGATGAGCTTTCAACAAACTTATCCGCACCCCATACAAGGACTGCAAGAGATATTACTAAGCTAGACAGTGAAAAAATCATAACCCATTCTACATTGCTTGATAGGGTATATATATAATTTGTTCAGTTATAAAAGATACGATATATAATAATCAAAAAAACATATAGGAACTTTAAAAATGGAAATTAATAATTTATTTAGCGTTAAAGGAAAGATAGCAGTAGTGACTGGAGGCTCAAGAGGTATTGGCGAAATGATTACCGCTGGTTTTTTAGCAAATGGTGCAAAAGTTTATATATCTGCAAGAAAAGAACTCCCATTAATTCAAAAAGCTCAAGAACTTAGTGAGAAATACGGTGGTGAGTGTATTGCCATTCCATGCGATTTAAGCTCCATGGAAGGTATTGAATATTTTGCTCAGCAATTAGCAGAGAAAGAAGAGGGCATAGACTTCCTAATCAACAACGCTGGAGCTGCATGGGGAGAGCCTCTTGAAGATTTTTCTGAGACGGGTTGGGATAAAGTTATGGACCTTAACGTAAAGAGTATTTTCTTCTTAACTCAAAAACTAAAATCACTGTTAAAAACAAACGCAACGAATGAAGATCCTTCAAGAGTTATCAATATAGGCTCTATTGATGGGCTGAATGTCCCGGCTTTTGAGACATATTCTTACAGTACTTCAAAGGCAGCTGTTCATCACCTAACAAGAGTACTAGCTAACAAGCTAGTCAAAGAAGATATATTAGTTAATGCTATTGCTCCCGGCCCATATAAGAGTGCAATGCTAGGTTCTGCTGTTAATTCTGATTACTCGGGAATCGCAGATGCAAACCCAAGAGGCAGAGTGGGAACACCAGAGGACATGGCTGGTCTTGCAATTTTCTTATGTTCTAGAGCAGGTGCTTACACAGTCGGTGAAACGATTACCTCTGATGGCGGGCTTGTAAAAACAGCAGGACATAAATTAGGTTAAGACGTAAACAATATTAAGGAGATGTTTGTATGAATCCATTCGCTATGATGAAAGATGCCAAGAATATGGAAAAGATGATGAAGCCGGCTCTTGAAAAGTTCTTAAAAGAGTCTGGATTTGTAAAAAAAGAAGAACTTGAGCCTATGAAAAGAAGAATAGCTGAGCTTGAAGCTGAGGTAAGTAAGTTAAAAGGTTAACTTGCTTAAAAATTATTAGCCTTCAAGAATCAGACATATCCAGAATTATTGAAATGGCGTGGGAGGACAGAACTCCCTTTGATGCCATAGAAGCTACTTACGGCCTTAATCAGAATCAGGTAGAAGATCTTATGCGTGAAAACCTTAAGAAGAATAGCTATACGCTCTGGAGAAAGAGGGCTAGCGGAAGAAAGACTAAGCATGTTGGCCTAAGAGAGTTCGGCCAGGTGGGCAGACACCATTCCTATGATCAGCACAAATATAAAAAGTAGCCACTTCAAGATAGAGAACTTATTTAAGTCTATCTTCTCCGACATACCCAACACATCTATTGTTCTCAATGACACTTCGGTCATTATTCAGCATGATGATGCGACTAACCAAGATGCAGCATCAATAGAAATTACCGAAACAGCAAATATATATAAAATTACCTATTGGGATGGTTACTCTCTTGCAGAAGAGGAAGAGAGTGACAATTTAGTAAAATCTTTAAAAATATTCAAAAGGTTTTCAAAAAAACTAGCCAAAAACCTAATCAGATTCAATAAAAATTCTTAATCACGAAATTAAGATCTAATATGTCCGTTGCCGTTTACTAGATATTTAAAGCTTGTTAATTGCTCTATTCCTACAGGACCCCTTGCATGAAACTTGCCGGTTGCAATACCAATTTCACCACCAAGGCCGAATTCCCCTCCATCGGCAAACTGGGTTGATGTATTGTGCATAACAATAGCGCTATCGATGGTGTTTTGAAAGTATGAGGCTGTGTTTAGATTCTCGGTCATAATCGACTCAGTATGGCCTGTAGAGAATTGCTCAATATGACTCACAGCATCATCAGTAGATTCAGCAATTTTAATACTTACAATTGGCAGCAAGTACTCTGTGCTCCAGTCTTCTTCGGTAGCAGGAAGAACTTGATCTGATAGTAATTGCGATAGCTTACATCCACGAACTTCACAACCTTGAGTTGAGAGGGTATTAACTATTATTGGTACAAAAGAATTAGCTATATCTTTATGAATAAGGATTGTTTCAACTGCTCCGCAGATCCCAGGCCTTCGCATTTTTGCATTAAGACAAACGTTAACTGACTTATCCTCGTCTGCTTCCTTGTCTACATAGATATGACAAATACCCTCTAGGTGTCCAAAGACAGGTACCTTTGCTTCTTTTTCAACTTCAGCTACTAAGCTTTTACCTCCCCTAGGAACTATGACATCTATGGATTTATTAATACCTTGGAGCATTAGCTTTACCACCTCCCTATCAGTATCATTAATTATTTGAATGGCATGTTCAGAAATACCTGCTTCCTTTAGCCCTTTAACAAGGCATGCATGGATGGCTAGGCTGGAATGAAGGCTATCAGACCCACCTCTAAGTATTGAGGCATTTCCCGATTTAAGACACAGAGCTCCGGCATCGGCTGTTACATTGGGCCTGCTCTCATAAATAATACCTATAACCCCAAGCGGAGTAGAGACTCGTGATATTTGAAGACCGTTGGGTCTTGTCCAATTTGCAAGTACTTTGCCAACAGGATCTTCAAAGGAAGCAATATCCTTAAGAGTGTTTGCAATAGAGGTAATGCTTTCACTATCCAGTTTAAGTCTATCTATAAATGACTCAGACAGTCCTTTTTGCTTTGCATTTTTAATATCCTTTTCGTTGGAGGTAATAATTATTTTTTCGTTAGCTAGGATATGTTTTGCCATAGCTAAAAGAGCTTCATTTTTCTTTGCTCCAGAAATTCTAGCAAGTTCCTTGGATGCAGCTTTGGCCTGAATACCAATTTGATTGACTATCTGTTCTATTGTGCTCATGACTTAGCTATAAACCTTGTTGCTTTGGTTGTTGTTCTTGAAAGACTCTTAATAGGGTCTTTCTTTAGTCCTGAAGTAATAATGACTGAGCATTTAGACTTCATACATATCTCGGCTGCCTTAATCTTAGAAACCATGCCGCCTTTACCAAGCTTGGATGCTGTTCCGGCCATGGACTCAATCTTCTTAGTAATACTTTTAACTTCAGTTATTAAAATATCATTTTTTTGATTCTTTGGCGGCTCACTGTAAAGACCATCAATATTCGATAGAAGAATTAGATGATCGGCACTGACAAGCTTAGAAATTTTGGCAGCGAGAATATCGTTATCGCCAAACTTTATTTCGTCGGTTGAGGTTGTATCATTCTCATTGATGATTGGCACACATCCAAACATTAATAGATTCTCAATGGTGGCTATAGCATTCTTAGATGATTTTTTATTCTCTGCATCAGAGGGCGAGAGAAGAATTTGTGCAACCTGAAGCTTGTGCTTCTTAAATTCTTTTTGCCATGCAGCCATGAGTTCAATCTGACCTGTTGCGGCAACGGCTTGAGATTCATTTAATGTAAGTTCCGATTTAAGTCTTAACTTTCCTCTACCAAGCGCGATAGCTCCTGAGGAAACAACAATCACATCCTTCTTTTTATTTAGAAGCCAAACAATATCAGCCACAACATTTTTCAAGACAGATTTATTAACCCCGCCCTTAGAGTTCGTCAACAGAGAAGAACCAATCTTAATTACCAGTCTTTGGCTTGAGTTAAATGTATTAATAGCTTTCACAAAAGTGATTATAAGGTTGCAGCTTATTTTAACACTAAAAAAAACTGGCTAAAAATTTAAGAAAATTTAGCCAGTAAATATCAATTTGTAACAGAAATAGTTCCGCCCATACCTGAATGAATTGAGCAATAGTAATACAGTGATGTTGCTGTATTTGCGGTTACTTCAATCACAGTAGATCCAGATGAGGTCGTTACTCCGGTTGTGTACTCGGCTCCACCTCCATGAGTTCCATCAGAAGTTGTAGAAAATCTTAGAGGATGACTGGTTGAATGGTCAAATTCGTAGGTAGTTCCAATTTTTAATGTTAATGATTTATTTTGAACCCCATCAATAACATACACATTTCCTGACCCAGAGTTATTGGCTTCAATAGAAACTTGAACTGTCTCACGTGTTGGCAATATAATTTTTGAAAATGTTAATCCATCTAAGTATTCTTTAGTTGGATTTACTAAAACTCCATTAACTTCATTGATAAATAATTCGTAGGCCAGAGGAAGCTTAGTTTGAAGTTCTTCTGAATTTTCTACGTACCATTCAGGAGCAGTATTTGGTTTGTATGGAGTTTTTAAATCCCATCCTGTTAGAATCACCCAATATATAAATTCCTGAGCAGTGATGTTCTTATATCCCTCTAGATCTCCCTTGTCTCTTATTTCCTCATAGCTCTGTACATCATAGTAATTTCCATCGATAGCCTCTGCCATTGCTAGGTTTAATGCTGATGATTGATTTTGATAATCCCAAGAATTAAAGGTTTTATTAAAGCCATTGGTAACTGTATGCAGAAGATGCTCTACTATTTCATTGATTTGCTGAGCATTTGCTTGGACTTGAGTTTTTCCTCTTATTTCGTCGTTAAGCTCTATCTCCCAGATAAAATCTACAACCTCATATTCATTATTAATAGCGTCAAGCCCCGGGTTACCATCAGGGTAATTGTCTGGACCAATCGAACCAATGCGCTGGAGAAATTTATATCTTGAAAAATTACTCAATAGCAAATCACGTCTTGTGTCATCGGTTACAGCATCCTTTTGAAGCATTCTATCAAGTATGTTTGTAGCATGAGTCAGAAATTCATCACTAACATCTGGAAAGGCGGCTACAACAATATTATGAACAATTGCATGTTTATCAAAAGCTGGAGAATACGTACCATCTTTAATAATAGTTCCATCCCAAGCCGAATCAACTCGATCATCAGAGGTATCATTAGTGACTGTAACTGTAAAGTTCCCTGAGGCGCTTGCAGTTCCGTCACTAACTTGTGCAACTAAAACATAAACATTATCAACATCTGCATCAGATGGAGCCTCAAAATCTGGAGCAGTTTTAAATGTAATGACCCCTGCAGTTGTGACATTAAATAAAGCGCTGTCAGTTCCAGAGATAGAAAAGGTAATAGCATCGCCGTCGGAGTCTGACGCAGATATTGTAAAAGCTCCTGTTTGATTTTCTTGAACAGAAATAAACATAGAGGTATTAGTAAAGATTGGAGCGTCATTTGAATTACTTGAACCACCTGAAGTGTCACCACCACCACTACAACTAGCAAGGATGAACGTTGAAACTAATGTCTGTCTCTTATACACATCTCCGAGCCCACGAGACTAAGGCGAATCTCG
>OJDM01000138.1_pt1 | contig 8440 bp, 3 predicted proteins | sample 1592821 | NCBI WGS metagenome assembly OJDM01 (sample SAMN05416721, study PRJEB24817) | seawater metagenome | isolation source: Sea water | place: Canada:Atlantic | collected 2013-07 | reverse complement strand
CAGGTAAAGGATTTTGGTTTTATGAAAATCTAACGGGAAATATTCGTGATTTGACGGGATTTGGCAAACCCGACATTTGTGGGAACGAACCGGTCCAACAGAAGGAAAAACCGGCAAATTACCAGATTCTATCGGATTCATCAATTGCATCTAATTACAGGTACAGTTGCCCTTGTCGAACATCACCCAACAAACCAGGATCCACCATTACAAATGGTGAACAGCAAATTATAAGAATACTTCGAAGAAAAACCGCTCGACAAACAACCACGCTCATTCAAAATGAACAACCTCAACAATCAAGACCCCAATAGACACATCCCGTCAGCAGCCGAGACGGGATCGGTGGACAAATTCGCCAAACAATTCAGAGTCAGACATGGCACATTTTCCGATGCTGAAGGAGAAAATATAGTCATCTTTGCAAGAAACGCGGATAAATTTATGAGACAACACCTAATCCCGTCTTTAGAGATGGGAATGGTAATTATCTACAACCTCAAAGGAGAACCCTACACCAGGGCCAAAAGATGGAGGGACACCATGGACATCGACCCAGAGAGGGTTAACGCTGACCATTGGTGCGAACAGGACTTTCAACCGGCCTCGCCATTTATGCAATTCCAACCCATGCAATTAGCTCAAGAACAAATCTTACAAAGAGATGCGGGAATAGACGTCAACGGACAACCGGACCCAAACGACCCGGGACATCCAGGACAGGTGGGCCTGCCATACATCGCTATGAGACCACCAGTACCCGCAGTTCGAGAACAGGTCGCGGTCACAGCGGACCATTGCCTCAGAGCATATCTTTTGCACACTTTCCAGAAAAGGATCGACATAAACGCGGCCGAGAAATTCCTGGCCACCTTCAGAACACAACAAGCAAAACAAACATGCACCGACTTCATCGACGCATTCGTGACCAAATTTGAATACTATACCACAGTAAGATGGACTGCAGCTGATAGAGAAGCTCCAAACTTCAGAGTTAACGCCAATGCCATTCGTTTGCAATACATCAGGGACGGTCTCTGCAGGGAATTCAAAAAGCACCTGGACGCCAACCCCAACATCGTCACTCAACAACAAACAGATGACGAAGCACAACGATGGGCAAGGGAAACAATCGATGGAAGAGAGTTCACAAAAAACTGCAAGAAATCAGAAGCAAGCCACGCAACATCTAGCATGGTTATGGACTCCGAAATCGCCGAAGACGAAGAGGACGAAGAAGCTCAGGAGCATACATCAGCAACCTCTGGAGATCGCGGTAGAGGCAACCCTAACAGAGGACGAGGTGGTGGAGCACGAGGAGGAAAAATACCAAACAATCTTGGAAGGGCTCCTCCTAAAAATCCAGGTCCAGGCGGCACAAAGAAGCAATCGCAATCTAAGGACGCCGAAAACATATATAATTTCATGCCAGCAAAAGACGGTACTATGCTACTCAACCATAGGGGACACCCTATGTGTTATTACTGCGGCATACCAAGCCACCAAAGATTCGAATGCAGGCTCAGGCTCAGGGACGTGGACAACGGCATCAAACGGCATTTCCACCCCGCCAGAGGAAACCTACCATCTGGCAACCAACTAAGGAAGGAGGCCTTAATGCAAGTATCCAACGCAGCCGACCAATGGGGCAACCCGTATGCCGGCCTACCAACATCACAGCCCCAAGGACCACAATGGCCAACAAATAACAACCAACCAATGCCAATGACGGTAGTAATAACGGACCCGGAAGATCAAAAATGGCTACAACAAGCTACGAGTTCCGGATGTGATCCAGCATCGGTTATAACACAATTCCGACAACGTCAACAGCAACACAGCCGATCCCTTCCACCCGTAGAAAACAACATACGACCACACCCCACGGTCTCAAGCATCCTACCGTCAGGATTAGTAGCATGCAACGAATGCGCTCAAGTCTCCGCCACCCTCGAACAATCAGATAATCATTATATCACCGAACACTTAAAATCGGCCAACAGGCCAACCAGTCGCAACTAGCATGATCAGACACCCACACTCGCCGGGCGGTTCGGACGCCCGGCATTACACACCAAGGCCCCACAGTCAATGGTGTACACATTATGTAAACGCTAAAGCAGCAATAAACCAAAATAGCTCAAGCTCATGGATTCAAGATCCCAACAGACCCCACCTTAATGTCATTCTGGACAAAAAACATAAAGTCAAAGCCTTAGTAGATAGTGGGTCAACAATATGCCTCGCAGACGCCTCCATTCTCAATCATATCGCAGACAAATCCGCAGTCGGACCTGCAATATCAGTCACTAATTGTCACAACAACCGGGAACGCACCCAAGGCTGCTACAGAGCAACATTAGACGTCGACGAAGATTTGCCGCATCCAATAAAGAACAAACCCATCAACATACACGTCGCAAATAAGCTCTCTTCTGAACTCATACTGGGCACCGATTTCCTCAAAGTCAATGGGGCCATAATCAACGTCAGAGACAACTCAGTAACATTCCTACCCGAGGGAATGGCAGCCATAGCAAAATGTGACAAGCCAATTCTACGAGAAGCCGTCATGGCCTCGGGGGAAATAGCAACCCCCTACGAAGATTTAACGGACATTTACCAAAACACCTACATGATACGACCTATAGAGGACAAAATCATCGGACACATGGATCAAATAACACTCCACGTAAAAATAATAACGGAGTCTCCAATGCTCCTGAAACCCGGTACAACGGTAATGATTACCTCTGGCCTATCACCTGCACCATACGTTCCGGACGGGTTATACACAGTCAAAGACGATAACCGAGTGCAGTTAACCATGAGGAACACGGATATATGTCCACTCGTGCTACAAACAAACAAACCTATCACAGGAATCACCGTACATCTTTTTGACGCGGAATACTACGAAGAAATCCCAATATCAAAAGAAACACTACGGACGTATTTTCTATCTCAGGACCTAGATGAAAATACAAACACTCCTACATATAACGGGGACGAATCCACGGAGAAGGACATCTCACCCAAGCAACACTTGAAAGATATCCAACAAAAGCTTCAACACGCCACGTCGTTATTGGAAGCCTCCGGACTCGACCCCCCGGGTATTAGAGAGAAACCCCTACATGGTCCACCACCCGAAGTAAGCAGAATACTACTCGAACAATTCGATACCAAGGACATCGATCGATTATGGATTCCGGCCTACAAAGAACTCATCCTGGATAACTATGATGTCTTTTCGCTCGACAAATTCGACGTGGGACACACACCACATTATCACCATAGGATCGAGCGTACTACAGATCAACCAATCTACGTACAACAATTCAAAATACCAGTCGCCGACGAACAAGCATTAGACGAATTTGCCACAAACCTAACCGCCGCACGTGTACTAGTGGAACAATCCAGCGTGCACAACACCCCAATATTCATGGTAGCGAAAAGGGGTGGCGCAAACATAGGCAAAAAACGATTCGTTCAAGACTTCAGGAAGCAAAATGCAGCATCACAGGACGACAAATACACCATACGAGATGTCCGGGAATCTTTAACAGCTGTGGGGAGATTAAAACCTAAAATCTTCAGTAAATGTGACTTTACTGGAGCATTTTACTCCCTCCCGCTCGAAAAATCCTCCCAAGCACTGACATCTTTCACACTCCCATTCAAAAACGCACAATACAGTTGGACAAGAATGCCACAGGGACTCAAGGGAGCCAGTGCATCGTTTTCCAAGTTATGCCAACTCATATTCAGGGACATCCAGAACATAGTCACCTACGTCGACGATTTAATGGCCGCAGCCACTACACACCAAGAAATGCTAAAACTACTAGATAAGGTATTCGAAGAATGCCGATACCATGGTATGAAGTTAAATCTCAAAAAATGCATACTTGGAGTAATGGAATTGACGTGGTTAGGATACGCTCTCAACGAGTTTGGCATATCCCCGGAATTCGACAAAGCAGAAGCAATTAGATCCATGATTCCACCCAAAACAATAAAGGAGGTACAAAGTCATCTTGGATTATTCCAATTCTTCTCTGAACTCGTAGAAAACTACGCACTGGTAGCAGCTCCTTTGGGAGCAGTCACAAGCCCCAGCCACCCATGGAGAGGGGAAAAACTTAGTGGACCACTCCCACAAGAGGCATTTCAAGCATGGGACCAACTTATCAACATAATATCATCCCGACCCGCTATATCATTCCCGGATTTTAGCCTACCATTCCAACTTCATGTCGATGCATCGGTAGGTCAGGAACACCATGGAATACGCGGAGGTCTAGGAGCAATCCTTACCCAAGTACAGGATGGAATAACAAGGCCCATAGGATATTTTAGCAGACAATTCCGAGAATCCGAATGCAAATATAACGCATACAATGCAGAACTCGCAGGCATAGTGGCCAGCCTAAATCACTTTCACTACTACCTAAAAGGATCAAGAACAACCATAATTACCGATCACTTACCAATAGTAAAGAATGGTAGACGAGACGATAGCACCATGCATGCATTACGGATCAAAATGAACGAAATGGACATTGAACTATTACACATGAGGGGTGACGCTATGCCGGCAGACGCTCTTTCCAGGCAACCAATGGCGGAAAACCATCCCGGAGTGCGGGAAGCGAAACAAGCCAGACAGGACACCATACAAGCAAAGACAACGTCAGCAGCGGACTTTGGACCCGCTCACCCACTCACAATGTCCGACCAACAATGGAAATTCGAACAATCTAGAGATACCCTTTGCAAAGAAATGAAACAATACATCGAAAACAACCGTTTATCGTCAATTCCAGAAGTAAAGAACATCATCTCACTCTATGGACACAAGGCCACCATCGATCAAACTAGTGGATTAATCCACTTGTTTACTGCAAGAAACCGACACATATCATCTAAACGATTGTGGGTCCCAAAGTCACTACAAGACATGGTATTGGGTAATCACCATGGTTCCACGCTAACGGGACATAACGGAGAACTTGGCACTTACGAACGAATTCAAACAAAATACTTCTGGCCCACTATGAGTCAAGACATTAGCAAATTCGTGAGACACTGCAAAGTGTGCCATCAAATGAAGGATGCCAAAGCTCAGAAAAACAAAGTTCCACTTAAGTTATGGAAAACTCCAACCCACAGGAACATGAGGATCCACATGGACTTAGTCGGCCCCCTAACACCCAGCCGCGGATACAAATACATACTAACAATAACAGACGCCTTCACTCGATACACCGAACTGGTCGCCATACCAGATAAGGAAACCACAACGGTCGCCAAAGAACTACTTGACCAGTGGATCCTAAGACATGGATTCTACGAACAAGTTATCAGTGACAATGGCGGAGAGTTCGTATCAAAAGTAATGGACGAACTAAACAAACTATTAAGACTGAAACACCACGTAATTAGTCCATACAGCCCACACATTAACGGCCAAGTGGAACGGGTACACAAAACAATGGGCGACTATCTTAAAGAATATTGCGACAACGCTCCCGCAGAATGGACGGACTTCCTGCCATCATTAAGATTCGCATTAAACACGCGGGTACACTGCAGCACCAAAATGTCGCCATACTTCATGACCTACATGGAACATCCCACATTCCCATGGTCACAGGAACAACACTTGACGTACTCAGAATCAGAAATCGCATCAAGAGTATTACTCCTACAACACGCCCGCCAATTAATCTCACAAAACTCAGATGAAGCTAAAGCAGCAAGCAAACGGGCATACGACATCAAAACAAAAGCACGCAAATTCTCTCCAGGAGATGACGTATTACTACACATCCCAGACCCACCGGAAGGCACCAGCAGAAAATTATACATGCCATGGCGGGGAATTTACACCATAATAGAAAAAACGAGTGATACAAAATACAAATTGAAGAAGAAAGGGGGCAGAGTTAAATCTGCACATATAAACCGCATCAAATACTACGATCCAGAAAACTCGGATTCGGATAAAGATACTCTAATCAGTAACGAAGAAGATGAGGAACCCCCATCAGAAGACACGGGACCTACGACCCGTAGCAGAGACAACACTTTACCCCCACCAATCAATAGATTTACCGCAATGGTTAATGCACACCAGGACGAGTTTACTCAAATTGCCAGGCAGCCCCCCATGGACGCAACGTTACTATGGGGAAGCAATAACTCGCTATCCAACGACGCAACCTTCGCAACGGAATTTAGGACGATACTCGCCCAAAACCACACAAATTCCGCAAACTAAAATAATCACGGGGAAATGTACAACCCATCCCTCGGCCAAACGCTTATGAATAACAATATCCATTTTTTCAGACAAGCAACAACAAGGAATCGCCATGTCCTTTTCATCGTTCTACATAGTACACTTATCCAATGAACACTACATTGAACACAATATGCGGAGACCACCTCCCTTAGCCGAGGGACAAAACATCCTACCGTACCATATCAAGCAAGACAGTCCATGCGAACACAACCTGCCTACTCCATGTCCTCCGTCTACACCGATTCTAGTTCAACTAACCAACTCAGGCCGCCCTAAAACTGTTTCGTCGCACCAGGGACCGAAGGAGGACCTTATACAAAGACTCCACAACGACCTTATCAATAGATCGGCCATCAACATACTGAACGACCTCAACAATTCTCCCGCTGTTGAAGCCATTAGCCCCATACGGGGTAGTAGACACGATCATTCGTTCTACATATGCCGACTATGCTATCCTAAAACAACGCACATCATGAACATAGGCGCTACGCTTCACCACATCACACAGGACCACATTTCGGAACATCACGATTACCGGGATAAGCTCACACAAGAAGCATTCGGACACCTAACCGAAGTACGGCATCTACTGCAGCAAACAAACGATCGAAGGGTGTTTACCATCATAAGATCGTCATCGGACTCATTGCCGATCACCACTTGGAGAGGAAACAGCTTAGATTCCGACATCACATCATTCAATATGACGGAAAAACGGATCTCCTCTCTCGGAAGTCCCACACAAAAAGCTCAATTCCCTCTTTCCACGAAATTGCCCAAAGGGCCCCCCACAAAAAGGAACGTCAAAGTTTACGGAATTTCAACTACACTGAACATGATCAATGCAGGTCTGTCCTTGGACCTGTCAAACATCTTTCCCACATCAAACAACAGATTGGGATACACGGAAAACATCACTGAAACCGTAAACACGCCACCAGAAGCTCCGACACAAGAGGAGAACAACTGCTCCGAAACCCACACACCAGCTACCACACCAACTCGCACACGCTATGGCGGCGTTAGAAAGGGAACATTCGACAGACAGCATAACTTCAGGCGATTTCGATCCTAGGAAAACGGGCCCACGCAAAGACACCAATCCCACGGAAGCTCATAACGAGGCCTCGAACAGAACCAAGGAGTCGGTAGCTCAGGGTCAGGGTTGTATACGGTACCCACGCATAGCCACCCCAAATACAAACTCTGCTCACTCGCAATAATAGAAGCAAATCTCGTAGAAAAAAATGTTTTTATCTTACCTATATGATTTTACCCTTACAATATTTCATCTGTACATATTATTTTAATTTTATCAACATATATTTATACCCCCATGTATATCCACAAATATCGGAACCGGTTTACAACCGGATGATAGCAAGACCCTGGATACCGGACTTACATTCCGGTGCACAAGACCTGTCACATATCAACTCCATGAAACCGCGGGAGAACTATTAAAAGTCACAAGTTTTCGCATCGCCCTCGAGGAGGTTGCGAGGCTACGCTTTAATAGGTTCCGACCGGAAGAACAGAAAACGCCAAACTCTATAAGTAAACAAATGTAAAAATACAGTAACGCTGTTTATGTAAATATAAAGATCAGCAGTCTTGATTTCCACTTCAAAGAATCAACATATCGACTCAATTCTTTCAGAACTCGCGTGAAGAAGCTGGACGCATATCCGTGGATAATCCAGTCTTTTGAACATCACCTAATTTTGCTTAACGAAATTTAAAGGGGATTGCGAACGTTCAACTTTATGGGAGAAATTACATTTGGATTTACTCGATTACATTTCCAGGTAAAGGATTTTGGTTTTATGAGAATCTAACGGGAAATATTCGTGATTTGACGAGATTTGGCAAACCCGACATTTTTGGGAACAAACCGGTCCAACGAAAGAAAAACCGGCAAATTATCAGATTCTATCGAATACATCAATTGCATCTAATTACAGGTAAAGGATTTTGGTTTTATGAGAATCTAACGGGAAATATTCGTGATTTGACGGGATTTGGCAAACCCGACATTTGTGGGAACGAACCGGTCCAACAGAAGGAAAAACCGGCAAATTACCAGATTCTATCGGATTCATCAATTGCATCTAATTACAGGTA
>OJDM01000135.1_pt1 | contig 8456 bp, 7 predicted proteins | sample 1592821 | NCBI WGS metagenome assembly OJDM01 (sample SAMN05416721, study PRJEB24817) | seawater metagenome | isolation source: Sea water | place: Canada:Atlantic | collected 2013-07 | reverse complement strand
TACACTATCCTCTTCGTCGGCAGCGTCAGATGTGTATAAGAGACAGGTTAAAAAGGTAAATGGTAAACATGTTGCTGCATGGGGCTGTCGCATACACACAGGGCTGATGCATCTGTCTCTCCTGAAACCAGACAAGCATGCCAGGACATTGTACGGGGGGTGGGGGGACTCGGTAACGCGAGCAGAGGGCTGGAATCAGCTGTAGTGGTTCTTGCACACCGCTGGAATCAGCCGTAGTGGTTCTTGGTGAGCCTGGTGACGATGAGTTCTTGTCAAGGCCGATTGCACACTTATCTTCTCATGTATGCTCTTGTGTGTGATTTATCGCTGCAGCCTGCCTCCCAGGTGTTGTTATCTTCTTGTGGGCGTATATCTCGTGTCATGCTGTGCCAAACCAGCCTATGTGACTGATGGAGAACACAGATCTAGGCCACCTTGTTTATACCAATTCCATATCACATGTTTTGTGCATGGACATACTTGAAGAATGTTCTGAGTGAAAGCGTCGGCGGCTCAGATCATTGCAATTTCGACGAGGCTTTAGTGTGTGGCCTGGTCATCTTAGTTGCTGCGCTGCCGCAGTCTAGATGCAGCAGATGAATCTGTCGAATGCTGGGTGTGCGCAGTCAGCTCGTGGACATGCACAAGATCGGTCGCGTAGTCCAGGCGGCGCGGCCGGTTCGCCGGCACAACTTGCAATGTCCGGCGTTGGACATCACGCTGTGGAGACGGCTGCGTACTTGGGTGCCGTGGCTGAGGACAGTGCGTGGTTCACGGGTGACACCACGCTGGATTTTTGGGTGCTCAAGAGCATTGTGGCGCCATCCATTCGTGGAGGTCTGAGTCTCATACCTAAGGACGAGCGCAAGACCATCATCCGGCAGTGCATGACCAGGCAAGCAATGATACGGCACCTGCCAGGGTACTTCCAGGGTTGCATTCGTAAAGCAATATCCGCCCAAGAGTTTGGAAGAACCGTGGTCAATCCAGCGGCAGTCTCAACGCCTGATGTTAGGACTGTTGCACGTCCTTTGGTGCACGTGGCCTCGCCCTTGAGCGCTGAGGCTTCGCGTGCACCAGCTTTAGCACAGTCCTCTCCATCTCCTCATGCCTCTGAAGGCGCTGCCCTCGGCGCTGGTGCTGCGCCTGTGGCGTCGGGTGCGTCAGCGCATCCCAGTAGCAACTCTGTTTCAGCGAGCAATGACGTCTGCGAGATCCCTTCTTGGGTCCGTGGCTGCCTGTCTGCATCCAGCAGTAAGAGCAAGCTTTTGCGCGCCTTTTTTTCGTCAGCTTGACGCGGAGGCTGTGTGTGCGATGTCATCACTTAGCGAAGCCAGTCAAGTTCACATTGCCATCGCGGTTTGTCTTGCTTCGTCGACCACAATTGCGCCTTCGGCGCTGTGTCGGCGCTATGTTTCGAACTTCAGCGCGCTCACGCGTGCTCTTGACGCCCCTACAACTGCTGCTATGTCATCTCAGACTTTGCCACTTGTCATCATGCACTTGGGGTCAGTCGTGGGGATCGGCCACGTGGCCATGAAAGCTGCCTTCGCCACAGTTCTGCAGAGCATGCCATCGGCGCAGTTGCGGGTGCTCGAGATGCACTCATTTGTGCCGGGGGGCTCATTATCCAGTGTGGAGACAGCGGCCACGACCTCGCTTGGTGCTCGCTGTCAGGTGTGGTCGGATTACGAACCTTTGGCTCGGTTGTGTCGTGAGCGTGGTTCTGCCTGGGGGGAGAGCAAGGCTTGCATCATGGTTCTCGTGAACTGGGACGGTTTGCAGGCTGCTTTGGACGCCGTAGGTGGGGACTCTTCTGTGGGTGACATGAGCTCGGCAATTTCTGTCAGCTCTCACATCAAGGCTTTCCAGACCGCGATGCATGGCTTGCAGCCGCACGTGCCTGTGAACAACATGGCAGTGTTGTCCTTCTTTCGTGCAGTGGATGCACCAGATGACGTGGCTTGTTTGACAGGCATGTTCGGAACGCCTCAGACTTTGTGCCCCGAGCAGTATGGTGTGCCGCAGCATCCGTGGACGGTGCACTCCAGCCCCGTGCTCGACAAGGTCTACGGACTGTCTGAGGCAGTGTCTGAGACGTTGTCGCTTGACGGCTGGTCTTGGCCCTGCGATCGCAAGGTGTCGGGGTGTAGGATGCCTTCGAAAATTACCGAGGAGCTTATGCAATTGATTGACGTGCAATTGTTTCGGGAGCGGGAGTTGGATCCAGCAGAGCACGAACAGTATAGCCTCATGCAGATGTCTCACTCCGAACTCGGAGCCCGCCGTCTTTTGTCTCGCTCTCTGCTTCTTGCCATGTTGGGACTGAAGGACCTTCCCCTTGCAGAGGTTCTGGAGGAGGCTTTGCCGTGTTTGCGCAGGATTTTGTCGACGACCGGCCAGGCGCTTCCTGATGGAGCCGTAGGTGGGCAAGAGTGTGGTCTGCATCGATGGTGTTTGAACAGTTCTTACCGCATGGTGTGACACCTTGGCCTGCGGTGCTGCCTTCAATATCCACGGTGGCATATGTTGTGTTGCATTGTGTTGTTGTCAACACCCCACACGATTGCATGCCATGATACCCATCATCGCACCAGTGTGCATCCTTCACAGCGTATCTGTAGAAAATCATTCGGCAGCACAGGTGTTCAGAGGGTGACAGGATGTGCATGGTCCATGTGTTCTGTTTGATATGTCATGCTCTCGTCCTCTTGATTTTAGAGGCATGATTTCGACTTGTTCCTGTGGTGCAGAACATGTTCGAGTTGGTTCTTTGAACGCGGTAACGTAATCTGTGCTTTGTGTGTTTTGACTGCGGCTTCTAGTGGTTTCTTCTCTGGTAAAAGCCTCTCAGTTTATACCTGTGCCGGGGAGTAATCACGGATGAGGTTTCGAGGACCACAATCCAGACCCGCATTGTTGACCGGGAAGTGGGCCCAACACTGAAGGCACGCACTGTGCGTGCCCGCTGTGTTGGGACCACTTCCTGGTCTGGAATGTGGGTCCGTTCCGCGGCCCGCATTTTGTGACCAGGGCACGACCCCGGGGCCGTAGGATATGTAGCTCATTCCATGTGTTCACACGAGTCGGAGAAGGTTCGTGACAGGCCAAGCGATCCATCCAGTCAGGCATTTCATTCCGGGAGTCTGTCTGCACATGCTTGGTCATCATCATCAAAAACATATTGTTTCAGCAGTGTTCTGCTTACAGGACATGGGGTGTGTGGGGCAGAAGGTAGTAAACCATATGGTCACGTAGGGGTTTCAATTTGTGTGTTTCCATCTCGGTTGTCTATTGGGTGAGATGAATTGGGCGGACAGGTATTCGTGACAGCACCATGCAGACATGTAGACCGTTGAGCTTACCACTGGGCCTCTTTCAACGAGGAGCCTTGCAGGGAAATCTTGTTGGGCAGCTTAGATATTCCGCAGTGCTTTGTTGTGCAGATGAATGATGCGGTGAATCTTAGGTTGCATCTTGCAGCGTGGCAAGTATGAAACATGCCATGAGCGTGACTGGTGGGAGACAGTGGCATGTGTATTCTCTCATCACAGCATTTGTATCGGCTCAGTGCCACCATGGTCCGCCACCAGATGCGATTCAAGTCGGTGTTAGCGTGGCTGACGCACGTGCGCTCTGTACGTGCAGGCCAGAGCATCAAAGATCGCAAGCGGTTGTCTCGTGCACGTCAGTCGTCAGGCGGGGAGCCGCCTGTAAGCCTGCGTGGTGGACGGCCTGGTCGGGGCGATGACGTCAGAGCCGAATCGTGTGCCAGAGCTCGGCGCCGATGGAAGGGTGCTGCGCGCAAGCTATTGCCGGCATTGAGCAATCAACTGATCCGTGTGCGAGCCATCGCCAAGGGGTGCCTCGTGGAGGCCTCAGATGTGCGCCGTGCATTGCGTTTCGGCCATGCCTTTCGGAGGATTACCAGGAGTCCTCGAGCTACATTGGTGGCCTTGCTGTACGAAAGGGCCTGGAGGCATCCTAGGCTTAGTGCTCACCTCCTTCGACGACAGCGCGTGAATTCGCGTCTCCATGCATTGGCCTTGGAAGCAACCTGGATATCAATCACAGAAACGCGTGTCAAGGCACCCGCGTCTAGGCCTAACCACCAGTTCTGGCCAGGACCCAGTGCGTTCAGTGCCGCACGGGGTCCCTGGTTGTGGCAACGCTCAGATGTGGAGGATGTCATCCAGTGCATTCTTGCTAGCAGAAACAATGTGAACGCCACCGTGATGGCAGCCAAATTGACTTGCATTCCACACATCTCAAGTTACTTTGCTTTCGGGTTCTTGCGGGACTTGCAGGCAGCCGGCCTGATCCGTCTGCATCACGCAGTGTGTTCCGCGTCGGAAATGAGTTCCAATGTTGCTACTGCTGCAGCAATGTGCCCCCTACCTGCTTGGCGAAATGCACTGCTGCGCTATCATGGGCATGATCGCAGTAAGTTTGGTTACGGGGACACCGCTCTCGTAGTCTGTGAGACCATAAAGGCCCTGCACACACTTGGCTTCAGGGATGGCAGGCAGGGCGGCGAGGCTGCAGACGCACTAGTGCAAGAGATTGGAGGGGGCGGTGGTCAGATGCTATTGCAATTCTTGCAGCAATGCAGGCCTCTGTCATGGCAGGATGTGGTTGCTCACACCGGTGTCCGGAGCACCGAAACATCATTAGTGGATGAATGCCTTCCACAGGTTTCCGCATGGTGGGAGGCAACTCCCCATGCCTGCAAAGGCAGCGAGTCCTTGAGCCCACTGCTGCTAGCCCAGTTACGGTCTCGCGGCTTTTTGATGCACAGTGTCCCCTCCACGGTAGTCTGAGAACGCCTCTTGCATGAAGTGTATCGCTTGCGCAGTGCTTGGTCTTGTACCCTCGCCCAGCTGCGTGCTGAGGGTTACTGCTGAGACTTTGGGGCTTGGGGTTTAGATTGCTTTACAGACCCTCTCTAATCCTGGGAGCGGAAGTAGGATTGTCATCGAGGGTCCTGGCAATTGTTCGGCGAGTGTCAGACAGCAGGTCGGAGCACACATGTCTGCGCAAAACATGGTAGCTGTGGAAGGCTTTGCTGCTTGCTTGGCCCATGAATGCGGTAGGTCTTACAAGCAGTTCTAACACAGATTCTAGAGAAGAACAGTCCACGCGACATCGTTTGTTCAGGCCCGTGCATGAAGATCACCAGTGCATGGAAGCTCATTCGTCTTGTGCTTAGGCAGGCCTTTGTCAGACCATCACAGTCCCCAGTAAGACACATACATCTATGGTTGCTATGATGTGTCAGTGGCCCGCGAACCGCGTGCTGAAGTAAACCGGTACTCATCCGTATCGAGAATGTCCTTTGGGTATTGATTTGTGGAGAGTGCTTTTTTGAATTTTTGTAGTTGTACTCCAAACCAGGACCCAAGTAGGTTGTCACAGTTTGTCCGCGGACTCGTGGTTCAGTCTTTGGATGCATAGTATCAGTTAAAGGATGCATGTTGTGTGTACAAGCTTCAATTATCATAAAGGTATTGATGGCGTTCCGTGCCACCTTTGTGTTTGCCTTAATTACTGCCTCAACATGTAGGAGTCAATGGCAGGGCTGTAGAGCACTCGCTTGACTTGTATCTCTGCCCATCAGTGGACCTTGAGCTGACCACACGTGCAGCATGTATATAGGTTTTGTATGAAATCGCTGTCAGCAGATGCTCAGACTCCTTATTCACAGCTTTTGTTTACACAGCTCGCTGAAAAAGCTACGGCCAGGAGGGACGAATTGCCTGGCGCATTGTTCTTGCTGCACGTGATTTGGCGCGTGGTTGCATGCGGGTGCTTAGTGTGTTTGTGTGCGTGTGCAGGTTAAACTTGTGCGTTCAGAGTCAGCGTGTCTACCGCGTGAATGCGCGCTTCCCACGGAGCGTGCATGCTATCACAGCACGTGGCCAGGCGGAGCTGGCCAGCGTGTGGACCAAGAGCTCTGACTTCCAGGATGGGCCCACCCGACATCATCCTGTGTACACGCACAGGGACCAGTGTGCCTGCGCCCGGGGATGACCCGGCTCTCTTGTGCGGCACGCTCTGTTGTCAATGCTGGTACAGCTTGGCCGTGCAGACTTCCTCTCTTCGGTTGCGCAACCATGGCAGCGGAGGAAGCACCAGCTGCACCCGCCGGCAGCGCGCCTGCAGTGCCGGCGAAAGCTGCCGCAGTTGCGGCTGCCCCTTCTCCAGACCCCTCACCCAAGAGCCGGAGCAAACGTCCGCGCATAGATCTGGACGACAGTATCCAGCAAGCCAGGGAGGCGATGAAGGCGGCGCAAAAGGAGGTGGCTGAAGCCCGTCGCTTGGCCAGAAATGAACGCAGGAAGAAACAACGCCTTTTGAAAAAGGCCGTCATCTTGAGCGCCGACGACCTCGAGCGCATCGCGGTGCTCAAGCGATGCGGCCTGTCGCCTTCTTCGAACTTGTTGCCGTCCACCGCTAGCTCTTCGCGCGACGGTGCTGCCGCAGGCGGCTCCGACGGCGCGGGCGTGCCTGCCGAGGTCCCGGCGCCCTCAGCGGCCGGTGTGGCCGCCAGTGTGCTTGATGGCGCGAGTGGCTCCCAAGACAGCGACGCGGACAGAGAGCCGTAGCTGAGGTGTGATCCCATGGAGGCACCTCGCCGGCAAGGCGTGACGTGTTTTTTAAAAGTTTGGGCAGGCAGCTACCTGGCGTGTATAATAGTTTGATTTTCCTCCGGCAGTGTTGGTGCAACGGCCAACATCAGGCATGCTCAGGTAAAGCTGTTCTGCAATTACATGGCCTTTGCCAATGAGCAAAGGTCGGGTGTTTGATGTAGGCAAGTCCTGTTGCTGCCTCGTGCCACGAGAAATGCCATGAGTGGCAGTATGAGTGTCAGCGGCGGTGCGTGAAAGATGGATCATGAACAACGGTGCCTTGCGTGTGTGTACGGTATGATGGACCTCTCATCTCCCCCTACGGATAAGACACGTGCCTCGGCAGTTGCCTATGCGGTGCATGTGCAGCGTAGTGTCTAAGCGCGCAGCAGTATGGACTCCAACTAGCGGGTCTGAGACAAAGCAGAGTGCAGACAATGCAAAGTCAACCCAAAGACCCATTGCCACATGCCTAGCTGTCTCATGTCAATGTAAGGCTGATGACCCAATCTCCCGAATAATGGCCCTTGTGAGGCGTAGCTGACATGACCAGTGTGTTATGAGGGTATCACAGCATGGTGAAGACTGTCGCACAACATAGCCGAGACCCCAACATGCATGTGTGCATCTTTGAAGTCACTATGACGCATGGCACGTAGCTCAAATGATTGGAACAGTACACGGTGATATGCACACGAGTCGGACATCGTATAACCCCCACCTGGTTTCCCATTTTGTGAGCTCAAGAGTCGTAAAATTCCTAAAAGTTAAGGGCCCCGGTTTTCGGCCCAGAAAACAGCCCATGAACCCAGAATGCGGGCATCCGAGCCCAAAATCAGTGCCCAAAACGAGGCCCCTCGAATTGTTGCAAATCCGGGGCCAGCCACATAGTGCAAGTTAGGCGGAAACGTTGCCTGGAGTCGGCGGATGGATCTGGAGACACAATGCGTGTGTTATGCAGTGTCCGAACATGCTGCGTATGGAGCCAAACCTCATGAGTGTGGAACGATTCAGTTTGAAGCATGTATGAACAGCAGGATGCAGAGTGATCCAGGCTTGTGCTGTGCTAGCCAACACGGGATCAGCCGAACGCATACAGGGTTATGCTGCTCCTTCGAACCACGGACGCAGTCAGAGAGCATGATAGCTCCACAAGTTGACGTAAACTCAACCAGACAGATGACAGTGAGAAGACGGCCGTTTGCAGACACGTGCAAGTCAAACATCACATTGTGACACGTTGTGCAGCAGATGAAGGAGGTTTCATGCGTAGTCTGAGAAACAATCCAACCAGCCAGGACCAAGACAATATGGTAACCGCCAGCGTGTTTGTTTGCACTTTAACGGAGTATGACACAGGCATTGGATCTGGCGGCGGTGTGAAGCCCCGCACACTTCAAAAGGTCGTGTCATCGTTACCTCCGACCCAGCATGCCATCAGCCAAGCCATCCTCTCTGCCCGTTCATACTCTCCTCGTTGCTCTCTCGTCCCCGGGCCTGTCCCCCTCGCATGTGTCCTCTCCTTCCCATCTGCCGTCTCCCTCGCTCTTTCTCTCTCTATCTTTCCGCCAACCTCCCTCCTGTCCATTCTCCCTTCCTGAATCCTCCTCCGTCATCTCCTCTTCTCTACTCTCCACTCCTGTCTCTGTCGCCCTCCCGTCTCTCTCTGCACGCCTCCCTGTTTCCATGCCTCTCTCTCTTCCTCTCAGTCTCCCTGCTCCCTCGCTCTTTTGACCGTCCCCTCCACTCTCTTCCCCTCCTCTCCTCTCTCGCCTTGCTTCTATTCCTGTCTCTTATACACATCTCCGAGCCCACGAGACTAAGGCG
>OJDM01000132.1_pt1 | contig 8483 bp, 3 predicted proteins | sample 1592821 | NCBI WGS metagenome assembly OJDM01 (sample SAMN05416721, study PRJEB24817) | seawater metagenome | isolation source: Sea water | place: Canada:Atlantic | collected 2013-07 | reverse complement strand
AGGAGAACAGAAGCTACACTTCTGAAGGATTATCTTAATTATCTTCAAAACGACAATTTTCCTATATCCAATGGGCTATTGCGAGTGTCCATTCTAGGGGTAATATGCAAGTTATCCTTTCGGCGGGCATCGGTAGGGTATTGCGGATCAGGGAGGCCTAACATGGAGGATCGTTAAGATCCTTGTTGCCCTTCCAACGCAAAGCTTGGCAGGACCACACTGTATTAGGCTCCGGTAGCTCCTCATAGTCACTATCACGACGTGGTGCGTTATCTAGTGTACCCTTACTCTGCGGAGCATGGAATACGAATTTTCCCGGTGCTTCTGTCAGGTTTGGTGTTTCGGTAGCAGCTAGATCCTTTCCAACTACTTCGTTAGACTCAGCGCGATAGGAAAGGTCTGGACCCATAGAGTCCTCCGGGCCCATTGAATTTTGGGGTACTTTGTTAGTTACTCCGCGCTGTGGTTTCAGTGCTTGGAACAACACATGTTCTTCTGTAGGTTCTTCTGTGAATGCAGTACATTCAGGTGGAAAGATTGGTATCCCTAGGTGTCTATTACTGTCATCACCATCTTTGTGATTCCAGTTGGACATGTTGGTAATTTCTACTGGGCGGACATGAGGGCAATGTTGCAGGAGAACTAAGCAATGATTGCAGCTATTAAAGGCAATGCCTTTCTCTTGTAAGGTTTGTATCATAATGGATTCATTGGGTTTTGGTCCAAATTTCCGATGTATGAGGAGTTCTTGTTGTAGCCCGTAGATCTTTTGTTCGAAGTCGGCTGTTAACCCCTTCATTTCCTCCTCGAACTTGGTCGTGATGCTATTCTCCCTGGCCGTGGCCAGTAGAGCATGGTGGTGGAGAGGGTCAACGATATCACTCTCATTCCTATACGTCCTAGTGGGATCATTTACATCCTGGGGGGAAGCCTGGATAGCGTTACGCGGGGATTCTTGTTCAAACCCAGCGTTTATTCCCTTCTTTTCCATCCTAGTATTTTGATATAGGATCATATGTTCATTATTGATATCTTTTCTAGGGGTCATGGTGGCTCCATGCCTTTGAGTGACAGGGGGTCCCATCGGGTGGTTGACCATGGTAGTTCCGGGTCTGCTTCCCCATGGTCTGCTGGGACGGCTACCCACTGGTACCTGGTGACGATAACCTCCTCCCGACCATCCTGGATGTATGGTGCTTCCAGGAGGTATGATTTGGGGAGGTGTAAGTGGTCCCCTGGGGTCATTCTTATTGGGGAAGCCTTTAATGCTTTCCATAGAAGGATCTTGGTAGCATTCGGGGTCCCTTGGTCTAAATCTCATGGGATCCTTGGGACGTACTGATTGTTCCCTATCCCCTTGGTGGGCTACTTGTGGGACTGGTGTAGGTGCGTATCGGGATCGAACTCCAATGCTAGGAGGTGGCAAGGGTACGCTGATTCTGAACTGTTCTTCTGGTGTGACCTCAAGAGTCCAATCCAGAAGTACAGTAGGGAGGGTAATACCCGCATTGTATAGGCCTCGGTTATTAAACGAGTTGACCGGAATAAGTCGCGGGTACAGAACGTCCATATGGATAGCACTTCCACGTTTCAAACGGTGGATGTGATCATGAACCAATTTTATGACCTGGGGGCACTGTGTCCTCCTATAGTCTTCATTGTTAAGATCGCGATACTGGAGTATCCAGTCTTGGAAGGTTCGGTTGACGAGCATTGTCATACAAAAATCGGCAATGCATTCCAAGCCTTTGATACCTACAACATCCCATCGGTCCCTAGGCAATGTGTTAGGGAAACAATCATCCTCTGTCCGGAATGAGGGCAAGTCTTCTGCTAGGCCATTTGGCATAGCCCGAAAGAAGAAATCTTCCCTTTCTTCCTCCGTGAGTTCCATAGACAAGAATTCGAACTGACCATGGTACTGGTCCAGTAACTCATTGACACAACCTTCTTTAAGAAGGATACTGGTGAGCTGTCTCATTGGTCTGTTGTGATCACACGAAAAGGGGATTCCGTACCTACGCATAAGCCGTAGTGTACCATGTAAGTACATGAGAGCCGTCATCATCATACGGCGGTCTGTAGGTTTACAGATGGACATAATCATATCGGCAAACTGGGGTAGTGGCCCATTGAGGCCGATATATGCAGTCGAGGTTGCTGATTCAATGACCACCGCCACAATTCGGGCTGCGGCGTAAGACTTACCAATCAATTCGATCCTGATCTTTTCGTGGAGGGGGTACCTCTCGAACTCTAAAGGGTCCATACTGGATGATGGCCCTTTTAGTTCGAGTGTGGAAGAGTATTCAGTTAGAGGTTTGAAGAGAAGTTATCAGAGTAAGAGGAAGTTTCCTACTAAATAATCTCATGGGCGTGGGATACATGATCGTAACTGTAAAATATATGTATGCGAGCGTATATATGTTAACATATGTATGTCCGTGTATCTCCCTCCCATGTTTGTTGGATCAAGAGAGGTGTTAAATTTCAGTTAATATAGGAACTCATGATAATATCCTCTATTTTCCTTCTGATCCGTCCCTTTTTGGGAGCTTATCGTAATTTGGTATGTTGACAAAGGATCTCCAGATAAATTTCCAAACCTGTGTATCTATGTGCCCAATGTCATCTTAGACTTAGAGGGTTAAGGAATGGTTGGGTGAGGGCAGGACTGGTTAACAGATCCCTTATTCGTGTTATTATTTAAGAATAACAGGGTCACTACACTAGGTGGGTATCCTAGATATCCTGGAATAGTTGATACTGTGTACATCAATCCCGGATCTTGCCTTCAACTTGTTACCCCTATTTTCTTTACATCCAAATCCTGGGTCCATATAGGTATATATATATGTATAACGACGGTATGCCTTCCTTTATTCTTTAGGATATTTCCCCTCCTCTTTTTTTATGTATGGGAGGGTATGGATAGGACACACACCGATCCCGTATCAGGGAATGATTAAATGAATTATTAAGCATAGGGTGCATCATTTTAGTATAAATTCTCGTGTCTGCTTGCGATCTAATTATATACCTCCACCTCCGTCCTAGCCAGGAGGGCTAGGGAGGTATACTGTAATCGTTCAATTGATGGATGATTTCTGACACCACATAAGTACCTATTATTCCGTGGAATTGTTCTGAAGGTTGTGATTAGTGATTCATAACGCCATTTCGGTTGACCTAGGAGTGTTTCTATCTTTATTTGGAAGGATATTGGTCCATCTGTTAATCTTTCGTCTTCCATCGGGACGCTGCTTAGGACGTAAGAATCCTGAGACATGATAAGGATACAAATGTATGTATGTGTATTCCTATACGTACTGTTTTATAGTACAATCGCTTTTTATTTGTGACATTCAGATATTTTGGCCTAGAATGTGTGTTTGTTTATATTATACTAGGTCATAGTTCATAGGAGATACAAGTAGATACATATACCCGTTAGATAGCTAGGGTGGCCACCTATTATGTGAAGTATATATATATATATTTTCCTTTAGTTCCTTGTATTATTCGCAGAATAGCGGCAATTCCAAGGGTGACTTGAGTCCTTGGTAATTTTAGTATCACCCGGTAAGTTAATCTATTATTCCGTTCCATTGGTCAAGGTGAAATATTTGTGTCCAGTGGGTATTTAGGTTACGTATGAACTCCCCTAAATGTCTTGAGGGCCTAATAGGTACGGCATTCCCCTGGGGTCTATGTCGTTCAGGTTGATTTCGCGTATAGTAGGCGTATTCTCCTTTCCTCCATAAACTTTGTCTTCCTGTGTGTCCTCAGACAGGGGGGCAGACTCAGGGTTCTTCTTAATTCGTTTCCTTCCCAGAGAGGCCTTAATAGTCTGATGATACTCTTTTCTTAGATCTAGCACTAGACTAGGCCCGCTGGCTCCTACCCTTTCGTGTAGTAGGAGTGGTAGGTCCATAGGTAGGACGGGAGAGCGTCCAAAAGCTTTCTCATAGGGACTAGGGTTCCCTCGTCTACTTTGGGTAGAATTGTATGCGAATGCTGCCAATGTCAATTTGGCAGTGAGGTCATCAAGATTGAAGCTGGGGTCGGTCTGCAAAAGGTTATGTAATATTCGATGACTCCTCAAACGTCGGTCTTTCCCTTGGGAGTACACGGGGGTAAAATCCCGGTATATGTCGAGGGCCGACAGGAGTTCAAAGAACAGGCCGCTGGTGTGGGCTAATCCCTTATAGATCTGTAATGTCTCAGGGTACCCATGTGCATACACCCAACTTCCTAATAGGTTTTGGGTTAGGGTTGTTGTATCATCCTTGGGAATTGGAATAGCGTGTAAGTAATTAGACCATCCATCTTGAATGATCAGGATGCTTCGGAATTCAAGGCCTCGGAATTCCTGAGGACCATGGGCTAGCGTAAGGGTCTCTAAGTGAACTTGTTGGCCAAAGTGGGTAACCTCTTTTCTGCCTTTCCCTGGCTTGACTCCGAGGAAGCCAGACTTTCGGGGGGACGATGGGGTGTCTGTCATTTTGGGGTTGCAAGTAGTGCACTTCAGGGTCTTTTTGATAACATATTCGTAAATGTTAGGAAAATAGAACGTCTCCCTTATCCGAAGGATAGTATGAGTTACTCCCAAGTGTTCCTTATTATCCGTAATATGGCCGCCTCTGAAAGCTTTCTCTTGCAGCTCCGAGGGTAGACATACCCGTTTATCAAGGTGGCTTCCATCTTTTCCCTTTGCTTGGTGGTATAATAACCCTTCACTTATGGACAAGTTTTCAAGGATCTGAGCATAGGATGCTCCTTCCAGAGTAAGGTACTCCATGTCTTTTACGCCCGGCTTGTGTTGGGTACTAACATATGCCTTGATTTGTGTTAAGGTAATGTCCTTATGTACCGCTCGTCGTATCTCGGCGGATGTGAATGATCCAGTAGAGTACATATGGTACCTGTCGTCCAAACATTTAGGGTATTCACCGACTATCCTTGTATTATCCTTCAATCCAGGTAATACATTAAGAGTACCCAATGGATCAGTATCGCTGGGGGGATTTTCTCTTCGGTGGATTACCTTGTAGTCAAATCCTGACAGGAAGGTTTGGATCCTTCTGTACATTCCCTCCCATTTGCCCATATAGTTCAGATATTCACGGCAGAGACGGTCAGTACGAATGACAAAGGCCCGATGTTTAAGGGTCTGCTCAAAGCGGTGTAGCCCTAGGACTACTGCACAAAGTCCACCTGTATGGCCGGAGTAGGCCCGTTGGGGTTGGTTACAAGTTTTCACTACATATCCTAAGAAAACTTCCTTATCACCCTGTTTCTGGCTCAACACTGCAGTGGCGTTAGAGCCAGAGACTTTAGTGTCGATAATAAATGGTTCGGGATTATCATAGTCCGGATATCCACGAGTGGTTCCCTCCTGAAATCGATGTTTCAGTGCGTCAAACTGGGATCTCATTGTTTTGGTCCAAGTTACGGACACCTTGTGCCTGGCATGATCCATGTCTAGCGTAAGGAGGGCATATTCTTGGATGAACGACCGATAGTGTTCGGTGAATTCTAGGAAGTTTTCCATTTCCGGCCCCGTGGTTGGAGGGGGCCAGGCTACAATTCTCCTCACATGGTTTGGAATCATTCTGATGCCTTCCGCAGAAATCAGATGCCCTAGGTGTTCCACTTCCCGTTGGAATATATGGCATTCCTTCAGATTGAGTTTAATCCCAAAGGTGGAATGTAGCTGTAGTAGCTGTCCTAAGTGAGTTAGGTGGTCCTCGAGGGTAGGGCTATGAATCATGGCACCATCTACATATGCTAGGGCAAACCTGGAGGGTATTTGGCCTGGGGTCATATACATTCGCCGGGAGTAGTTAATAGGGTGTTTACCCGGTCCCATGGGAAGAGGTGCTGAGAAGTAGGCTTCAACCCGTGTTACAGGCACGAATGTATCTCTGTAACATTTATCCAGTATGATCGTTCGGGATGTCAACTCGTTATTCAAACAACTGAATACAGTGGAGCCTTTCACTTGATGTAATCCATTAGTTGGACATTTCAATGGGAATTTGTCCTGGGCGGTCAGCTCCTGTACCTTTCTGAAGTCCAGGGCCCATCTAACCACCCTTGACTTTCCTGTCGCGCAGGGCACTAAGGGAAAAGCCCATGGACTAATATGTAGGTTAGTATCATATTCTTTATCCCGTGTCTCGGATCGTTCTGTGTTGGCTGTCTCAAGGGGAGGTTCAGCGATTGGTGCATGGGGGCCTACGGGGAGTATATCAGCCTCCAGCTTGGATTTAGTCCTCTCATTATTCTTTTTACCATTGTCACTCCCTGGTATGGATAGGGCATCCCAATGGTCCAGGAATAGTTGTATTAATTTCTCTTGGATCTTAGATTCTCCATGCAACAAGGTATTCTGGGAAATGTTTAGATTCTTAATGACGTATGCCCTTCGTTCGGATAACTCTATTGGGCTGGGCTGTGCCGGCTGACTGGACTCCAACACATTTAAAGATGGGGTGCAATTTTCATAACTAAATCCTATCGTTAAGTTTCTGGTCAGGTGGACAGCCTCACCCCCATAGTTAGTGATCAACACCTTAATATGACGACCTTCCCGGATGTAAATTCCAGGGTGCAGAAATATTCTACCACTACACATAGTTATTGGGCCCATTTTTGGCATAACCAATACACTGTTACTAAGGGGAGTTACTTCGCCCAAAACTTGGGTAGTGACTCGTACTATGGTGTGGCACCTGGGTGATAAATTTACTGACTTCGTAATGTAGATAGGATGGCTATGTCCATTGCAATTGATTATTGTCTTCTGGTTGGAGTGGAATAGTCCAGGTATTGGATCTATCTCAGGTACCTGAGGAAATTGGCAATTGACCTGGGCCCCAGAGTTTCCTTTCGGTAACTCAGGATTATGGTTTAGTTTTGCCTGGTTCCCTGTCTCATCTAAGGTATCCGCGTTGGTGTTATCTATGTTCTCTGCTCTGAAGGGTTCAATAACTGGGGTATGAGCAGTTTTGAATGGGCCTGCCTCAACTGGTTCGAATATGTTGTTAGGACCAACAAGATCACAGTCACCTTGTTGGTCTATACTTCTAAAAAAGACTCAGCACAGTTGTCCTCATGTTGAGGTCCCTTGCCGCAGGTGGGATCTTCATTGGAAGGTGTTTTATTTACTCGCCTAAATTTGACCTGGGGTGACAGGGACTCTTCATGCTCTGAATCCCCAGCCGTGGTGGTCTGATCTGAACCTTCATTGTTTTCCCTCCCGCTGGTCCCCAGTGTAGGTACAGTCCTTTTCTTAGGAGGTTTTGATGGTTCAGGGATCACTCTTTGGGATTGTCTTACAAATTGATGTGACATGGACCTTGTGTAGGGCCTAACTCTCCTTTCAATAGTTTTATCTTTCGATTGTACTTTTGGTCTAGGGGAGGAGGTGTCATGACTTCCTTTGGTCTCACTATCCGGGGTAGGGCTCACCGCCAAGCTCGGGTAGTCGTGTGCCAATTGTCCCTTTTGTTCACAAGAAGAACATAGGCTTACTTCCAGGGTTTTACCAATCTCTTCTTGGGCAGGACCATTTGTTACGGAGTTATGAGACACTGAGTAGGTGTGATCTACGGGGTCGCCGTCGTTCCCTGTAGTTTTAGTGGCTTCCCAAACACGTTCAGTTTGTCTAGTTTCCACTAATCTGGTCAGGTGGTCTCTATATCCAGTATAGTTGTCAATCGGTTGGGGTCGGTATCCTCTCAACTCACTGGCCAAGGATTGGTCCAGTAGTCCTTTAGTAGTTTCTGAATAATAAATGTCCCAGGGTAGCGGGAACTGATTGTAGGCAACCAAAAAGGTGGCCAATTTATGTTGTATGTACTTAAGTGCAGGTTCACCCTTTTCTTGAATCCTCGTGACAAAGGACAGTCTTAGTATTTGGTCGACTATGAGCTGCTCTGCTCGTGGGTCATTAACCTTCGGATCGTATGGTTGTTCTGGGTTGTCTAAAACTATTTGATTGTTGTTATGGAGGACCTGAGCGGTTTCTTCTTGGGTGTGGGGATTTTCTCCAATGAAATCAGGTGGCTGATCAGGGTTATGCGGGTCACTCTGTTGAGTGTCCTCAACATATTCAGGAGATGGTTCTGGATTACTCTCATCTGTCTGGGACTTGTCCTGACAACTTGTGTTGGTCTTTCCATCCTCCTGGTGTTGAGGAGGAGGAGGAGAGCCGTTCCCCCCGTCCACCTCCCCGGCATGGCCGAGGGTGGTGGGGGGAAGGCCTCCTGTATCATCATGATGTTGGTTGTTGTCGGACATTTCCTTCGTTCCTACTTCAATAGTGTAGGAAATGTCCATATCTGTTTTCTTCATGGAATTGTGAGAATTAGCCATGAATTCTCTCAAACAGGTTTCAATGTTTTGAAAAAAAGTATAAAAATTTTAGCTTTAGCGAAATGTGGGATTAAGTCTTATCCCACCGCTGCCACCATTTG
>OJDM01000121.1_pt1 | contig 8897 bp, 4 predicted proteins | sample 1592821 | NCBI WGS metagenome assembly OJDM01 (sample SAMN05416721, study PRJEB24817) | seawater metagenome | isolation source: Sea water | place: Canada:Atlantic | collected 2013-07 | reverse complement strand
GCTAGCTGCTGCTGGTGCCGCGGCGGCTGCTGCGGGTGCAGAGGCGGCTGCTGCGGCTGCTGCGGCAGCTGCTGCTTCTGCTGCTGCGGCTGCTGCTGCAGCTGCTGCTTCTGCTGCTGCGGCTGCTGCTGCTTCTGCTTCTGCTGCGGCGGCCTCGTCGCCATCGCCGAGTCCCGGTCCAGGCAGATCTGCAGTCGGTTCTGCATCTGCTGGCCGTCGGCCTGGTCGTGGGTGCCTACCTGCCCGTGGGCCGCCACTGCGCATTGCTGCAGTGGCCCACTTGCACTCTCCAGCTCGGTAGCTGTGTCGGTCGTTGTACCTTGGTGCATGTGCTTGGCAGCCCGGGCAGTCCCATGTGACAGTGTCTGTCAAAGGGAACTTGCAGACACCTGGGACACGACTGTGTCTTGGATCGTCGGCCCGTTGGCGGCCACGACAACCCGGACATCCATGCCAGGACGGCGGGTCAGAGGGAGGTGACTCCGAGAGCCCCCCCCCTGCCTCTGGCCCGGCGGCAATGGAGGGATAGACGCGCAATTTGTCATGTAGTTTACGTAGTCGCGCTATCCCACTTATGATTCGCGAACAGAAGTCCCACGTCCACACTTGCGCTGCAGAGGTGTGGTTGCCATGTAACTGTTGGTGTTCATGGCGGCCGTTGCACCGGAGGTCAAGGAAGAAATAGAGAAGTGCTGAATGACTGGCGTACAGTCGAGTAGCTTTCTTGACCAGCAAGCCGTTGCGGGCTCTAAGACCAGTGCAACATTGATCAAAATCCACATATACAACACAGGACATGTTTAGCACTTCCGGCCAAGGGGTCTCTTCGTAGAGTGTTGACCCCCGAGGCTGCTCGTTGATGAAGTGCCGCTTGTGTCGTATCTGGTTACGGGCTACTCTGCCGCAGAACTTGGCCAAAGGGGCTGCCTCGTTGTACGAGCGTAACCAACCGTCGTAATTGGCGACTTGGTTAAAGTGGGCCCATGGACCAAATGGCCTGCAAACAGGAGCCATAACGACGACAAGCACTTGCCACTTGTTGATATAGTGGAGGACCTCATCCTGGGTAAACGGATCTGTGAGGTCAGTGCCGGTGACAATGTCGAGGTTGCCTCCGGCGTGAAGCTTGCGACGTAAGGCGATGGTGGTGCATCTACCTTCGCCGCCGCACAGCTCGAGAACATCAATTGTGGATGTTGCTTGGTGCTGTTGGTAAACACCGTCCATGTCGTACATGTTAGCAACAATGTAAGTGTGTTCGCGCTGTGCTGCAACTCCAGCAGGGCATTCTGAACCCATGCTGGTTCCGATGATCGGTGTAGTGGACTCATATACCACGTCCACATCATGATGTATACTATCCCATTCATCATGCCAATCATCATCTTCACTTTCATAACCATGCCCATCACACCACAAAGTTACCCCCAAACTGCTAAGATCTTCCCCACAATCGTCATAATGTTCTTCAACATCTTTCTTCTTAGTTTTACGTTTGGGTTGCGGTGGAGACTCCGAGAGCCCCTCCGCTTGTTTACGTTCTTTCTCTGCCTGCTTTTGGCGTTCACGTTGGTCTGTCGGGTAAGCAGGCACATCAAGATTACTTGGGGTGTCTTGGGATGAGCTTCCGGCGGAGGCACGGCCGCCGGCCCGTTCCACATCTTGTTCCCGTGACGGTGACACCGAGTGCCCCGAAACAGGAACGTCTTGTGAACCTATCAATTGACCTTTCAATTCTGGTACACGCGAGGGCATTGATAAGCGTATCAAAGTGCCCAGCAGCTGCTCTGACATAGCGCGGTCGGTATCACTAAGGTTTTGGCTCCTTTCGTGATCGCGCCTTTTGTCAAAGTAGTGCTCTGTATTGGGAGGACATGTACACGGATGATGCTTAACATGGAAGTTTGTTAGCATTCTGTGTTTTCTGCGTGATGGCCTTGCTCTTGGGCCTTCCATTTCTCCTTCCCAAAGTTTCACATCAAAGTGGCACCAAGCATGTAAAGAATTGCTACAAGTGCCTTCAACAACTAACTGCTCAAACACACTTGCACGCCAAAGGGATGACTCAGATACTCCCAACATCACCGCTGGCGTTTTGCCTCTGTGTGCTGCGTCAACTAGTTGTTTGAATTGTTGCCACCGTTCTGGTTTGACTACATGGCGTGGTGGTAACATGCACCACAACAAAGTATATACACCAGCAGCTAAGTCCTGCAAAGGGCGTCGCGTAGCAGAGGACGAGTTAAGCTGTGTATAGTGTATGTGTGTGCATTTACATGTGAACTCATGGAAAAGTTCACACGCCCAGGACCACTGACTGACAACCAGTACTTGGGCCCCCGCGGCCGCTAGGTCGATGGGCCTTGGAACAGGGGTGCGACGAACCCTTGTTCCGCCCGCCACATGTCAAGAGCGTGGCACAACAGGGAGAGCGTGGTCAACGCTCCCCTCTCGGCGGGCCGCCGGCGTCGAGCGCGAGCGCTCGGATCGACCGGTCGCGGCGGGACCGCGGAGTTGTGTCTCGGTTGTCGTGGCTGTGGCCTGTGGTGGTGATGGCGGCGGCGGCTCCAAGAGCCCCGCTGCCCCAGACGATGTGGCCAACGAGAGCGGCTCCTCACGTGGACGGTGAGGCGGCTGCCGTTTGATCCATGAGTCGTACTTGTCGAACTCACTAATCGGCAGCATGAGGTGGCCGCTCGGAGCTTGCACCAACGGCAAGGTCTGAGATCCGGGCGGAGGCGTGATGGTTGCCTCCCCGGGGCCGCACAAGTACAAGACTTTGTTGCGGCAGTCTATGATGCCACCGTATGACATGAGTGTTCGTAAGCCTAACAAGGCAGGCAAGTCCGAGTTGGGAACACAAGGTGTGGTGAACTTGTGCTCTGTATATGTGTCGTCGGACTGCTGCATGGCACATGGAATAACACATTGCCATTGGCATTGTTGGCTACCATGCCCGACTCCAGACACGCTGACTGGTGTTGTCAAGCGGCTTTCTGTCGGCATGCGTCCACTTCTCATGCATACTCGTGTGGCGTCTTTGACCCACCTATCTCCGGCTAGGTTGTTCCACGCACCAGTGTCCAACAAAAGTGCTGTGCGTTGGTCTGCTAGTCGTGTGTTGAGGTGGTAGGCGTGCTCTGGCAGTGCCGACTGAGACTCCGAGAGCCCAGCTCGTTCCCAGACTGGGAAGGCACTGTCTGAAGACGGCTCGGACGTGGCCATGTCACTGATGCTGTCTTCGTCTGCGGATCTTGGTGGTGATGGTGGTGGTGATGCTATGCTAAACATTTCAGGATCCATACACACCAAATGATCACAGACTGTGGTAGGAGCACGGCATAAGGGACATGTGCAGAATGAGAGGTTGGCTCGGAAGTATCTCTGCCAACATGGGCTGTGAAACATATGTCCACAGGATAACTTCATGGCAAGTTGTCCGTTGGTGAACTTTTCACAGCATATTGCACAGTCTCCCACGGGCAGTTCAGAGGAAACCCGTGGTACGACAAGGTGTTGAGGCATAGAGCTGAACACAGCCTCGTATGTTCGTGTGGCGCTTGTGTTGCTGAGTGCTGTCACTGCGGACTCAGCGCCGTCTGTGTCATGTTGTGATCGTGGTGGTGGTGGTGGTGATGTTTGTTGCTGACGGTTAGCGAGACTTACACTCAAGTTTGAGAACAGGTTACCCAACTGACCGTCACTTACTGGCTGTGTGTTTGCAACCACACTTTCAGAAGCTTGCATCAAGACATTACCGTTGACACTACGCGGAATGGCACTCATATCCAACACAGGGCCTCTTCTTACGGGGCTTTCTTGCTCAACTTGCCTATCTCTACCCCATCTTCTTGTCCTATATTTTCCAAGATTGCTAAACATGCTTGTGATGTTAGCTGTGCTTGGAGTTGTCTGCCTAGACTCTTGGACAAGACTCTGTTCCTGAGATTGTTGCGACTCCAAGAGCCCAACTTCTTCCTCAGGTCTGTTTTGTGGGCGGAAACTTGCCCACGGATCCTCCGACTGAGAGCAACGATTTGGAGGAGGAGGAGGAGTGGGAACACGAAGCCTAGATGGTTGCGCTGGCTGCGCCCATGGATCGAAGGCGGCGCCTGATCCCGTTGAGCCTCCATGTTGGACATTTGTGACCGGTGGTGACTCCGAGAGCCCCGCCGGCCTCTCGACAAACAATGTCCCTTGGTCTTCGTCAACAACCGTTGACGAGACGGGCCCCGACTGGGCGGCAAAGCCTGCTGACTGAGTTGCGTTGTTGCTGCTTTGCGGGCATTTTGCTCTAAAATGCTCCTCTGAATTGCAAATTGAACAACGCATTATTTCACCATCTCTGCCCCTTGGGTTCTTTCTTCTTCCAAACCCCCCCTTTCCTGTTCTTTTCAACTTACCTTTACCTTTCCCCTTGAAACCAACAAAGTTTGTGATGAAGGCTTGGTAGTCTTTACCCTTACCTTTGCCTCCCTTCTTACGTACAAACCTACGGACTTTACGTGTTGGCTTCTGTGTGAAGCGTCGCCAGAGGCGTTTGGCTTGGGAGTACTGCCAATAGACCTCGTTGGCGTTTTCGTTGTCCGTCCCGTTGGTCGGGAAGGCAGGCACGATGTCTTCTTCTCCATCGTCGCTGCTCGTGTCGCTGTCCGTGCTGCTGCGGCAGCTTTGCTGGACAGGGTAAGTTTGACCACTTGTTTGTGCCCATGGATTGGCCCATGGGTCGGTCCACGACGGAGACACCGAGTGCCCCGAAGTGTCCCACTGGTGGTCCCAAGACTGGGCCGACTCATTTGCACCGTCAACGCCCAACAACGTGGAATGGGAACCCCGGCCCCGACCAAGACTGGACGCAATGTTGTGTGGAAAGGCTTCCAACACATGTCCCATACGGCGCAAGTAGCTGCACACCGCATTGAACTCAGCGTCCGTGGTCGGCATACGGCCTTGGAGCGGTTGCAATGATTGCAACATTTGCTCCGGAGTGACTCCACACGCCCTGAAGATAATCGTGGCGTATCCGGGAACGTCCATCCGGAAGTTGGCCGAGTTGGCCGCATGATGTCGGACAACCGTGAACCTAGAGATGAGTGCATCTATGGCTTCTCCGGGTTGTCTGTGAAAGTTGGTCAACTCGGATATGCTGCGTAACGATGCTTCTTCCCCGAATGGTGCAAAGTTTTCTGACAAACCATTTATCAATAACTGCACCGGACCGACTCCATTGCCACCATTCTGGAGTTCATCGGGGGTCATTTGGTTGGCCATTTGTCTTGCTGCTCCCCCCAACCTAAGGATGATTGCGGCTACCATTTGTTGCTCGCTTGTCAATGTTGTTGCTTGCGTCCACAAGTAAACATCTCTTACCCAATCTCTAAAGGGGTAGCGAGCTTCGAGTTCTGGGCTCCAACTTGGGGGATCTCGAATGGTACCGTTGTTATGCATCATTAGGCCTACAAATGAGAGCATTAGGATTAGGGATGAGACTCCAAGAGCCCATCTTACAAAAGTTACCTTGTTACCGGTAGTTGTAAAAGTTACCTTCTTGCCGGTAGTTAGGATACTTGACTTGCTCAATCGTCGCGGCTGCGGCGTTGAACTTCCTGGCGGGTTGGTGGAGGTGACTCCGAGAGCCCCTCTGAACCAACCGCCCCTTGACCTAGATGGTTCTTGGTCCCTTGCCCGGGAAGATTGTGGATCATCGTCCCTTGCCCGGGAAGATTGTTGATGATCGTCCCTTGCCCGGGAAGATTGTTGATCATCCCTTGTCCTGGAAGATTATTGATCTTCCCCGTTTTCGTAGGCAGGTCGAGACACCGAGTGCCCTCCCTGTCCTACGTTTGCGCCTTGCTGGGCCTGTGCCCTGTCTTCTGGTCGCTTGCTGTTTGCTGTTGCTGTTGTTGTTTGCTGTTGTTGTGGCGGCTGCGACTCCGAGAGCCCAGCTTTAGGCCACAACTTGCGCGACAACAGTGGAGGGCGCAGGGGCTTTGCCCTGGCCTCCGAAGCCCCTTCCTGAGCCGAAGGCGACACTGAGTGCCCCAACGCTCGTTCTTCTGGTGGCGGGCTGGCTGCCCCCACCCCACCTGCTCCCGCTGGCTGCGGGGTGCGCCCTTGCGCACGCACGCGTGCCGAAGATGAAGTAGAGCTGGTTGAAGGTGGAGACGTGGAGGAAAATGTAGGCGTGGAGGTATAAGTCCACGCGGAAGCAAAAGTCGACGCGGAAGTATTTGTCGACGGGGCTGTAGGTGTCGACAAGGTCCGCGGTGTAGACGACGTAGCAAAATTCGGCGGACTCGCCGAGGTCGTCGAGGTCAGCGTAGTCGGCGGCTGGCCGGCTGCCGCGCCAATCGCCGCAGGCTTACGGGAGCTCGCCGTGGAAGACGTTGTCGGCAGCGCGCGGCTGATCAGGCCTGGCGCCGCAAAGGCAAGGCTGGTCACGGAGGTGGTGCCGTGGATCGGAGCACCAGCAGCTCCGCTACCAAGTCGAAAACTGACTGGTAGCTCTGTGGCGTGCGGGAGCAAGGACAAGAGCATGAAGATGACGAACAGCATGAATGGGGTCCATGTCCTCTTTCTTACCTCGCTGCCACTCGGCTGCTCCAGCCGTGCCGGCCGCCAGCCGCTTGGCACCTCGCGCGGCTCCACGCCTGCGGTGGCACTGAGTGCCCCGCGGCGGAGGGCGAGCCGCGGCGCGTAGTGCAGCATGGCGGCAGGCTGCAAAAGGGGGTCCTTATTCCCCTGATGGGAATAAGGCGCGAACACCAGGGGATGCACCCCCTGGATGAGCCGGGCGCCTCGCGAGCCACGAAAGTGGCTGCGGGCGCGCATGTTGGTGGCTGCACGCATGACATGCCTGTGCGCATGCAGCGTGCCTCCAACATGCCTCCTGCCTGGCATGGCCTCATGCATACCTTTCTTTTCTGGTACACACGAGGGTGATTTGAGCTGTATCTCAAATCATGCCCAGCAGCTGAATTATGCAACCTACTTGAAACCTGCATGCAACCTACTCCCAAGATGGCCCGTATGTGGAGACACCGAGTGCCCCACATACTTGTCACGGAAAGTTAACCATTACCCCTGCCACTTACCAAACCAATCATCACAGTGCCAATCCCATTGCCCAGATGACCAACCGTGTGATTCCCAGTGCCTCTTCCAAAGGTCCTCTTCCCACTTGTCTGCTTGTGCTCGGAGTTCCTTTCTCCGAGTCTCTTGACCTTCTTTCGAGGGGTCGGCGGCAGCCTGGTCCCGCGACTCTGAGAGCCCGGTTGCCTGCGGCTCCGGTTCCTGCTGAGACTTGTGCTCAACAGGAGTAGACCTCCTTGTGGCGAGGGTGCTTTGCCACACTTTTGGTTCGTGTGCAAGTGCCCACTCGCCCAACATTGCCTTGTCGATAAGGCTTCTTGCGACTGAGCCTTTTGTAAGGCCGTCGCTGAGCATGTCGCGTGTGTCTACCCACGCGATGCCCGTAGTTACGCCGCGGTCGGCGTGTTCACGCAGCCAGAGCAAGTGCCCGAGCAGGGACTTCTCGGCTGGCGCCCTCACGGCCTCGGCGCTGAGGGCCGCAAGAACGGACATAGCATCGATGCAGAGCCACATCTCAAATGCTAGTCCTCCTTCCTCGCGCAAGCGGCGGGCTTCGGAAGCCCCTTGACAACCTCGCTCGATCTCGTGCAAAGTGAGCGAGATGAGCCAAGCATGGTCCACACCGTCGCACGCTGCGAAAAGTTCGGCAGCAAACGTGCTACGTGTGACGTGCTGCTGCTTGCGCGCGGCGTAGTCCAGGATGTGCACGTTGGATGTGCGTATCCCACTGGACCCACCGCCCAGGAGTATGAAAACCCCTTTCATAGCATGCCCGTCGTCTTCCTCTTTCTTGAAACTGCTGTCGGACACAGTCAAGATTCGAAGACTATTGCGTTCGCGGCTATTGCCGGCGGTCGGAGACACCGAGTGCCCCGACCGCCACCTGCCTGGTGTGGTAGTAAGCGGTAGGTACTTGATAGCTCTAGGGTGACGTTGAGCATATCTAACTACCGCGTTCAGCCGCTTAGCATGCATGATCGTCGGCTGGTGTGCTTGCCTCTGCAATGCCACAACATACACAATGATATCGCAACGTGTCATGTTACACCATGCGATAGCTCCGAGTAGAGAGCGAAACATCGTGTACAACTGCCCACTTAACATCTCATCGGATTTGCGACAAGACAAATCTGAGTGGACTATGGGTTTTAATGCGGCAATGTACGCCGACTGGTCAAGCGTGATGGTCCGCGCGCCTATGTCTAGGTGGTGTCGGACCCCACAGTTTGTGAAGGAGTCCCAGTGCACGGTGAGTGCGCCAAAGACTGCTTCGAGCTTTGCTAAGAACCACTTAATCTTAGCTTCGGTGCCGGCTATCTTAAGATCGTCAACGTGTTTGGCGACCATAAGTGTGGGTTCACCTTGTTCGTGAAGCACCTCTAGCTCGGCATCCGCGGACACGGGACGGAGACCGCAAGTGTCTCGTGTAACTTGTCCGAGCTTCAGGTTGAATGCTTTGGGAGCGTCTTTCAAACCTGTGCCCGGTTTGGTGCATGCTAGCACTTCAGCAGCGGGGTCAAAGTCGCTGTACCCCGGCAGAGTGCGAAGCAACGGAATGCAACCAACCGGCAGCTCGAAACATACTTCCCGTAAGGGCTGGCCAGTGATGCGAGAAAGTTCCTCGTAGGAAACTCCCTGCAGAAAGGCTTTGGCGACGTCTGCACTGACGATGCGCCAGCCTCGCACCACCGCCTGCGATGCCACGATGCGCTGCGACCATCGAGTAGATGTCCCAGCATACGACTCCACGTTTGCTGCATCGCGGTCCTTAAAACCTGTCTCTTATACACATCTCCGAGCCCACG
>OJDM01000111.1_pt1 | contig 9073 bp, 8 predicted proteins | sample 1592821 | NCBI WGS metagenome assembly OJDM01 (sample SAMN05416721, study PRJEB24817) | seawater metagenome | isolation source: Sea water | place: Canada:Atlantic | collected 2013-07 | reverse complement strand
TGTGTATAAGAGACAGACGCTTTCCAGCGTAAAGCTGAGCATGTGGAATGCGTCCAGAACGGATCCCTTTAATCAAGTGTGTTTTTAAAAATGATTGCCCAATAATATCATCAAAATTCATAAAACAAAGATAGCAGATTTAATTGAATCTCATAGTTAAACATACTTACACTAAACATTAAGGGTATACCTAACTTATTTATTGATTAGGCGTATTGGCACATAACTTTTTCTCGTGTACATTTCACAAGCTAAAAGAAATACTTACCTTTGAGGTCTTATAAAACTAACCAAACTTTTCAAAGTAATGAAAACAATACAAGACCTAAATTTTAAAAATAAAAAAGCACTAATACGAGTTGATTTCAACGTCCCTTTAAATGACCGATTTGAGGTTACAGACTCCACTAGGATTGTTTCTGCTAAACCTACAATTATAAAGGTTTTAGAAGATGGCGGAAGTTGTGTTTTAATGTCTCACCTGGGTAGACCAAAATCTCAAGAGCCAGCTTTTTCATTACGACACATCGTGAGCACGCTTGAAACTGTTTTGGGCGTTGAGGTTTTATTTTCTAGTAATTGTATTGGAGAAGAGGCTCAAGCCGCTTGTGATAATCTCAAGGCTGGCCAAGTGCTTTTGTTGGAAAACTTGAGATATCATTCAGAAGAAACAAGCGGAGATTTAGGGTTTGCAGAAGCGCTATCAAAGCTAGGAGATTTTTATATTAATGATGCCTTTGGAACCGCTCACAGAGCACATGCTTCAACTACAATTATTGCACAATTTTTCTCAGAAAACAAATGTTTTGGAAGCTTATTAGCTCAAGAAATAGAAAGTATTGATAAAGTAATGCAAACAGGAGAAAAACCTGTTTTAGCAATTTTAGGAGGTGCTAAAGTATCCTCAAAGATTACAATTATAGACAATATATTAGACAAGGTAGATCATTTAATTATTGGTGGCGGGATGACTTTTACTTTTGTAAAAGCGCAAGGCGGCAAAGTCGGAGATTCTATCTGTGAAGATGATAAAATGGAGCTGGCGCTTCAAATCTTAGAGAGAGCTAAGGAAAAAAACGTACAAGTTCACATTCCTGTTGATGTTTTGGCTGCAGATGATTTTAGTAACGATGCCAATACCCAAATAGTAGATGTTAGAGCAATTCCTGAAAACTGGCAGGGATTGGATTGTGGTCCAAAATCAAAAGCAATATTTCACGACGTAGTTCAACAATGTAAGACAATATTATGGAACGGTCCTTTAGGCGTTTTTGAAATGGAGACTTTTTCAGCCGGAACGATTGCATTGGGAGATTCAATTGCGGAAGCAACCAAAAACGGAGCTTTTTCTTTAGTTGGAGGAGGTGATTCAGTTTCTGCAGTGAAGCAATTTGGTTTTGAAAATAAAGTTAGTTATGTAAGTACAGGGGGGGGCGCAATGCTTGAAAGCCTTGAAGGGAAAACGCTTCCTGGTATTGCCGCAATTTTAAAATAAATACTGGTTAGAGTTTTTAGAAGAAACGAAGTTAATATTGATTTTATAATGCTTAGAACCTTTTTCTTTTTAGGAATATTAAACATGGGAGCTCTACACGGGCAGACCATAGACAGCTTAGACCTTTTAAAAACCTCTAAAAAGGACTCTTTAAAGGAGAGTCGTTACAGTGTTTTGCAGATGGAAGAGCGTTGGCAAAACACTTTATTCGCTAATGATCTTTTTGTAGCCCTCACAGACTCCATTGCCAATCAATCCTTTGAAGCGGTTTATTATCCAGAACTTCCTACCGATACACTCAAAAAGCGACTTGCTATTTTAGATGCTAAAACGCCTTTTAATATAGCATACAACCCGACGCTTGAAAGCGTTATAAAGACACATTTAAAGTCCCGTAAAAGATCTACAGAAACTTTAATACAATTAAGTCATTATTACTTCCCATTGTTTGAAGAGGTTTTAGACAAGGAAAACCTTCCTTTAGAAATCAAGTATTTAGCAGTTGTAGAGTCTTCGTTGAAGCCGCGCGCCAAGTCTCGTGTTGGTGCTACGGGGCTATGGCAGTTTATGTTTTCTACAGGAAAACAATATGGATTGGAAGTCAGTAGCTATGTTGACGAGCGTTGCGACCCGTTGCGTTCCACGAATGCTGCCGCCCATTATTTGGCGGCGCTATATAAAACATTTGGAGATTGGGATCTTGCCTTAGCCGCGTATAACTCAGGCCCAGGGAATGTAACCAAGGCAATTAGGCGCTCAGGAGGGTATCAGAATTACTGGAATATTCGCCCTTTTTTGCCTAAAGAAACTGCTGGTTACCTTCCGGCGTTTTTAGCAACTATTTATCTTTTTGAGTATGCAGAGGCTCATGGATTTAATCTTGATAAAAAACAGATGCCAATATTAGCAACTGATACTGTTCATGTAAAACAGATGATCTCTTTAGATCATGTAGCGGAGCTTACACAAACAAAGATTGAAACATTACAGTTTTTAAATCCTTCTTATAAGTTAGATATTATTCCTGTCTTAGAAAACAAGAACTATTCTCTTAGGTTACCACTTGATAAAATTGGTGATTTTGTTCAGAAAGAAAATCAAATTTATGCCTTTGCAAAATCAGAATTTGAAGCAAGAGAAAAGCCATTGCCTCAATTTTTTGAGATTGATTCCAAAATCAGATATAAAGTCAAAGCTGGGGACTACCTAGGGAAAATTGCTCGCAAATTTAATATTAGAGTGAGTCAAATAAAGCAATGGAACGGTTTACGAACTAACGACCTAAAAATAGGACAGCGCTTAACAATATATTCACGCAACCCAACAGCAGATATAACGGCTAAATCTACACAATCAATTTCCAAAGACATCATAGAAAAAAGAACGTATTTAGTGAAATCAGGCGATTCTCTATGGAGTATATCAAACAAACTTTCTGGAGTGTCTATTCAAAACTTAAAAGAATGGAATGATATTTGGAACAGTTATTTAAAACCAGGAATGACGTTAATCATTTCGAATTAATTTATAATACGATGCAACGATTTTTAAAGGCTCTATGTTTATTGTTAATAGTATCTGCTTGTGAAAATGCAAATGACAAAACAGTCTATAAGCCTCAGTCTTCAGGTAACATTAATGATTTATCTGTAGTAATTGATAACCAGCTTTGGGAATCTTCTGTTGGGGAAGCTATTCGATCAAGTATTGGAGCTCCCTTATATGGACTACCACAGGACGAACCTCAGTATAAGTTAAGGCAAATCCCTTCATCCGTTTTTTCAGGTTTTGTAAAAAACACTCGTCTTGTTTTAAAAGTTACCAAAGGCATTGAAGCGGACACAAAATTTTATAAAGACCCTTACGCCTCACCTCAACGATTGGTTTTGGTGAGTGGAATGACAAATCAAGAAATTATAAACCAGCTTACAACTAACCAAGATAAAATAGAGAGAACTTTCAAGGCTTATGAAGTTAAAGAGAAGCAGCGCCGCTTTAGGAAATCCTTATTCAATTCCTCTGCCATCACAAAACAGTTAGGCATAGGAATCCAATTTCCGTCTATTTACAGGTTGGCAAAACAAGAAGACGACTTTTTCTGGCTTCGAAGAGACATTAAAACGGGCACAGTAAACCTGTTGTTGTATACGGTTCCATACGATCAAAACAGCACAAGAGAAGCACTTGCAGAGCGTATTATAAGAACCAGAGATTCTGTAGGAAAAAGGCATATCCCAGGACCTGTTGAAGGGAGTTACATGACCACAGAAAAGGCCTACACCCCTTTTTTTGGAACTGAAGAGGTTGCGAGTTTAAATTCTTTTAAAACAAAAAGTATCTGGCAAGTGAAAGACGCGTTTATGTCTGGGCCTTTTATTAATTATTGGATAGAAGACAAGGTTAATAATCGGTTTTTAGTAGCCGAGGGATTTGTGTTTGCACCATCAGTTGAAAAGCGCGCGTATGTTTTTGAATTAGAAGCGATTATACAATCGATTTCTATTCAGTAATAAATTCTAGATTAGCGGGACTTTATTAGTCCTTTTTTTCTTCAGAATCTTTTGTTTCTTCTTGACTGGCTTTTTTGAATTCTTTAATTCCTCCACCCAAACCTTTCATAAGCTCAGGGATTTTTTTGCCGCCAAACAACAAAAGAACGACTACCACAATTAAAATAATTTGTGGAGCTCCGATAGCCAAGGGTATCATGTAAGTGTTCATATTGCTATAAATTTAGACTACAAAGTTAGCAATTATCCTTTAAATAAACAGCTATTTCAAACAATAGTCAGGTTTAAATACAATAATCGCTTAATTTTTATTTAATTTTGCCTGTAAATGGCACAAAAAAAAAGAAATAAAAAGAAACTTCAGAAAAAGCTACTCCATAAATATCGCCTAGTGGTGTTGAACGAGGACACCTTTGAAGAGCGATTTGCAGTCAAATTGACACGACTTAATGTGTTTTTTTTGACGTCATTAGCAGCAATAATTCTTGTGACCCTAACAACTCTTTTAATTGTTTTCACGCCATTACGTGAATATATTCCTGGCTACTCCTCTGCAGCATTACAAAAACAAGCATTGCAACTGGATACGAAGACGGACTCTTTAATGAAGACGATCAACATGAACGATGCTTACATCAATTCTTTAAAAAGGGTACTGCGAGGCGAGGTTAGTACGGTTGTAATTAATAAAGATTCTATTTTTAAGGCAGCTCAAGTAGATACAGATATTTTAGAGTTAAACCGTTCAAAGGCAGATTCTCTACTAAGGGAAAAGGTTCGTAATGAAGATAAATATAACTTATTTGAAACTGCTTCAACCGTAAAGGATTTTGTGTTTTTCCCACCGGTTAAGGGCTCTATAAGTTCTAAGTTTGATTTAAATGAAAAGCATTTTGCGGTAGATATTGTGATCCCGATCAACACGCCAGTTAAAGCGACATCAGACGGCCGCGTATTGTTTGCTTCTTGGACTTCAGATGCGGGCTATGTAATCATTATAGATCACGGAGATGAGTTAATCTCAGTATACAAACATAACTCATCTTTAACAAAATCTCAAGGCGATTTTGTTAAAGCTAGAGAAGTGATTGCTATTTCAGGTGCTTCAGGAGAATTAAGTACAGGTCCACACCTTCATTTCGAACTTTGGAGCAACGGAATCCCTCTCAATCCAACAAATTTTATTGACTTTTAAAATTAATTATAATGCCATCAATTAAAGCGTTTTTCGCCAAGTTATATGCCGCTAGAACCTATAAGAAAATTCAAAAATGGTCTTCAAGCCCGCTTGAGACCCAAAATCGCGTTTTCCAATCGTTAATTTCTGAAGCGGCAGCAACTAGTTTTGGGGTGGACCATGATTTTATAAGCATAAATTCTCACGAAGACTTTGTTAAGCGTGTCCCTGTCCGGGATTATGAAGCACTCAAGCCTTATGTCGATAAAGTGGTAGCCGGAGAAGCAAATGTCTTGTGGAAGGGTAAACCTCTTTACTTTGCTAAAACTTCCGGAACTACATCTGGGGCTAAGTACATTCCGATCACCAAAGAAAGCATGCCTAGCCACGTTGAGGCGGCCAAAAACGCTATTTTATTATACATTCATCAAACAGGAAACACTCAAATTGTAGACAGGAAAATGATTTTTTTACAAGGCAGCCCTGTTCTTGAAGATATAAATGGAGTTCAGCTTGGGCGTTTGTCAGGGATTGTCGCTCATTATGTTCCCAAATATCTTCAAAAAAATAGATTACCCTCTTGGGAGACTAACTGTATTGAAGACTGGGAAACGAAAGTAAATAAAATTGTTCAGGAGACAATACACGAAGACATGTCTATTATTGCTGGAATTCCTTCTTGGGTTCAAATGTATTTTGAGAAATTAGTAGATCAAAAGGGTCAAAAAGTAGGCGATATTTTCAAAAACTTGAATCTCTTTATTTTTGGAGGAGTTAACTACGAACCGTACCGCTCCAAGTTTGAAACTCTTATTGGGAGAAAAGTTGATAGTATTGAGCTATATCCTGCCAGCGAAGGGTTTTTTGCGTTTCAAGACCTACAAAACGAGACGGGTATGCTTCTTCAGTTGGATTCAGGGATGTTTTATGAGTTTATACCTGCAGACACTTTCTTTGACGCCTCTCATCAACGACTCACATTAAAAGATGTTAAAATAGGCGTTAATTACGTGATAATTATCTCGACTACAGCAGGACTTTGGGCCTACAATATTGGAGACACTGTACAGTTTACTAGTCTAGCCCCTTTTAGGGTCATCGTAAGCGGCAGAATAAAACACTTTATATCCGCTTTTGGGGAACATGTTATAACAAAAGAAGTTGAGCACGCTCTTTTGTCTGCTTTAAAAGCGACAGACATTAGCGTTAGCGAGTTTACCGTTGCGCCACAAATAGCACCCTCAACCGAGTTACCATATCACGAATGGTTTATTGAATTTGAAAACCCACCCTCAGACCTAAAGGCTTTTGCTTCTAAGATAGATGCTGCTATGCAACTCCAAAACAGCTATTATAAAGACCTTGTGGTAGGCAAAGTGCTACAACCACTAGTTATTACTCCAGTGCCCAAGGCTGGATTTCAAAGTTATATGAAACAAATTGGTAAGCTAGGAGGGCAGAATAAAACCCCCCGTCTGTCTAATGATCGAAAAATTGCGGACGCGTTGACAAAAGCGATTTAGACTAATTACTGTATATTTGCCTTACATATGAAACAAACCCAAACTAAAAATTTAACACGCACACGAGCTCAAGAAAGTTCAAATGCTATTGAGCGATTATACTTGACTATGCGTCACTTATTTAATCGTGGCTTCTATAAGCCAATGGGGGTTTCAGGCGAGACCTTAAGACAGGCATTACTGCAACTACGACCAGAAATATATGGTTCCATAGCCGGAGAAAAAACAGAACTGGAAGGACTCCTTTATGTTATTGATCGTCTTCCTATTGGAATTGAAGAATGTGTATTGATTAACCTCACCAGTGCCGAAGGGTTTGGAAACTCTCACTTTGAGGTTATTGTCCCTTCAAAAAGACGTCGAAACTGTTATCGTATCGATTTTGAGCAAATGAACATTGAGATTACTAGAGGTCGCTCAGAGATTTATGATATTTTGACACACTTAACCTTCATGTTCATAGAGTCTCATAAAATTGCTAAGCGAGTAATTATTGATGATAAAGGTACTACAACTAGAGACTGGGTAAAATTAGAAGCTGCGGTACTTTCTAAGAAAAAGTTAAGTCAAAAAGACAAGGAGCTAGCCATTACTCATACGGGTAATATCCTTGGCAGAACTTTTGAAGAAATTTTAGAAGTATATGATCAATTTTCGACAGCAAAGCGTCCCGACCATTTTTTACATCTTATCTATTGGCTAGGTAAACGCGCTATGGGTGAGATTATAGAAAACTCTAAACGTGTAATTAATTTTAGCCCGGTACTTAGAGAGCGCTTAGGACATCATATACACGGAGAGGCTTGGGCAAACACTATTAAAGAGACACTTAAGAAACATAAACTATTAGACAGACCGATCCATATTATATCGGCAAACGTGCACAGCGTAATGAACACGCTTCACGCCCCTAAAGCATTAAAGTCTCTATGTGCTAAGCATGATATTTTTACAGTTTATGAGATTTTGAGCAAGGAAGAAAATGAGTCTCTTCGCAATAAAATAAAGCAAATAGCGTTGCAAGAGGGAATGATTTTTATAAAAGACACCTCAGGCACCAACATAGACGTACAAATATTTGACTCATCTAAAATAGATTTTTCTCATACAGAAATTAATCGCGAATCTTCAACTGATGATCCGGTTGTGATTGTAATGGACTATGCATTTGGTGAACAAGCCTATGAGACGATAGACGAGCTTTTGAAGCCCTTTAAAACAGGGAAAAACCAAACGCATCTAAACGTAGATTCTATTTCCGTCATGGGTAAGGCAGGGATCTTAGAGGGCTCGAAAGGAGATATCATGATTCCTTCTGCTCATATATTTGAAGGTACTGCAGATAATTACCCTTTCAAAAACGAATTAACCGTAAAAGATTTTGACACAAAAGACCTTCAGGTTTTTGAAGGGACTATGGTAACCGTTTTGGGGACTTCTCTTCAAAACAAGGATTTGCTTAAGTTCTTCCACGACTCTACGTGGAATGTTATTGGCTTAGAAATGGAAGGCGTTCATTATCAGAAAGCAATACAGGCGGCTTCAAAAATCCGCCGTAGTATTAATCCAGACGTTAAAGTTAGATACGCCTATTATGCAAGTGACAATCCTCTTGAGACAGGAGGAACTTTAGCCTCGGGAGGGCTTGGTTCTAGTGGCGTCAAGCCAACCTATTTAATTACTCAACAAATTTTAAAACAGATTTTTAACTAACACATTATGAGTACAAACTCTAACAAACCTAACACTTCAGAAGAAGTTGATTTAGGGCAGCTTTTTAAGCTTATAGGAAATGCCTTTGATCGTTTCTTCAATTTTTTCATCACTATTTTTAAGAGTATTTTCTTAGCATTTGTATGGCTCGTATTTTTGGTTAAGAAGCGTATTATTATCCTGTCTTCAGCAGTGGCTTTAGGATTTTTAATAGGCCTTTTTTTTACAGAAACATCTTCCCCAAGGTATGAGTCCTCCGTGACTATCGTGCAAAATTATCCCACAGGAGAAAACTTGTACAACTCTGTTAGTTACTTTAACGACCTTGTAAGACAAAGAGACCATGAGACTTTAGGATCTGTTTTGGGTATAGAGACTCAAAGAGCGGAATCTATATTAAGCTTTGATGTCCAGCCACTGGTTAGCGACAACGATAAATTGGTGGCTTTTAACGACTATATAACAGAGTTAGACTCCTTGGCCGCTTCAAAAATTGCATATAAAGACTTCTTAAAAAACAATGAAGATTACACGCACAAACACCAACAAATTATAATTAAGTCTACACTTAGAAATAGTTTTAAGTCTGTATTCTCAAGCATAGTTGCTGTCTCTTATACACATCTGACGCTGCCGACGAAGAGGATAGTGTAGA
>OJDM01000106.1_pt1 | contig 9148 bp, 2 predicted proteins | sample 1592821 | NCBI WGS metagenome assembly OJDM01 (sample SAMN05416721, study PRJEB24817) | seawater metagenome | isolation source: Sea water | place: Canada:Atlantic | collected 2013-07 | reverse complement strand
TCTAAAGACATTGCTCGGCCAAGTATCATATAAAGATGTTGCTTGTACTCAGGATCACTCATGTAATCTGGCTTGCGCATATCAATAGTGTGCCCTAAAGGTGTTCCATCAGCACAGCGCACAGTCTTGCCCTGCTGGTTCTGATAAGTACCAACAGGTTCAGGAGCTCCTGGTATCTGGCAGCGATGCATCTTCAGATTGATAGTTTCTATTTTCTGGTGCATTTTGGGGCAGCTCGGATGCTTTGTGTGCAAACGCACCTTATATTCCAGTGTCCAGGGTTCGTGTACAGGCTCAAGATGCCACACACCCGGCTTGCCTAAACCAGTGTAATCTTCACCACTGCCATCAAGGCGGAACTCAATATAACAGGGAAGATAATCAAGTAAGATCCAACCTCTCTCCCAACATTCATGATCCGGCGGCGGTTGAGAAACTGGCCTCCGTCGGCCGAAAGCTTCATCTTTGTGGAACTGCACACCAACAACCTCGCCTGGAGCTTCCTGGACTACTTCGGGTGGCAAGAGCTTTTTGGTGAGCTTCATCCGCATTCCATGGAAGAAGACAAACATACTCATCAAGCCTGCTGTCTTGCTGCTCATGTTCGCTATAGCGAGCGCCTGGAGATAAACATCTTTTTTGTTTTTGTACTCTTTTGCAGCATCGCACACATCGACAGCTTGCACATAAAAGAGTAGTTGTCCTACTTGCTGCATGCATTGCTTGAGCTGATAAGTTACCTCCGGCGTGTCTACCACGGCACGAATCGATGACACTTTGGCGGCTGCCGGCGGAAAATGCCAACATATCCTTTGTGGCTTGCCACTGCGCGTGTTCTGATACGCTTCCGGCCCTGTAGATATGACGGCAGTATGTGACGCCCACAATTGCTGCAAACGCGAGACTTGCTCCCAATTGATAGCGGAGTAGAAGCCCTGTGCGAAGAAGCCTTTCGGACCAACTTGATGGCCATCGGCATCACGCAAGACATAGTCGCCTTTGATGCGCTGTTCGAAATTGCTGCCATGTGTCATCCTCGCCTCGATTTTCCACCGCAGTTCTAATGGCACAGGCGCCCCACCAGGTGTGCGCATGATCGTGAGCAGCTCAGCCAAGGGATCCCCAGTCTTAAATCGATATGATCCACGGAACAGTACCACATTCTGCGTCATGATATCGAAAATTTGATAGCCTTCTTTGTCCATCTTCTGCTTGCGTTCACGAACTTCTGGAGGGTCTTTCTTGTAGGTTGGAACGCCAGGCACTACTAAATCAGTGTTCTGCAAGAAGGCTTCTATTAAGGTGTGAGATAGAACAGGATTCAATTGCATGAAGTCGCCGAGCAGCAATTGCAGCAAGACCTTGCCGAAGGGTTGCTTCACAAAGTCACTTGGGTCTAAGTTACATGCCTTGCGTCTTCCCCAACCAGCCTGGGCATTCATCTTCGCCAGGAGTTGAGGATCTGCGAGACTCACCTCATCCACCAAGAAGAAAATGAGATACGACCATATCGTAACGAGCTTCTTCATCTGTGCATCAGATGACTTTCCTGTGTGCAAGGAGGACTTTGTTTGTAGAGCCGACATAACATGAAATGTTGATCCAGCGATAAGACGCGCAGCACTGTTTTGCGAAGCGGCGGCTCGATATCCTCGAGGGCAATATCGCTTGTAGACTGGAATGACAACAGTCATCATACAGAACGTCTTACCAGAACCTCCAGGACCATGAAAAAGTGCTCGCGTGACGCAATCTTCCGGAAAATCAAATAGAAGGCGTAGAAGAGAGGAAACACTTTTGAAGTCTCGAAGCCTTCCTTCGCTGGCAGCAAACTTCCAAAGTCTTTGTAAGGGATCTAGCGCTAGCAGAACAGCATGATATTGATCCCTTGGAATCCGATATTGTATGCGAGTGTCTACCACTGCCGTAGTGCTCTCACCAGCATCGACTTTGCCAAGTGGCGCGGGAAGGAACTTGGCCATTAGTTCCCGGGCATAATGTGCAGGAGACTGTCGAAGATGTTCATCAAGGACGAAGATCGCTTCAGGCACATCATCGGCGCCAGCAATTGAAGAAGAAAATTCAAGGTGCTCATCGCCTTCATCATCCCAAGATGCATCTTTGTCGCTGCGTTCTTTTTTCAAACGGCGCTGACGAAGGAGAGCCTCATTGGATGCAGCGTTACTCAAGGAGTGCGCTCGGGAAGTGAAGAAGGTAGAATCAGCTGAACGACTTTGCTTCACTTTCTTATACTCGTGGTCATGCTCCGTCATGAATGCCTTCTTCAATTTGCCAATGTAACCCGTTCTACCATCAATTTTGGATGCATCCACTACACGGTGCACTGCGTCGAACACTTCATCCGTGTGTAATGGATGGTGTGCTCTATATTCGACGCCCTCAGAGCGCAAAGGCAGGGCTTCTTTGTCGTCCACTTCGATGTTAGCAACACCGTCCTCATCTTCAATACCAGCATCCTCTCCAGCACGACCCAAGTCGTTTTCACCATCGAGTTCTGCGCCAGCAAGCTTTTGTGGTCTTGGTCTACCACGAGCCTCAGCCATAGCATTGAGATTTGCAGCTACCTCAGCATGAATGAAGGCATAGTGCTCCTCGGGGAATAACTGGTCATCGTCCACGCCAAAAGAAGTGAAAGGCCACGTACTGATGCCTTGATGCTCCAGTGCAATTTCTTCAATTCTTTCCGGCGTCAACTTCTGCTGCAACTCTGGCTTCAATTCCTGCTTCAATGCCTCCAATTCTTTTTCGTCTTCCAGTTTCCGTGCTGCATCCAGAACGCGCAGGTTGTTCGCAACAACTAGACGAGCATCAGCTTCATCTTTGATGTAGCACACATATGAAAGTATAAGATGCACTGCATGCTGAGGGAAAGGCTGAAGAAACCCGATTGGTTTTTTAGCAAGCGTAAGGTCGTCTAGCACCGCAGAAATGGGTCTAGGTAGAGGCGAGATGCGCAGATGCTCTTCCAAGTCGCCTCCTTCAGCAATGACCTTTAGCTTCCGGCGGCAATGACGGCCACTTCCGAGCAACCACGGTATGAGCCAAGTCTGTAAGACGGTGTTTTGCACAGCATCCTGATGGTCTTCCTCATTCTCGGATCTGTGATCTTCGAGCCATGCCTGACGCTGCGTGGTGAGGTCTGTTAAACATTTGACGCGATCGGCCCGCTTCAGTTTCCCGTCTGCACGGGAAGCAAGAGTCAACATCCAAGCATCATATTCCTTCCATGTGGCGACAAAACGCTTCGGACCCTCCAACGTCCGACCGATGCATTTGGGAGATGTGTTAAGGCATTCAGTGAGCTGCGTCGCCTTCGGGGGCCGTGCTATGTAGGGCTGCGAATGTGCGAGAAAGCATTTGCAACTTGCAGCATCTGGACAATGCGTAGGCCGCAACAAACACTGCAAGATGAGCGCATTCCTGCCAGCATCCTTGGCACGCGTTGGACAGGTGATGCCATGGAGGTACGGAGTTCTCGGAGCGTCCAGGAGAATCTGCGTTTTGCCACGGAAACCATGTGAAAAGCTGTATGAACGGCGATTTTTTCTCATGGCTTCATGCTCGGTAACGACCTGGACGTACATCCCATAGACATAATAGGACATGTCACGAAGCACACGATTGTGCTGACCACGATGCAGCCAACAATCATAGAAAGAGTCACTGCTTTCCAACTTCACAGTCGAAGACGTGCCATCTGTTTCTGTTGTGTGGGTGAGCTTTTCTAGACGATGCATCTCTGTGGGCAGCTCTGCATCCACCTTCTGCTCAAGCTTTTCCAAAGCAGATTCCGCAGACCAGACAGGTCGCTTCATGAATAAACGCCAGTGTCGATGCGTCCTGATCACTTCCCTGTTAGTGAGCAGCTCAAGAGCCATCAGCGTACATCCTTTGACCGTAGCATGGTTAGCAGCCGACCACAAGCGACAAAGACGTCGCTTAGCTTCGTACTGAGCAGTGACTGTAGTGGGCTTGGATGTTGATGACGAGGCGTCTACCGCCGTAGACTCAGCGAGAAGCATCCTTTGCTTGTCCTCTTCTTCTTTCAATGTAGCTTCAAGGCCTTCCATGCCATCACCCAAGCATTTAAGCAGAGGCGCGCAGGTCATGTTGGGTTTGGTGGTATAATCGCAGGTATAAAAAGCAGTTTGAATGCTGCTGCGGCAAGCCTCAATGATATTTTCGACAATGTGGAAACGGAAGAAGCGGGCCTTCTCGGAGAGCTGGCGATCACCAATGCGAGGTACATCAGCAAAACCATGACGAGGAATGCTCTTGTCGCCATCCTCGCTTAAAGCTTCGCTAGGTGGGCGAGCAGCATAATCAAGATTATCTGCGCGCAAGGCATCTGGTATTTCGGGATCATATCCAAATGTGAGTGTTCGGCGACAGTCTTGGTAGTTAAGATTACCGCGATGAGCAGGAACCGCACCGAAGGCAGTCTCGCCTTCACGAGGATTAAAGCGGACAGTCTCGATACGACCTCGTTTGGCTTCCCGATCATCGATCTGCACAGAAGCACCAAGCGATGAGCCATTACTGAAAAGATCATTGCGGGCGATAACGGGAATGGGAGTACCATCATCGTCGAAATATCTGTTAGGGTCATAACCTGGCCACTTTGGCAGCAAAGGCTCACGTCCCACTCTGGCTAAAGTGACCTGTCTCAATGCACGCTCCTGTAACTGCTCTTTGCTTGCGGCATCACCTGCAGAGTCGTCTGTTTTGGGTAGCCAAAGCTTGACGAAGTGAACAAAGCCAAATCGGCAGTGTTGTGGCTTTCGATGAGATTCATTGCCTGTATATTTGAAGCATGTATCATGGTGTTGGTGAATGTGTCCACTTAAGGCGCAAAGCTCCCAAAAATCTTGACAGAAGGCAGCTGCATAAGCTGCAGCCTCTCGACGTTTCACCACATCGTCACCCTCGTCCATGTCAATGCTGCGATTCCGTTGTCGACAAGCGTCGCAAGTGCAGGTAGCAAACCGTTCCGGCATGATGCGATAATGCGGAAGCTTGGACATAACCGCCCCGGTCAGTGGCAAGGAGCGATCGAGACGGCTCACCGGCGTCGAGGCGTCTACCACCTTCGAGTTGCTCGTGATGTGGTGGTCGATGAAGGGGGGGACGGATGGTACGTCAAGGCGTCTTTTGTCTGGGAATTTGAGATCACCCTCTAATTCTCCATCGAAGCGGTCTTCATCACGCCAACGCTCCGGGTATGGAGTACTTTGTAATTGAGGTGCTTCCTCAGGACTGTTGACAAAAAGTAAAGGAGCAGTGGATGCAGCGGTACACTGCACAGATTCCACGGAAGCTATGACAGCCTCCTGCCATTGACGAAGTTTCTGGCGAGCCTCCTCAGTTTCCAGAAGCAAAATAGAACGTAACCAGGCGTGAGATTGTCCGTTGACATACTGGAAGACCATGTGGGAATGACAACTGAGACGCGCCTGCTCTTCAATGGGTCCATGCAAGGAAGCGATGGCAGGGAAACAGCCGCCCAGGAGAGATGCAGCATAGCCGTCAGGGTGCTTGACACCGTCAATAGGACCATGATGAGATAAATAGCAATCGAAAGGACCCAAGCCAAGAATGTGCTCGCAGAAGAGGCGCATGCTAAGGATGAAGAAGCGAGCCTGCGCCACAGGATTCTTGGCGAGGATCCTGAGCATCCCCTCGGCCCTCGGCATGTCTGGATTTTCTGCGAGAAGATCAATGTTATAGCGCTCGATGCTCCCGTCATCAGCAAGCCCACCCTCTGCGCTCCCATTCAAGCTGCCAGCGTGCAATAACACCATAATAGGATGGCGGGTGTCTGCGACATTGGGTGTCAAGAAACCGCCAAGGCCTCCAAACAGCAGCATATCGCCCATTTGCTCATGTCGCAATTTTTGCCGCGCACCATCTGTACCGACCACTTCAGCTGTGAACAGTATGACATTGTTGAGGGCTTCCTTCAAGGCAAGAGGTGCTTTGCCACACTGCAAGTCCTTCATGCTTGTGTTGTCGCCAACCTCATCTGCAGTCTGCTTTATGAGCGATGCAGTGGCTTGATTGATGATCGCAATGCTTGCCTGAAAGCCTGTTCGCCTGACTCCCGCACCAGCCCGTCTTACAAACTCCATGCGGCGGTTTGTATCGTAAATGGAGCACAAAAAGCTCAGATCAGCAGACCAGCGTGGTTGTGCTGGGGGCAAATAGTGCTGCTCTGCATTCTGACACTGCGCGCAAGGTTCATAGCTTCGCTTTCTGAGGGAACAAGCAGCACACTCGCGGCTTGAGTCCGCACAACAAGCAGCACAAGGTTCAAAGGATTTCTGCGCAAGAGGACACGCTTTGCATTCCTGGCGAGATGCTGCAGGCACATCATAGACCAATTCCGTTCGGAGCAACAGCATCCAGGCCCATTGTCCAAAAGTCATAGGCGTCTTGCGCTTTTTTAAACCAAAAACACCATCTCCGTACGGAAACAAATTTGGAAAAGCTTTTTGCCAGAGCTCCGCATCATACATGGAAAGTGGTTTCTTGCCAGTAGGTATGACCCATTTGCCTTTGACCCATTTGCCTCGGCCTTCGGCCTCGTCCATTTTGCTGACTAACTCGTCAATCTTGGCTTGAAAGTTGCTCCCACCCATTGCTTTAGCAAGAGAATGTATATCTTCTGCACATTGCATCTTTACTTTCGCAGCATGCTCCGTATCCTGGGCCCTAGTGTCATAGAGCATTTCCAATTTCGCTGAGAATTCTTTCAACGCTCGCTCCACATCAAGATCAGCATTGGTGACGTCCGAGGCCATGCAGAACAAACCAAGTTCAGCGACATCGCCTTCCACCGGAGCGCCGCACTGCTGTTCAGAAACACTTGTAGAGCTTTGGGTCTCAGGCTCGTTGACGCCTTCGTCATCACCCAGCGATTCTTTGACAGGCGCAACTTCGGGTTCATCAAAGGATGCGGGACCGTCTAAGCGCAAGGGTACTGGACCGTCGGAAGCCACTTTGGTAGCTTGCTGAAGTATTTCTGCACAGCTCTTGCATTCATCCAAGAATCGACGACGACCTTCCTCTTCATCAATCTGGAGGTGCCTGTACACTTCAGAATGTGCAGCCAAAAAGCAAACGCATGTCATATACTCTGCATAGGGCACTTGGAAGTCACGATGAGAATCGAGATCTTCAACCTCGCTAGTTCGTCCAGCAAGACGCCTCAGGTACAAGCAACGCCTTATGCCAACTCCTACGGTGGTAGACACCTCACTTAAGCGGCAATGTCCATCTCACGCAGACAGTGACACAAAGAGGCTCAAGAGTGCACAAGCCGCCGAAAAGCTCGCTGGCAGCGCGCAAGAAAAACAACCGGAATCTAGTGACGCACAGAGCCTCATGAGCGCGCAAGCCGCTGAACTTCGTCAAGCAGCTTGCGAAAATCGAGGTATCGGCAATCTGGCTTCGTTGCAAGATGCTTCTCGTGATGATTTCGGATACAGCCAGAAAACTAAACTGCGTCAGCAATTGGAAGCATCTCGAGAAAGAGAGCGTGCGAAAGCAACGCAGGATGGAGTGACGCTACGCTCTCCTGGTGCATCTGCTTCGGATTTGCAACCAGGCTTGGCTCCGAAAAGATGTACTTCCACCGAACACGTATGCGAACGTTCTGAGTGCCTTGGATGTGCGTCCTGCTTTCGTACTTGTCACGAATCTTGCACTAGTTCATTATGCGCGTTCACTGCGTGTTCTATCTGCATGAGTATGGGCTTGGAAACGCATGAACATTCACCACTGTGCATTGACGCACAGAAAATGAACATCGGCTGCCATGCCTGTGGACGACTGTCCTGTGCTTCACTGTTGCCGACTTGTCACGCTCTCTGTGTGCGCCTCAACCATGTTTGCGGAGAAGACCGCATCGCTGGTTGCGACCGTTGCTCACACCTTTGTCACAGAACTAATGACGACGTCAGGTGCATGTTTTTCGGGCGAGACCGTGGGGTTGGCTGGAATGCCGATGCACAGCAATTGATGGACACACAATCTGGAACTGGAGGCTCATTGCCACATTACAATCAGGTCGTCTGGTCTTTCAAACACAGAAGAGATGGAACGCAGGATAAAAGACTCGTAGATGTCGACGGAGTTTCTTTTGCCGTTGGAGTGGGCGATCCTGGGCGGTCACGAAATGATGAATACAACAATTGCCTGATAGATTCCTTGCGTCAATGCATTGGAATAACTGCAGATCGAATAGTTGAGTTACGACGTCAAGTGCGTCGTGATTTGCAACGTGATTTCTGCAACGCTGCCGGTCGAGCTCGGGTGACACATGATAGCTATTTGGATGTTGAGAGTCACTGGCGCACCATTCTGCAGAGTTTTTTCCAGCATGCTTTCCCGCTTCCACAAAGTCAGCATGCTTTCCCGCTTCCACAAAGTTGTGAGGTAAATGATTACTGTGTGATTGCTTTACATGCCGATAGTGATGGTGGCAACGGCAACGTCAATGGAGACTTACGCGCTCCTTATCGTTGCATCATCCTGAACTGGGGAGACAGGCACTTTGAGCCGTGCCTACCACTTCGGACCCAGTCTGCTTCTTCGTCATCTGCCTAGTGATGCAGATGTTCTGTCATTATGTAGTGATTCTCGCCCCTCAATATACACCACAATAACAATCAGCAGTAATAGTAGCAATAGCAGTAATTGTAGTAATAGTAGTAATAGTAGCAGTAGTAGTAGCAATAGCAGTAGCAATAGCCGGGTGCAACTCCAGTACATTACGAAGTAGCAATAGCAGTAATAGTAGTAGTAGTATTACTGGTAGTAGTAGTAGTAGTAGTATTACAAGACTAGCAGCAGCCGGGTGCAAGACTAGCAGCAGCCGGGTGCAAGAATTACGCGCTCCTCATCGTTGCATCATCCTGAATTGAGGAGACATGCACTGTAGTATTTGATCGTTCTGTTTTCCGCCCTGGCTAGGGATCATAGTATTGGAATCTAGTGTGCTACGAGTAGTATTAGTAGTGGTAGTAGCAGTCGTCGTCGTAGTAGTAGTAGTAGTAGTGGTAGTAGTAGTAATAGTAGTAGTAGTAGTAGTAGTAGTAGTAGTAGTAGTAGTAGTAGTAGTAGTAGT
>OJDM01000105.1_pt1 | contig 9192 bp, 1 predicted proteins | sample 1592821 | NCBI WGS metagenome assembly OJDM01 (sample SAMN05416721, study PRJEB24817) | seawater metagenome | isolation source: Sea water | place: Canada:Atlantic | collected 2013-07 | reverse complement strand
TGGCACAGAATAATGGTAGAGAGTTGCGTAATACGAGTTGGCACGGTGCCAACTCGTGTCGTGCCCGTTGGCAAGCGGCGCGGCGGAGGGCAGACTAGACAGGAATGCGAGGGCATGCTAGGAGACTAGGAGACTAGACGACGACACTCAACACCCCCCCATGCCCGAAGCCATCGTGGCAACGTCACCGCAGGGGGTTGTGCACACGAGGGATGTTCATGATCTGATCGCGCATGGCGAAGAACTGCACGGGCTTCAGAGGCTTGGTGAAGAAGTCCGCCAAGTTGTCGAGCGTATTCACGTAAGGCACGCGGATCTGCATGTTCTCGACACACTCGCGGATGAAGAAGTGCCGCCGAGCGATGTGCTTAGTGCGCTGGTGGTGCTCGGGGTTGTAGGAGAGATCGCGGGCGCCGGTGTTGTCGGTGCCGAGCTCCAGAGGTCCGTCGAGGGCGAGGTCGAGCTCCTCCAGGAAGTTGGACAAGTAGATGCCTTCCTTAGCCGCCTCGGAGGCGGCCATGATCTCGGCTTCGCAGGACGACAGGGAGATCGTGTCCTGCTTCTTCGAGGCCCATGAAATTGCGGCGGAGTTGTACGAGAAGACGAAACCGGTGGTAGATCGCTGCGTGCCCCAGTCGGAGTCCGAGAGCCCGCGGAGAGGCCGTTGATCGCAATCGTAGTGCAGACCGAGATCGCGGTGCCGGTGGAGATACCGAAGGACATCGAGGGCCGAGTCGTAGAGTGCGTCAGTGGGCTTGCTCATGGCACGGCAAAGCATACCGACCGGATAGGCGACATCAGGCCGGGTGTTCGTGGCGCAGTAGAGCAGGGCGCCCACCAGGGACTGGTAACGTCGGAGGAGCCCGGGATCGATGGACTCGACAGGTTGGCACATCGCGTTGATGACCTGATCCTTGATCTGACCGTCGGGGGAGGAGGGGACCTTGTTGCGACCGAAGGCGACGGCGACACCGTCGGGAAGATGTTCGGCCACCAGGCGGTCGATGTAAGCCGTCTGGCGGAGCACGACCTGAGACCCCTCGCGTGAGATCTCGACGCCGAGTAGGTCGGAGATCTCACCCTCGTCTTCGACGTCCCACTTGGCGGCGAGATCGAGAGAGAACTTGTGGTAGAGGGAGTGTTCATCGGTGTGCGAGTAGAGGGTGAAGAGGTCGTCGACGTAGCAGCCGAGGATGAGCCGTTCGTTGCGGGGACCGTTCGGGGTGTCGACCTTGCGCGCGCAGGTGAAGACGCAGGGGTCGCTGTGACACTGGGTAAACCCCCAAGCAGTAAGCCAAGGGTAGAGCGAGCGTTGCCATCGGCGCCCGGCCTGTGCCATACCGTAGATAGGTTTCTCGACGCGGCAGACGCGTTCACGGCCGTCGGGGCCGGTAGTCGCGTAGCCCGGGGGCATGTGGCAGTAGACCACTTCGCCGTCGAGCAAAGAGCCTTGAAGGTAGGCCGCCACGAAGTCCCAGCGGTGCATGTGCAGGCCCAAGCGTGCACCGATGGACGCGAGGAGGCGGAGAGACGTAGAGCGCATGGCGGAACTGTAAGTTTGATCGTAGTCGACACCCGGCACCTGAGCGCAGCCTTGGACGCACAAGCGAGACTTGAATTTGCCACTGCGTTTGACCTTGTACACCCAGATGAGCCGAACAAGTCTGCGGCCGGAGGGTACCTGCGATCGATCGATGAGGGTCCAGGATTTGTTGGACGCATGATTACCAAGTTCGGCAGCTTCGGAGGCGAGCCATCCGTCACGATCGCGGCGATACGCGTCTTTCTGCGAGACGGGATCGTTCGGGCCGGAGCGGGCCTGATGAGCGAATCCAATCGTGGAGTACCCGTTGCCGCTGAGCCAGGAGTCCGGTTGAGGGCGGGGAGTGCCGCCGCGCTTGACCATGAAGGCCCCCCCGAGCGGCCCGGCGATCGAGGACCCGCTGGAGCGCGTTGCCTGACGCCCGAGACCGCGGCCGTGTCGCGTGGCCGCGACAGGCGCGTCAGACGCCGGTTCGAAGAGGAGGGGTTCGCCATGCGCCGGCCCACCGTCGTCGCTGTCGGAGTCGTAGGCAGGTCGCGGCGGCGAGTCATGTGGCGAGCGGCGAGCGGGCGACGGCGCAGGTGGAGGTGCGGGAGGATCCGCAGGCCCGACAGGGGGTGCGGGCAGCGGAGGAGAGGGAGCAATCGGGGGAGCGTCGGGATCAGGATCCGATACGTCCGGCCGAAGGGAGTTGGAGCGTGGAGCGGGACCCGGAGCGGAGGCCGGCCGGGCGTCGAGCAGGCGTCGAGTGTCCACCAGGGAGTACAGCCCTTGAGCGATGAACTGGTTGAGGCTGGCGGGGTAGGCAGAAGACTTGGCCGTGTTCCAACTGCCGTCGTCTCCGACCTTCCCGCCGATGGCGGCGGTATGGCTGCCGTGCTGACAGCGCAGCTGCGACAAGGGTGCGAAGTGCTCGAAGAGCCCCGGGGAACACAGAAGTGTGGTAAGCTTCAACGTGTCGGTGCCGAAAGCGCACTGGGGAAACGTGAAGCAGCGGCCACCGATGAGGTCGAGGAGTCTACGTACCTCAGGCATGAGCCATACCGGACCGTGCCGGGCGTGCATGAACGAGGAAGGCTGCGCAGGATCACCGCGGTCGGCGGGGTGTTCCATGACTGTTTCGGCTCCGGAGCGGTGGGCGGCCTCGAGGAGGGCGACGGTACGGTCGACGATCGCGTTCGCATCGTTGAGCTCGCCGACGTGGCCCGACGGTACGCCGGGAATACCGCGGATGTTTTCTCGGTCGCGCACGGGCGGCGGCCCCCCGTCGGCGGATTGCGACGAGCGGAAGAAACGGCTCACGGAGAACGTGCTGCAGGGAGGGGCCGAGAATATGGCGAAGTACTCACCGGATTGCACTCGGATGAGGAGGTCTCGATAGAAAGCGTCGTTGAGAATGCTGTGGGCTGGACCGCCACCGGAGATGGGATCGTTGTCGACGACGGTGACCTGCAATCCGGATCGGCTGAGGAAGGCAGCAAGCCCGTCGGTTCTGTCGTAGCTACCGGAGAAGAGGACGAGCACCTTGCGACTCCGATGGGCCGGGGCGTTTGCATGACGGGTCACTTGCGAGTATGCCTCAGGCAAGGATTGCGGAGAGGAGGGGGCGTCGGGAGCAGGCGAGTTGGGCGAAGGAGCCTGTGGACCGAGCTCGGGACCGGATTCTGACGGAAGGGAGGCGTGAGGCACTACGGGGCCGACACGTTGGTCGCCGAGCTTACGCCAAGGGTAGAGGCTCTCGTCGTAGTAGACGTCGGATGTAGAGACCACCTTGCTGTGGGCAGGGAGCCAGACGTCGTACGACTGCAGGATGCCGGGGGTGCACCCGAGGTTGATGCCTTCCCAAGCGTGGTTCCCGAGGTTCGTCTTCGAGATCGCGGAGGCGGGTTTGACCGCGAACATCCTGCACCCGAAGGGGAGGATCGACATGATCTTCGGTTTCTCGCCGAACAGAAGCTCGTGAGACGATACGGCGGAATCTGAGGGCCCGGAGGTGCGATTCAGGATCTCCACGGCCTGCGCGATAGCTTGAGGCCAGAAGCCGGTGGGCGCGTTGGAGGCGGTCATGAGTGAGCGGGCGCGGCTCATGATCGTTCGGATGGCGCGTTCGGCGACGCCATTGAGCTGATGCACGTGAGGCGGACAAGTAGAGTGATTGATGGAGTTGACAGCGAGATACTCCTGCATGTCGTGGGAGAGGAACTCGCCCGCGTTGTCGGTGCGCAAAGTACCCACAACTCTAGCTGGCTCGGATTTGCCCGTGCTGGCAGCGGCGTTGAAGAAGGCTACGAAACGCTTGACCTCGAGGAGTGCATCGGACTTCCTTTGCAAGAACGAGACATATTTGAACCGGGTATGATCGTCGACCAGAACCAGGACGTATTGAGCGAGGCTCCGGGCAGACGGTCGGAAAGGTCCAGCTATGTCTGCATGGCTAAGGTGGCCAGGATAGGAAGGAGAGTAAGATACACCGGTATGAGAGTGGCGGGTTGCGTTTGCCTCGACGCAGTGCGCGCAGGAGGATATGCGGGTGTTGGCAAGCCCAGGGGGCGAGTCAGCGACCATCGATGGCAGGCGCCGCATGGCTTCGATGCCGCCATGAAGGCGCATGTGCATAATCTCCGCGGAGAGTTCGGACGAAAGGCGAGAGACGCGCTTGCCGTCGTGAGGTTTGTGGAAACCGGATCCGACGCAGGCCGAGCCAGCGGCGGGCTGTGGGGCGAGGTTGCCCGAAGCGGCAGAGGCGAGAAGGGAGGACGTCCCAGGGAGGACGTCCCAGACGTATAGCCCTTGGCGGAAGCTGAGGGGGAAGTGACGCTGACCGAGTCCGGCCGAGCTGGCGTCGGCGGTGAGACACATCATGTCGGAACGGAAACGAGAGTCAAGTCCCTGCTCGTCCCAGAGCTGTTTCACCGAGATGAGCGTGCTGACGAAGGTGGGTACGTAGCGAACGTTGCGCAGAGTGATGGAATGGACCCGAAACTTGTCATCAGTGACACAGGCGCGAAGATCGCCGATCAAGGGGGCTTTGTGCTCTGTCCCGTTGGCATCGACAAGGAGGTCGTTGCACGCACGGAGATTGGTGAGATGGCGTCGATCGGGGTGAGCATGGAAGGTGCAGCCACTGTCGACGACGGCGGGGATGGACCCGACCTTGCGACCGTCTGGACGGATGAGAGACGACAGCGCGGCGTGTCCTCGCAACGGCGTTAGAAAGGCGTAGCCGCAGAGCCGCGCGAGCCCTTGGCGGCTGCAGTTCACGGGGCAGCGCTGAGGCGGGGGGCGATGATACGAGGACGGAGGTCGCTTGCATCGATGGCGACGTTGCGAGGACGACGGCGGCCGGAGGCAAGGAGGAGCGGCGGCGCGTGACGGCGAATGTGCATCGAGGCGGCTAGTCGTGGCCGGAAGGTGCAATCGAGGAGAGTGTGCCGCGGCTGGAGGTGTGGCGAGGGCCTGAACGAGGGATACGAAGAGTGAAAAGAAGACCACGGCGGCCGCGGGAAGGAGGTCGAGGTGACCGGAAGAGGCCGCGATGGCGCATACGGGCGGCGTGGTGGTGGCCGAATCCGAAATGGAGGAGGCGAGGAAATCGAGTGTGTACGTCCCCCCCCTTGCGAGGCGTCCAGGAATGCGGAGTAGGCTACGAAGGGCGAAGCCGTCAAGCATGGTCGAGAGCATATTGTATACAAAGCTGATTTCCAGGAATAGGGTGCACGCCCAATCGGACAGACGTGTGGCACCGCGAGCGAGGCGGTGCCCGAGGTGGAGAAGCGCGAAGCGAAGAACACCGAAGGGAAACCGGAACAGCTGAAAGAGGGTGCGAGGCGTGGAGAGTAACGTGCGGGTCCGATGTGTTACCCCCCGAGCGCAGCCGCATCGGAGCCACGAAATGGTGGCGGCTTCGGAGAAGACGTCTCGCCCGCGGCGTCGGTTGAGATCCAGGCCGAGCCGCTTTGAGAGACAAGCGGTGGCGTCGAAGAATGCGGCGCCAAGCCAAAGAACGACGAGGAGGAGGAGGAGCCAGGGCGGCGAGCCCACGCTGATTGAATGTTGTAAACGTCCGCATAATGGAAATCGATACGAACGAGCAGGTGCTACCAGGGCACATGAAGCGCCCAAATGAGAACGGTGTCCACTGGGGGGTCGTTGAGGAGACCAGTCCCCCCGCGCGCGGTATGTCTCCGCTCGCGAGGAATCGAGAGGCTTAGCCTGCCAGGACGGGGAGCGACGACGAAGTCCGTCGGAGACAAGGACCAGCAAAAGAAGGAGTGTGACTGCCGGCAGGAAGAGCGGCGCGGCAGAGATGGTGGAGGAGGCCATACGAAGGCACGCACCAGGGTCATGGTAAAGAGTGAGCCCTGCGGAGATGGCTGAAAGCGAAGCGGCGGCGGATAAGCTGGTCAGGATGGATCCATCGGGACGACCAAAATCGGGAAAGGCGAGAGACGCCTGCGACCGGAGTGCGGCGAGGCCCAAGACGAGGTCCCCCCCGGCGAATCCGGTCTCGAATGCGCCGCGGGCGATGCGGACGACCCGAAGGACGAAGTAGGAAACCGGGACGAGCGCCTCCATGATGGGCGCAGGCGAGCGGCCGCCGAGGAGCTCGGCGAGGCGAGTCAGGTGAAGGCGCATGGCGTCAACGGCGGAGCGGCGATGGGGAACGCTGTCCGAGATGGGGCGCGCTGTCGCGGCGAAGGTGCAGAGCCACGTGAGCGCCTTGAGCTGGTCACCGACGACGTGGACGTCCGGCCGGTTGAGAAGTGACCGTACCCACGCAGGAGACTCGCGTTGGAGCCAACCGTTGGAGGTCTTGGTGCAGTCCGGCTTGTTCGGTTTGAATACGTCGCCGCCCACGCTGGGGTAGTCCTTACCGACCGAGAGAAGTTGGAACACGGCGTCGCCGAGGTCGCGGCATGCGCGGTTCACCGCGGAAGTGTCGACGCCGAGAGGGAGTTCGATCAAGGAGTCCTTCACATGGTACACGATGGTACGGACGGGTTCCTGGAAAGTTCCGTGATCCTTGGAGTCGAACGACACGGGGGGCGTAGGCGGCGGAGGCGCCCGCGCAGGGTGGAAGTCGGCGAGGCAAGGCTGACCGTTGCGGCAGGTGAGACCGCAGTGTTCCCCCGGCATGGCGTTCCATGTCGAGGTGCACGGGCAGTCGGCGCGCACGCAGCGCGGCGTCTCGGTCGAGGGCGGAGCCGCCACGAGACTGTGGGAGCTGAAAATCGCCCCCTCGGGGTAGACGACGTCGGAGAGGCCGTCGATGTATGGAGCGCAGCCCCGGAGAATCGGCGTGATGCCGCGTAGCTCGCACATGAGGACAGCCTCGAGGAGGGACGCGCAGGCGGTGATGCCGTGAGTGAGCTCGCTGCTGGGGAGCGGACGCAGGCCGAAAACGCGCCTGTTCAGATGGTCCGGGCCCCCAGTGGTACCATACCAGATTCCCTCGTTCGGCTTGCCGTCCAGGGCGCCGAGAGTCGAGACGACGTAGAGGAAGCGCTCGGGCGGCGAGTCGGGGTCGTCGCCGCCGAAGTAGGCCTGGTGAGCGAAACCGACGACGGGAGGCTCCGCGGCGGGTTCGTCGCCGCTTTCGGAGTTAGGGCCCGAAGGGGGGGGCGATGGAGGCGCGATTCCCGAAGGCGAGGCCTGCTGCGCGTTCATGAAGGCAAGTAGCGCTTCGGCGGAGATGGATTGGGACTCGCCGTTGCCCATGAGGAAATCACTCGCGGCGATGCTGGAGGCGACGAGTCCGCCGCCGACCACGGAAGGGGCGTTGGACGATTTCGAGGAGTCGAGGGAGAGAACCGTCGGCGGCGCCGCCGGGGGCGCAGGGGCGACAGCCGGCATGCTGGCGGCGGAGAGCGCGGCGAGCTGCGTCGATAGGGCTTCTACTTGCGCGGAGAGAGATGCGTTTCCCGTGCGCTTAGGAGAGACCTTGGCAGCGTCGGGGGCGTTACCGCGAGAGGCGCGCAAATCGGATTGCGCCTTCGACGTGCAGTCCTTGTGCCAGTGTCGGCCGTCGCTGCACCCGTGCGCTTTGCCCTTGTGCTTGCAGAGGCCGGCGCTCTCGAGCCACGGTCGAGGATTGCCGTCGTCGTCACGAGATCTGACGGTCTTATCGTACGTTTTCGAGGGATCGGTGGTTCCCGCGGCTGCGGCGGCGGCGGCGGCGGCGCGTTGCTTCTTGATTTCCGCCGCTACCTTGCGTGGGCTACCTGTACCTGCGAGGTTAGCAGAACCGAGCGTGGATTTCGACAAGAACTCCTCGCGCTGTGCGCGCTCCGAGAGTATCAAGATGATGGTGTCCTTGACGGAGCAGCCGGAAAGCGTGAAGCCGTCCACGGTCGCGCAGGAGATCTGCAGCTTCTGTTGCACGGAGTTGTAGAGGTCCTCGCTCGTGGAGAGGAGAGTCGTGAGCACCGTCTCGCCCATCTCCAGGGCGTTGAAGCGTTTGCCGTTGGGGAGCGATTCGTTTGCGACGTCGAGAGCCTCGTAATGCTGGCGGACAGTCTGAGGCGTGAGGTCTGCAAAGGGGGCGGAGGAGATGGCCCGAAAGCGTTTGCTGAGGATGTTCTGCTCGAGGATGCCGACGGCACGTCCGGCGCGAAATAGGTAGAGGGCCATGGCGAGCCCCCCCCCGCCGAACGTCAAGCACGTTCTGCGAAGCTCTTCGCGGCGAGTGGGGTCGTCGATGAAGGAGAGGAAGAGGCGAGCGCCGGCTTCGTCGGCTTCGTGGACGGCCTCGGGGGCGAGAATGAACCTGCCGAAGTATTTGCGATCTGCACCGGAGCCTGCGAAGAAAGGGGTGACGTTCAGAGTCAGTGTACCGATGACGGCAGCGGCGTCTGTCGTGGCTTGGACCCTGGCGGCCACTGCGGCGGCGGCGAGGTCCCCGGCGTTGGCGGCGGAGGAGGATGTGGCGGCCTGGGCGACCAGGGTGGCGTCAGAGGCTGCGCGTGCTGATGCTGCGGCCGCGTTGCGAGCTGCGTCGTTGTCGTTGGTGGTTTGTTGCCCACCGAGCGCGACAAGCCGCGCGACGAGGTTGGCGTCGAGGGGGGTGACGACCTCGGGTCCGTTGGGGTCGAACTGAGCGCCAGGAGGTTCGGCCGTAGGGTCAGCTACGTAGCAAAAGGGGATTGGCTCCTTGAGCGTGCCTTCGAGCGTGCGTGGCAATCGAATCAAGACGGTGGAATGGGCGGCAGAGATAACGGAGGGGTAGCCCTTGTGGACTGCGAAGCCGTGGCGATAGAAGGGGATGAACTTGGCGGCGTCCGGGTTGGAGGCGGCAAGAGCGTCTGCATTGCGTGAGACGTACTCGAGTAGAGCGATGTTGTTGAGAGGTTGTCCATCGGAAGAATGAACGGGGGGAGAAGACGGGGCAGTCATGTGGAGCTGCTTACGACCGTCAAGGGTTGGATAGCGATGAGGCCCTGCTCGTAGCAGGAGGTGCTGCCGTGCTGTGTGTGCTCCCGAGCCGCAGAAGGGCTGTGACAAGGAGACACTTGCCGGGAGGGGGCAGATATAAGAAGATATATACCACTCTCCCCACGACCCTAAGGAGGCAACCACAATCGTGTGTTACGGCGTGTGGCACAGAATAATGGTAGAGAGTTGCGTAATACGAGTTGGCACGGTGCCAACTC
>OJDM01000090.1_pt1 | contig 9804 bp, 6 predicted proteins | sample 1592821 | NCBI WGS metagenome assembly OJDM01 (sample SAMN05416721, study PRJEB24817) | seawater metagenome | isolation source: Sea water | place: Canada:Atlantic | collected 2013-07 | reverse complement strand
ACTATCCTCTTCGTCGGCAGCGTCAGATGTGTATAAGAGACAGGTCTTGTGGTGAGTATCAAGGTAATTGTGCTTGCTGGTAATATTCCATTATTGTATGTATTTTCTATTCTATTTGAGAATAAGTATTGTAATAGGTACTTGGTAGTGATTCTGGAAGATTCCTGTATGGTGAAGACTTGTCATATTTTAACCGTCATATATGCTAGTCTTCTTTTATGTATTATTTAGGAGTCTTGTTGTTGAATCATTGGTGTATGTACAAGATATTCGGCTAATGTAGATTAATAATTTCTCTAGTCTTCTGTGGAATGATAATATTTTGGCATTAATCTGTACATAGGATTCTCAATGATTGTGATTGTACCATTAATGCTTGGATTCTTTTGTCCAATGCTGATACTTTTTGATTTGAGTTGATGTCTGTATCATTCTCATATATCTTGAATCTTTTAGGATTTTTGTATTCCTGTAATTGTTGGTCTCCCTTTGTTTTTCTGATTATTGGTGGGACCATTTTCTCTCCTATGTCTTTGTTGATTGGTATTAGTTGACTACGTATCAATGGTATTATTTGTGTTCTGTGAAATTGATTTACATCAAAAGCCAATCCAAGGATGTCATTTTTTACATAGGCAACACTAATGTTGTTTTTGTCAATGAATTTTTCTTTGTTGATAAAGATGTATTTAGTAAGGTATGAAATGACTTCGTTGTAGGAAAATGTAAATTGTTTTGGGTTGACTCCTATTACTTTTCTTATTACTTTTAAGAATAAGGGTTTGAGATAGTATAATTCTATGTTGTCATTAGAATTTCTCTCCTTAATCCTGTTTGGCAGTTTGTATTCATCATTTTTTGTTGTACGAATGATGTGATTCATTGGATTATATTTAACCATGATGAATGTCTTTGTTATGTTCTGAAGTGTTATACTGAGGTGTATAATATTAGGTGCTTGGTTCTTGTTGTTGATAGTCAAAAATTGTAAGTATTCTATGGAGAAGCATGAACCTTGTATGACTATTCCATGGTTGTCCTTTGATGTCTCATATTGTTCATTCGTAGTTTTTGTATGAGTCTTGACAATATTAGGTAATATGTGATAATGTTTTGATGTTAGTTTTGTATGAAATTGTTTCCATGGATCTGAATCTTGTAACAATTGTCTATATTGGGCTTGTTTTAAAGAGTTTAGATGTTGGAATCTATCTGCCACTTCTATTTCAAGTTTGTAATATTTTCCCTTTCTGTACGAGGTAGTCAATAGTTTTTTGATTACAAATCTTTGATTAATGTTTCGTATTCTCCATTGGTTAGGGATGAATTCTCTGTTCTTTTGAAAGCTGATTATGGGTTTATCAGAAATGTATTCCTTAAACTCTAATCTTATATTGTTACGCCGGCAAAATTCATGAAATCTTGATCCTTTCTGGACGTTGGCTTTTTCTCTCTGGTTTCTAATTTGAAGTCTTTGTTGATGACGTAAATTTTTTTGTTGTTGGAGAAGATTTTTAACATTAGCTTTCTGTGTAGCGAATTTGTAATTGAGTTGTATCTTTGCTTTACTATTTGTGGTACTCTTCTTTGAACTGGCTATGGCTTTCTTTCTTTCTCCTTGTGCTTTTTGTATATCATGGTAAGATATGTTATATTGTGTTAACAATAGCAGAGAGCTTTCTTTTTTGTCTAAGGGATTGTGTTGTAATTTTTTAGAAATATAATATATTTCCAGTCCCGGATGAGTCACGTAGTGAAAATTAGTAACATGTGTATTGAGCCTTTTACATGTTATTTTGTCTACCTTGTTTGATGTGATGATATGTGATGTAATTTTATTATGTACCGCAACAGTAAGATTTGTACTCACGCAATCCTCTTTGTTTTCTTGTAGTTTTGCTGAGAATGGGAGTTTTCTTATGATTGTTGGGATCATAATTTTGTAGAGTAATTCCTGTCGTTTTTCAGTAGATTGTTCCATCTTTGAATAATTAGTTCTATATTTTGTGGGATTTTCTTTTTAAAAGGTCTCCGGCCGAGCTTGAAGGAATCCTATTAATTTTTTCCGCTGTGCCACCAATATAATTTATAACTATATAAATTCTAGAGGGCGTTGCTAATATTCCCGTATAAGAACGTTTTGTAATTGTGCGCCAAGAATGTATGAATCATTCCGTACTATTTTCAATATTCTGGAGAAATAATTTTAGCCATACCAATGGTTAGATCTGCCATCAGACAAAGAATTGAAAACGAGTCCAATCCCTTAACTAATGCCGCAGGTCTTCCCAAGTCAGTAAGTAGTATATAACTGTATTTTCAAAAGCTGGAAATTTCAGAGTGCAACTTGAATCGCGCTCCTTGCCCTCCTAAGAGGACACGTAAGATTCAAATCTTATGGCGGGAAATATACGTAATTCAAATGAGTGGAAAGTTTATACAATAACTCCACGGGTTCGAATTGACTCACTTCCACTGTAGTTGATAACAATAGGACTTCCTGATTAAGGTGTAAAAGGACCATGGTGGGCCTGTCTGCGATCCCTTGGATTTTGTTCTGTTATTTGCCTCGTTGTACACTATTATTCACTTTATTATTTTTTTATTTACACTTTCTTGACTGTTTTTTCTGCCTCCGGTCACAGTGTTTTTCACATATCCAAAAACTTGTAGCCTTTGCAGACTGCTAACGGAGCAAATTGGACCTTCAAACACGACTCATTGGTAATCTGTTGATGGCCTTCAATGTAATATGATTTGATTGTTTGACCATTCAATGCTTCCAATGCCAACTTTGCCTCATCTGTGGTGTTGAATACCACGACCGCACTGGTACTTTTGCTGGATCTTTTCATGATCTTTTTGATAGATCCATATCTGTTACAAAATCTGGATAAATCGCTCCATTTCAAGCCTGGTCTCAAATTGGTTACATATATAGCGTTCTTCATATACAGTGATTCCAGCGGGCCTTGATTTTGGGATAAATTGCCAAAAGAACTTGTTGAAGGCATAGGACTATCAGATGGCTGATTGATAGTGTCAAGCAACTGGGGCTTGTGGGTCCCAGAGTCATCAAAGGTCTCTTGTAAATGGGCAATGGTATCCTCTGGGTGTTGAACTATGAATTTGGAGACATTGGATAGCCTCTGATTAATTCTGCGAGCTTTTTCAAGACTTTTATTGTATATGGCCGTTATTAATTGTTGCTTATCCCGTTCTATTGCCGCCAATGTGTCAGTGACTTCATTTTTCTGATTTTGTAAGGCAAAATTTTCGGCCAATAGATCCTCCCATTTAAGGGCTCTATTATCCCGAGATTTCATAGCTGATTGCCTGTTTTTGAATTTTCTAAGATGTAAAATGTCTTGTCTTTTGACATCATAACGATCGTTAGCCAGTTGACATAAATTGCATTGCGCAGTTGTAAGTTTTCTACATTTTGGTTTCCTTGAGTCATCCATAGATCTATAACAAACCTTCTGCTTCCGGATTCTTGGCATAGTCCTTGTAATGTTGCACTACTATCTTCTTCTTTAATGTCTCCACTTAATAAGTGTTTCACGTGAGATGTGATATAAGATGGATTTGAACAGGTTTTCATAAACTTGTCCCTCCAACTATTGTGCACTCATTGACTAATAGTAATAAGTCTGTTGTGGTGTTGAAAAGGGTGTATACAAACTATTAATCATTGACCATATTGTTGTCATATTTACAGTAAAATGTAAATACAGCGTGGAAATCACCAACTACTGAGGTATATTTTTGAATGTGATTTGATTATTTATCTTCTGATTTGGTGCTTATTGAAAAACGTAAGAATAGACGGTAATTCTTATTGTGTAAGTTATGATGCTAATATGTTGGGTCTTCAAAGGTTATTGCACACTCATATAAATTGTCGATGAGCCACTTAATTATATACTTAATTGTATATGTGTGGCCGTCAGATATATTCCTTCTGATGAAACTCTAGACACCTCACACCAAAGGACTCAAATATGACAATGGTACTATCAATAAGAATACTTTTGGTAAGACATTGGGATCATCACATTAGGTTTTATGTAGTTCTTATAATTGTCTTGTTGACGAAGTAACTTGTGAGCGTGATCATGTGTCGTAGTCCTGTGAAATTGAGTAATCAACACTGCTTACAGTTGGTTGTATTATGTATGTGAATTTTGTCAAGTCTGCGATATGTATTTAGCTATCCAAAAGGATAGTAGCGCCCTCTGAGTTTATTGGACTAGGATTATTGATCAACGCAAATGGTATATAAATCATATTAGGTCTTGATTCAACTCCGGTAGATCTTTCTTGGAATTAATTCTATCATGCTATATATATCCCATACGATTTGTTGTTAAATCAATGCATATGATTTACTGATGGTATCATGTTACCTATTCATCATTTGAATAGTCTCCTTGTGAATTTTCATTTGTAATTAATATTAATAAAACAGAACTTTTTATTTGGAAGTATCATTAACTTTCCTATAGTTCTTAGAAATATTTAGCGAACTAAATACGGCTATCACCGACAGCAGGCTATTGAAATAAATAATTTTGATTGGGATATTGGGAGATGATTATCCCTAGCATTTAAATTTGTGGCATAATATCCTATTTGTCCTTGTAATTGGTGTGTTTTGTATGGCTGATTGAGTATGATAAATAGCTCAATGCCTTTAGCAGTTGTTCAGTAAATAATGATTTTGTTCTATTAATGTTATAACAGTGATGTCCTTGTAAACTCTTGAACTAATTAGTTAGAGGTGCCATCTGTTAATGAATTACCTTTTTTAGATTCATTCTTCGCGCTTGTCAAATTGCTATCAATCAAGTCATGGGTTATAATGATTATCACTACTGTTGATATATGTGAAATGGCAATTCTGATTCATGTACTGTTTTTTCTTTTTATATAGCATAAATTGGACTTTGTGGAAGTATCAGTTACTTCTCTATAGTCCTTAGAAATATAATGCCTCACTCAAAGTACGTCATGCCAGTTAGGTATACTGCCAAATAGTAGCACTTCCAGTTGCAGTTTTAGTGGTGTATGGTGCTAAAGTAATATTCCATTAAGTGATATATTAAGTTATAACCATATACCATGTTTGGAATAGTTTTCATAATTGTCTGTGTAGTAATTGATACATTCTGATATTTGTATCACGTATCGTAATGATGTTAGTAATGGGTAATATTATCATTTGGTCCAATTGTTTGGGTTGTTAGACTATTGGTGTGTCTTGCACCATGAATTTGATGTTTTGATATGGTTGTGGTGCCCTCTTTTAATGAATTCACGAATTGGTTTATGGATGTTCGCGCTTGTCAAATCGCTGTCAATCATGATATGGTCCATAAAATTACCCTTAATGGTGATATATAGAGACAAAGTTGGATTTTGACTCATGTGGTGCCATCTGATTGTAGTAGTTCCTAGGGCTTAATTGCTTTGCGCTTGTTAAATAGCTATTAATTTCTTATATGAACAGTAGAATTATCATTTATATTGATATATGTTTTAACGTTGATTCTTGATTCTCATGGAAAGCGTTGCAATTTTGTTGTTTTAATTTCATTGGTTTTGATATTATTCTTAGACCTGCCATAGTGGGTATGTATGTGGTCCTTGAATATGTACTTATGTCTTGACTTATTATGATCAAGTCCGTTCTTGAGTTTTGGAGGTGCTATTTGGTATTGTTTTCATTTTGTTTCTTATCAACTTCCTTATTTGAAGGTCTGTTAATAAAATCATCCATGTTAGCCTGGTTCCGAGAAGTGACTAAAATTTTGAAATTATTGACTTACAATGTCAACGATGTTTTGAAATGGTTTATGAATGTCTTATTCTTTCTTGTATGGTATATAGGAATCTAGTATTTGTCTCTTAGTACATTACGCCCTTTACAGGGTTTTTTCTTCCACTTTGTTACACATTCTAGCGTGCTTTATATAATGGTACGCTGCCTTGTGGGTGCATAGTATATGCTACAATTTAATAGCGTACTTATGGTACGCTATGTATATGGGCATTCTTCTATACTCGTATTGTTAACCTTAGCAATTTTTTCAATCTATTCTGCTCATGAAATATCTTGAAGTATTTTATTTTATTTCTGTCAAACAAATGTATTTTTCGTAATTATGGGACTTGTACAGTAATTCCCGTATATGTTCCAAAGATTAGTAGGGAAATTGCATAAAATATGTATGGAATTATATGCAATTCGGAGTAAGGTAATGTTTATTCTTGTAGGGTCCATTAGCATTTAAATCTTTGGACATATATTATATATATCAGTAGCGGAAGAATTCTAATTGTTATTTGGTAAAGATATTTCTATTTTTTAATGGGCTTTGTATTTTAGTAATTCTTCACTACCATTCCGTTATGAGTTGTATCTATCTTTTAATGATAGAGAATGATTGAATGTGGCGCCATCTGATGGTTTGATTCCATGCCGTAGAGTTCCTTGTTTGTGGGTAAATGTTTAACTGTGATTTGGATGTTGGTTGTTTCTATACTTTAAATAGAATTCAGGAACGATTGTAAGTACGGCGCCCTCTTCAATCATTTAAAGGTACTATTGTTGTTGTATTAACTTAATAGGTGGCGTGTTATACTATTATGAAATAGGTGGCGCTGCTGTGTCTTGATTCCCGATATTGTAGTGATTAACCCGAGCAACTTAAAATTCCGTTATAACTCTTCAGTATTAATTGAATAAGTTTGGTCATAAAGTTATCTGGGTTTGCAACTTTTTATTGATGTTTTGGTAATTCCACCGCCCATTGTAATAGTGAAATTCTAACATTTACTAGCAATTTGATGAACTGTAGTAATGAAGTGTCCTGGACTATTTTTCTTTAAGAAAGTCCTGAGATATAAATAGTATTAGACCAAAGATGGGACCCAAAAGCCGAATCTGCTTTAATTCTTGCCTTCTTGTAATATTTTGCTTTTGTTCTTTTATTCAGTGATTTTGAGTAAATACAATGTTTATTGTGAGTATGTTATTCTTAGTCTTCAATAGTTTGTGTTTTAGTTTCCTATAATTACGTAGTATTTATAATGTATGTGCTTTGTATCTTCTGTTCTATCATTGTGGGTCTAATAAGACTTGACTAATGTGTTATTTATAATTGTGAAGTCAACGCCATCTATGACATGGGTCTTGTATGAATTTGATCTTGTTATTCTTTCTATAATGTCGATTGTGTCAGTAATTTCCCTGTGATTGTTGTTAGTATTTTAGTACATATATGTATTAATATAGTACATAATGTTTGTATGTTATGAAACCCTATTTAGTGAGTTTCGTCATATGTAATCAAAGCAATGTTTACCAGGCTATGTTTATGAATACTTATTCTGGTAATTATTCATAAATTCAATCGGTTTTGTTACTGTCAATAGCTTTGAATTCTGCGGTTTTTTGATAGGTTCTAACCATATTTGGGTCTTAACCTGATGTAGTATAGTTTTCTAATAATTAATATAATGCGAATGAAAGTTTCATACTGAGTGTTGATAATTAATTGTTATAATGTTTTTGGGTTCAGAATGCGATTGGCGTCCTTGATGTGGGTGGCGCCATCTGACAGGTCGAAATGTTTGTTATGAAGGTACATGATTTTGCCATGTTAAGGGAATTTGCAACTACTTGTATGATAATGGTTTGCTTTGTGCATTTGTATCATTTGTTAATTTCTTAGTTGGAAATTTGTTTTCAAGATGTAGTATCCATTCGCCTTTTAATTGTTAGTTGAGATGCTTTGCTTTTAGTTAGAATCTCGTTCATATGTTGTCGAAAGAATATAAAAAGGGGAAATTATCGCTGTTGATATTGTACTTTTTTCTACGGCTAATAATGAATAATTATGCGTTTGTCTTTGATATAGTTCTGAGTATTCTAGTATCTTCTTGATTATGATAATTAATATCTTCCCAAGAAATGTACTCTTTTCTTGATGTTTCATTCTTAACTGTAATTTATTCTTTTGTTGAATAATTAGGGTGGCTAATTTCATAGGGATATTACTTGGTTCTTTTTTGATTTTATATTAACGCCATGTATTGGATAAATGTTACGAATTTGTCCTTTGTAAAGAGAAGTGGTTTCCCCATGTTCTGATGATAAATGATGGTTAATGGTGTCATCTAATATATGATTATCTGCCATTGTGACTTATAGTTAGAATGGTAACATTTGATATTATATGTGTGAGAGCATGGAGTGCCTGTGTTGAGTATGGCTTGTATTGTAATTTGGTTATTTTGAGAGCGTGAAGTGCCATTTTGAGTAGGACTCTTGATTTTATTATTACGAGTCTTTAAGATAAATCATTGATAGTATGAGTTTGGTGGACAAAACAGTGTTTAATTACCTAGGCGTAATTCTATCTAAAGCTTAGTTTTTGTGTCAGCTTATTTATGATTAGTAAGCTTTACTTCAAGATGCTTACTATATCATTTATTAATTAACGTCTTGTAATTGTTTGCCTTGTATTGTAAGTTTGCTTTCTTTTTGTATGCTGTATGAAATGTTACGTCTTATCCGTTATCATGTTAGTAATTTGAATCAAACTTGCTTTCCTTATAGTGGTGCCATCTATTTGTGTTCGCCTGATAATTTGATCAATAGGTTATAATAAGAGAACTGTTACTTTCATTTTATTGCCTATGTGAATTAGGCTTCTTTGTGAGACACTGCCGCCGTTTGCGTTATAATTGGTCATTCTTAAAGTGTTGTTATTAGCCGTGTATTTCCTATGTGGATTGGGCTTTCTTGTGAGACATTGCCGCCGTTTGCGTTATAATTGGACATTTTTAGTAAAGTCCTATCATATGTACTATTGCTGTCTCTGCAACCTCTATCGTGTTCCTTTTGTTGCTGCCACTCATAAATTTATGGAGGGGTATTACCTATTGTTTCTCTGTATCTTGCATTGAAATTAGGTATATACTGTTGAGTTTTTCTATATTTATAGTATGAATGGGTATTATTTTGTTTGAGTTTTTGTTAGATGGTATGAAATATTGAGATATTTTCTTGTTGATATTATTCTCCTTATTTTGATCTTTCATATTATGAATATTAAACTGAGTGGCGAGCGTTGTGGAACACGCGCTCCCTCTATGATTCGTTTTAGGTACTTTCACTGATAGAAATAATTTGGGCAATTTAGCAATCCACGTAACATAATTGGTGGATTTGCTCTTCGAGAGCACCTTAATACTAGTTCTAAGTACTGAGACTAAATTGAGCTGAATAATTGGAAGTAACATGTTACTTAACCAGCCAAATGCAGAACTAGCTATAAGAAGTTGGTCACCTGTTTTTTCTATCAGTGTTTTAATTAGGGTTGATTGATTTTTCTATTCCTATAGTGCGAGTAGAATTATGTTGTATTTGATATCGGACGTGACATTTTATGTAGTCTAGTCCTTAGATATGTAGTCTAGTGGGATACCTAGTTCAGTACCTGCACTGAAGATGAACTGTTGTATTGAATATTGATCGTTATTTTGTTTTTGTCATCATCTTTTTGATCTGGGTAGTTGTTGATAACTGTTTTCTTAAGGAAACTTCAATTTTTTGTGTAGTTGTTTCTTTTTCTATTATGTAATGATTTGATGATATTATATGAAGTATTTCTGTGTAATCAGTTAGTATTTGTTGTGTTGATTTATTGAAACTGTGAGCGCGTGGACGTAACGCCACCTGTGGGTCTGTCTCTTATACACATCTCCGAGCCCACGAGACTAAGGCGAATCTCG
>OJDM01000086.1_pt1 | contig 10006 bp, 3 predicted proteins | sample 1592821 | NCBI WGS metagenome assembly OJDM01 (sample SAMN05416721, study PRJEB24817) | seawater metagenome | isolation source: Sea water | place: Canada:Atlantic | collected 2013-07 | reverse complement strand
TACGTCTGATAAAGATTAACTTAGAACTGTTTTGATAGTTGAATTAATTCTAACACGTTTGGTGTGTTGCGCACTGACCGTTTTTTGGAAAGCTGTACGAATTGCACTCAAGTCATTACGGAGAGCTGTGAAGTAGGCAGCATCGCGCATAGGTGTTGACGGGTCTACGGTGTGTGAGAGTTTCTGTAGCGTTAAGTTGGCTGAACCAAAGGTGAGTTCACTGGGCTTAATGCCTGCGGGTTGTTTTGCCTCGCTGTTAAACATTAGGCTGGTGATATTCATAACTCGAGGCTCACTCCATCGATCGCTGAGGTGTTTGTCTCGGGATATAGCTTCAAGCATTCGCTTTACGCGGCCGACATTTGGCTCGATTCCTGTAGACTGAGGTCTGCTGGTCATTGCTATTCGATGCTGTATGCCAACTGCGTCGTTGAATGCCGCTACAATTCTCGCCGTGTAGTCACTGCCCTTGTCGGATATCAGCGTCTTAATGTGCCCAGCAACAACCATGTGATGCAGGATTGCGTCCACTGCGTTGGCATCCTCTTTGGCTTTGTGCGCGGAGAGCGCAATGAAATGGGTACCCAGATTCTTTGTGATATGTATGTGGGAAAAACCATTCGCATCTCGCGGCATAGGAATGCCATCGATGCTGACGGTGCTATAAGGGTCGCTGTTCGTGATGACCTTGACTCGAGGTTGTAGCTTGAGGCTAGTTGGTGCCCATCTAAACTTTAGGCAGTGTTTACAGTCCATTATCCGGTCTGCAATGTCTCGCTGTGACAGAGACGCTCCAGGAAACAAGTTCCGTAGCCTTAGTTCTGTCTGGGTCTTACCATAACAAAAACCGTTCTCTGTGTGAGCTTGCTTGAAAGCTGCTTCGAGTTCTGCTGCTGTGTACGTCCTGGTTTCCGACTTAGGGTCGTCTGGAGGGAGGTACGGGAAGATATCCACATCTGAGTGTGAGGACTGTGGATTGGAGGGACTCGCGAGCGCTGAAGTGGTTTTATGTTGCGCGTCGGTGAACGAGTATTTGGGCTCTCCACGTCGCCTCCCGGCGTCATAGTTGAGCAATATCTCTTGACCATGCTTGATTGCTCGGGTGGCTGTTAGCACAATCGTGTTACGGTTACTCACTCCTGCTTTGGCGTTCGCCTTCGGACTGTGATTGGCCAGTGACGCTGGACCGCGTAGCAATGCTGCGTCTATGAACAATCCTTTGTTCTTTGCCATAGCGTAGGGTGCTGTGGATTCACCGTAGCGCTCGATCAGCTCGTTGTTGTTGAGCTCGTCTCCGGTGTATTCTAGGATCCGATCTCCGTTTCTAAAAACTATGAGCTGATCGTCGAAATTAGGGTTTCCTGCCTTCACGGCGAAGAGGCCTCTACCATGCGTTGCCGCACGGATGGCTAAGTTATGCTCTTTCAACAAATGTATCCAGCACAGACCTGCTCCAATCACAGTACGATTGTTGCATTGTGTTTGGGCTTTACTAGTGGCCATACATTGCTGGTTGCTGAGTTTGCCGGTGAAGAAAGGTTTGTCGTCCACGTAGAACGTGAACGTCTTGGCACTGGGCTTCAAGTTTGGGCTGTACGTACCTGTCTGCGCTGCTGCTATGAAGTTCAGCACGTTACGTTTTTCAGGAGACGTTGACTCAACTGATTTGGGGTACATACGCGTGGGAAAATCAGCGACATTCTTGTTACCGTCAATGGGTATGAGCCCTTTGATCTGATATTGAGCCCATTGCTGCTTGTATCCGGTAATCTTGACGTTGGAGCTGTGTTCGTCTGAGGCCAGGTTAAAGTGGTCAGTTGCTACGTACAACGGCTTCATAGCCACTAAATGGTGATTTGTTTGCAAGCCTCTGAGAATTGCGTACGCCTCCTTTTCATTGATATGCCAACGCTGAGCTCGCTCTGTTAGCTTCTCACTGCCAAAGGCTAGTGGCTCTGTGATGAAACCGCCGGTGCCTGTTGGTCTCAGTTGTATGAGTATCCAACCACATGCTACGTCGCTCGCGTCGACGAACAGAATCCACTCGAGCTTGAAGTCCGGGTAAATGATGTCCATGCAAGTCACTAGCTTAGCTTTGAACGATTCGAAATCTTGTTTGTAATCTCTGGTCCAGGTTTCTGGGTTCCAGTCGAAGGAATCTCTGGTCATATCATGTAAGGGTGCCGCAGCCGATGCGTAATTCTCAACGAAGTGTAGGAAGTATACGCTGAAACCCAGGAAGGACTGCATTTGCTTGACTAAGTCAGCTCTGGTGCCTCCTGATGGAAACGGTATCTGCTGCATGGATTCAATCCTCTTGCGATCTATGCGGTAGCCCCCTTCGAATAGTTCGTATCCGAAGAACTTGGCTGTAGGCCATCCTATAAAGGATTTCTTGAAATTTAGAACGATGTTGTGCTTCACACAAATGTTTACTATTTGCTTCACTCTGACCAATAGCTCTGAATCTGTCGAGGCTCCCGTTAGTATGTTGTCAAACATACATATAGAAGTTTCGTGTACCGGCTCAAAGAGCTCGGAAACTATGTTCTGCAGCACTGACGAGGCTGGTGCAACACCTTCCATCATATATTTTGGGCTTACTGGTCCTTTGATGGTGATGATGCTGAGTTTATCACTTGTATCCGGGTGCAGAGGAACTTGATGAAACGCTTGCGCCCAGTCGATGTCCGCAAATACCGACCATCCTTTGGCTTTGTTGATTTCCTCGAGGATGACTGGTACATGTGCCTGTATCATTTGTATGAACTTATTGATCCAACGATAGTCTATAGCCAGACGAAAGAATGGCTCGGTTGCTTTGGGTGCAATTACAGTAGGACTAGTGAACGCTGGACGTCTGGCTCTCATGAACAGTCCTTCATCGATGTATTTGCCAATATGCTTCATGACTATTTCGACCAATTGCAGGGGAACCTTTCTACATTGTGCTCGGTGTTCCGAGGGCATGTTGAGAGTATCAAAGGTTAACTCCAGCGGGTCTACGCCCGTCATACCTGTTACCTTGCTCGCCCATACTTTAATTGCTTCAGCACCTAACAGGAAGTCTTTCCAGTCTGGATCATTTAGCAATCTGGGGTGTATCTGGGACGCGATTTGCCCGATATATGCTTTAACTCGCTCTGAAGGATCGGTGTCCTTGATTGCGTCTCTCCACTGTTCGGGGAGATCTGTAGGTATGAAGTTCTTGTCCTCGTCCGCTGTAGGTTGTGGTTTAGGGGCTGGTTCGGCTTGGCCCTTGATCACTGTCTCGACCAGTTTCTGCCGTTCACTAAACAATACGTTGATACAATGTGTGACATCGGTCTTAAACTGCTCCTTGCTAGGGGAACTGTTGCACTGTGTATTAGAACTCGGCGTAGCCACCGAAGCAAGTATATGCAGAGCCACTACTGTTGCCAGTTGTTGTTTAGCTGCTGTGTTTAACGACTCTACTGCTTCCTCGGAGTATTCTTCTTCAGAGTACGGTCCTAGGCCCACTTCGGGCGGAAACAAAGAAGGGTCGGGAGTGGTGGGAGTCGCAAACGAAGGCTTTAGTGGGTTTGTGTGTGCGAAGCGATCGCAATTAATTAAGGGATGGTGAACATTGTGGCTTGAGGAAGTGGGGTGCTTTCTGGACTCAGACACAACTGCATGGCTGGATTGCTGTGTAGTATGCGAAGACGGGTTGGTAACGGTCTTGGCTGTGTTGGGATCAGGTGCAGGGTTACAACGTTCGAGATCACAAGATTCATCATCTGCTACATTTGACGAATGAGTGAGGTGGCGAGATTTAAGCCTGGTAGATGGTTTGTTGTGTTCGAGCGCAATCATGGGCGGTACGCGAATAGTAGCGGCTACCGCGTGGTGATCAGTCATGCTGGCGTCGGTTTCTAAAACGCAACACTGCTCAGTGAGTAATTTGGACGAACACAGGATGTGGTCTATACGCTTACATGCCGTTGGATGGTCCGAATTTGTCCACCGCGGGTAGGTGCTGGTGCACGTGTAAGCAATCGTGTTGGGGTTCAGTTTACGGAAGGCGTCGTAGTAACCTAAGTCGAGTAGGTTGTGGAAGTCTTGCCGTTCTGTGGCAGTAGAACCTGGGCTTTCGGGTATAGCTGGAGACTCGTCTGCCTCTGTTGGGGCAACTTGGAGATCGCCAACTAACATGACATGTCGGGCTCGCTGGGAACGCTGCGGATGTACATCAAACATATAATCGTGAAGACGTCGTCTAAACTGAGCTGCGAGTTCTGAACGTCCTGCTACTGCTGGATTGTTGAACATCCCATATTGGCAGACGATAACTAAAGGCGGGGTTGTAAAGCTTGCCATTAAGGTTCTGGCCTGCTGAAGGCCTGGGTCCATGCCGGGTAGACTAGTGGTGAACACAGGGTCTTCGAAGCTGGATGCAAACAAGATGCCAGTTTGGTGGTCAGTGTGTATACAAACCGTTCTGTATCGTTGCATGAACTTGATTCTGATGGCGGATTCTTTCTTATCCGATAACTTGAGCTCTGTGAGTACCAATATGTCGTGTGGATGCTTGTCCAAAAAGTCCTCGAGACCGTTTTCAAGAGCACTGTGTACGCCACATACGTTGAGTGTGATGAGACGAAACCGTGGTTCTAAGTCGGGAAGAGACCAATTAGACTTGGGCTGTATTCTTGACTTAAGTGAGGGCTGATCAACAGTTGGTGTCGTGATGGCACTGGTGGTGTATGTGCTGGTAATAAATTGCATTACTGCATCGAGGGTATGAGTTGAACGAATAGCTTCCATGAAGTAAGATATGAAGACGGTAGGGGCCTTATTGACTAGGTCGCGGAATCCGAAGATGATAGGGACCGTCAATTTAGCTGCCACATACAGCTTCAGGGTAACTTCGTGCGTCTTTTGAGGGTTCTGGCAGTAAGGCATAACAATAGTAAGTTCTATTGCTCTGTCCAGTTCTAAGTCCGTTTCGCTGTCAGCAAGCTTGGTACGATATACCGGCGCTCTACGAACGAGGGGCTGCAGTTCCTGTGGCACATCGTCAGCACTGATTAGGGTATGCGCTAAATTACCTGTGTCTAGTAACGATAGCATACGGTATTGCTGAGATCCGGGGGCAGAGACATGCACGTGTAATTGCATATACGATTCTATGTGCTGCCTCGGCACGATGTTGTTCAGGGCTGCGGGCACAGCTTCCAGCATCGCTGCTGAAAGCCTGCCTTCGTCTCATTCTTCAATAGCATAGTCGGCTGCATGCCTGGCTTCAGACACGAAGCTTGTAATGCCGTGAAAGTCGTCGTCATCAAGCATGCCTACGTATTCATCCAGTAGGCTTACGTTGTGTACCATGCCTGAGCGTGTACTGCCTACCGACCAGGTGTCGATGAGCACTCGTCTAGCCTTTGCTATGTCGCGTGGATCGTGGCTACCTCTAGTGCACGTGCCTTCATCCGGACAAATGTCATTAACGCACTTGAGATAACATACGCGATTGCCAGATACCACACCTTGATGCTGCTTGGAATGCTGCTTGTTGGACGAGTCAGTTATAGTGCTGACAGAATGATCCTGGCCGTCGGTTTGGGTCACTGTACTAGCATCATTGGCTGTAGTGCCGTCGACCGAGTCCGCTGGCTCAGCTAACTTGACTTCTGTATTTGGGAGGAGACTGGACGTGACATGATTCGAGGACTTCTCTCGCTTTAGAGCAAGACCGTGTAAAGTCCTCAGTACTTCGACTGCCGGAAGCAGTGTGCCAGACATTTTGCTCGATAGGTCTGAGCGTCCCAGCAATAGGTGACTGAAATGTTTAAACTTCTTGTCTTTCATGCCTTCAATGCTATAAAAGTCGTCTATTCTAATTGTACCTGGCAGTGTGGAATCAGACATTACGTGAAGTAGCAATTGAGTGAAGGGCTTAACCTGTGACGACCCATTCGACTTCATGGGAAACCACGAGGATAGCCACCACTCGCTAATTCTGCCGAATCTAACTATTTCCTTAATATGTGACTCGAACTCGTTGTGAATTTTCGAGTAGTTGATCACAAGCTGTACCTCATCGGGCATGCTGTGTTTGGCGAATAACGCAAACTTCTTGAACTCGTATTGTAGGATATCCTGCATGAAGGACTGATGTGAATCCTTCGGAACGTTAGTCGTGACTAGAGGCAACGTGGCAATTAGCAGAATCGGGATCATTTGCAATGGATGCAGAGCTGCCAAGCTGTCTTTGCTGGGCTCTTGTCTGAAGTATTGACCATCAAGTCTGTGTTTGTTTGTCGCCAACTGCGCGGAGTTAAACTGGTTTTGTAATTTGTCTAGCAGATCACGTTTGAAAGACACAGTGAAACAGTCAAAGACGTCGTAACTTTGTACGGCCCTGTTGCCTTTCTGCGCCTGGTGCACAATTGCATCCTGTATCACCCGAAATGCTCTGTATGTGACTACTTCGAACTTGAACGGGTTGGATCTGGAGAACTCGAACTTCTCTCTCGTGAGGTGGTAATTGGCTGAATCTGCTATAGCTGCGTTAATGCCAGTTACTGAAACTTTGGGTACCAGCATGTCGTTGTTGTGAACCAGCGCCTTGATGAGAGTCTCGTTTCTGACAGACCAACACCAGAAACCGTTGAGATTTCCATCCTTGCATTGCATTGGACTGGGATACTCATTTCCAGGGTTATCAGGATCACCAGATGCGGATTTGATGAACGCATTCGACTCGGTTGAGGTACGGGAAGATATACTTACGTCGCTCGACTGACTGCCAGCTGGACTGTCTTCAGGATAATCCACCGCAATGGTCATGTCCTTCGCCCATTCTTCGACTGTGCTGTACGAAATCATTTCGCGTGCCTTGTACTTCCTACCTCGGATCGTTAACGGATGCAATAACTTGTACTGTATGTCACCGGTGGAGGAACGTATTGGCTGTTGCTGGAAATATCCCGCAATTCGACGAGTTGCTTCGTTGTCAATCTTGAGCTGCATGTCTGCTGTGTGGTCGCTGACTTTACTCACCGTGGAGCGTCTCTTCGATCTTGACTTCATCTTCTTAGTTGGTGCAGGGGTCTGCGGAAGTGCACTCGCAAAGCTGGTGTCATGCATTGGGTTATCGATTGACTTCAAATGTGAGTCGTCCTTTAAATCCATAGTGTCTAAACCGCCAAACAGTAACTGTAATTCAGGTCGGAGGGTTGAGTTGATGGAAGTATTACTGCCCTTCTGATGTCGCAATGATCGATTATAGATTGTTCCGAAACTATCTACTAGATGCTGTTACGCCAAAGCAGATGAAGTAATGGAAAATATAGATGTGTAATTGATTCGGTGGGATTAAAGGAGTAACCGCTGTTACAGGATACTTGGCCAGTTGTTCTGGTCTTCCTAATGTGAGGTTCAGTAAACTACCAGCTGGAAATTAATCAAGTGTAGTATGCTTACTTGTCTAGGTCGCCTCGAACGCTCTGACACCAAATATCTTTCGCTACGGTTGCTCAACTTTGCCCCCGTTTAATGCAATTGCCACTATCAAATGTTATTACGGTGAAACTCTATCTGCTGAATGCTGATGCTGCGCTTCCAACGTTGTTATGATCGATTGTTGACAATTAGGTTGATTGAAACTCTATACCAGATGCTGTAACGTCGTTGTTATTGTTGTGATGCACTCTTGAGAATAAAGTGGGAATGATTGTTGAATATATGTGGTACTGAATAACAGTAGTGATGAAATGTAAATGCTTTACCGATATATATATGAATACCAGAGATAGGTAAATATATATATGTGCAGTTGTCGGTAAACCAATTGAACTATTTACACAAGTGTAAAAGTCGTAACTAAAGTATGTATTACGAAAGTCGTAATTAGATCTAATATGGCAACTTTACTTTAATGCATGTAATATACACAATGTAATAGTTGATGTGGGTAATGTTGCAATAGAATATATCATACGCAATATAAACTATCACTGCCAAAGTATCTACTATGTCAGTTATACTAATCTAAGTAGCATAATACAATTCGATGCTCTTTGACCTTCGGGGCGCCTTTACAACTACATCGGGTGGCACTAGGCCATGAGGCCACCCGTGTAGAAAACCCGGTATTTACTCTTCTTATATCGTAAGGTTAGTTGAATTATGCACTTCCATGTAATGACAAATTACTACACACAATGGTATGGAAACATACGTGTGAATGTATGGGTAGGAAATGTATATAGGAGTTTATATGAGGGTGTATACCATATACTACAGGTATTGGTAAACTATATGGGAATGAACATAGTAATACATACAGGAGCTACGGCTCTATGGTAGAAACATGTGGTATGTACTATGTACCGTAAGTATCATTATGAGGGGGAGGGGCTGGTGTAGTACTCAACGTAAAAGTGTGTGGCCGTATGTGCTCACAGTACTGCGCGCACACTACATTACCGTACTATTGCAGGTTACAGTACCTAGGTACCTATTCAATATACCTTGGCCCGTTCTTAACTAAAAAAAACGAGAAAAAAAAATGGTTCGCTTGGGGGTGTTAGGCAACTGGATGGATCAGCGGACAGGCCGTTGTTAGACATCTGGTTGAATGAGCTCACGAGCATAGTTTTTTTTTTTTTTTCTGCAAGAATATCCATGGTTTGCTTTCAATTGTTGCAATTCAGCTGCGCCGCTGTGGATTGTATATACCATACGCTAATTTGGACGAGATCAACAAATTGCCGCAAGATCGACCTTCGGAGCAACGTAGGCGGTATGAAATGCTCAACGTTGGGATCGCGGGCGTAAAACAGAGGGGCAGCTGAACGTCATACAAGAATGCAATCTTCACGATCTTCAGTTAAAGAGCGCTAGGGGTTTGCGGTTAAGCTGTCTATATGGAGGGCTTTTTTGACACAGACACAACTGCACGAAATGTCCTGTAGGCAGCCGTGACCTTTGGGAGAGATCTATATATTATTATTTACAGGGGGATTAGGTGGTTGTGACGGAGTTAGGAAGTCGTCAAGATAATGTGTGGTTTGCGCACTATCGAGCTCATCCCAGTTGGGAGGAATGTTTAGATTTTGTACACACGGGTGTTGCTGAAGCAATCCGTCAGTTAGAACACAGTCTGCGGCAGCCGGTGTAACGATCACATATTGGAGGGCTTGCATTCGGGTGAATGATATGCTGGAACTGAGGAGGGTCATGTCAAGCGTAAGCTTGTGTTTGGAAACCACTACGACTGTGGCTGGCATGAGGTAGTTGGTTGTGTACTTATTGGGAAGATCGTATTGTTTAAACTGGTACAGAGTATGGCTAACGTGCCTGATGTTGAAGTATAAGGACTGGCTTACAGTGTAAAGACTGTTAAGGTCAGGCAGTGCACGCTTGGCTTTCGTCAGTTCAGGTTGGGTAAGCGTTACAAACTGTAGGGCTGGTGTCGCTTTGCAATAGTCGTTAAACATCTGCGTCTGAGCTACATCAGTATGGCTGGACTTGTTGATGTGTTGCCATGTCAGAGTGTTGTCAGAGTAGTGGACAAGCAGCATGAGGGTTTTGACATCCTCAGGGTTACCACGCCAAGCGCGAATGTCCAGGACTCGGAGCTCTGATTTGTCCAACATTTGGAGGTCTCGAGCTTCTTGTTCAGACCCATTGAACGGAATGACATCTTCAAGAGGGAACTGCAAAGTTGGTTGAGGTCTATCAAATTCGTGCACTGTGACTGCATTGCCTTCTGTGCTTACGACTACAAACGGACCTTTGCGCTTTGGAACGAACAGTGGGGTATGTTCTTCAAGGGGATCTTGATACAGCACAAAGTCACCTGGGTGTAGTTTCTGATCGACAAACGTGACATTCTTTGCTAGCCGTTTGGTGTGTTGTGCACTGACCGTTTTTTGAAAAGCTGTACGTATTGCACTTAAGTCATTACGGAGAGCTGTGAAGTAGGCCGCATCGCGCATAGGTGTTGACGGGTCTACGGTGTGTGAGAGTTTCTGTAGCG
>OJDM01000084.1_pt1 | contig 10062 bp, 2 predicted proteins | sample 1592821 | NCBI WGS metagenome assembly OJDM01 (sample SAMN05416721, study PRJEB24817) | seawater metagenome | isolation source: Sea water | place: Canada:Atlantic | collected 2013-07 | reverse complement strand
AGATTCGCCTTAGTCTCGTGGGCTCGGAGATGTGTATAAGAGACAGGTGTTATATATGGCATATGGTCCTGAGGTGCGTTGACCTCTAGTCTAGGTACTCTAGGGGGATATGTCATATACGGGAATAGATAGTCTACACTATGTTATTGTGGGGTATCTAGTGTCGGTCCTAATATATAATACATAATGGTATAGTGAATACGCTACATTGCCTTCCCTTTTTTTCTATAGTCTATGTTTTATTAGGGCGGTTATGGAATTGTGAACGGAAAATAAACTAGGGTTGTGGGACTTGAACCCGAACTAAACGCCACTTCGCGCAAGGCGCGGGTGTAAATGACGAATCATCATTATCCAGATGGATAGGTAGCCAGCTTACTACCGACCCCTTTCTATTCATGATCTGAACGTTTCCGTTTGTGTCCGGCCTGTTTTGGGTAATCGTGTCTGAATTGGTTTGGTATAAGTTTGCGTAGCTTATGCGTGTATAAGTACACGTGTAGCGCTCTAGTACGGTACAATGCAGACCAGGGTTCCCATGAGTCAGATGCTGAGCCGAGGCCTTTCCACCTGACTAGGAATTGAAGAGTTTTGACGGATTTGGTGTCTCCAGTGTGCTGGATGACCGAATCCACTTCGAAATGATCGTTTCGCATTCGTGCAATTTGATTTGGATCTGTACGAGCGGGGTCGTACAAGAATTCCTTCAGTTTTGAGATATGGAAATCTTCGGTTTTGAGGGTAATCAAATTTTGTACGGTATAGCGAGAACCGATGTGGTTAACGACTCGAAAGGGTCCAAGCCAGCGTGGCTCTCCTTTGAGGGGGGTTTCGCTTGTTGTATGAGGCTGTACGAGTACGTATGAATTGGTTAAAAACTCAGTGTGAGTTTGGGGTTGACGAGTAGTCAATTTGTGTGAGTCACGTTTCTGGAGGTAACTTTGCGTTTTTAGTATCAGTTTATTCTGACAGCTAATAAGGTTATCCATGTACTTGTGGTAATTCACGTTTTGGGGTGGCTCCCTAAAATAGGGTTGGTCGACTGTGTGTCTATCCAATGTGACTGTGTTACCAAATACCAGTGACACGGGAGTTGTACCGACTGCGTCGTGTTACTTCGATATAGTACTTCGATACAGTCCCACGTTGTAGTACATGTTCGATGTTCCCCTCAGTCTCATAGTTAGTACCTAGCGTAGTTAGTACCTAGTACATGTTCTTTCACCCTCAATACATTACTCACATATTACGATATGTTATTCACGTATGTAAGTAAAGATTGACAGCTGCAGCGTAAGTATATACTACGTAGTAGCAGCCTCCATACAAAACCCTAGTAGTTAACACCTTGAGCACCACAAAAGCCTTCGCGGGCTCGACTAGTGCAATTAGGTCTTAGCGCTACGGCATAATTCAACAACCTAATATTAACCAAGTTATACGAGGCGGCCTGGGCAGTGGCTTCGGCCACTCCCACGGCGTGAGCCCTTAAGACTCAATCCAAAGATTTGTCTCCTTGAGTATAGAACACTGGTTTTGGGTATCATCTGTATTTAAGTCTGTAGTTTATACTATAAGTAAAATACTGCCATAATAATATTATTTACGTACAGTTACGTTACGTTTTAAGTTTATACATCTACACACATTCATTGTGGTAGCATTCTATAAACTTATCTGATTACAAGACTAACGAGAAATTCTATTTCTTCACCCCCATCCATCAGTCGCATGGAGGATTCACTCAATTCAAATAATCCAAAGGATACCGAATCTGTCTCTAGCGGCAGCAGAAGTGCCAGGTCGAAGAAATCGGAACCTGTCTCGAACCCTAGAAGAAAATCCGGCATCAGCAAGAGCTACGACAAGCGAAATGATGTGGGATCCAAATTTAAAACTACCTATTTCCAAAGTCAACTCACTTTGGACAAGGCAACCCAAGAGATCATGTGGATTGTCAAATTGGAAGTCAACATCGATGGTAAGACGTACCTTCCAAAAGAGCGAGTAAGCAACAATGTTGTTGAGGCCTGGATTAAAGCTGGAGCCGCAAGCAAGACTACTGACCTTCGCAAAGGAACAAGTGGCACTCATACTTTCGGCAACCCTAACGACAGCCAAGATCCAACTTACCCAAGCCCTATGGAAGGCGACAACGCTTACTGGTGCTGGAGCAGAAGGAACGAAAGATTAACGCAGACACCAAAAGAGCGAAATATGCTGGTGCCTCCCACAAATCCCTTCGCAATTCCAGACAAGATAACGACCAGAAGCACATCCACCTACCACGCAACTAAACAAGAGTTCTCGCATTCTGTAAGCAACCCATTCAAGTACACGAAGGTAAGTTATTCCTCATTTAGACGGATTCAAGACAAGATAATCGAGCACTTTCAGCTGGATGAGCGTGCACAGCAGGTTTACAGCCTGTACAAATGCTTCAAGAAGGACTTCCAATCTGACCTGATAGCCAGACTCAAGACCCAGAAAGACTTCGCCAGTAACGACAAGAACAGACATCGCCTCGACGGCGGTTATCTCATCTCCAATATCAATGACGCGTACCTTGAGGGCTTAACTCCCTTAGAAATGATTCCAATGCTATTAATAGCCGTTTTACCGATCACAGACACACAGTCTGAATATTCCCACCAGTCAGCGGTCGAATCCATTATTTCGTACGAGCTCAGACTCATGTCAGATTCGCAGCATTCCCTACTGCAGAACAAGGATCGATTCATTGTAAATTACGGTAAGATACATGAAACTTTCACTGAAACCATGCTTGAAATTACAAGATTCGTCAGGATCACGGAATGGTGGATAAGCGATTGGTATCCCGTAAAGTCTAACAACAGTCTCCAGAAAGGATTTATGAAGATAATGGACGAATCGCTTCAAGAGCACTCTAGGCCTGACAGCATCGGCTTACACGGCTTTTATCAGCTTCACGATTGCAAGGACAAAAGGTACAACCATTTCAGCCACATTCTAACAGACAAGGTTGCACGCAGCTCTATGACCAACGAGCACCTCAAGCCATCAATGGAGTATTTGATGAAGCTTACCAACTTGGAAGTCGGACTCACACGCAAACCTCCACTCAGCCTCACAACTAAGGCGACCCTAAACAACATGAATAGCAGCCAACGCAGCAATGCCACGACCGCTACGACTGTAACCGAAGGTTTTCAATCGGTTTCCCTAAACGGCATGGACAACGACCAGCGCAGTACTGTCACGACTGCTCCGCGATCAACCGAAAGTTTTCAATCGGCCGATAATGCCTCCCAACCAACGGATGCTGAGCTCTCATCTCTGTCGCAGACCAGCTCAAGGAAGGAACAGCAGTCATGTTATGTCAAGCTCATCCGAGGCGTTTGTAACGTTGCAGATTGCAACAAAGGCTCCCACGACGAAAGCGTTTTAGCTAGACACAGAGTTCAGCTTAGCAGAGATTGGAAGCCAGACGGTACGATGTCAGCTACGGTTCACAATCTCAATCTGGTTAATAACCTTTCCTCTATCAGCCAAGACCAAGACTTCAGCTTAGCAGACGTTCAGCAATTTGTTACCAACGCGCTACAGCAGACAGTTATTTTAGACGATGCAGACATCTGACAATCTGGTCCGCTTACAGCTGCAGACCGATCTACAACAATAAAGGCCAACGAAATCCCGGAGATTTTGAACAACCTCACAGATGTAGATAGAAAGCAGGTCAACAAGTTTATGCTCACTACCTTACAATTTCATGAGCCTACGGACGACCTGGCAGAGTGTAACGACATTTGCACCCTTTTGGACACAGGTAACTTTTCTTGCTCCTTCATTCAGCGAACATCTCTAACCAATGACCAGCTAGCTAGGACCAAGCGAACCACAGCCCAAACCATAAAGTTAGGCGATGGTGAATCTTCAGTTGATTTAGATGAGTATATCCTGTCAACTGTCAGCCTTCCTGTTTATGGAACCAACGACCGACACCTCATTCCAGATCTCAAGTTAATGATCACAGACAAGCTTTCGTTCCCAGTTATTCTTAGCTGCAGTGATTTAGTTCGGAAAGCACCAGTAGTTTTTATGTCCCATTTTTTAGCTGCTATCAAAGATTCACATAAGTTGGATGCCGTAATGGAATTTCTCGAAGACACGTACATCAACTCTCATAATACTTACGGTCAAGTTGTATCAGCAAACCCAAATGTCCACGCATCTAAACAAGCGTTCGCATCAACTGTCAGCAACACCGCCTCAACATATACAATTTTAGCCCTCAACGTCAATGGAATACGATCAGCTATAGATAATGGTCTTACCGACCTTATATCTGCCCATAATCCCGATATATTTGTAGCCATTGAGTTAAAACTATCCCAGAAGCATATGGCCTCAGTCAAAACCACTTTCGCTGCTCTTTTCAGCTCGGTAGAGATTTATACCTCCGGTACCTTTGCGGGCATCCTGGTCGCCACCAACATGGACAGTCCAGCTTATGTTTTCGGCATGCCGCACGTCGATCCAACCAACGAGGAGGCTCGACTAATAACCTTAGGCTTCCAAGACCCCCCAATGACTTTGTTGTGCACTTATGTTCCCTTCAACAATCCCACCGTGCCTAATCGCGATATATCAAGCCAAGTTTTCCGTAGTAATCTGATTACGCTAGCAGCTCAAGTCCACCCCAAAAGGTCACAACGTTCTAAGCACGTACTAATCGTTGGAGATCTGCAAGTTGCACCGACAGCTCTCGACGAATCAATAGCAGTTCCTGAATCACCTGGCTCTACATCTGCTGAGCGCGCTGATTTTCAATCGTTGATCGACTTAGGCTACGTCGACACCTTTCGACACTTACATCCTAATCGTCGTGAGTACACTGTCTCCACAACATATCCTGCTTGGAACCTCCCCAACGAATCTAAGATCGCACATAAACGTATTGACCATATACTGGCCACTCCTGGGATTACACCAATTAGCTTTGATATAATTGCTATTCCACCAACCATGTCCGATCACCAGGCGACGCTACTCAAGTTTCAAGTTGCCAACTCCATTTACCAACCTCAACCTAAAGTTAAACGCAAGCCTATTACATTACTTAAAGATACGATCCAGTTTGACAATGACCTTCACCAGTTACAACATCCTGACACTGAATCAACTGATGTCGATGTTCACCCTTCGTCATCCACATCCAATAAAGGCTACACAGCAACGCGCAGGAGTATCCAAGAATCTGTTCTCCAAGCACAATCCCGCCCTAAAGAGCCCAGCTTTCGATCCAAATATATCAGCAGCTGTAACTCCAACATTAAACCCTCCCACAACCACCCTTCAAACTCAAACCCAGAGGAGGCTAGACAACCCCTTCCATTGATGAGTATTACCAACATTGAAGAGGCACAAGAATTAGCTACTATGTTAGCTACGGTAGTAGTGAGTCATATGATGGACAACGTTAACGACAACAAGAAAGTAGTAGACGAACCAGCTTTAGCAATGCAGACTGAACATTCTCTGAACGTCCTTTTTAGCGAGAGAGCCAATCTAGTTAATAAAGTCGTAAACAATCAGACAATTCCAGTCCCAGACCAACACCAGACGTGCGATGAGGACAAGAATTATACACATAGAGACTTACCAGAAGACTGGAACGATTTAGTCAAAGGTATATCAAAGGATAAACGAGTCCATGCATACCTAGATCAGCTCGCAACTCAAGTACACCCCAGACTCTTAAACCATAAAGATTGGAAGGAATTCCTTACAAGCGAACAAGCGATAAAAGTATGGGCAAGTGAGGTGACAGGAATGACTGGAGTTAAAGAACTAAAGCTTGAATTCGACGAACTCAATATGCCAAATGAACACAGATCTCAGTCAAGAAAAGTCCCTTTACAGTTAGTAGAGATAGTCAGCAAACATGTCCTAGAATTCATCAAACAAGGTTTATTCAAGAGAGCTGAGAGACCATCTTTCACGAGTCCAACAGTAATTGCACCAAAGAGCACTGAACCCTTCTTTAGACTAGCCATAGACTACAGATGGATTAATACGTTCGTACGCATGATACATGCACACGTTCCCGTTATTCTTGAAGAAATCAATAAGGCTAAAGGATGGCGAGTGTTTGCAGACATAGATTGGAAAGCAGCGTTTCACCAAATCCCATTACATAAGGATACCAGCGATAAACTAACCATCATCACCTTGGTTGGCCCAGTTAGTCCTTTATTCATGATGGAAGGAGTTGCCCCTGCTTCATCAGTCCTGCAGAACATTGTTGCAGAGCTCTTCTCCTCGCTAAGTGATATCTCCATTTGCATGTTCGACAATATACTTACTGGAGCAGCCGATGACGACGAACTACTCACCAGAGTAAAGAAGATAGTGCAGATATGCGTAAAACATAACATAGTCTTGAACTTCAAGAAAACGTTCTTAGGTTTCACAACAGCCAAGTTTTTCGGATACGAACTTTCCGAAAAGGGATACAAGATCGACAAGACTCGAGTTAGTGCACTTGAAGCGATACCTATGCCAGGTTATGGCAAGACCAAGAAAGATAACACCAAGCTTATGCAAAGTTTTCTTGGGTTCTCAGTATATTTCATCCACTTCGTAGAAAGGTATGCACACTATGCAGCTCCACTACACGATATGACCAAGGACGATTTCGATTGGGATAAAAGCACCTGGTCCAGAGATTACGAAGCTGATTTCAACACATTTAAGGAGAAACTCATAAACTGCATGGAAATTATATATCCAGACTTTAGTTTAGAATGGATCCTCTTCGTAGATGCAAGCGATGTAGCTTGCGGATGGGTATTATTGCAATTAAGACCAACTCCCAATGGCGGATTCATTACCGAACCACTTGCGGTAGGCAGTGAGAAGTTCTCAACAACCGCAGCTAAATGGCACATAAACGAGAAGGAAGCATATGCGCTTCTGAGAGGATTACAAAGCAATCACAACCTCGTGTCGATGAAACCCTTATTCGTCGCCACTGACCATTTCAACTTAGCTTCAGATGAACATGCGAACAACCGCAAGATCACTGGATACAAGCAACAATGGGCCGAATATAGTTTTAAAGGACTGCTAAAAGTAAAAGGAACAGACAATGTAGCAGATCACCCTTCGAGGATTGATCACCCTACGACAGATGAACCTGCTACGACAAATGTCCTCAACTTTATGCATGCCAACAACGCCAGCCTATTCCAGCCCGACAGGAAGGACTCAGCAAAGACATTCACTTTTTACCTAGACGATAAACCTTATTTCACGGGCACTCTGACCAACTCACGTTGCATGTCCACTCGGATCGATGGCACACAATGCAAAAACCGTACCGTCATTGGAGCAGACATCTGTTGGATTCACTTACTACGAAAGTACAATCTCGCAATAAGAAACAGTCAATATGGCAAAGGACTCTTTGCAGCCAGCGCCATTAACGAAAGATACGGCTTGACTGAAATCCTGTTCAAGAAAGACCAGAAAGTCCTAGAATATACAGGCGATGAAATCGATAATGCCGAATGTACCAACCGTTACGGTACTGGTACTGCCCCGTATGCCATGCAGAAGCACAAAGGTCTAATTATTGATGCAGCTTTACACAGAGGACCAGCGTCCCTGGCAAACCACAGCAAGAGACCCAATGCCAAAGCTGGTATAACTAACAGGAATACCATCACTCTGACCGCCCTTAAAGCGATCAGGAACGGCGATGAAATCACTATCGACTACAATCGAGGACGTGGTCCGAAGTATAACTTAGATACCCGACATACTACCAATTGTCTAACCTCTATACAAGAACCGAACCTGTTCCCGATCTTGAAGCCACAGAAGGTGAAGCCCAAAGAGTATACATATACAGCGGCCGAGCTCACAGAGGCTTTCAACAAGTGTCACACTGTCAAAGGCGTGTGCTATGGACAGACCCAGACCTATGCAAGGATGAATCAATTCTTTCCAGGTCACAACATGTCGGTCAAGGAAATAACTTCTCGAGTTATCGATTGCACAGCTTGCCAAAAGCACAGGGTACTTAACCGCTCTCTGCAGATACAACCTGAAGTAAAAATAATCGAATTCCCCGACCCTTACACAGCCATCAGCATAGACGGTATGCCCATTTCGCCCCCTGACAGAAATGGTAATTGTCACATACATATCATTAAAAACTGGGGCACGCGCTGCATTTCCCTAACTGCACACAAATCCAAGTCAGATACGGAAGCAGCAGAAGCAATATTACTATATCGACTCAGAAACGGTAAGGTTACAGCCCTATCGTCCGACAAAGGCAGCGATTATACATCCAGTGTAGTCAAAGCATTCAACGATATGGTAGGTATTGACCACAAGATCGCGCCGACGAGTAGACCTCAAGCAACAGGCATTGAACCGAATGTAGGCCAAATCAAAAGGCTACTACGAGGCATCACGTTATCTCAGCGCTTTTTGGATCGATGGTCCGAACCACGTGTGATGGCCCTAGCAGAGCTTATGTTCAACGACGACCGCAAGCTTCCAAGCAAAGTGACCCCTAACGAGCTCAAATATGGAACTCAAGACATTGACTTGCGCGAGCTTATCAAAAACACAGGTTCGCAGCGTCAAATCGACGACATTGAATACCTCGCCGAACTCAGAAAGGATATCGCAGTGATAAGAGATCTGTTTCAAAAATCACAACAATCCGTACTGTCAAAGCGACTCGCCGCTAACGAACATGTCTCAACCAATAAAATTCAACCCGGAGACTTCATCCTGGTAATTCCACGAACCAAGCTCAAGAAGAGTACGTTCAGCCCCAAACACAAAGGCCCTTACGTTGTTAAGAGCCATGGCGGCAACTTGATTGACTACCACCCGTTCGATGAACCAGATGATGTTCAACAGGCACATTTAGACGATGTCACGATCTTTGTTGGTACAGAAGCAGAAGCCCGCAATCTCGCAATGTCCGATACTGACGAGCATCAGGTATCGCAGATTTTAGCGTGGCGTGGAAATCCCGACAATACGCAAAGCTTACGTTTCCTCATCGACTACGCTGGAGGACATCCCTCATGGCAACGAATCACGCGTACCAAAACAGCAATTACCCGTACTGCCGCTTTCTCCGATTATTGTAGAGCGCGTCCTATGCTACAGCACCTCTCCATTCCGACCAGCGAACACAAGGAGCACAAGCACAACGCAATCGCCAACCTCAGCCCGTTAAAGCTAAACCAGCAGCTTCTACTCAATGTCCGACATTTGTCCCATACATTGTATCAGTTTAAGCAGTACAGCCTTCCGGATAAGTATCAGCACGACTACCTCGTCCCCGCTTTTGTTCAACAGGTTTTGCCAAAGAACGTCACAGTCACCATACCTCTATTGGATCACCAGCTTCGTATCTCACCATATGATATTTACCGTTACACCGTAGACACGCCAAGCTCCAATGCGACTGTTGTTGACGAGTCACTGTTACATCGACACCCATGTATTCAGACCCTCAGTTTACCCCACAACTGGGACCAGATGACTGACCAAGATGCGACCGATCTCCTCGACTCCTACTCTTACGACCAGCCAATCGACGACTCAATCTCCAATTGTCTAACTTCTATAGTTCCTATTGAGAAGATTGACACTCCTATAGACACAGTTGTAGAACTGGTCGATCTGACCTTAGAGATTTTGCCAGACGTTGGAACGCCTGACAGTACGATCATAACCGTACACGCCCTTGATGATGACCCACAGTTTACTTCATCTTTAGGAGTCATGAGTCCACAGCTTAATCAAACCATGACCGACATTGAAGCCGAAGATACTATTCACCAGCTTCACACTTCCATGTATCCAATCGTGGGTAACCCAGTATACAACGGAGTCCCCAATCAGTTGACCGTGTCGATAAATCATATTGTCACTACAGTCGATTTCGTGAATCCCCTTTCTCTTTTTGCGCCTCGTCAAGGTCGATACTTTTTTCAAGATCCGTCAGCTAATAATACATTTGTAGACGTTGGACGCAGCTTG
>OJDM01000082.1_pt1 | contig 10093 bp, 7 predicted proteins | sample 1592821 | NCBI WGS metagenome assembly OJDM01 (sample SAMN05416721, study PRJEB24817) | seawater metagenome | isolation source: Sea water | place: Canada:Atlantic | collected 2013-07 | reverse complement strand
TCGTCGGCAGCGTCAGATGTGTATAAGAGACAGGTAGTAAAGTCAACATCTGCAATAGCTGTTCCAGATAAAGTAACAGAAATACTTAAGTCTCTAGATGAAGCCGCGTCAATCGTTGCTGTAACTGTAGTTGAAGCGTCTTCAGCAAATGATGTTGGATCAGCAACTATTGAAGTTACTGTAGAATCGTCATCACTATCTAGGTTAAGAGTAAGGTCTGTTGCTTCAGTTGTTCCGTTGGTAATACTTCCAACAGTAATTACAAGTGTTTCAAGTGTTTCAATTTCCGTATCATCAACGGCTGTAATAGTAACACTTCCAGTTGTGGAGCCAGCTGTAATTACAATCTCTGTTCCACTAATAGTATAGTCATCAGCAATTGCCGTTGAAGAGTCACTAATTGTAAATGGAATTGTTATATCTAAATCAGAAACTGGATCAGCCGTTGCAGTAAGGGTTACTGCTGCAGAGCCTTCCGTTATAGAAGAAGAAGAAAAAGCAAATTCGACAACCGCAGGATCATTAATATCCGTAACGATCAAGTTGATTACTGAGCTATCACTCAAAGTTCCATTAGTTGGTGTCCCTGGAGTAATCTCTATTGTTTCATCAGCCTCGTCATTTACGTCACTAATACTAGGAACCTTGTGGTATCAAGACGGGTAGCAAACGATCAATATATTGGAATTAATGCAGGCCAAACAAGACATGACGGCTTTGAAATTGGATTAAACTATTCCTGGGTTGATACAAAACAATTGGACTTGAAGACATTCATTAATGGGACCTTTAATCACTTTAAATTTAAAGAATTTATCGATGGTGACAATGATTTCTCAGGAAATGATTTAACAGGGGTTCCATCAGAATTATTGAATGCTGGAATCGATTTTACTACAGAATTTGGCGTTTATGGATCTGTTAATTATCAACAGATTGGAAGTCAACCAATGTCTGACAGCAATCATTTGTATAGTGATTCATATGGACTTACCAATTTAAAAATTGGATATAAAACTCAGGTATTAGAACAACTAAAAATGAATATTTTTGTAGGAGTGGATAATGTTTTTGGAGAGTCATATGCCTCACAAATTTTAATTAATGCTCGAGGATTTGGCGGAAATGCACCCCGCTACTATTATCCAGGATTTCCTGTAAACTATTACACAGGAATCGCAATTAATTACATATTGTAAATTAGTATCATTAACTTTAACCCTATGAAAAATTCAAAGTTATTATTTATAATTAGTTTTATTTCGATAGTTGCCTGTGCTCAAAAACATAAATCAATTGTCATAGCTGAAGACCCTACAACGATTGACTACACGACCGAAGTAGTCGTTCCTAAGCTCGATATCCCTTGGGGATTTGTTTTTCTTCCAGACGGAGCCTTGTTAATCACTGAAAAAGCAGGAGAGTTAATTCATTTTAAAGATGGAGTAAAAACAAATATTGATGGACTTCCAGAAGTGTATTTACGAGGGCAGGGAGGCTTAATGGACATTGAACTACATCCAAATTACATTGAAAATGGATGGCTATACCTCACACATTCATCTGCTGATGGGAAAGGGGAGGGTGGTAATACTGCACTAATTAGAGCACAGCTTAGTGGTAGTAAATTGACATCTGTTGAACGCTTGTACAAAGCAGAACAGAACACCAAACGGGGACAACATTTTGGGTCACGTATTGAATTTGATGCAGAAGGGTATTTGTATTTCTCTATTGGGGACCGTGGAAATAGAGATGTTAACCCGCAAGATTTAACGCGTGATTGTGGAAAAATATACAGGATTAATGCCGATGGGAGTATTCCAAATGACAACCCATTTCTAGAGTTTCCAGATGCAAAAACGGCTATATACAGTTACGGACATAGAAACCCACAAGGAATGGTTAGGCATCCTGATACAGGCCAAATTTGGGTACATGAGCACGGACCAAGAGGAGGAGATGAAATTAACCTCATAAAAAAAGGAGGGAATTTTGGATGGCCACTGATCAGTTATGGGATTAATTATTCAGGCACAAGCTTTACAGAAAATACGGACTTGCCAGGCATGGAGCAACCCATGTTTTATTGGGTCCCTTCAATAGCGCCTAGCGGCATGGCATTTGTAACGTCTGATGTGTATCCCGATTGGAAAAATAATCTTTTAGTTGGTTCTTTAAAATTTGAATACATAGAACGACTGGTTATGAAGAACGATACAGTCGTTAAACGCGAAAAGCTACTCGAGGGAATGGGCCGAGTAAGAAACGTACGACAAGGGCCGGATGGCTATATTTATGCGGCAATAGAAAGCCTAGGAATTGTGAAAATTATTCCAAATAATAATAAATAGATGAAGTTATTCAGTTTTATAATCTTGTTAATAGCTATCAATCTGACGTTGTTTTATAATTATTCAAATAACAGTAGTTACGAAACGGCTCAAAGTAAAGTTTTAAAAGAAAGTATAAAACGAGGTAATGCAGTTTATTCAGACTTTTGTATAAACTGTCATTTGCCCAATGGAGAAGGCGTCCAAAATATATATCCGCCATTGGCAAATTCGGACTACTTAAGGGCAAATAGACGCAAAAGTATAAAAGGACTTAAGTATGGTTTAAAGGGTGAAATAACGGTCAATGGGCTTCAATACAACAAATACATGCCGCCAATGGGACTAAGCGCAAACGAGATTTCAGATGTGATGAATTACACAAACCACAGCTGGGGAAATAAATATGGAAAAATAGTTACTACGAAAGAAGTAACTGAAATAATAAGATAATTTTTTATAATCACGTATTAAATATTTGAAGTCGGATTATCTTATGTAACAATAGCATTTAACGACTACAAACGATTATATGAATTCCCGCTAACTCTATTTGTCCTATAATTTATATTATGTAAAATAGAATATTTCGTTATCCTGTGTGCTCTATTGCTAATACTTTAGTAATTTTGTAAAATAAGAACTAGATATGAAAATGCTTACTGTATTCCGTTTGATTGCCTTTTTTGAAGGTTTGTCGTATATACTACTACTGTTTGTTGGTGTACCATTAAAATACTTAAATGATGATGTGACTCTTGTAAAAACACTTGGAATGCCGCATGGTTTTTTATTTATGGCCTATATCGCGTTTGTTATTGTACTATGTTTTGATCATCCGTGGTTTAAAAAGCATTTCATTCTCATTTCATTAGCGTCCATTATCCCTTTTGGAACTTTTATCGTTGAACATAAACTAAGAAAACTAAACTAATACACTTATGGAATATCTATATAACCACTTAAATGAGTTGTTACTTTCCTTAAAAGTTTCCTCCTATTTTGCAGATTTAATTAGTCACTCAGTTTTATTTGTAGGACTAGTATTAATCATTCTTCTGGTTGATTACATCATCCGAAAGACCATTTTAGCGACGTTTTCTAAGATTGCAGCTAAATCAAAAACTAACTTTGATGATATTATGGTGGTTAATAATGTTCCGCGTAATGTGGCCCATCTAATTCCATTTATCATTGCCTACAAATTTATTCCTAGCTTGTTTTTTGACAATATCACTTTACAGGACTTTAGCAAGAAAACCATTTTAGTGATCGGAATTATCCTCACAATTATTGGCGTTAGAAGTGTTTTGAATTCGATTAAATCCTACTTTAAAACGCTTCCATACCTCAAAGATAAACCGGTTGATAGTTACATTCAGGTCTTTATGATTTTCGTATGGCTTACCGGCATTTTTGCAATTGTGGCTATTATTTCGGGGATCTCATTTTGGGAGTTTATAGCTGGTTTAGGGACGGTTTCTGCCATTATTATATTAGTATTTAGAGATACTATTTTAGGCTTTGTAGCGAGTATTCAGGTGTCTATCAACGACATGGTTCGTATTGGAGACTGGATTTCGTTTGATAAATTTGGTGCCGATGGCGATGTGATAGAAATAAATCTAGCGACTGTAAAAGTTCAAAACTTTGACAATACAATCACAACGATTCCTACCTATGCACTAATCTCCAGGCGTTTTTAGCTAAGGAAATGATTGAGCTAAACTTTGACGGCCTAGATACCTATGCGTCTGTTTATTTGAATGATAGTTTAGTTCTAAAAACAGATAACATGTTTAGGTCCTATGAAGTTTCGGTAAAAGGGGTGCTAAAGCAAGTAGCTAACAACCTAAAGGTCTTGTTTGAGTCTCCAATTAAAATAGGAATTCAAAAACACGATGCACTTGGTTATAAGTTTCCAGATTTAGGAAATGACCTTGCGACGATTGGAAAAGTTGAAGGTAATAAACAAGTTAGTATTTTTAGCAGAAAAGCCAGCTATCATTTCGGTTGGGATTGGGGCCCGCGATTAGTAACCTCAGGGATATGGAAGCCCGTGACATTAAAAAGTTGGAATCAATTTAAAATAGAAGATGTATTCATTAGACAAAAGCATTTAGAAAGCAGCGTCCAACTAACAGCTGAGGTAGATGCGATGGTCTTTGACTCAGATTTTGATAAAGCCGCTACTGTAGACATATATGTCAACGACAAACATATCAAGTCTATGGCTTTGGAGCTTGAAGTTGGGCTGAATCAGTTAAAAGTTCCCTTTACGATACAAAACCCTAATTTATGGTGGCCCAATGGGATGGGTGATCAAACCCTTTATAATGTTAAAGCTAAAGTATCAAACGCTGATTATTCAGATTCAAAATCACACGATATAGGACTAAGAACCATAGAGCTTATACAAGAACCCGACAGTATTGGAACTTCTTTCTATTTCAAAGTAAATGGCCATCCTGTATTTATGAAAGGCTCCAATTACATTCCTCAGGATATTTTTCTAACAAGACCCAAAATTGAAGACTATGATCGGATTTTAAGTGCTGCTCAAAACTCCAATATGAACATGATTCGTGTGTGGGGAGGCGGAGTATATGAGTCCGATACTTTTTATCAAATGTGTGACCAAAAAGGTCTTCTCGTTTGGCAAGATTTTATGTTTGCATGCGCTATGTACCCTGGAGATGCTGAATTTTTAGAAACAGTAAAACAAGAAGCTATAGACAATGTAAAACGCTTACGGAATCATCCTTCAATAGCGCTGTGGTGTGGAAATAATGAAAATTTATCTGCTTGGGAAAATTGGGGATGGAAAGGCCGTGTTGAAAAAAACCAATCAAAAGCAATCGCTGATACTATGTGGAATTCATATGAGGATCTTTTTCATAAAATACTTCCTGAAGTCATTAGTTCCTATGACAGCGATCGAAATTACTGGCCCTCTTCGCCTGGAAGTGCCTTTGGAAAACCTTCAAATATGGAAAATGGTGACATGCACTACTGGAAGGTTTGGTGGGGGAAAAAGCCGTTTGAAGACTATGAGAAAGATATCCCTAGATTTATGTCCGAATTTGGATTTCAATCATTTCCTGAGTTTTCTTCAGTAAAACAGTATGCGCTCCCAGAAGATTATGATGTATATTCTGATGTGATGACCTCTCATCAAAGGTCTAGTATAGGAAATGAAACGATTGAAGAATATATGCTACGGGATTATAGAAAACCTAAAGATTTTGAGAGTTTTTTATATGTTAGTCAGTTACTTCAAGCCCGAGGCATAAAAATAGGAATTGAGGCACACAGACGCCATAGAGACCGCTGTATGGGAACATTATATTGGCAAATAAACGATTGCTGGCCAGTTGCTTCTTGGTCCAGTATTGATTATTACGGAAAATGGAAAGCCTTACAGTACGCAGTTAAAAAAACATTTAAAACATTTTTAATAAGTCAAGAAGTCAATAATGAACAGCTGCAGTTTTTCGTTGTTTCTGATACACTCCAACCAAAGGATGCATTGCTGGAAATCAAGTTAATTAACTTTGACGGCACTCTGCTTGAAAAATGGAAACAGGAAATTAAAGTCAAACCAAATCAATCCAAAATATATTTTGAACTTCCTCTAAAAGTCTTTTCAAAGTATGGAAATTTAAATAATGTTTTGATTGATGCAAAATTAGTTTCGAAATCGAGTAATATTCTAGCTGATAATTATTTTTACTTTAAATCACCAAAACTACTTAAATTATCGAAGCCTCAGATTTCTTACACTATAGAAGAAAACAAGAATCAATTTGAGCTTGTAATTAAAACTGATAAATTGGCTAAAGATGTATTTATTAGTACAAATTCATTGGGTAATTTATCTGATAATTATTTTGATCTTCTTCCTGGATATGAAAAGATTATTAAGATAAATAAAGATCAGGTAATTAATGTCCAGTCTTTTGAGTCGAGTATAAAAATTGTATCCCTTTGGGATAGTTATTAAGAATCTAGAAAAGCCGCCTAAAACATAGGTATGTATTCTTCCTTTAAATTAACTATTCCTAAATTTCCTATGGAAATGAGTAAACTTAAAAGACACAAAAAAGCCTTACTATTTCTAGTAAGGCTTTAAGTGATCGCACTAGGATTCGAACCTAGGACCGCCTCCTTAGAAGGGAGGTGCTCTATCCAGCTGAGCTATGCGACCAAACTGTCGGGGTGGCAGGATTCGAACCTGCGGCCTCCACGTCCCAAACGTGGCGCGATAACCGGGCTACGCTACACCCCGAATTGATTATCTATTGTTAATTTACTTCTTGCGGAGAGACAGGGACTCGAACCCTGGCGACAGTTACCCGTCGACAGATTAGCAATCTGCTCCATTACCACTCTGGCACCTCTCCTATTAAATGAACTTATGCAATAAAATTGCGGTTGCAAATGTAACTTTTCATTATTAAGAACGCAAGCTATTTTTTTACTTTTTTATAGGAATTTTCGCTTATTCAGGATATTCAATACGTAAGTGATACATATTGGCTAACTTATGCTTTAAAACCTTTTTAATCGATTGAATTTCTTTTAGAGTGATTGTAGCGTTTAAAAACTGTTCTGTATCCATTTGCTTAGAAACAATGGCATCTACAAAGTTATTTATTTTGGTTGAGTTCGGATCTTTTAAACTTTTAGAAGCGGCCTCCACACTGTCACACATCATTAGAATTGCTGTCTCCTTGTTGAATGGCTTTGGACCTCCGTAAGAAAAGTCCGATGTCTCAAATGCTAGATTACTTTCTACTTGCTTATTGTAAAAATAATAGACCATACTACTACCGTGATGGGTGCGAATAAAATCAATTACACGGTCAGGAAGGTTATTCTTTTTGGCCAACTCAATCCCATCTATAACGTGATTGATAATGATTTGCGCACTTTCTTTTGGCGATAATTCATCGTGTGGGTTAATTCCCGTCGATTGATTTTCTGTAAAATAAGTTGGGTTCAACATTTTGCCAATATCATGATACAAAGCCCCTACCCTAACTAGCATGGCATTCGCTCCAATTTCATTGGCAGCAGCTTCGGCCAGGTTAGCAACATTTAAAGAGTGGTGAAAGGTCCCTGGTGCTTTTTCAGATAATTCTTTTAATAGCTTAGAATTTGTGTCAGAAAGCTCCAATAGAGAAACGTCTGATACAAGACCAAATAATTTTTCATACACATAAATCAGAGGCTGAACAAATAAGGTCGCTAATCCACACAGAATAAATAATAAAAAGGTTTCCCATTGTAAATTATCAATACTGCCTTCGTGTATCACATAAAATGCAAAATAAGAAACGATATAAATGAGTGTTATTTGACCTACCGAAATAAATAAGTTGGCCCGTTTATACAGCTCAGACACAGTAAGAATAGTTACAATCCCTGCAATAGTTTGCAAAAACATGTATTCATAATTATTAGCCACCACAAAACCCAATAGTAAAACAGTAATTACATGAGTAAACAACCCTAAACGTGCATCAAAGAATGCTTTTAAAATTAATGGTAAAATACAAAGGGGGACAACATATATATATGAGGAATTATAATTAACCACTAGAGTAGTCAATAATACCATAATGACAATATTAAAAAATATAAAAGTGACCTTAGTATTATTAGAAAAAACCTCAAACCTATATTTTTTCATAAACAACAATAGCATCAGTAACGCCAAAGACACTAGGACGGTATAAGCCGACAGAATCCAATAATAATTTGAATCCGTTAAAACTTGTGACTCATATTCAGACTCCAAGGATTTGAGGACATCATACTTATCGCCTTGCACGACTTCGCCTTTGGAAATGATAAGCGTTTGCTTATCAACACGCCCCCTTACAAGTTTAATTTGACTCAGTCGCTCGTCAAGCGACGCCTGTGTTAGCATTTTGTTTAAACTAGCATTTGGCTTTACTACATCAAAAAAAAGTGCTAAGAAACGTTGACGATGTGCCTCAAGGCCTAAAGAATTAACCGAGGACTCTACAAAAGTCCTTAAATTTGTTTGAGGGAAAAAACTCAGAAAAGGCTTAAATCCACTTTGGGTATTATTTATTAAAATAGATATTTGTTGATTTAATTTATAATCATAAGAAGCCTCTAAAACCCCACTTTGATAAATTTGTTCAAGAATAGTTGAACCTTTTTTATATAATTCTGCTTTAATCTGGTCATCCGAAAGCTCATAAAACAAGCGATCAAAGGCCAATGTGTAATCATTTTTAATCAACGTGAAAGCAACAGTATCAACATCAAAAAAAACGGGCGATTGGGTAGAGATTTGCTCACTTTCAGAAGTTATTTCTTCAGCAGATTTTTTGATCGCAAAATCAAAAGGGGCGTATAAGTTTTCCGATTGCCAAGGCTTTCCTTTTTCGAAACTATACCTAAATGTTCCACTTTTTGGAAATAGATATACAATTAAAAAAGTAGTTAATATAAACAGAAACACCTTGTAAATTAAGGAGTGGTTTTTATGAAATAAGTTTATTAAATCTTTCATCAAGTTATACAGATATTCAAAACAAATAGACTTCCACTAATGAAGTCCCTAAATAATTGTAATATTATGTTGGTATTAATTACTCAAAAGTAATAAAAAGAAGGACATTTTCTCTCTATATTAAGATATTACTACTTTATATATCCTAAATTTTCGTTATTTTCGCAAGTATCATCTCTAAATAAACAACTATGAGTAAAGACGTTGTAATCGTATCTGCAGCAAGAACACCGATAGGTAGTTTTTTAGGAGCCCTTTCTACCGTTCCTGCTCCCAAACTTGGGGCCATTGCTATCAAAGGTGCTCTTGAAAAAATCAGTCTAGACCCCACACTTGTAGATGAAGTATTGATGGGTAATGTGGTTCAATCTGGTGCGGGTCAAGCCCCAGCAAGACAAGCTGCAATATACGCAGGCATTCCAGATTCTGTCCCTTGTACTACCGTTAACAAAGTATGTGCTTCAGGAATGAAAACTATTATGCAAGCAGCCCAATCTATTGCCCTAGGCGATGCGGATATTATTGTGGCCGGCGGCATGGAAAACATGAGTTTAATTCCTCACTATTACAATGCGCGTACTGCTCAAAAATTTGGAGGCATTACTTTGGAAGATGGGATGCAAAAAGATGGATTAGTCGATGCATATGCGAACCAAGCTATGGGGGTCTTTGCAGATACGTGTGCAGAAAAACATAACTTCACTCGTGAGGCACAAGATGCCTTTGCGATGCAATCATACCAACGTACTACTGAGGCATGGGCCGCTGGGAAATTTGATTCTGAAATAGTTCCGGTAAAAGTACCGCAACGACGCGGTGAACCTATTGTAGTAGATACCGATGAAGAATATACCAACGTACGTTTAGAAAAAATACCGAGTCTGCGTCCCGCTTTTACAAAAGAGGGAACAGTGACTGCTGCCAACGCTTCTACTATTAATGACGGTGCGGCGGCACTCGTACTAATGAGTAAGGAGAAAGCGGATGAATTAAAATTAAAACCTTTAGCAACCATAAAAGGGTATGCAGATGCGGCTATGGAACCTGAATGGTTTACAATAGCACCCTCAAAAGCATTGCCAAAAGCACTAGGAAAAGCAAATATTGATATCTCTGATGTAGACTTTTTTGAATTCAATGAAGCCTTTTCAGTTGTAGGTCTTGCAAATACAAAATTACTAGGACTGGATGACTCTACTGCTGTCTCTTA
>OJDM01000071.1_pt1 | contig 10625 bp, 7 predicted proteins | sample 1592821 | NCBI WGS metagenome assembly OJDM01 (sample SAMN05416721, study PRJEB24817) | seawater metagenome | isolation source: Sea water | place: Canada:Atlantic | collected 2013-07 | reverse complement strand
CGAGATTCGCCTTAGTCTCGTGGGCTCGGAGATGTGTATAAGAGACAGTCTACACCCGCCTCAACGTCAACATCAAACTCAAACTCGACCTCTACCTCTATTTCTACCACTACCTCTGCCTCTACCTCTACCTCTACCTCCACCTCTGCCTCTGCCTCTGGCTTTGGGGTGAAGGACATGAGGGGGGTCGGTTTGCAGACTGGCACTGTCAGGATGAGCTCCAGGAAGGGGAAGACCCTTCGAAATTTGAGAAATAAGGGAGAAACTATTGAACGGTGCAAATATATTAAAAGAGAAAAATGCCCATACCTAATGAAGTGCCCCTACCGGCACTGGGAAGATGGTCAAAGTAAACCGCACAATAAGCTCAAAAGTAAACCCGGAAATGAGCCTGAAACTAAACCTAGAAAAGAACATGGTAGACTACGGGTGAAACAAGACCAGACCCAGGGAGACCAGATGGTGGTTCCCATGGGAGGGAAGATTGTGATGGCAGGGACCACTGCACGTGCTCCTACCTCGGCACCGATCGCTGTCGGGCCAGCCGCTGCACCTTTTGCCGTCTCCTCGTCTTCGTCTTCGTCTTTGTCTTCGTCTTCAGCACTAGTTCCATCGGCTATATCGACAGCACCGGTGTCATCGACGTCATCATCGTCGTCAATCACCTCGTCGATCAAATCATCGATCTCCCAGGCAACGATAGCATCATTGCTGAGCAGAAATGACTCACATAGACTATCTAGGGACATATCAAAATCGAGATGCATCACTCTTAAGGAGGAGGATCTGGAGAAACTACTACTAAAGAAAAAACCATGATAGTTGACCTCGCGAAACATAAAATTAAGGACCCGATCGAGCAGGACTTTGAATCGATGCCCTATATGCCGGTCATGCTCTCCATTCCAGAGAAGCCTGACCCTATCCAGACACATCATTGCGATAAATGCGATAGAGTATTTGATTATCTACGCTCACTGGAGAATCACATTGAAGCTGACCATTTGACGCCCAACACAAAAATGGCACCGTATCCAACCAATTTTCTCTACTTTGGACGCCCGAAGAATAGGAAACAACCTAAGATTATAAGAGGTCAAGTTGAAGAAGTTATTGTAGAAAATGACAAGCTGAAAACAGTGTTCTTAAATGCGAATAGTATTGTGTCCTATGGCAAGAGATCGACGACCAAATTGGGCATCCAGGAAGCTAAAGCCCACATTGTCGTCATTGCGGAGACTAAGATGGGTAAAAATCACACGGAGTTCAAGGTCCCAGGATATTATACCGCAGCTAATCTCATCCGTGAGGCGAACTCCGGGGGTCTGGCAGTCATGGCAAAAACCAATATACAGCTACATGAAATAACCACCACGAACATACTTCCTGAGATACAGTTTGTGTCCTTTCGTTTTAAGGACATCGCTTTCTTTGCGGTCTATAGGAGCCCCAGCTATGGTAAAACACCGGCTAAGGATCACCACAAGTGCCTCATTGATCACCTTGATAAAGAAATCGACAAGCTGAAGGGATCTAGATATGTATTGTTAGGAGATTTTAATATCTCAACTCTAGCAAAAAACAACTTTGAACCCAGAGGGGCTAGTCCAGATGTGGACACAGATAGCGTCGCTGGAGTCGGAAACCCAGCGGGCAAAACAACTACAACATATGCCGGTCTGGGAGGCAGTAAACACAAGAATAAAAATAGGAATAACATAAACGCCATACATGAGATCGTTATGTCTATTGAACAACTATGGGCCGATTTTAAGAACCGGCGATCTCTCGACCAGTGGGTAAATGAAAACACCTTCCACCGTTTCAATTCTATTGCCCAGGTCTTGGTGGAGACAATGACGGACTTAGTGTTCACGCCCTATAACGTTCCCATCCACCAGATTAAGGTTGACAAGGAGCTGTTTCAGGGACGATATGATCATTACGCGGTAGTATTCACAATTGATCTTAAGTTCCAAACCAACGAAACACCAAGAGTGAGAAGACTCCATGAGAAAAAGAATTGGTCCAACTTCATCAAACTTCTGCTCAGCTACAAGCTCTTTGACACAGCCCCTAGGACCACAACTGATGCCATGGCGAATTATATATCTGACAAAATAATGGAAGCCTACAATGAAGCTTGCCCTTTAGTGGAGGTTAAGCCACCACCCCCGGGCGGTCATTTCCACAAAGAGACAAAAAGATTTATAAAAAAAGCCACAAGACTGAGGGCCAAAAGAAGATTAGTGCCACCGGGAACAAAGGCACACCAGAACGTATGGATCAAGCTGAAACTCATTGAAAAATGTGTCGACGCTATGATTAAAAACGATCATGTTCAAAATCAAATCAAGTTGCTTGAGCGATCTAAGCATGACCACACAAATTTCTATGCCCACATCAAAAAGGCAAGATCAAAAACATCGACGATTGGACCTGTTTATGATATGAGCGGGACTTTACGCTCTTCGGATGAGGAACTCACTGGTTCTTTCAGTGACCTCCTGGGAGACCAACTGAGGCCGGTGTACAGTCCATATGATAAACCAATTAACTGGTTCAAACCACACAAGGAGGGACTCGCAGTGGAAAAAAGCATTAACTCACTGCATGTTACCCCTGATATGGTTAAATACCATATTACAAGATCCAAGAGGAGTGCAGCAGCAGGTCCGGATATGATCCCAATGGAAGCAATTGCCATTGCCGGTGAAATCCTAGTTGAACCCCTAGCGGCACTCTATAACAAGATTAATGAGACAGGGGATGTACCCAAATGCTTCCGCACAGCTAGGGTAAAAATGCTGTATAAGAAGGGAGCGAAGAGCGATATGCTCCACTATCGACCCCTTTCAATGTCCAACCACATTGGCAAATTGTGGGAAAGGTTGGTCAAGGACAAATTGGTGGGTCACCTGGAGAAGAATAACCTCTTATCTAAACATCAACACGGCTTCAGGCCTTTTAGAGGTACCACAACTAACCTGCTCCATCTTTGGGAACTTATTATGAACAGAGTGGAAACTGAAAAGTCCAATATTGAACTATGGAACTATGATTTGTCCAAAGCCTTCGATATGCTTGATCATGCGAAGGTGTTGGACCTGCTTCATCGATCAGGAGTCTGGGGCATACTCGGCAAGACAATACAATCCTGGCTAACGACACGGACCCAAACGGTCGAGGTTGGCCTGTCAAAATCAGAAGAAAGAGCAGTCGGGAGGAGTTGTTGTCAAGGGAGCGTGCTGGGCCCAATTTTATGGTTGGTATACATTCAATCATTGATGATAATCCTGGACGAACTGGATGTGGATTATGTAGCATATGCTGATGATCTAAGCATAGTGCAACGCATAACCACGAAGGACGATAAGACAAAATTCGAAAAGGTCCTACGAGAACTTCAAAAGTGGGCGGGTGATTTCAATATGAAATGGAGCCCACTGAAGACTCAAAGGATGGTTTTTCGTTATCAGAATTGCCCGGAACCCCAAACACCATTTGAGATCACATTTGGAGGCAAAGACATACAACCCCTTGAATCAACGTGTGTTTCTCTGGGAGTTCTGTTTGACCGTAATTGTACCTTCAAATCCCAGATCAGGAAAGTATGCAACCAGATCCGTGCAATGACCTCTCTCATCAAACAGGAAATTGCTAATATCACTCCGACCATACTTAAGAAATTCTATCAGGTCTATGTCCTTCCAGCACTCACATACTGCTGTCAGGTCTGGAACCCAGCCGATGAGATTCAATTAAGAGAGGTTGAGAAGGCGGTAAATGACTTCTGGAAGTTGAGTAAAAAAGGACCTCCTAAAGACCATATCCCCCCGAGGCTCCTCTTGATTATTCTCGATCTCAACTACGTCAAAAAACTCAAGGAAGGGAATCATGTCCTGGACTTTGACGCTGTGTTTGAGACTGAGAAGTATAAAATCGAGAGAGAGGACCTAAACGACAAACTTCCAATCATTCGAAAGAACCTACAGGTATCTAGAACGAAGTTTAGTTACAGAACTCGGCCATACTGGAACAAGCTACCCAAACAAATTAGAGAAATGACATACTCCGGCTTTAAGACCAAAGCCAGAGAATTTGTCATGGACAATGCGAGAGAGTTCTTAAATATGGGTAACAAAGATAAAGAGGTCATCCATAAAATTTTTGAACCTAACAAACGTCCTGTGGATACTACTACAGAAACCGAGGGAAAGGTTACAATAACTGAGGAGATTAAGGAACTCAACAATAAATGGCACAAAAATTTCCAACCCAAGACCCAAAATGTGGCGCCTTTGGGTTTGAAAAAACCTAATACCAAACAAACATCTGAAGACAAATAGCCCCTATCTATGCTTGCTCCCCCCTGCCATTACGGCCGGGAGATTAACAAGGAAAAGAACACGGTTACTTATTCGGTCGTGGAACGTTCATCCGGTCACAGATAAATCAGTCTGTGTATCGGCTCGAGCTGAACACGGTTATTATCTAATATATGCGACATACAAAGGTGTGCTGGGTTTCGTGAGTTCTGAAAATAGGTTCCGACGTGATTTTCTCGAACTTTCCACCCAGAGCAGAAATGTAAACATAGACATAAACGCAGTAATCCAGGAAGAGAGGACTTGTTTGAAGTTGAAAGACTCTAACGCTAAAATCATGGCAGACAAACCAAACAGTCATGACGTCTTTGATGACAACGATGCCTCGGAAGATCAGGACATATCAATCGTCACAAACCAAGTGTTTATAGATCTAACACATGATTCAAGCCAAGAAGACGCACCTGCTGCTGTATATGGGTCCGAAGAAGAAGGTGAGGATTTCGGGAAAGATGAAAACCAGAATATCAGCAAAACACATGATCGCAGAGATATCAGGGATCACGAAGATGCCTACAGACGTTCTGATCGTGGAGAAGCTGTGGTTGATCTGGTTGATCTGACCGTGGAGGGGGGGGAGGCTCTTCCTCTAACTAGAAATTCATCAGCTGGCTCCACAGCCGTTGTCGAAGAAACTCCGAGACTTTTCTGGGATCCACAATCTAGAAGGATGGTAAAATCTCACGTCCCAAATCTACTAGCAAGATTGGGCTTAAAGGATATAGTTCCAACTACCAATGCTGGCGATCCTACTCCTAGTACATCAAGCCAGACACCCAATGTTGAACTTTTAAGTGATACCATTCAACTTCCCACTTACCCGGAGTTCAGCCTTTTCAATTTGAGGAAAAAATTCCCAAACTCCAGGGAACCAAATCCAACGATTGTTCTCAATGAAAATCCCAACAAAACGTCCAACGAAAGTCCGATAGTTAGTCATGACAGTTCAGAAAGATCTAGATTCAAGAACAAAGGCCATTATGACAGGGCCATAGTCGAGTCTGAAGACCTGCAGCGTGCCCGCGATTATACAATCCAACGCAGACTCCGAAAACGTATGGCTAAGGCCGAGATGAAGGCAAGAGCTATACAAACCTTCAAGGGCAAGTGGCCTAAGGTTGAAAAAATCGTCAAAGCAGAACGAGCTTTTGGGGCCCCAGTAGCATCCCTTCATCCTGATGCCCCCAACCACAGTACCCCGAAAAGGATTGGCCTGGAAGAATTGAGGGAATCACTCCGTCACTGCGTTCAGCACTGCACCGTCTTCTTTAACATGAACGGGCAACCAAGCCTGAGCCCAGGTACATGGCCAGACCACCTGTCATGGGCGGAAGCCAGAAAGGCCTACAGACGAAACTATGACATAGCCGCTGCCGGCCACCCTAGCCTGATTGATGACCTCGAGCACCCAAGCGTTTATGATACTTCCTCAGCATCGGAAATCGAAGATGAGACTGCAGAAGACTCCCTTGCCCGAGGAAAATTTATCACTCGAGACGAGGAGATTCCTCATCATGATGATGCTAGGGAACCGGAACCAGTACCCGAGCCTGAGCTTCCAAGTGGAAACGGTGAAGGACAACTGGCAAACCAAATTCCCACCACATCGAATGCTGTTCAGCCTGCAAGAATGAACCATACGGCCAAAACCATTGGGGTAGCTTTCCCAATGGACAAATATGGGAGTTTCATTGGCCATGGCATCGCTACCTTCAAACAAGGTATCAGTACCGACAATGGAATTGAAGCTTGTCTGGAAAAGATCGCCAGGCAAACAACCCTCAAGTACGCCCTAAATAATGCCAACATAAGCGTCAAGGCAGCATTCTTAGCAAGACAAGAAGTTGCGAATCAGATCGCAAAATATCAAGATAGGCTGCAATACCTGACCGGGCAGCGTAGGAGACTTGTCCAGGTACTGATCACCCAACAGGAGAAGCTTGAACAGAATCTAAGGAGTGAGATCGAGCCTACCCTATCCCAGCTTGGTCTAACACTAAACGACACAGGGGTTTTAGATCAAGAAGTGGTTCTGGTAACAGAGGCCAGTCGTGATTGCCCCGTCGTCGAGCAAAACTCTTCGGGAGCTGATCCCCTGTGCACCTGCCCGGGGGACCGATGCCTATGGTATGGTGAATGCCGGAGCAGCCGCAAGTAAAGAACCAAAAAGACCTAAAAACCTAAAAAACCTATAATCTATAATCTACAATCTTTGACCTATAAACTATAATCTCACGTAGAGTGTGAGATATTATATAGAGTATGTAACCCCATTCAAAGACCTGTAGAATATGTAACTTATCTATTTCTATCTCGTGTCATATTCATTTCATCTTATATTTCACTTCGAAACGACAAACCGTCTTATATTGGACTTTGACTTTTTCCAAAAATATTTTCTTGTAATATCATCATGTATGCTGGACCATGAATATAACCAGTACTATTGAATAAACTATACTCTCGCCATAACATGATTGAAAACAAAGACCTTTTAAAATAATACTATTTGGGGTCATTTCCTGGAATGATTCTATATTTCACACGTCACTGACGTAACGTCATTTCAGTACCTGATACAACATCATCAAATTGTCCGTCCTCGGATGGAAACTGACTTTGATAGTATTCGTAACTTTGATGATACTGTTTCAATTGTATCAACCTGATGGGATCGGGCAAATTCCACATAAGATCTTCTTCATACCCAAGGGGATCCCATTCTGGATCATCGTCAATGCTCCCCTTTAACGACGACTGAGAGGTTTGCGACTTCTTGGGAGCGATGGCCTGAAAATTTCTCTTGTTGAGCTGTCGTTCCCTGGATTTGGCTTGCATGATTCCTCCGCCTTTTCGTCCTCTATGCCCAATAAATGTGGAACGTCAGTCCTTCTTTTTACCGAATTTAGGACTGAGACTCACGTTGTCTGGGCTAGACCCGGGGATCTTCAGAGGTGCGCAACGCGCGTTCTTCTTGGAACAACCATCATCTGGTAGCGCGGGCATTTCTGGCGTTTTTCCACGAGGTTGTGGGGGAAGAAAAACAACAGAAAAACAACAGAGCGGCTACACACAGAATTACGAAATATAAAAATAGATTCCGTCAAAGGATTGAATATAGATTTCGTCAAAGGATTGTATTTGTCACATAAGTACGAGAGACTAGCGATAAATCCTGTCAAAAAAGAACGAGAGGCTAGCGATAAAGATGGCAGAAAACAACAACAACATGGAATTCGTGAAATTAAGTGACCTCGATTTCCTGGAGCAAACTGCCATCGAAGCTGAACTGCTTGAAAATGAACCAACTATCCAAAACATTACTAATGTAACGAACGTCTCGAATGAGGTGATTGAGATACATGACGTTCTGGACACAGGGGAAGATGATCAAGGTCAAGAAGATGACACAGATCCAGGTGCGGACCCAGATGCAGATGCGTACTCGGAAGCGGATACAGACTCTGACGGGGATGCGGATGCTGGAACTGTAACGGATATGGAACAACATCAGTACGTATTTGATACCGTCAGAGGTCCACAGTACTCAGTTCAGGGAACATCGGACGGTAGAGTCAAGATGTTTACTCTCAATCGCGAGGGAATTCAAACTGGCCCTGCCCTGACAAATGATGCCGATGGTACAGATGATACCGGTGGTCCAAGTGCTGTTGCTGTCACCGGTGTTGCTGTGGCCGAAAGTGCAAGTGAGCTAAGTACCCAAGCTAGGGACCTAGCCAACCGCATAAAAGCGGCCATTGCATCAAGGTACAGGTACCAAACCAAGCGAAGGTCTGACAAAGCGGATACCGGACCTGAAGGAGTCAGTGAAGGAGTCGCCGAAGAACATTTGACTGAAAACGACCAGGAAGAAGATTTGTCAGGCCACGTAGAGGCTGCCATAGCAGCGCGGTACGATCCAGAGTCTGAATCCGATAGCCGGTCGGATAGTACTTTCGATGAGATGAATGAAGAGCTCGCCTGTCTCCTCGAAAGAATGAGGGACCTCAGTGGGGTCAATAACCGATTCCGTGAGTTTTTCTTCGACGACGATATCATGACAGAAAACTGGCCGAGGAACATGAGGCCTCGAGTGAGAATCGAGCAGTATGAACAGTGCTACACTAAAATAGTCGAAATGGACATTCAGGACTGGGGATTCCCCGACCCGGAAAACTTCCAGAGGATGATCTACAGGGACCATAACGTTCCGAGGATCTTTCGATCTGAAAAAAGGATCCGCGCCACTCTTGAGTGCGAGGAGTCTGCATCAGATGACACTGATAGCGAGATTACGCGTGAAGAATTGAATGTGATGGAACAACAAGTAGACGAAAATCTTCAACATGCCTTCCGCGACCCATCGACACCAACATCATCGGATGGGGGTGAGGTTGAGGTGATTGAAATGATTGAAAGGCCTGGAAGTGGTGTTGCGGCGACAATGATTACAACTGAGGCCAGTACTTCGACTTCGACTGCAAGTGGGGCTGAGGCTCGCCCAGGTGTGGGAACTGCTGAAGTAAGACCAACTGAAAAATCCTCCGAGGAGGAACACGATTCAGATAGGGATATGGCCAATGTATCAGACAGGGATATGGCCAATTTATCGGCCTGGGAAAATCGATCAGCCTCCCAAGAACGCTACCTTGCACAAAAACAATACCAAGAGGAACTTGAGAGGGGTAGAAGAAACAGGAGACTCATACGTCGTTGCATGCGATACCCAGGCGGACAACCAACAGTAGTTATCGACAGGTTACCTAAACAGATCAGGGAAATGACCCATCTCTACCCTGGTCACCCTGGTCATAACCCCAACGCTGGCCCCAACGCTGGCCTTGACCAAGAGGAAGACGATTCCGAAGAAGACGATTCGGAAGATGAGACTGACCCACCGTAAAACATATCATATTATATGTCACGCTTTTGTTTGTTATGTATGACGTCTTCTTCGAATAAAAGTACGTTCCTGCGTCCCTCCAAAAGCGACTATCGGCAACATTTAGTTCTTCCCGATGAATGTAGATGGCGTTGAGATTGCACGGCGCCAGGGACGGAGAAGGATGATGTCATTAGGGACCTAACTAAAGCGAATTATAGACTTATAACTGACCATTATAAAGTACGTGGAGTACTTCTACAAAAATAACGACACCATATTGACTTCTAAGAAGTCACAACAATAAAAGGAACTAAAAAATCTTTCAATGACTTTGCCCTAAGAAAAATCAATCACAGCTTAAAAAGATTTCGTTACACTATGCAATTTTTACAATTCAAAATTACAGAGTATTTGACAATTTTGAAAGACGGACGGAAGTGCAAGAATCCGACTGTCTGAAAATTTAGTTCTGACCATCACCCTGTGCTAATAGAGATAGAAAAATACGTTCTTCCTATACCTTAGCCTTGGTGAGTAACCTTAATTTGGGGAGAGCGTTCTCCAAATCAAATCAAATCAAATCTAAGCTGAAGTGGAGACCACTTTGTGCTCCGGATTGATAACTTAACATTCTTGATAGCTAGGTTGCGTGATTCTGGAGGGTAGGTTTCGCGAGGAATACTTTCGGAATTTTCCGACTGAAAACCTTAATCAGCTGAACCACCACTTCCTGTTAGAATACACACAAACAAAAACAAGAGTGCGCCATTTTCTAGAAAAATCAGTCCTCAATTTTCATAAAAGAAGCATCTCCGTATCACACTTTATCCTTAAAAGATGAACGGAAAATCGAAAAGATTTAAGAAACGAAGGACAAAAGTGAGGTTTGAGGGAGAAAATACAACCGACTCCTCATCAACCACCTCTGCCGAAGGAATAACAGAAAGACCTACCTCTTACATCATCGCCGAACGGGAGGAAATCGAACGACTCAAAAGAATCAGTGAAACTACGACTACGTCATCAGTGTCACCATCCCTAGTGGATCTGGGTAAGTTTTAAAATACTCTATCCGGCACCATGGATATGGCAATGACCGACATCAGTGGTTTTCTATTCTTTGCTGCCCTAAGTGGACGTTTTTTCGCTTTCCCTTCGCTTTATGAAGGAGTTTAAAACGTATATGGGCGATAACCTCATTCAAAAATTCTCTGAAATTTTTTCCCATTCAGATCGACAGTCCTCTTCAAGATCACCGGAAAAGAAGAGCAGGCTAGAAATTAACGAGACGTTCACGATCAACCCTGTCTCTTATACACATCTCCGAGCCCACGAGACTAAGGCGAATCTCG
>OJDM01000068.1_pt1 | contig 10776 bp, 9 predicted proteins | sample 1592821 | NCBI WGS metagenome assembly OJDM01 (sample SAMN05416721, study PRJEB24817) | seawater metagenome | isolation source: Sea water | place: Canada:Atlantic | collected 2013-07 | reverse complement strand
CCCCTACAAATTACTGACTTTCATTAGTTTCAATCTTTTAATGACAAGTTGTGGAAATACATCAAAAGTTAAAGATTCTAACTTTTCAATTCATATCAATAGTGAAACAAATGTTATTTCCAACGAAAACACACTTTCTGTAGATATTTTAAATTTAAAAAATTTAAAAATTGATTCTATTCAACTAACCTTAGACAATGGTAAAATATCAAATTCTATTGTTTTATCTAAGTTGTCATTAGGAGAAAAGTTGATAAAAGCTAAGGTTTTTTATGATTCAAAAACTGAAGTTGCAATTAAAAAAGTAATCTTGGTTCATAAAAATGCCCCGAAAATATACAACTATGAAATCGTAAACACCTACCCTCACGATATTACCTCTTACACCCAAGGTTTAGAATTCTATAACGGAGACTTATACGAGAGCACTGGTCAGTATGGGGAATCTAAACTTAGAAAAATTGATTACAACTCTGGCGATATTATCAATAACATTGATTTAAATAAGGCCTATTTTGGCGAAGGCTTATCAATATTAAATGATAAAATTTATCAGCTTACATGGAAAGAAGGTCGTGGTTTGGTTTATGACATCAATAGCTTTGAACAAATAGAAACCTTTAATTATGGGCAAAGCAAAGAAGGTTGGGGCCTTTGTAATGATGGTGATAAATTTTACAAATCAGACGGAACTGAATATATATGGCTACTTAATGCTAACACACTTGCAGAAGAAGGGTATATACAAGCATATACTAATAATGGGAAGCTAACAAACCTCAATGAACTTGAATGGGTTGAAGGCTTTATTTATGCCAATCGATATCAAAAAAATGGTGTCGCTATTATTAATCCAACAAACGGAGCAATTGAGGCTGTCATTGACTTCAGGAAATTAAAATCTAAAGTAACTAAACATAGAGGCTTAGATGTTCTAAATGGAATGGCTTACAATTCTAAGACAAAAACTTTATTTGTCACCGGAAAACGATGGGACAAATTATTTGAAGTTAAAATTATAAAAAATTAAATCCTTTCACTAATAAATTCATTTGAAAGTTAAGAGATGGTTTAGATTAATAAAGGATCTTGAACACACTATTAGTTTAATTCTAAAGTTATATTTTTACAAAAATTCTTCTAGTATGAAACGTTCGCTTTATATAACATTAAGTTTAATAGCTTTGGTTTTTTGGAGCTCATGCCGCCAAGACTTTATATTCGCTCCAAGTTCAGGGAACCTTAGTTTTTCTAAAGACACAGTATATCTAGACACTATTTTCTCAAATATTGGCTCTAGTACCTACACACTAAAAGTATATAATACAAGTGATGAGGACATTCTTATCCCTTCCATAAAACTTAGAAAAGGTCAAAATTCAAACTACCGAATGAATGTAGATGGCCTAATAGGTAATGGGATATTAATAGGAAAAGAGTTTGAAAACATTGAACTGTTGGCTAGAGATAGCATGTACGTTTTTATAGAAACAACAGTTGATATTCTTGATTTAGTTGAAAATGAAACACAGTTTTTATACACTGATGTTATAGCGTTTGAAAATACGTCTGGAGTTCAAAACGTAGAACTAGTCACTTTAGTAAAAGATGCCGTGTTTATCTTTCCTAACCGTGACGAAAATGGAATTAAAGAAACCTTATCTTTTGATGTGGATGGCGATGGAATTGAAGACGAAACAGCTATTGAAGGTCGGTTTTTAGAAGATTCAGAGCTTACTTTTACAAACGAAAGGCCGTATGTTATTTATGGATATGCAGCCGTTGGAGATGGAGAAACGCTTAACATAAACCCAGGAGCTAGAATTCATTTTCATGCTGATTCTGGACTTTTAGTAACTAACAACGCTTCATTGCATGTCAATGGATTGCCTAGTTTAGATGCGGAACTTTTAGAAAATGAAGTCATTTTTGAGGGAGATCGCTTAGAGCCGCTTTATGAAAACATCTCAGGACAATGGCAAACCATATGGCTGTTTAATGGGAGTACTGACAATATTATTAACTATGCAACAATTAAGAATGGAACCATTGGCATATTGAGCGATGGGAATCAACTAGACCCTACAAAACTTGAAATCACTAACTCACAAATTTATAACCACAGTAATTTTGGAATCCTTGGCAGACAAACCTCAATCATAGCTAGAATCGCTTCAAGAGCTTTTGTATAAAATCCCTAACCTTCCTAATGCTATTGTGCCCACTGGAACTACTGAAGCTGATAATGAAGAAATTTTTAGAGCAGGAGCTATTCCAGTCCTTTTTGAGAACGCCGTCCCTCATTGGGAGCTAGCTAAAAAATATGATATTATAGATTTTGAGCTAGGAAACAAAATAACAGGTGCGGGTTTTCCAGTTTATAAAGGTAAGGGCGCTCGTTTGCAACGGGCCTTAATCAATTATTTCCTTGATAAAAACACAGCTGCAGGTTACAACGAAATCCAAGTGCCTCATTTGGTAAATGAAGCGTCCGGTTTTGGTACCGGTCAATTACCAGACAAAGAAGGGCAGATGTATCATGTAGGCGAAGACGACTTGTATTTGATTCCAACGGCAGAAGTGCCGGCGACTAATATTTTTAGAGACGTTTTATTACAAGAAAGTGACCTTCCAAAAACCCTAACAGCTTATACACCATGTTTTCGTCGTGAAGCAGGTAGTTATGGCGCGCATGTTCGCGGTCTAAACCGTCTGCATCAGTTTGATAAAGTGGAAATTTTAAGAGTAGAACATCCTTCAAAATCCTATGCGGCATTAGATGGTATGGTAGAACATGTGAAAACAATTTTAGAAGAGTTAAAACTGCCGTATCGAATTCTTAAACTCTGTGCTGGTGATTTAGGCTTTACAGCCGCACTGACCTATGATTTTGAAGTGTTTTCAACCGCCCAAGATCGCTGGTTAGAAATTTCATCAGTCTCTAATTTTGAAACATTTCAAGCCAATCGATTGAAGCTGCGTTTCAAAAATGCAGAAGGTAAATCGGAACTGGCACATACCTTGAACGGAAGTTCGTTAGCCCTTCCAAGAGTATTAGCAGGGATTTTAGAAAACTACCAAACCAATCAAGGGATTCAAATTCCAGACGTTTTAATTCCGTATACAGGATTTTCAATGATTGATTAACACTAACACTACGTTTTCATGTATTTAATTATTGTGATATGATTTGTATAAGAGCTGAGATTCCAAAAGAAGTTTGTGAAATTAACGATGAGTTAAAAGCAATTTATCATAGCAATAACTCTATTTGTATTTGGGTTTTTAAGACTAGAATTGAACGTAACGGGTTTGTCGATGAAACTATTGGAATGTCTAAAAAAGAAAGAGAAGATTATTATATTTTTAACTATAAATAAAAAACGTTAATTAATTACAGCATTTTAAACTGTAAAGCTCTGGGAAATTTACAATTCTTCATGAGTGATTTATTATATTTACAAAAGTTCGTTAATGAAATTCATGACCCCCCTTTTTATAAGTCTTTTTTGTTTGTTGTCTACGGCTCAAGTGGATCCAGCATTGGCAAAAGACTACTATAAAAAAGGAGATTTTGAAAAGGCCTTGGTGCTTTACAAAAAACTACTTATTACCTACCGTTCCCATCCAAATTATACTCTTAAAGTAATTGAGTGTCACCAGCAACTCAATCAATTTAAAGCGTCTAAAAATTATATTCAAGCCCAGTTAGTTCGTGCAAATCACCCACAGTTTTTAGTCGAACTAGGGTATAACTATCAGCTTCAAAATAAACTAAATTTAGCGGTGTCTTACTATGATAAAGCCCTGCAGCTAATAGAAGAGCAACCACAATATGTGTATGGCGTTGCTCAACGATTTGAAGCCCATTCGTTATTAAGTCAAGCGATTCAGGCCTATGAAATTGGTCTCAAACGCGCACCCAATGCTAATTATTATTACCAGCTTGCGGGCTTGTACGCTGCCCAACAAAATATTGAAAAAATGATGGAGCGGTATTTGGATTATGTTCAAACAAATCCACCTTTCTCCAATCAAGTCATGAGGTTGCTTGCTGATTATATATCCGAGGACTCTAGTCAGCCTTATAATCAGTTATTAAAAAAAGTTCTCTTAAAAAAATCTCAAGCCGCGCCAGATCCCTTATGGAACCAATGGTTAAGCTGGCTGTATAGTCAACAAAAAGAGTTCTCAAAAGCCTTTATCCAAGAAAAAGCAGTTTATAGACGTAACCCTGATTCCTTACAGGGCCTAATAAATCTCGCTGTTTTAGCTAAAGAGAAGGAAGCCTTTGAGACTGCTCTTGCGGTTTTCGAGTTTATAATTAAAAACACAACAGATACACGCCTACTTATTTTGGCTAACTGTAAGCTTTTAGAACTTAAGCAAGAGATTGCGTTAGATTCAGAAAATTATGAAGAAATACGAATGTCTTATGACGCGTTGTTAGAGCGCTATCAACTTGGTCAAGAAAGTATAGAGCTTCAACTTTCCTATGCACACTTTTTGGCATTTTTTGATCAAAAGCCAAAGGCAGCTTCAACTTTTCTAAAATCAGCAATTAAGCAAAATTTATCAGCAATATCAGCGGCTAAGTTGAAAATGAAATTAGCCGATATACTTGTAGCTCAAAGTAAATTTAATCAAGCATTGGTTTATTACACCCAGATTCAAATGCGAGTTAAAAACAGCCCTTTGTCACAAGAAGCACGTTTCAAAGTCGCCAAAACTAGTTACTATAAAGGGGATTTTGATTGGGCCGAAACACAATTAAAAATTCTTAAATCATCTACCTCCCAGCTTACCGCCAATGATGCTTTGGAATTACAGTTATTAATATCTGATCATAAGAGCAGTGATTCACTTCATACGGCTTTAAGATTATATGCTAAAGCAGATTTATTAACGGTTCAGAAAAAACCAAAAGAGGCCCTTTTGATATTAGATTCAATTATTGAGACTCACAAAACAGACCCAATCATTGACCAAGTCTTATTGTTTCAAGCCCATGTATATGAGTCGCAAATGGCGTATGTAAAAGCAGAACACAATTATTTACAAATTATAAAAGACTTTAAAGAAGATATTCTAGTGGATGATGCTTATTTTTACTTAGCTGAGTTATATAGACTCTATTTAGGCGATCAAGACAGTGCACAGTTATATTATGAGTCTATTATTTTTAATCACGAAGATAGTATTCATTTTGTAGATGCTCGTAAACAGTATCGTTTGCTGAGAGGCGATAAAATTAACTAATAACAAGACTCTAACCAATGATAATTTATAACGTAACGGCTAATATTGAGGAGGGCATCCATGAGCAATGGCTAGAGTGGATCCAGCAACACATTCCAAAAGTTCTTTCAACAGGCTTGTTTTTAAAGGCGACGTTTACCAAAGTTTTGGTAGAAGAGTCTATGGGTGGATTGACGTATTCAATCCAGTATTTAGCGCCCTCAAAAGAAGCCTTAGAATCTTTTTACGAACTTCATTCATCAGATTTTCAAGCAGAAGAATTACGACTGTTTGCCGATAAAATGCTAGTATTTAGAACGGAACTAGAATGGATTGATGAATATACTGTAACAACACAATAGATGACTGTAAAGGCAAAAAAATACTTAGGGCAACATTTTCTTAACGACGAATCCATCGCCGAGCAAATTGCCAACACCCTAAGCTTTGAGGGATATACCCAAGTTCTTGAAATTGGGCCGGGAATGGGTGTATTGACCAAGTATATCATTAAAAAACCGGTCACTACACATGTGATTGAAATTGATCCAGAGTCTGTTGAGTATCTCCAGGCAAACTTTTTAAACCTAGGGCCTAGAATTGTTCAGAAAGATGTTTTAAAGTATGATTTTAGCGAGTCCTTTGGAAGTGACTCCTTTGCAATCATTGGGAATTTCCCATATAATATATCTACTCAAATTGTATTTAAAACATTAGAAAACAGACATCAAATACCAGAATTTTCTGGCATGTTTCAAAAGGAAGTAGCCCAGCGAATTTGTGAAAAAGAAGGCAGTAAAGTCTATGGGATTTTATCGGTATTGGTTCAGGCATTTTATGAAGCAGAGTACTTATTTACAGTGCCCCCCTCGGTGTTTATCCCGCCACCTAAAGTGGAGTCTGGGGTTTTGAGATTGACCAGAAAAGCCGATTATTCACTCCCGTGTGATGAAAAATTATTTTTTAAAGTCGTAAAATCAGCATTTCAACAACGTCGTAAGACCTTGAGAAATAGTTTAAAAACCTATAATTTGTCGGATAATTTAAAAGCAAATACTATCTTTGACAAACGCCCAGAACAACTCAGTGTTGAAGCGTTTATCAAACTTACAACAGCAATAGAAACTGATCATTAATTCGTTTAATTTTGGAAGAAACTAACCAACATATTCCTTTTGAGATCACCCAGGCCCTAATTGAAGGGCTTAAAGGAATGATTGATTCTAAAGATAACAAGTCCATTTTAGTTCTTCTAAATGAGGTGCACTACGCTGATATTGCTGAAATATTGGACGATCTAAACTTAGATCAAGCCACTTATGTTATCAAGCTTTTAGACAGCGAAACAACTGCTGATATCTTGGCAGAATTGGAAGATGACGTTCGTGAAAAAGTATTACAAAACTTATCGATTAAGGAAATTGTTGAAGAAATTCAAGAGCTTGATTCAGATGATGCAGCAGATTTATTAGCTGATTTATCCCCAGAGCGTAAGCGAAAAGTGATCGCCCAAATGGACGATAAGGAGTTGGTTGCTGATGTAGAGGAGCTTTTAACGTATGCTGAGGATACTGCTGGAGGGCTCATGGCTAAAGAGTTGGTCAAAGTTTATGAAACATGGACGGTTGCTGGCTGTTTAAGAAAAATTCGCGCTCAAGCGAAGGATGTTAAGCGAGTGCATTCGATCTATGTCGTGAATAAGGAAGAAAAGTTAATTGGACGTCTCTCATTAAAAGATCTTTTAATAGCCAATAACGAAACAAAAATTAATGACATCTATATTCCTAAAGTAGATTCTGTCAATGTAGATGAAGATTCCGAAGAAGTGGCTAAGTTAATGGCTAAATATGATCTAGAAGCGATTCCAGTTATTAATGATGATAAAGTTCTTTTGGGCCGTATTACCATTGACGACATTGTAGATGTTATTATTGAAGAAGCTGAAAAAGATTATCAGCTGGCCGCCGGAATTACACAAGACGTAGATGCAGAAGATAGTATTCTCGCCCTAACACGCGCTCGTTTGCCCTGGTTATTTCTAGGTCTTTTAGGTGGTGTTGGTGCAGCCGTTATCATGGGTGGTTTTGAAACGATTATTGAAGACTTCCCAATGATTTTATTATTCACCCCACTTATTGCTGCTATGGCAGGAAATGTAGGCGTTCAGTCTTCGGCAATTATAGTGCAAGGTTTAGCCAACGATGAGGTTAGGGGTAGCGTTAATAACCGACTTATAAAAGAAATGTTTTTAGCGGCCTTAAATGGCATTATTTTAGCCTTGTTTTTATTTGTATTCGTTTGGGTTTGGAAGCAAGATCTTGGAACGGCCTTAGCCATCTCGTTATCGTTAGTTGCTGTCATTATTGTTGCAGGAATTATAGGAACGTTTATTCCGTTATTCCTACATAAAAAAGGAATAGACCCAGCCATTGCTACAGGGCCATTTATAACTACTTGTAATGACATCTTCGGAATATTAATTTACTTCTCAATTGCAAAATTTATCCTAAATATCTAAGATGAAGATTTTACATCTTGATAGCAATCACCCTTTACTTATAGAACATCTAACTGATTTAGGACATACTAATCATGAAGATTATAATAGCTCTAAAAAAGCGGTAGAAGCTAAGATTCATTTGTACGACGGTCTTATTATTCGCAGTCGTTTTCGTATAGATGCTGGGTTTTTAGACAAAGCAACACAGCTTAAATTTATTGGTCGCGTTGGCGCAGGACTAGAGAATATTGATACCGACTATGCATACGCTATGGGAGTTCATCTCATATCCGCACCCGAAGGCAATCAGAACGCAGTCGGAGAACATGCCTTAGGCATGTTACTCTCGCTGTTTAATAAGCTAACTATTTCAGATCGTGAAGTAAGGAATGGTATTTGGCAACGTGAATCCAATCGCGGTAATGAACTAGATGGAAAAACAATCGGAATTATAGGATATGGTCATATGGGTAAAGCGTTTTCTAAAAAGTTACAAGGCTTTGATGTAGACGTATTATGCTATGATATCAAAGCAAATGTGGGCGATGAAAATTCGAGGCAAGTGCCACTTGAAGTGCTTCAAGAAAAGGCTCATATTTTGAGTTTGCATGTGCCGCAAACTGCTGCCACTATTAATATGGTAAATACTGACTTTATATCCTCTTTTAAACACCCTTTTTGGTTGTTAAATACGGCTCGTGGCAACTGCGTGGTCACAAGTGACCTGGTCAAGGCTTTAGAATCGAAAAAAATTCGAGGTGCAGCTTTGGATGTTATGGAGTATGAAAAATCCTCTTTTGAGACTATTTTTTCAAATAAAACACCACTAGCGTTCAGTAGCTTGCTTAAAGCTGATAATGTGATTTTTTCTCCACATATAGCTGGTTGGACTATTGAAAGTCATCGAAAACTAGCACAAACGATTGTTGATAAGATCAAGTTCCAATTTCATTAAAAAAAAATACTTAACAATTTAGTAACTCGCTTAGTAATTAAATAAAGTACACTTGTATCGGATTTTTACGTTGTTAAGTTTACAAGAAGCCTACTCCAGTTTAAGGAATAATAATTACCATGAAAAACATACTCGTTTTATGTACAGGAAACTCATGTCGAAGCCAAATGGCACATGGGTATTTAAATCAATTTGCAGCTAATGTCGCGACCGTTTACAGCGCGGGTATTGAAACACATGGCATTAATCCGGGAGCTGCAGCCATTATGAAAGAAGACGGCATTGACATCACTCATCACACGTCTAATCATGTAGATGACTATGCGGCCATAGATTTTGATTTTATCATTACTGTTTGTGACCACGCCAAAGAAAACTGCCCATTCATAGCAAGCCCCAATGCCGTGCGCTTGCATCATGATTTTTATGACCCGTCTAAATTGATTGGAACAGACCAAGAAAAACATGCATCATTCCTAAAAGCACGCACGGAAATTAAGGATTATATGAAAGCATTTGTGGAATCGCAGTTTTAATTACTGCTCTACCGGTGGTCCAAACTTACGTTCCAGCTCTGTCTGAAATTCTTCCATCACAGGACGTACGGTGCTGTCAGGTAAGTCCGCGATACGGATGTACATGAGGCCATCGACGGCATTATTAAACAGGGGGTCAACATTAAAAGCAATTAAGCGCGCATTTTGTTTAATGTATTTTTTGAGCAGTACAGGCAGTCGTAGCGCTCCAGGCTCAATTTCGTCAATGAATTTATCAAACTTAGTTAGATCTGCTTCGGTGGCATCAAAGACAAAATCTTTGTCCGCGTCTTTAAGCTTTACTTTAAATTCTTTTTTTGGTGTAATATACTGCGCTAAATAAGGGTCATAGTAATGCGATTTCATAAATTCAATCATTAATGATTTTGAAAAGTTCGAAAACCGATTGCTAATACTCACCCCGCCAATAAGGTATTTGTGATCTGGAAAGCGAAGTGTGGTATGTACAATGCCTTTCCATAACAAAAACAAAGGCATCTGTTTTTGCTGATAATCTTTAATAATAAACGCACGCCCTAATTCAATAGACTGACTCATCATGGTGTGGAGCTCCGGTTCAAAACGGAACAAGTCTTGTAAGTAAAACCCATCAATTCCTTTGGCTTTGTAAATCTCAGCTCCTAAGCCCATCCGATATGCGCCAGCTAAGCATTTAGCCTCGGAATCCCACAAAAACATATGGTGGTAATAATGGTCAAATTCATCTAAGTCAATCGCTTTATTAGTACCCTCTCCAATGGCTCTAAACGTAATTTCACGCAAGCGCCCAATTTCGTGAAGTAGGTTAGTGATTTTGTGTGCTGGAGCGAGATATACTTCGTAGTTTTTGCTTGTTAATAAATGGTGGTCTTCCGCTTTTAAGTTTGCTATTTCCAAAAGTATGCCCTTTTTAGATACAGGAGTTACAATTTTTTTTGGGTATTTAGTCCCCTTCAAGCTTGACGAAATGTTAGTTAGTCTTTTAGTCTTTTCAAATGAATTTGAAAGTATATACGTTTTGCGTCGGACAAAGTCTGTAAAGTCCTCCAATGTATTATACTCCTTTTGATCTTTTATACTTATGGGTTTGCCAATCCGGATTTTAATAACTCTGTTTTTTTGAGTCAATAGCTCGGAAGGAAGTTTAGCCGTTCTAAAGGAGTCGCCTAGTTTTGACAGGCGATAAAATAAGGGGCTGTTTTTTGCGTGAAAATAAATTGGAACTACAGGAACGTTTGCTCTCTGGATGAGTTTCATAGCGGCTGGTTCCCAGGTTTTATCAACCACAAGCTTTGCTTCTTTGTGACTAGAGACTTCACCAGCTGGAAATATGCCTAAGGGGTGCCCATTCTTTAAATGCAGTAATGATTTTTTGAACCCTGCAATACTTGATTTCACTTCTTTGTGATTCTCAAAAGGATTCACCGGTAATATGTAGGACTCAAGAGGTTTGACTCGTTGCAATAAAAAATTTGCAATAATTTTAAAATCCTCCCGCTGTTCCAGTAGTAGTTTCAATAATAACTGTCTCTTATACACATCTGACG
>OJDM01000066.1_pt1 | contig 10864 bp, 10 predicted proteins | sample 1592821 | NCBI WGS metagenome assembly OJDM01 (sample SAMN05416721, study PRJEB24817) | seawater metagenome | isolation source: Sea water | place: Canada:Atlantic | collected 2013-07 | reverse complement strand
ACACTATCCTCTTCGTCGGCAGCGTCAGATGTGTATAAGAGACAGATATATAACAATTAAAATTAATTTAAAGCAAATGCTAAATAACAAACCAGCTATATTTAAAGAAAAAAAAATAAAATCTATAAAAAGATTTGGAACAGTAGTTACTAAAGTTTTTGTAAATAAAAACTCCGGATCTAAGTCTATGATTAGTGGAACGACACTTATACCTAAAGACAAATCAATTAATTTACATTACCACAATTGTGAAGAAGCTGTATTAGTTCTTAAGGGAACTGCATTGGCTGAAATAAATAAAAAAAAATACACTCTTAAAGAAGGTGAGGCTTGTTGGATCCCGGCTAAGGTCCCTCATCGATTTATTAATAATAATAAAAGTAATTTAAAAATATATTGGACATATGCAAATGTTAATGCAACACGTACAGATGTATTAACAAAGAAAACATACAAAATACTCGATGAGCATAAAAAAAAATTATAAAATAAAATCTGAAAAGTTAGAAAAGTTTATTTCTACTATTTATGAAAAGTGTAAATTTTCAAAAAAGCACGCCTCTATTGTAGCAAAAGGACTGGTTCGAGCAGATGTACGAGGTGTGTGGTCACATGGAGTAGTGAGAGCTCCTATTTACTGCCGAAGAATTTTAAAAAAAGTTGCCAATCCTAAACCAAAAATTAAAATTAAAAAAATTCAAAGAAATATTCTTCATGTAGATGGAAACAATGGGTTGGGCTTTGTAACTTCAGATATTGCAATGAATGAATGTGTTAAAGTTGCAAAAAAATATGGTGTAGGAATAGCAGGTATTTACAATAGTAACCACTTTGGAATGGCTGCAAACTATTTAGAAATTGCAACGAGAAATAATTGTATAGCTTGGATATTTACCGCATCCTCTCCTGCATTACCTCCACACGGTGCAATGGCTGCTCATTTTGGAACGGCTCCATTTGCATTTGGAAGTCCAACTGCGAATAAAAATAAACCTTTTATATTAGATATGGCATGTTCAGCTGTTGCTAGGGGAAAATTAAAATTTGCTGCCAAAAGTGGCAAGAAAATACCTTTTGGACTGGCGCTTGATAAATTTGGAAAGCCTACTAACGATGGCGCAAAAGCCTTTGACGGAATTATGTTACCTTTTGGTGGAATGAAAGGTGCAGGTATATCCTGGATGATGGATATCATAGGAGGTATTTTTACAGGAGCTAATCATAGTGGAAATGTAAAAAACCAATTTGGTAATAACTTTTCAGGCCCTGCTAATGTTGGACATTTTATGATCTGTTTAAAAGCGGATCTTTTCCAAAATAAAAATCAATTTTTAAAAAAAATGGAATATGGAATTAATAAAGTAAAAAAATTAAAATTGGCTAAAAGTTTTAAAGAAATCTTACATCCCGGAGAGCCAGAGTACAAAAAAGAACAGGAAATTAAAAAGCGGGGAATTATACTTTCTGCTGATATAGTGAATGATCTTAATGAATTAGGACATTCCTTGGGAGTAAAGTCTCCTTTTTAATGTTTCGCTGCAAATTTTCCAGCAAGTTTTCCAAATACTGCTCCGGACGTTAGTCCGCTTCCACCCGGGTAATTAAAGTAGAATATTCCACCCACCATTTCACCAGCAGCATACAATCCTTTAATAGGCTTCATAACTTTATTTAAAACTTGTCCTTTATTGTTAATTCTTAAACCACCAAAAGTGAATGTGATACCGCATGTAACCCCGTATGCGTAAAAAGGAGCTGTATCTATTTTGTTTGCCCAATTAGTTTTATTTACTTTTAAGCCAGTTGTGCTTTTTCCATCTTTAATAGTCGGGTTGAATTTTACATCATTGATGGAGTTGTTGTATTCTTTAATAGTGTCCAAGGCCTTCTGACTATTAACTCCTGTTAGTTTTTTTACTAATTCTTCAAGAGTGTTTGCCTTAACCATGGTCGCAGATTTTACATCATACTCGCTGTACAGCATGGGTCTAACTTTTTTGTCAAAAATTTGCCAAGCTAATTGATTAGGTTGCTTGATTACCTCTTTTCCAAATTTTGCGTATGTGAAATTTCTAAAATCTTCCCCCTCATCAACAAATCTTTCTCCTTCAGCATTGAGAACAATTCCCCATGGATAACTAATTTTACGATATTTATTACTAATTTTTAAATCACTAAATTCTGGACCGTTCAAGTCATGAAAAACTGCGTGACAACCAGACCAGTTTCCAAAAGCCGAAGCTCCAACTTTGAATGCCATGTTTAGTCCATCTCCAGTATTATGCTTGGTTCCTCTAACTTTTGCCATATCCCACCCTGGTCCCAAATATCTTGTTCTCATCTCAGGATTAGATTCAAATCCTCCACATGCCAAAACAACAGACTTGGCATAAATTTTTTCAACTTTGTTTTTGTTCATTACCTCCACTCCAGACACTGAGTTTTTTTCATAAACCAAATCGACTGCAGCAGTATCATATTGAATTTTAATTTTATGCTTTTCAACAATTCTTAACAATGAATCAACCAATGTTTCCCCTTGTCCAGCAACCTCCAATGTCAAGCCTCCCCAATATTTCATTTTACCATCTACTACAAAAGATTGTCTTCCTTCAATTGGAGTAAATTTTAAACCTTTTTTGCTAAGCCAATGAATTGTTTCAAAGCTATTACCTGTTAAAATTTTAGATAAAGATTTGTCTGTCTTTCCATTCGTAACTTTTTTCATATCTTTCATGAAATCTGCCGTGGTGTATTTTCCATAATCAATACTATTAGAATTTTTTAAGGTAGGTATAATTTTTTTTAAATCGGAATATCCCTTATAAGCAAAACGAAATGCTCCATTCGTATATCTGCTATTTCCACCCCTTTCTTTTTTAGAAGCCTTCTCAATCACTAAAATTTTCTTAGCTCCATTGTCTGAAGCTGACAAAGCAGCAGATAAAGCTGCATTTCCAGTTCCAATTACTATGACATCGTAAAAATTTTTCATAAAATATATTTAAATCTTATAGCTACAGTAATAATTATTACAATATGTAATATTCTATTTTACAATATGAAACGCTTTGTAGTTAGGTAGGCTTAGTTTTTTTTAATTTTAAAAAAAGATTTTAGTTTTTCAAGGTTTCTTTTGTTTTGCTCTTTACCTTCTTGATTCTTTTGTTTTTGAAATTCCTTAATTTGCTCGATCTCTTCTTTTGATGTTTCTTTGACTTTTTCTATAGTGGCTTTTGTTTTTTTTTTAATCAATTCAACGTTGTGAGACGTGGCATTGGAAAAAGTGCAGAATAAAAAAAATAGTAAAAAATATTTAAACATAATTGATTAATTTTAATTAATATTACTGTATTATCAATCTATGAAAAAAACAAATAGTGAATGGGCTAAGACACTAGAACCAGAGCAATTTTTAATTATGAGAGAAGAAGGCACCGAAATGCCTGGAAGCAGTAATCTAAATGATGAAAAAAGAAAAGGATTTTATCATTGTGTGGGTTGTGATCAAAAACTTTTTAGCTCAGATATGAAGTATGACAGCGGAAGTGGATGGCCTTCTTTTTTTGAAAGTTTTAAAAATGTTTTTGAAACTAAAACAGATCACTTGTTAGGCTACCCAAGAATAGAATATCATTGTAGCAAGTGTGGAGGCCATCATGGACATATTTTTGATGATGGACCAAAACCGACGGGAAAAAGATTTTGCAATAATGGTAAAGCGCTAACATTTAAAGAAGGAACATAAGATATGACAAAAGAATTTAAAAATATTAGTAAAGTAGGATTCATGCTCCATAATGGTGGGCTGGATTTTAAAAAAATTTCAGATGATGAGTATGAATACAAAACTACGTTAAAAGATTTTCACATGAATGCAGCAGGAGTTACACATGGTGGCTACATAATGTCTGTATTAGATTCTGGAATGGGAACTGCCGCTCATCAAGTAATAGATGGAATTGCTGTTACAATTACATTGGATATAAAATTTATTTCTGGATCTAAAGCGGGTGAAGAGATTATTGGTTATGCTAAAATTAAACGTAAAACTAGATCTCTTATTTTTATGCAGGGTGAGTTAAAATCAAATGGAAAAACTTTAGCAACATCTGAGGGAATTTGGAAAATTCTTTAATTAGATGAAAGGAAGTAATGCTACTGAAATTCTTTCTGAATTTTCTGCAAACTTAACCTTTGAAGACATACCCAAAAAAGTCTTAGAGCATATTAAGCTTCTTTTTTTAGATGGAGTAGGTTGCTGCATCCATGGAAATACATTGCCGTGGACTAAGACATTAATGGAAGTTGTGCTAAACAATACAGATATTCAAGAGTGTACAATCATAGGGACTAACACCAAAACCTCCCTATTAAATGCTACTTTAATCAATTCAACAGCAGGACATGGTTTTGAGTCTGATGATATTCATAGGGAGTCTATTTTACATCCCAACTCTATCATAGTGCCTGTGTCTATTAATGTTTCTGAGAAAATTAAAAACATAAGTGGCAAACATTTTTTAACAGCTGTTGTTGCTGGATATGAAGTTGCTACTCGCGTAGGTTCGGCAGCTGGAACTGAGCTTCTGCTAAGAGGATTTCATCCGCAAGGAACTCATGGAACAATAGCTTCGGCTGTTACGGCGGCAAAATTAATGGATTTGAATAAAGAACAAACTTTACATGCAATGGGAATTGCAGGATCATTAGGTGCTGGTTTGATGGCAGCTCAAGAAGGGGCCATGGTAAAACGATTACATTCAGGAAGAGCAGCTGAGGCTGGAGTATTGGCAGCTGAACTTGCTGCAAAAAAATTTACAGGAATTTCTAATATTATTGAAGCTGATTATGGAGGCTATCTTTCAAGTTTTTCCGGGAAAAATAATTTTACAAGAGCTACAGATCAATTGGGAGAAGTTTGGGAATGTGCTAACACAGGGATTAAACCCTACTCGTCCGTTACCAGTATTCATGCAGCTTTAGATTGTCTTAAAGCAATTATCAAAGATAATAAAATTTTATCAAATGATATTAAAGAAATTAAAGCAAAAATTAGCCATCCTACTTATGTCCATTGCGCCTGGGCTTACGAAAATCAAAATGTAACTTCTGCTCAAATGAACATTTATTACGGGTTGGCATTAATGGCTCTTGAAGGAGAATTGTTTGTGGATCAATTTAGTCCAGATAAAATATCAAATCCTAAAATTTTAGATTATATGAAAAAAATAAGTGCAGAAGTAGATCCAGAAATTGAAAAACTTGGTCATGAATTTAGACATATGGCATCTATAGAAGTGATCACCAATGATAATAAAAAATTTACACATACCGAAAAATTTAGAAAAGGATCCCCTGAAAACCCTGTGCCGAAAAATGAAATTTTAACAAAATTTAACAATTTGGCAAAATTTTCGTACGATCAAAAAGAAATAGACAATTTTAAAGAAAAAATAGAAAAAATAGAAAATTTAAATAGTGTAGAAAATTTTTTAAATTAAAGTTTGTTTCAGAGTACTGGACCAAGAATGTATAGATCTAGCTTAAAATTCTTATTGGCTCTCCATCTATGAAGGCCTGAAGATCTTCTGCCATTTGGGAGTAAAACTTAATATAGTTTTCTTGGGTCACATAACCAATGTGTGGCGTTAGAAAAGCATTGGGTAAAAATCGTAATTTATGACTTTCAGGAAGAGGCTCATGCTCATAAACATCTATACCGGCACCTGCAATTTTTTCTTCTTGAAGCGCTCGAACCAAGTCTTCCTCATTGATAATAGGACCTCTAGAAGTGTTAATTAAAAAGGCAGTTGTTTTCATTTTACAAATATCCTCATACTTCAGGAGATCTTTACTTCTTTCGCTAAGAACATAGTGAATAGAAACAAAGTCAGATTGCTCTAGCAATTCTTCCTTTGTAACTGCAAGAACTCCGTTTTCTGTGGCATGAGCAATTTTTAAATTTTCACTCCAAGCAATCACATTCATTTCAAATGCTTTTGCTATTTTTGCAATTTGGCATCCTAATTTTCCAAGTCCAATGATACCTAAGGTTTTTCCTTTTAGCTCCACTCCTACCGTTGTTTGCCAGTATCCCTGATACATGTTTTCAGATTCTTGCCTTAAATTTCTAGCTAGGTTTAAAAGAATTCCCCACGTTAGTTCTGCAGTAGGATTTTTATTTCCTTCTGTGCCCGAAACAATAATTCCTTTACTTTTGGCGTGGTCAAAATTAATGGAAAGATTTCTCATTCCACTAGTGGCAATAAATTTTAAATTGGGACAGCCATCCATTAAACTTGCTGTGATTGGAGTTCGCTCTCTCATGATTAAAAGAGCCTCAAACTCTTTTAAGTTCTCAATTGCATGAGTCTCGTCATCAAATGGTTCACGAAATACTTTAATATCGCAACTTTGATTTAGCTTACTCCAATCAGCAAATTCTTGCGCAACACCTTGATAGTCATCCAGTATTGCGACTTTCATATTTTTGCTTACTTAGTTAACAGTTTACTTAACTTAGAAAGGTCTTTTTGTTTTTCTAAATTCCTTACTGTTTCTACGATTGCTTTAGATTTGGCTAATGGCCATTTTGCAAATTCAGCACATCCCATAAACTTATCAGCTACTTCATCATAGCTCATAGGTATCATTGGGCTACCTTTTCCAAAATCACCTCTACCAGATATTTTCTTTCCATTTTTCAAATAAATATCAATGATAGTAGTCATTTTATCATATCCTGCTTTTTCAGCGATAGCATTTTTGTAAAAGTTAATTTTTCTTAACATGTTTTGCACGTCAGGTTTATTAACTCTTTTGTCTTGGTATTCAGGAATGTATGCTCTTCTTTGAACCAATAGAATCGCCATTGAATATTCCATACTAAATTTAGCTTGGAATTCATTGGTGGGTCTATGGTGAATTAAAGCATTTTGCATATTATGGTTGGTACCAACATCTACCTTCACTACGTCTTGAGGTTTGATGTCATGCTTTAAAATTAATTCTAACATTTTTGTCATTCCAGGGTGAGTCAAAGATCCACAAGGATGCGGCTTGATAGAGATACCTGGCTTATCGAAGGTCCAAGGTTTACCAAGTTTTCCTTTGATAGAACCTAAATCATATCCACCACCATGAGCTTGAAAAAATCCTCTAGGAGATTCTAAAATTTTATCTGCAGCAGACCAGCCAAAACCAACTAAGTCACAAGCCACGACACCACTCTCAGCAGCACGTCCTGCATGCAATGGTTTTGTCATAGTTCCAAAATTTTCTCTTAAACCTGCGCTTAATGATGCAGCTATTGATAAACTTTGTTGAATTTGAGGTACTTTATATCCTCTAATTTTTGCAGCAGCAGCAGCTGATGCTAAAGTTCCACAAGTTGCCGTAGAATGAAAACCATGCTGATAATGTCTTGGAGACATTGCTTCTGAAGCTTTGCACTCAACGTCCACTCCAATTAAGTAAGCATTTAAAAAATCCTTACCATTAATTTTGTTTAGTTCACCTTCCGCAAAAGCACTTGGCAAACAAGGGGCTGTTGGGTGAGTTAGCAAACCGTATACTCTATCTTTTAATACTGCTAGTTGAGTGTCATCATAATCATCAGAATGAATTCCAACTCCATTTGCCAAAGCAGCAAATCTTGATGTAACTTTCATTTTAGAGCCAATAACAGTAGCTCTTCCTTTGGCAGAGTTTTGATTGATATGTTTGAATAAATACACTCCAGTTCTAGCAACCGATCCTGCTAAAGCTAAACCAAAACCATCTAAAATATGTTTTTTCCCAAGCTCTACTACTTTCTTAGGAATAGAAGTAAATTTGTTTTTGTAAACAAATTCAGCTACGTACTTGGTTAATCCTTTGCCTTTGTCGGACTTGATATTTGGTGTGAATGCTTTTGCCATTGGTAGAACTCCCTTTTTTTAATTAGTTTGTTTAATTTAGAAGATCTTGATTCATCAAAATAAATGTAGATTGTCAACAAATTTTATATTATAAAATTATGTTTCACATTGTAAAACTATGAGCTCTGAAATTAAAGTTATCGATAAAGCGTTTCAAATTCTAAACTCTTTTAGTGAGGCTCAAAACAATCTGTCTCTAAAAGAAATTGCAAAGATTACTTCACAAAATAAGTCGACTATTATTAGGATTTGTAGGTCACTGATAAAACATAATTTTTTAATTAAGAATGAATCTACTGGCAATTACCAGTTAGGACCAGGTACATGGAAAATGGGTCAAATTTATAATGCTAATTTTGATATTGGGAATGAAATTAGAGAAATATTAAAAGACATTTGTAAAGAAAGCGGTCAGTCAGCTGGTTATTGGATACGATCGGGAAACAAAAAAGTTTGTTTGTATAGGTCTAATAATACGGAGTCTGAGCTAACACACCATTTAACAGAAGGAACTAATTTTCCTTTAGTGAGCGCTACAGGTAAAATTTTATTAGCCTTTGGAGATAAAAATGAAAAAGAAATGAATGAAATTATCAAAAAAGGATTCACATTCACTTCAGAAGAAAGAGTGGGAAGTATTGCCAGTGTGGCTGTGCCTATATTTAATATAAAAAATGAATTTGAGGGAGCAATCAATGTTTCTGGCTGGAAACAGTTTTTTAACTCTAAAACATTACCTCAGTTTACTAAAATTCTACAAAACAAACAAAATTCTATAAAAAAATTATTATTACGATAAAGATAAAGATAGAAAATTATAATAATTTAAAATAATAATCACACTTGGACAAAATATCTAAGAATCATTACCTAAATTACAAAAAAGCTTTAAGTAGCAAAAAGCTCTTTTTGACTCCTGGTTGTCATGATCCATTGAGTGCAAAGCTAATAGAAAAAGAGAAATTTAATTTTATTTTTATTGGTGGGTTTGCTTTATCCTCAGGACAGTATGGATATCCTGATGCTGGTATCATTACTTTGAGTGAGCTAGTCAATTCAACGAGAAAAATTCAACGATCAACAAGCCTTCCATGTATTGTTGATGCGGACACAGGATTTGGTGGTACTATCAATATTCACCGAACCGTTAGAGATTTAGCAGATGTTGGAGTTGCTGCATTAATTATTGAAGATCAAGAATTTCCAAAAAAATGTGCCTTAACTGAAAAAGTAAAGATACTTAATTTTCAAGAATCTTGTGAAAGAATAAAAGCCGCAGTGAAAGCTGCAAAAGAAAATAAAAAACAAGATATTGGCATTGTTGCTAGGACGGATGCTTATCCAGTTTTAGGAATTAAAGAAACCATTAAAAGAATTAAGGCATTTAAATCTCTTGGAGCGGATGTAATTTTTGCTACAGGAATTGATACAAAAAAAGATTTGGAGGCAATTAGCAAATATAAAAATTTAAACTTAATGCTAAATATTACTCAAAATGTAGAATTTTCTATTAAAGATTTAAAAAAGTGTGGTATTAGATTTGCAATATATTCCCAAAGTATTTTAAACGGATATGTAGATACCACTAAAACTATACTCAAAACCATTAAGCAAGAATTAATTCCAAGATCAAAAAACTTATCAAACGACACATTGAATATTTTAGATTTTCAAAAAGTTTTAAAAATAGAAAAAAATTAATGAAAGAATATCTAGCAGCTTTTAAGGTTAGCTACAAAAGTATACTAATTGGATGTGTTGGTGGATATGCAGCTAGTTATACATTGCTACCATTACCTTGGCTTCTTGGTGCGTTGATAGCAAATTTAGTTTTTTCATTTACTAAATTTGAAATTAAATTTGATAAGAAAATTTTTCTTCCAGTGTTGTTAGTGATAGGAGTGATTCTTGCAGGAAGCTTTAATATTTCACTGCTATACAAAATTCATCTTTGGATTTTCTCATCAATAGCAATGATAATATGTACAATAATAGGAAGTATAGTGACTGCATTTTATTTATATAAAATTTGCAAATTTAAGAAAGTGGTAGCTATTTTAGCAGGCCTACCAGGAGCTTTTGTGGTTATAGCTGGTGCTCTTGAAGATTTAGCTGACAACAAAAAAGATAGAGCTCGAGTAATAATTCCACAGGCTACAAGAGTTTTGTTTATTGTTTTATTTGTACCTTTCATATTTTTGGCTAGCGAAGGCTATCAAGAGATCGGTGCTAATGACTATAAAGCTACTTATAATTTAAGGTATTTTTCTGAATTGGTTTTTTTATTAGGTATTTCGCACTTACTGTCAATTTTATTGGAAAGATTTACAATTCCATCCGCTCCTATTCTGGCAGCAATGTTAGCTGCAGGTTTTTTTTATACATTGGAAATTACTACAGCTAAATTTCCTCCTTTATTTATTAATATTGCATTTGTGTTTTTGGGCTCTGCAATAGGTTGTCGGTTAAACGGTTTGGGTATTAAAGAAATAATTTTTTACAGTTTTCATGGAGCAGTTATTTCTATTTTACTTCTAGGTATAGCTGCAATATTTGCATATTTTTTAAATATTTGGTTTGGTTTTGATTTTATAGCAACTTTGTTAAGTTTTGCGCCTGGAGGGTTGCATGAAATGGTTATAATAAGTGCTGCATATAATATTGATCCATTGTTTGTCTCATATCATCATTTTCTAAGAGTATTTTTTATTATTTTTGCAATACCTTTTATTGTAAAATTTTTTAAGAAAAAAAAATAACTTTTTAAGAATAAAATATACCTCTTTGCCTCAAGAGCTCTCGTGTCATATTAGGACTTGGCTGGAAGGCTTTTCTTCCATGAAGTAAAAAATGATTATTGGAAAAAATAGAATACCCAGGAGGTAGTTTGAAAGCCATGTGTCTCTTGCTATTTTCCAAAGATTCAGAAAGACGGTTTAAAA
>OJDM01000060.1_pt1 | contig 11130 bp, 8 predicted proteins | sample 1592821 | NCBI WGS metagenome assembly OJDM01 (sample SAMN05416721, study PRJEB24817) | seawater metagenome | isolation source: Sea water | place: Canada:Atlantic | collected 2013-07 | reverse complement strand
GATCTACACTATCCTCTTCGTCGGCAGCGTCAGATGTGTATAAGAGACAGACATCTAGCTATGTAGATGTAGCCCACCATGGGCACAGAGGAGTGGAGCAGCAGGAGGCAGAGCACCAGGAAGAACAGTGGCATGTATTGGCTGACTCAGCACCCTGGTTGGCATCCCAGCGTCCTGGCGTCCCCGCACCCCAGCTGGCATCCCAGCGTCCTGGCGTCTTGGCATCTTTAGTGCAATGGAGGAGCATCCAGAACCAGCAGTTGATGCCTTCATCTCGGATTTCTGCGCCAAAACATACGAGTTCTGCCAGCAGGAGATGGAGAAGAAAGACTTGGAGGAGAACCGCATCCACTTGGACATGTGTTCTTTGCTCGAGTCTTGGACTGCGGCGCTCGTGCCTGAAATCGTTGGTGAATCTGAGCAGAATCGTTTGAGTCGGGGACTCGTGGAGTACAGCAGCAAGCTGAAGCGCATGGAGGACACCATCGCAAAAGCCCTGAATGGGAGGCCCAGCGGCGAGGCCCCGATGGCACGAACAGTGCCCAATGGTCCTTTGACTTGCACCTTGCCATTGTGGTGTCTAGGCTTCCAGGAGTCTTGCAGCGTGAAGGGCGCGTCACCCACGACAGACGTCTTTGATTGCGTGGAGAAATTCATCATGTCAGGCAACGAGACCTTCCTCTACTCACTCGTGGTCTACTTCCAGATGAACCCCCCGAAGCCCATCACTCCTGGGGTGCCGATCCAGGACTTCAGCGTCGGCTTGGTGATGGGCTTTGCAGTCACATTGGGTTGCCATGCCTTCGCTCATCTTGTGTGGCAGCAGTTCACAGACATGTGTTTGTCCGAGGAGTTCTGGACCAGCAGTGCGTCACACAAAATCTTGGCATCCAGGCTTCTCATTTGTCTCCGCGTCCAGGCCAAGTACTTGCCGAAAAGCGATTTGAGCGACTTGGTGTTCTCCGGCATATCTGCCAAGAAGCAAGCCGGAAACCGGCAGCCACCAAACCTGTTGCAGTTGCAGTATGCCATGGGCCGTCTGGTCGTCCATGCCCAGAGCAGTGGCAGCCGCAAGTCCGCAGTAGAGCTTCTGCAAGACTGCATCAAGGACCACCAGAAACGGGAAGCAGTGCGCCGAGCAAAATTGACGACCAACGAGATCAAAGGCTTGAAGGCCGTCTTCAGGATGAGCTCCGAGTTCCAGCGGCGGCTTAAACTCATTTGGGGAGGAGACAAGCTGACTCACACATCTATCACGTTGGACCTCATCTCCCAGGATTTCCTGGACATGGGCAAACCGATTGCAGTGGACAAACAGAGCAACCCGACCTGGTTTCGCATCATGACGAAGAGTCAAGCCAAATTCATGGCATGGCTGGAGCGCTCCGATGCACGCTTCAACAAGGAACTTGACGAGAAGCTCAGCCAGGGGAAGAAAATCAACTTGGAAAACCAGGCTCACCTTTTCCGTGACCCTGTGGCGGACAGGAAGTTGGTCTGGGAGATGGTGTGTCTGTGGGTGGATACAGAGGGCGAGACGCAGATACACAATTCACCAGCCCGGTACTTGCAATACCGCGAGCAGTTCCGCAAGGGCCTCTTGGATGCGGACCTCCGCCCCCATGTTGTTGCCAAAGACGCTGAGTTCAAGCACGACCAGTTGCGTTTCGCCAGGGCCGCCGTCGAAGAGAGAATGGTCTTGGGCATGGCAGGCGATATGGATGAGCAGGCCAAGACGGCTGCTCAAGGAGCCCTCATGGCCAACCTCCACAACTTCGATGTCCAGCTCAAGGCTGAGGCATCTCGCGTCCAGGTATACCAGGCATCCTTGACGGACTGGGAAACGAGATCGCGGTCCTCGAGGCGGCAGACACTTGACCTCCAACATGAGGCCACTACACAGGCAACAAACGAAGAGGCCAGCACCCGCTTCCAGATTGGTGGCTTCAGCGGCATCCAGGAGTCCCTGCAGTTCGCCACAAGCGCATTGCAAAGAGTGGCAGAGGCCCCACCAGCCATTGGCGAGGACCAGGTTCTCCGCATGAACATCATCGACCTGTCTAAATTCGGTCAGAACCATTCGAGGTTGTTAGACGAGCTCCGGAAATTGATCACGGACGAGCTTCGAGAGCATCCTGTGACATCATGCTTCGTCATCCTCCCACCGAACTTCACGAAGTTCGGGGATCCCATGGAGGCCGGTCCCACACGTGAGACATCCATCCAGAAAGCACGTGATGAGGCGTTTCGCGCCCTCACAGAGATACAGACGAATGCCTTGGTCAAGGAGTGCACTTGGTTGTGGGATAAGGCATCCTTGGGAGAGAATTCCATGCGCGAGCTAACGGTGAAGTTCGCCATCATAGTCAGCAACCAGGTGCACACCAACAACAACAAGAAGAGCATGTTCTTCCGCTCGTCTCTGTGGCGTTGGGGGGCCATTCCATCCTTGTTGACGGCCATGCCCCGTTCTGCATATCGCAATTGGACGTCGGAGGTAGAGACGTTTGGCCAGGAGAGTAATTGTGTTCAAGTCTTTTCCATCTTCCGTTATTTAATTGACTACCCCTTCCCGTCCCCTTGCGCACAGCATGGCGACAATGGCATCGTTGAAGTAACCCTGGCTCCACATAATCGCACCCCCTTGCGCACAGCATGGTGACAATGGTGTCGTTGAACTTACCCTTGGCTCCATGTAACTCTTTTAAAGGATTCCTGGGGCCACATCGAGCGGCGGTTCTGGAACTCTGGCCGCTCTATGTATTCGGAGCTCTTGCAGACGCTTGTCGCGTCCTTGAAGTTGACTTCGTCAGATCGCTGCCAGGTGCTGGCCCAAAAGAATTGTTAGAACCCCCACCCGACCCCCCACAACACCCAGTAAAATGAGCAGGATCGTATTCTCAGTCATTCGGAAGGGATTCGTCAGAGGGCCGGGCTTGCAAGCCCTTCTGAGGGAGGAAGGAATTTTAAGGCTTTGGGATTAAATGAGTTGACTCAGGTGCGCGATTGGTCTCTGTGGGACGATGCGCCCGCCATGGGCGTCATGGACACCACGCGGCTGCAGTCCCGGACATTGCCGTCCTTCTATTACGTAGGCATCGCACGGGAGTTCCAGGATCTGACTGGTTGTCTTCCGTATCCTATCCACACCTTGCACCTTCTTCTCCCTTGGCACCTCCCAGCTGGGGATGGTATGCGTTAGCTGCATGGGGCAAGAAGGAGGAGGAGGCGGATAGAAAACGGAAAAGACATGGAGGATGTGCGGGCGAAGCACTTGTCGAACCAGGTTGAGGCTGCCATCAAGCAGGAGCTGTTTGATCTCATCGAGAAGGGGGCATATGCGGTTGAAGGGTACACCCCAGCACCTCCCGCGCTTTCAGGCGTCCAGGCGTCACCCGGCGAAGTTGGGAAACCCACTTTCAAAGATGAGTTGCATTTCATGGCAATCCGTGCTGACAGTTCCTTGCCCATCAAGCAGTCCGCCATCAACAGCTACCAGTCGCAGGTGGACAAGTTGCAGGACGAAGTCGCGACGGCGAGATTCAAAGAGATCATCAAGGCCCATAATGACAAACACAACCAAGGCGCAGAGAACTTTCAGGACACAGAGGTGAACCAGTCAGGTGAGAAGCGCGGAGCGGACCGCATTGCCACGGATCCCGTCGCAGCAGTTGGCATGCCACCGGGAGAGACCATCACAATTGCCCCTTGTGACGGTGAGCCTGCTGACTTGGCAGCACTCAAAAAGCAAACCAGTACCAACTTGGTCGAGGCGGCAGAGTCTTGCTACCAGAATGTGTTCACGGAAGCTGGCGACTGGTACCTCCAGGGTCTGGACGATGGCGTTGCGTCGGACAAGGTGCGGGTCGCGACCATGAAGGGCAAGTATCGATGTGGCCAACCAGCTGCCGGTCTGGTGGCTGACGGAGGGCAGATTCACAAGTTGGCCATGGAGTCGGACAGTCACATGGTGTGCGTGCAGGTGGCCGGATCCTTGCCCAAGACCTTGGCTGCAACGCCGATGCCCTTGAGAACTGTGCTGGAGTTCCTGGAATCTTGCGGTAAAGTTCGGTCGACCTTCGTTGGCCACACTGTGGAGCCGAAGAGCAGCGGTGACGGGTACAACGTCACAGTGAGTGACACAGTCGCCATGCAGGTCAAGACAGAGTCGTCCGGCAAGAGGATGACAATAGAGAACATTGCTGGCCTGGTCGACCTAGACCGTTTGGTCGACAATCCCTACCTCCAAGTGGTGGACACATGGCAGTACCAGGTGAACAAGAACAAGTTCGTGCCAGGTTATCCCACCATCTGGTTCAAGAAGCCTGTGGCAGTCAACAAGGGCCAGTTGAGCATGTTGTCGCCGCCAAAGCCATCCTGAGAGGGCCACGCCGCGTCCAGGCATCCGGGCATTTTTGTGTCCAGGTGTCTCAGCTGCTTTCGAGTTTCAGGCCTCTGGGCCATTTCGTGCCCAGGGGTTTCCTTTTGGGTGTGCAAGCATGATTGCATCTCCGGGGCCATTTTGGTGTCCAGGCTTTTCGGTGAAATCGCAGGTGAAAGCAAGTGAGTGAGGAAAATGGCGCAATGCCAGTTTCGATGCACCAAGCCCTTCTGCTTGGGATGGAGAGGCGGAGAAGAGGAGGGGAGGCAGGGGACACACAGATAGACAGGGGAAGAAAAGGCGAGGAGGCTGGGAGACAGAGGTAGAAGCAGAGAGGGAGGAGGGAAAGACAGTGAAGCAAAGTAAGGGGGAGTCACTGGGGAGAATTGAGGGGTGAGAGGGAGTGACGAGGCAAGGTTTCTTGGCGTCCAGGCGTCGACGGGAGTTGAATTCAAGACGTGTTGGCAGTTGGCACAGTTTGTTGGTGTCCAGGTGTGGAAAGCCTTGCTGAGTAGTAGCAAGAGTCGTAGGGGGAAGTTGCCAGTTACCACAGCTTTCCATGATGCAGCGCTATTAGCAAGTAAGTTCGAGGTGTTAGGACATACATCCCAGCAAGGAGCAAACAATAGATAGCACAACAAAGGTCATAAGTTATAAGACATGTGTGGCAAGTGGCGGATGCCGGTTGCTTATTGCAGTCGGCGGTAGGGGGGGGGCGGAGTAGCGACTTACTACAGCTGGCCATGACGCAGCAACATTAGCAACTAGGTTCGAGGTGTTAGGAAGTACATCCAAGCAAGGAGCAAACAAGAGATAGTACAACAAAGGTCATAGGTTGTAAGACATGTGTGGCAAGTGGCAGTTGATGGTTATTGTAGCCGTTTCGGCAAAAGCTAAGCTGTGATGAGTTCCTCAGACGAGAGCCCTCCACCTTTGACCCAGTCCTCAGACGAGGACCCTCAGCCCCAGCACCTCGAAGTGTCAAGTGGGAGCACAAGTGATGACAGCCTTGCTCCATTGCTTGCTGCTTTGAAGTCTTGCCACCCAGACACCAAAGACCAGGAGCAGAAAAAAGCCTGGCAAACGCGCAAGCAGGCGCGGTGGGAGAAGAAGGAAGCGAAAAAGAAGGCAAGGAAGTTGGCAAAGCAGGTAGCATCCACGGCGTCCGGGCGTCCAGGCGGCGCCAGCTCATGCACCACAGCGTCCAGGCGTCCAGGCAGTGCCAGTGGCGCCAGCTCAAGTACCATCTGCACCACAATCGATTCCATGGACAAGACGAAGTACGCACAGCCATGGGCATCCCAGCATCCAAGCAGTGCTGACGAGGGCGTTGTCGCAGTGCAGGGCAGTTCCGGTGGCTCCAGCTCAAGCAACACAGTGTCGGAGTGTGCCACTACGATGTCGAGCTCCATCACCGGTGGCGCCACCTCGAGCAATCATGGCGAGAACAGCTCCAAGGCCAGCAGCAAGCACAAGGGCACGGGGAACAAGAGATGTTGAGTGGGCAGACTTCGTGCCTAGGGGTGTCCAGGCGTCTCTGGAAGCATTTTGGTGTCCAGGCGTCTCTAGACAGGCACGCAGTGGTCCTAGCCGGAGTTTTCCAATTCAATTGATGGATCGAGGGTCAAAAAAGAAGGCAAAACTACAAGCGATGCGAACATGTACAAAGCTTGTTCCCTAGCATGGCTGCAATAACATCGGAAACACCGTTGTGCAACTTGTGGAATAATCCATCACATCTCCATAGGTAGCGATTGCTCACCGCTCCCAGTGTTGTTGTTGCCATTGCCTTGCAAAGAGTTTTCCCATGTTGTGCTCTAACTCCATTCCTTGTCGATTATGGCCTTTGCAGGTCATGTTTACCAACCACGACGGTGCTAACTCTTGACGGATCTAGCAATATCAGCACGTGAACATGGCGAACACACATCCTACACCGATTGTGCACCAGTGTGTAAGAGTCAAATTCTCCCCAAGATCACCGTGTCCAGGCGTCTTAGCCCTTCCCTGGATATCCTAGTTACCCAGCCATGCCCCCCAAGCGTAGGCCAGGCCGTGGCCAGGTGCGTAGGCGCAAGCCGCAGCCGAGCAGTGGGGCGTGGTCGGATGATGCCGACGATGCCAGCAGTGGTGCATGTGCAGACCTACACCGGAAACGCGCACGCACGACCAAGCAGGTGCGCCAGCAAGATGAGTGCGCGGGTGCATGGTCAGACAGCGACCATGACTCGGGAGCATGGTCAAGCGGCGGAGAGGATGTTGGCCTCCAGGCTTCTTCAGGCATCTCGGCAGCTGGAGTCATCGATGGCGCCGACTTGCTGACACACTCTTTGGGCCGAACCTGTAAGGATACCAAATACAGCAGGGAAGGAAAGTGCCGCACTCGGATCAGCCATCTCATGGCAAACACGCACTCCAGCCCTTGCGTATGCAAGACTCCTTGTTTCGTTGGGCTCTCAGTGGGTGTGGTAGGAGCAGTGGCAGACGGGTACTGGGACATGACTGACGAGGAGCGGTCCGTCGTCCTCCATAGTATGTACACCGCAGCTGCATACAACTCGAAGGGGCAGCTGCAAATGCGGCGCATCAAATGGAAAATCCAGCAGCAGATTGTATGTTTCAAGATGTTCTGCGGATTGTTGGGCACATCTGAGAACACAGTGCGGAAATACATCAGGGGTGATTGGGTGCCCAAGCAAGTGTTTGGGCGCACACGCACATCCGGGATTTGTGTAGACTTCTTCTTCCAGTCCCTCTACCAGTCCGCCGCGGAGCCTTTGCCGCACAACGTGTACACGACAGCACAGAAGGTCGTTCAGGCCTCCAGGCCTCCAGGCACCCAGTGCGATGCTGACTGCCTCTTCGATTATGACACACACATGTGGGCGGATCAGCCCTTGAACCCAGCAGAGGGCAGGGAGGACACAGAGGAGTTGTCCTTGGAACGCCCCCTCATCGAGTTGCAAGCATCTCTCACGCAGTTGGCACAATCGCCCAGCGCTGACGTAGGCTTGCCAGTACGTTACTTGCCACACAATCCCTTGATACACTACTATTGGCTCTTCGTGTCTAGTTGGGACTACATCTTGGCAAGCGCAGAGTTTGATCCTGGCTTCGGCACTTCGAGGTGTCCAGGCACTTCGTCATCGAAGTCGCATGGGTTCATCCCTTGCCCCTCATTGGGCACATTCATCCAGAGGTACCGTCAGGTATGGGCACCTTACTTGCGGATCAGGAAACAATCGCAGCATGCGCAGTGTACCACATGCTTCGAGTTGCAGCGCCAAATGCATGGAGCCAAGAACAATATGCAGGTGCGCTTGACGGCTGCTCGTGCCCTTCGTCAGCATTACCAGGACCAGTACGCAGACCGCTGTCTCTACTGGGCATTGCGTCACGCATCCAGGCTTCGTGACAACGTCTTGGTCATCATAATCGATTCCATGGACAAGACCAAGTTTGCATGGCCACGATACCCTTGGCCGCAGATATCCAAGGAGTTGGGCGACGTGCCACGGCCGCGCATGGTGTTCACGGCGGCCATCGCACATGGAATTCACAAGAGTACAACTTAAGCCCCAAGCTAGATAACAATCTCCAGTCAACCCGAAGAGTAGGACCACTCACTCTGGTTATAGTGCCACTTGGCGTAGCAACCATATGTGGCGACACACTAACTACACAAAGCAATTATATGCAATGGGTTGATTGGGATGTCATATAGTCATGTGGAAAACATGTGCGCTGACCAGGATATTGCACAAACCTCTTTTTAGCCAGCGAGCGCATCAACCACGGCACGGACGGGTTCCTAGAAATCCTCAGCGTCACACTCCAGAGTGTGCGCAGCATCTGTTTGGAGCGTGAATGGGACATGCCAGAGCACTTGGTCATTCAGACTGACAACACTGTGGCCCAGAGCAAGAATAGCTTCAGCCATCTTTTCCAGGCTCTCTTGGTGTCCAGGCGTCTCTTCAAAACAGTCACCATGAATTATTTCATGGTGGGCCACACGCATGAGGACATTGACCAATTGTTTGGCTTAGTTGTGCGCATCCTTCTGCAGAAGACCACCTACCAAACACCAGCAGAGCTCTTGGAATTCATTGCGGCTCATCTTCGCCCCAAGGTCGTTGCCAGAGGTGAGATTTTGGACGCGCGTCTGCTGACTGCAGTGCGGGACTTCTGCGCATGGTTGCTTCCCATCCAGAAGACAATACACAATGGGTTTGCGAATCGAGGCGGTATCGAAACTGCACACTCTTTCATTTACAAGAGTGGCCGGCAACTTTCCATCCCCCAGAAGCGTATGGTGGTGCAGGACTGTGATCTTCCGGGCATCCAGGACATCCAGGATGAGGATGTGTATTGCATCATCAAGGCGTACATGCGTGATGTGAACCTCAACCAAGCACCATTGTTGGTGATGGAGCCTTGTGACACACAGCGGGTGGTCGGCACATCCCCATCTAGCGTTGTGCCACCACATCCCATGTCCCCCAAAAACGCGGAGGCCATCCTGCACTTGGCCGATTTGCTGCAGCAACCGCACTATGGGTTGGTAGAGGCTGCAGCTGCCTTGAAGGAGCTGGTCACAGGCATTGCGTATGAAGTTGTCCATCTGACCTGGTTGGATGCTGGACGCTGTCTGCAGCTCACACCACCGGAGCCAGTGGAGAACATTGTTTTCGACCACTTGCCCAAGATCACATGGCCACTGCGGGTCCGGGGTGGGGCAAGTATGCCCAAAGGCCGGGGTGGGGTAGTGGAGGATACTGGCTTGCACTTGCATGCACTAACTTGAGCTGGGCTTGTGCTTAGAAGGGGCTTTTCTGGGATTCAGGCATCCTGGCCGCCACATGTGCAGGTCTGGGTGTTTTGAGTGCATACGCACTCTGGCACAATAGTCATTGGTAGTGCAGTCGTTTTGGTTGTGGTGATTGTATCGGTAGATGTAGTAATCGTCGTCGCCGTGGGTAGTAGCAGCCGTGTTTGTTGAAGGCTATGTCGTATAGATGTTGCTGATGTACTTGTAGTGGTTGTCCTCTGGGTTGGTGAATGTCCGGGAGGTGGGCTAAGAGGGAGTATACATTGTCAGGGAGGTCGTTTGGATAGTGATGCAGATGGATACTCAAATTGTCGGCAGTGGCTGTGGTAGTGGTCACTGTAGTGGTAGAGAGGTAAAGTGGCAACATTGTGCATAGCAGTTTCCATACCGTGTCTGCGGCGAGCCTGTGATTGGGGGTCCAGGCGTCCAGGCATGTTGCGTGGGGCGCTGCATCAGTGGACTCGGAGAGTGCAGAGCAGTCGCATGTGGGGCTTGCCTCAGAAGGCAATTGTAGTGCATGTGGCCTTGTATGAATCGTTTTTCTGGCAGTGCTCGCTGTCGGTGGTATGGGTCCCAGGGGATTGCTCACAGCAGGCATGGCGCCCACCCCCCCAGGGTGAGATGTAAGATTGAATGGCTTCGCGTGTGCCGCCGATCCTCGTGTAATTCGTAATTCTGGCTGGAGGCCTAGACGCCGCCGACCCTCCATAGAATCATACAGAATCTGTGCATATGTCCATATTCATATCTGGTGAGCCCTCCCAGGTGGCTTGTGGGGATTTCACTTCTACGGCCGACGTCGCGACAGCCTTGACAATTTTGGTGCGTGTGGCGGACCAGAGGTGGAGGCTGCGTTCACATGCCACAGTGGAGCAGTCAGCACCCGGCGGCCCGACCATCCGGCACCCGCCGTCCCAGCACCCAGCTCCTGGCGACCCAACCACCCAACAAACCAAGCACCCGGCAACCCAGCGACCCAACCGCCTGATGACCCAGCGCCCAGCACTCAGCGACCCAACCTCGCAACAAGCCAAGTGCTCCGCACCCAGGTGGCTTCCGCGATTCAGTGGATGTACTGCGGGAATGGGGGTGCATGCTGCCACACGCCCTCCGCAAGTCGGCGGACACAGCGGCATCCCAGAAACCAGGGTCACCGAAAAAATGGCCCACCCAAAAACCCCGGTGGGCAATGTCCGGTGTAACGGGGAGATGGACAGCAGCCACACACCTTCAGTGAGTCGGTGGATGTACTGCGGGAGTGGGGGTGCGTGTGGCCACACACCCTCCACAAGTCGGCGGACGCAGCGGCATCCCAGAAGCCGGGGTCACTCAAAAAATGGCCAACCCAAAAACCCCAGTTTTTGAGACGCCCAAGCTTTTCGAGACAGGGGCCACCCTTTTCGAGACACCCATGCCATAGTTCAGGGAAGATGGGACGGCTTTTCCTGGCAAGCACACGCGCTTACCACCGGAGTGGCTAGCCCCAAGAAGGCAACGAAGCACCCCAAGAGAGCCCATGATGACAACATGGTGAAACCAAGGTGGCCCCAAGATGGCCCCAGCAAGCCCCGAAGTGGCCCAAGAAGGCCACAAAGCACCCCAAGAGAGCCCAAGATGGCCCCAAGGTGGCCCGAAATGACCCCAAAGTGATCCCAAGAGGCCCCGAAGTGGCCCCAAGAAGGCCACAAAACACCCCAAGAGAACCCAAGATGGCTCCAAGGTGGCCCGAAATGGCCCCAAAGTGGTCCCGAGATGCCCCGTGACAGCACCAAGGAGTTCCAAGGAGCCTGCGAAATGGCTGCAAGAAGGCCACAAAGCATCTATGAACGCTGCAGACAGCAATTCGAAAGCAAACCAATTAAGTGAGACATCTAAACAACAACACCTGTCTCTTATACACATCTCCGAGCCCACGAGACTA
>OJDM01000057.1_pt1 | contig 11481 bp, 2 predicted proteins | sample 1592821 | NCBI WGS metagenome assembly OJDM01 (sample SAMN05416721, study PRJEB24817) | seawater metagenome | isolation source: Sea water | place: Canada:Atlantic | collected 2013-07 | reverse complement strand
CGAGATTCGCCTTAGTCTCGTGGGCTCGGAGATGTGTATAAGAGACAGATCTTCGTCTACGGAGTTGCCCCCGAGACTGGCTTTGAGCCCGACGGCGAACCTACCGACCCAGATCTACGAGCACGTTCACAAGAGCGTCCCGTTCCACGCGGCCCACCGAGCTCGCTGGCACCGCCTGGTTCTTCTTCCGCTGCTTCTGGTTCGCGTTCTTCGCCAGCATCCACTGCGCCCGCTCCACCTCGAGGTCTTCGTCCACGACGTGCGAGTACGCCCGCGCGTGTACCAGCGGCCCCCGGGCCCGGTCCTCGCGCAGAGGCGTCTCGTCTTGGTCAGCCCGCTCGCGTCCCAGCGGCCTCTGGGCCCGGTTCGCGCGCCGAGGCGACCCGCCAAGGTACGCCCGCTTCAGCAGGAGAGGCCGAGCAGGCCCCCTCAGAAGCAGTGGCTCCCTTCGGGCCCGCACACGCTGCAGCGGCCCCTTCACCCATGCTGCCCCGTTCTCGCGACATTTGGTTTGAGGACGTCAGCCTGGAACAGGTCCCACAAGTGGTTAGGAATGCCGTGCGTAGGCTCCATCTTAACCTAGCCCATCCTTCTAACCAGGATCTTGTCCGTTTCCTGGTTACGAGCAACGCTAGCCTTAAGGCTATCATGGCGGCTAAATCTCTGCGTTGTGCGAGCTGTCTTAGGTCCCAGCGGCCATCCGAACCACGCCCCTCCCGTATTCCACGGGTAGGTCGGTTCAACTCCTTACTGGCTATGGACATTGTGTTCTGCGCCGACGCTCTAGGCAGAACGCTTATGTTTCTCGGCGTTATCGACGATGCCACCCTTTATCACGTGACCGTTCTTTTGGAAAACCGCGACAGCCTGACTGTGTGGAACGCTCTCCGCGACGTTTGGTTCCGCCCCTTCGGGCCACCTGAAAAGATCGTGTGCGATAAGGAGCGAGCATTCGTTAGCAACGAGTTCCTTCGTCGCTGTTGCCTCCTCGGCGTGGTTGTCACGGCGGTTCCCGCCGAAGCACATTGGCGCATGGGCCGAATAGAAAGGCACAACTTCACCTTTAAGAACATCTTCCACAAGGTGGTCGACGAGTGGCAGATAACGGACAAGGACGAAGCGCAAACAGCGGCGATTTTCGCCTACAGCGCTAAGAACAGTTTGTTGAGAAGAGCAGGGGTTTCGCCGAATATGCATGTCTTTGGACGTGAACCGCGGCTTCCGGGTGCCCTTATGTCCGACCCGGACAATCCTCATATCCAGGAAGCAGCCACCCTTGACGAAGAAGTTCAACGCGCTTTCGGTATTCGCTGTTCTTCTTTTAAGGCCTTCGTTGATTTTGAGAACGACGATGCTCTTCGAAGAGCTATGCTTCGCCAGGGTAGGCCGTGGCGCGGCCCATTAGAGCCGGGTATGCGTGTCGCCTACTGGCGGAAACAACGCAACGAGCGTGAGGCCATTGGCAGAAGGCCCCAGCCCGGCTATGAACTCGGAACCGTTGTCACTGTGGACTCGCGAGTTTCCGGCAACATATGGTTGAGATCAGACCGTAGCGGACAGATTTTGGAAATAGCCCGCGAACAGGTGAGAAGCGCCATCGGCTTTGAGATGTGGTCTCCGAGCGCGGCCGACATCCAACATCTGAAGCAGGTCGAGAAGGACCTTCGCCGAGAAGAGCGCCAAGTTGTTCCTGAGCCTCTTTCTGTTCCAAGTCAAGCAGCCGATGTTGGAGCCCCCTTGCTCCTTCCGCCGCCCTTCGCTGCACCTTCCGGACCAGCAGTTGCCGCCGATCCGCTCACTGCTCCGTTGTCAGACGGACCTCGGTCATCAGCGAGCAAACGCCAACGTTCTGCACTTTTGCCGCCCATCGCCGAGGAGATCAGCGACCCTGCGCTGGAAGACGCCGCCGAGCTCCACCGCAGTCTACCTGAAGACCTTGCTCTACTTCCTCCCGGAGAAGCTTCGTCTGCCCCTGCGTTTGGCCCCTCGCCTTTTTCAGGTGGGAGTGGCCACGCTAGCGCGGCGGACGATGAGCCCGCTCGGGTGTCTGAGGCCTCCGGGCCCGGCCCTCGTGCAGAGGCTCCTTCGGCTTCGCCCCCTGATGCGTCAGGAGAGGCAGCCGTCTCGGTGCCCCCAGCCTCGGCTGGTGAGGCCCCCGGTTCTGCACCGGTTACCCCTCGCCCTCACACGCGGCGGCCACCTTCGCCTGCTTCGGACGCACCCCCCGAGTCACCTTCAAAGCGTTCCCGTGTCTCTAGTTTAATGTCCGAGGTGCTGACCGAAGTTGATCACGCTGTCCTTGGCAGGCCTATGCCTGAGGGCAACGACTGCTCACACCAGACGTACACAGCGACGTCTACGCCCAAGAACCGTCCTGATTATCTTGGTCCGCCTCTTAGCGCAGCCCTTCTTGACGAACTCAGCCTTCATAACGGTAAGCACCGTTTTGGCGACTGCTACGTCCACGTTACACACGGCAGCTCAACCGACAACACGCGTAGCTTATCTTCCAAGGAGTTCTCGAAAACATATCAAAGGACAGTTGCCGTTAAGCCCCGAAGAAAGAAGGATTGGGTTGTGTTCGAACGCTCTTCTTCACAAGAACAGCTGCCTGACCAAGAGGATCTGGCTAACATCTTCGAGCAAGGAACAGGCAACCACCAATGGTACGACCACGACGTGGCGGTCGGGCTCGGCCGGGATACGTTTGCCTTCGATTCCTCCGACCCGTGTGCTCGCAGTGTCGCCGTTTGGGGTCAAGATGGACATTGGCACTGGGCTATGCAGCACGTTCCGGCTAAGCCCGGTCAGCCCGACCCTTTCGGCGAGCTTCCCGTGTTGGATCACGACCATGTCATCGTAGTGCACCATCGTCCGCGCCGGCCGCCCGCAGGAACCATGGTCACCATTTGGCATCCAACTTCCCGACCCGACTCCTCCGTGCTGCCTTGCTCTTTGGGACCTGAATACACGGCGTACGTGTGTCCGTTTCGGTGGGAAGTGACCGAACTACATGAGGTGAGCCCTTGCCCGCTTGACTCTTCTAAGTTCGGATGGGATGGTTCACTGGACGTTCCCGAGATCTTCCTCAACGTTCTGGCGGCAAGCACGAAGATCAACCAAGAGCCCGAACATGTCCACAACGCGGCCGACAAGGAGACCAAGCACGCTGATCACCCCGTGCCGCGCCGTGCTAAGGTGGATGCCGAAGACAACGTCTACTTCGAATCCAGCGATGACGAGGAAGGCTCCGATGGATCACCCAACTTAACACGCGCCGCCCAGAAGGCTCTCGATAGGGAGATACCCTGGAGAATGATTTCTGGAAGCGACCGCCCCGCTTTCGTCAAAGCCGTCGAGAAAGAATGGCTTGAGTGGCTTCGCTGGGGTGCGGTTAGACCGGCCACGAAGAGCGAGAAAGCCAACCTGAAAAAGAACCATGTGCTTCCTGCTCGCGTGGCCTATCGTTGGAAGCCGATCCCAGCCGGCCGTAAGGCCAAGGCGCGTATCGTTGTGCAAGGTTTCCGCGATCCCCACCTTCCTCTATTGGCCCGCGATTCTCCCGTTCTTTCGCGAGCTGGTCTTTTCACTTTGTTGCAGGCGTGTTGCAACAACTTCCATCATGAAGATGGTCCTTGGCCCTTGTTAAGCGCCGACTGCTCGTCAGCTTTCTTGCAAGGCGGCGCGGCCCCCGACCGTCCCGCGCAGATCTTTATGCGTGTTCCGAAGGACCCTTTGGCACAAGAAGGTTGTTCCTTCGAAGACGAGGTCTACGCTATCATCGGTTCGGTCTACGGTTTGTGTAACTCACCCCGGCTCTGGTTCGCCGAAGTCCGCCGCCGCCTGTTAGAATTAGGTTGGACCCCTCATCCATTGGATCCCGCTCTTTTCTTGTTTCGGGAAAACGGGAAACTTTTGGGACTATGTGGCTTTCACGTCGATGACTGTATCGTCACATGGTCCCCTAAGGCTAAGCATGTCCATGATGGGCTCAAGGGGGCTTTTGAGTGGGGACCATGGGACGTGGATGACTTCATCTTCACCGGCAAGCATGTCCAGCGTAATGTGGCCGACGGGTCCATCCTGATAACCATGGAACGGTTCGTTTCAGAGACCACCGTACGCATGCCTAAGTACCGTGGACGTCTAGACGACGCCCTGACCGCGGCAGAAATGACGGAATACCGTTCTGCAATAGGTTGCCTTCAATGGTTGTCATCCTCCGCTAGACCCGACGTCTCCGCGGACACCTCTCTCTGTCAGGGCCCGGCCCCGACCGTTAAAGACCTAGTTGAGATCCAGCGCGTTCTTAGCTATGTCAAGGAAACCCCCGCTGGCGGAGTTAAGCTTCAACCCGTTCCTTGGGATGAACTGACCTACTTCGCTTTCTCAGACGCCAGCTGGGCTAACGCCGCGTCCGGTCGAACACAGGCCGGCATGCTCATCCTCACCGCTTCCTACCTTGCTTTGGTGGGCCCCGTCTCCGCCAGCGTTTGCGAATGGCGCAGCCATCGCCTCCGCCGCGTTACGCGAAGCACGCTCGCCGCCGAAGCTGCCGCCATGGATGCTGCTGTAGACCATGCTGTTTACATGTCTCACTTCATGTCTTGCATCCATGTGGCTGGCCATGTTGTCTCTGGTTTGGCGCCGCCGGTCTTCAAGGTTGTCCCGGTCACCGATTGCAGGTCCTTGTACGACGCACTTCAGAGGCTAAGTGCTTCATTACAGGAGAAGCGTGTTTTACTTGATCTTGTTGCCATTCGGGAGACTTGCGGAGGTAGCTTGGAGGGGTCTTCTGCAGTCAGGTGGGTTCCAGGAGAGTTTCAGCTTGCCGACGGGCTCACTAAACGTGATCGCACGCTTCGAGCTAATCTTGCCAAGTTTTGTCTTGATCCTCGCTTCTCGCTCGTTGCTGCGCCGCCGCCTGAAGAGACACCGCCACAGTGAGCTCGTACTTGTTAATGTTTCGCTGCCCTGTGCCACTTGCCGCTGTTGTTTCCTTGTCTGCTGATCATTGCTACAGGTTTTGCTGCAGCCGCGTTTTGCTTAGACCGTCAACACCGCAGCTTTGAGCTGCCCCCTTGTCTTGCAGTTCGCGGCCACTTGTTCCTTTCATGCCGAGGACGGAGCACACCAACTCACCTACAGAAGGTGGGCCTCCTCATCGCAAGAGGCGCGCCGAGCTTAAGGTTCGATCGACGCCTGCACTGACTTTGCGGTCGCGCTCTTCGGCAGAGGCCGACAAGAGTCCTCCGGTTGGAGGTCCGGATCCGCCCGACGAGCAGACGCAGGAAGACACCCGCGCCTACATCACCGGCCTCGGCCCTCCTAAGGACACCTGGTGGGACTCACCGCTTGATGAGAAGGAGTGCCCAGCGGAAAGATTCACGCTGCTCTTCCGGCAGCCGTGGTCTAACGCACATGACGTGTGTATTAGCTGGGCGATGGACTTTGCCACCTCCAAGGCGGACATCAAGCTCATCCGCATAGCGCTTGACGACCATCAGATCACGTCGCGCATCTATCGGTACGCTTGCCACCAGATGTACCGGATGGGTGTGCGCCCGGCTCCGCCTATGCCTGACGAGATCAGGCAACGCACCGACTTGGACGATTTCCTCAACATGGACGCTGTCGATGCTGCGGCCGAGAACGATGCTCGCAAGGCGGTGCCCGGCCGTTTGTTGCGTTCCGTGGCGAAGGTCCGGCCGGGCAAGAAGAAGAAGGAGGCAACGCGACCACCCGAGAAGAGGACCGAGAAGAGGATGCTCCCCAAGCCGAAGTCGAAGAACCCTACGGCAGCGTCCTCACATCAGGCTCCACCTCCGGCAGCCCCTTCTCGGCCTGACCGCGGTCCTTCCGCCAGCGCTGCTGGCTATCGTGGAGCATCTTCATCGCGTCGGTATCGACGCCGCATGACCGAGGCGGCTAGAAAGCCTTCACCCCCTCCGAAGAGGAACAGGCAGCGCAGCCGCTCCGAGGCGGCCCAGGCAGCCACGCATGCGATGATCGGCCCGCTCGACAAGCCGAAGATTCGCACACGCGATCGCCGGCGCGAGGCGCCGATTGCGGAGGACGAGGACGCGGAGATCTTCTTGACGCGTCCCGGGTTGAAGCCCAAGCGCCTCAGGCGCTTCCTCTTTCGCCGCATCGCGCACGATGCCAAGGCTCTCCAGCGCTTGGCGGACAACAGCAACTAGTGCCCTCGTTCTTAAAAAGCTTCGCACGGCCACTTGTTGCTCGTACTCGTACTGTCTTGTCCTATCTTTCCTCCCTTGCCGGTGGTTTGTGTGCGTGCGTGCGTGTTCGTATTGTATGCATCACTGTTGCACTTTGCTGCCTTAAAGGCCAAAGAAAATTCGGGGAGTGTCAATTTTACATGCGAATGCACACTTCATGCTTGGCTTTGGCTGTTGGCCTTTAATGCATGCATACTTTTATATCATGCGCCGCTTTGCTAAGCATGAGCAACGCACACCTCTCGCACTGACCCAGCGGCTCGAGGAGGGTTTATCTTGCGCGCAGAGCCCCTTGGGAATAAACATTGCATCAGCTAGCTCCGGCCCGCGGCGATATATTGTTCCACGGCATATCACCCCTATCTCTGCACCTACACCGTGGCCCCGCTCCACTACCTAGTGTTGCACGAGATTATCGCATTGGTAGCGACAGCAGGTTTGATCGCCCCGCTGTTGCTGGCTGGTGCGTGGCTGCCCCTTGACTGCGTGGCGGCCCCGCCGTTCCCTTTTGCAGCGGTTGGCCGCGAGGCCGACCAACACACTTGGCCCCCTCTTCGCTGAGGCGTGGCCGACGCACTTTCTGTACCTTGCCTTGACCTTGGCTTTCGCATTTTGCGATGGCGTCATCTTCCGGAGGCCGTTCAAGTAACACCTTCTTGCAGCACTTCGGGGACATGTTCTCCGACGCGTCCGGCGTCTACTCCGAGTCGGAAACGAGCGACAGCGAGCCTTCGAACCCGCCGCAGCCGCCGGCTGCCGCGGCTCGTACACATTCCAGCAAGAAGACCTCGACGTCCGGAAGTTCACGCAGGTCACGCCGATCGGTTGCAGCGGGCAGCTCTAACCCGCGCACGCCGACAGTACCTGATTGGCAGAAACCTCCTGAAGGCCGCTGGCGCAGCGGCTACTGCCCTAAGGCCCCTGAGTTCGACGGCGACATCGAGAAGAACCCCGCCTGCCTTAGGGACTGGAAGCGCGACATCAAGATTTGGCGCAAGCGCGCTCGTTATCACCTACCTCCCAACGAGCTCGCCATAGACCTGCTCCAGGCCCTTAAGGGCCGCGCCAAGCGCGAGGTTGAACACTTTGACCCCGATGACTTCGACATCGAGGGCGGCATCGAGAAGCTGATCGCGATCTTCGAGCTTACCTGCCGCGAACAGGAGGTAGTCCGCCAGTCGGTTGCCATCAAGAAGTATGAGGAGCTGACCCGCGGCTACGGCACGACGGTCACCAAGTACTTGTCCGACTGGCGCGATGCGGAGAGCCATCTTAAACATGCCGGCATCCTGGCTTACCCTGATGAGGTGCGCGCCTCTCGGTTGTTAGAGGGCGCCAAGATCGGCGACTATGCTCGGCAGCTCGTGTTGAATTCTGCGGGCAACAAGTACGATCCTGACAAGATCGCAGATGCTCTCCAGCTTCACTTTCCCGCTTGGACGCCAGGAAAGACCATCAAGAAAGGCACCGTGCCCGGAAGCACGGGAGCTTCATCGTCAACTCCAGGAGCACCCTTTCGTCGAGGTGGAGGCGGCAACCCACGTGGACGTGGGCGCGGCCGTGGCGGGTCATGGAAGACCTTCGTGGCAGAACAACAACAAGACGACGTTAGCGACCAAGCTGACGCCGCCGCCGCTGAACTAGAACAACACGAAGGAGACGACCAAGCAGACGATGGAGAGCGCACCGCGGACGATGAGTTCGCATCGGCCGTCGACGCGTTGACGGCCACGGCCGACAAGCTCAAGGGCTTGACCTTGGGGCGCGGCTGGAGCACAGACGGCAACAGGAAGCCGGCACCGCCGCCCAAGCCCACGCAGCCGAGGCCCGCACGGAGCAAGCAGAAGCCCGGTGCGAAGCACAGGCCTAAGAAAGGCGGCTTCAAGCTTCGCCCAGGTGAGTCCTTTGCAGATTTGAAGAAGAGGACCGCATGTAGCGCCTGCGGCCGCATAGGCCATTGGAAGGGCGACCCCGGCTGCACGGGGGCGAAGGCGGTCTGTCTGTGCGGCGCGGACCTCGTTGAACACGGCATCCTCCTCACCAACGAGGTGGGTGACGAAGAGCAAGAGGCCTACGAAGAACTACTTCAGGCGAGTCCGGACGGTGATCTAACCGAACACCTCGCAGACGACCCACAAGGAGTCCATGATAGCATGGTGGCTACTTCGTCCGCTTTCGTTTCTGAGGCCCAGGCCCCGGTGAGCCAAGGCACTTTCTTCTGCTTGCCGGCTGCCACCGTTAGCAGTGACTCTAGCGAGGAAGTTTACACGGTTCGTGACGTGTACATTAACCAGCATGAGCCAGCTAACTTTATGGTGATAGACACCGGGTGCCAACGCATTGTCGGAGGTTACGGTTACCTGGACCGCCATGAGAGGTCTCTGAAGGACAACCACAACCTCCAACATACGAGGGTACCCGAGCGTCAGTTTTATCGATTCGGTAAAGGAGCCCCGTCGTGTTCCAACGAGTCGCGTTGGATGCCGGCTGGCTTAGCAGGGGTGGCCTTACTCTTGCGGTCGAGCTCTGTGGAAGTGGAGATACCCATGCTCGGAAGCCGTCTGTTCTTGCACCAGATGGGTGCCATAATAGACACGCTTTCGAGTTCTGTGTACTTCACCCTTCTTAAGAAGGCCACGGAGCTTTACCTATCTGCTAACGGGCACCTCTGCATTTTAATCGACAGCTTCCCTGATCAGGGGTTCCCCAGAGCAGCAGATAGATGGCATCGTAATGAGCAGAATGAGTTTGCGTGTGGTGGTTTGGTTCCTCTCCAGTCTACTGTTCCACGTCCGCTGCCGGGCTCAAGTAACTTCGCGGCCGTATCTTTGCAAGACCTTGTTGCACAGCCTGCCGCGAAGAATGCCGAAGTTCCCCGCAGAGAAGCGCGCGGCCATTCGTTCGCGATGGGCGACCGTGGCGATGCGCCTCTTCTACCTGGCCATGCGCCACGCGGAAGTGGTACAAACGTTGTCCCTCCTCACGCGGTTCCCTCGCGTCCGCGACATCCTGACCAACCTTCTCCCATCGAACCTTCGCCTGTTGACCCTCCACTCAGTGACGAGCGCCGATCTGGCTCAGAGCTCCGGCAGCTACGCAAACAAGCCGGAGAAGTGCACCCACGAGCCGACGGCAATCAAGGCATACGGCGGCACGTTCGGCCGAGTCCGTCTTTGCACGATGTGCGGGTCACGTTGGAAGCAGAATCCCGACACCAAGGCGTGGGAGCCGGTAGAGCCCAAGACCAGTCCGGGAGCTTCGAACCCTATGGTGAAAAAGGAGAAGAAGGAGGTGAAGGAAAAGAAGGACAAGAAGGACAAGAAGAAGGAGAAGGAGACGAAGCCTACGGAACAGACCGCAGGCCCGAGCTCAATGCCACCTCCGGCGGCGAAGGCGGCTGGCCCGCCCAGTTGGCCTACGTTCTGGCCTCCGTTCGGCGCGCCGCCGCCACAGCAGCCCGTGAACTTGATTCCGTTTTCGGTTCCAGGGCAGGCGCCCGGCCAAGCGCCGAATCCGTACTTGCAGCAGCCGCCGGGTTTCCACATGGATTACAACGCGTACATGGCACAGATGATGATGCAGGCTCCTCATCTACGTCCTCCCGCCGTCGGTGCGACGGCAGCGCCCCCAACGGTTCCAAACGTGGCGCCCAAAAGGCCACCACCCGCACCGTCGACGGCCCCGCCAGCTCAATATTACCAGATGTCGGAAGCAGGCGACGCGATGAGCACCGTGGAGTCAGTGACCCTGGACAGCGGCAACACGACACATTCAGCGGTGATGGTGGAGTCGGCGGGCGGAGCGGATCTAGAGGAAAGGTCGGGGGAAAGCAGCAGCATCAGCAGCATCCCCGAGGTCGACGAGACGGAGATCTGAAGGGGAAGGCCCGGCAAGCCACCCGGCTCGCGGATCTTGCGGCGGAAGCCGCGGACACGCTCGAGTTAGAGCAGCGTGTTTACGCGTCGGCTTGCGCTGCAAAACGCAAGCGCCGCAGCAAGGTAGACATAGCAGAACTATGGGCCGACCAAGCCAACATAACACGTTTAGCCCACACGCATGGTTTACGCGCCGTACAGCCGTTCGGGCTAAGATATGGTGTTGAGATAAAGGCTAAAGATTCTGAGGTCTGGGATTTTGTCAAGACTCTTAGCCCTCTTTTGTTAATCATGGCCGTCCCCTGCACGGTGTGGAGCATTCTCAACTGGAATATCAACTACGTCCACCGTAGACAAGAGCTCCGCAACAGACAAAAGAGAGAGAGACACCAAATACAATTGGCTGTGGCTTTGGCTTGGCACCAACTTGAACAGGGGTTGTTGTTCTTTATAGAAAACCCCGTGTTGAGCCGACTTTGGTGGCTACCTGAGGTACTTGCTCTCCTTGCGGACCCGCGCGTTTACGTCCGAACAGGCCAGGGTTGCGCTTATGGTTTGTTGGGCCGGGGAGGAAAGCTGATGAAGAAAACATGGAGGTTCGTCACCAACGACCCAGGTCTCGCAGAAGCCCTTTCGCACAAATGCCCGGGTGTTAGCCCTTGGCACCAACATGAGGTATGCCAAGGCTCGTCTACCACGGGCTCGCAGAACTATCCCATTCGCCTTGCTCGAGCAGTTCTTCGACGTGTCCGTGCTCTTGTGATTCGTCGTGGCGATGCTTTGCGTTACCTCCCCGACGAGAAGCCCACCATGTTCAACTGGCAGGTCAGTTGCGGACTCGACGCTTGGGAACCTGCCGGTCTCTTTGATTCCCCTCTGGAAGCAGAGGTGTTCTACCTGGACGCCGTAAAGGATCATGTTGTTTGGCGTCGCCTTTTGGAAGCAGCCGAAAAGTGGGTAGGCAACTCCGCCGATCGTTCACGAAACTTGCCGGAGGCATCCGAACTTTACAAGCAAGTCAATACGCTGTGCCCCTGGGACCTGGCACGCGTACAGATCTGCCGTACACCTGCGGCCCGGCGCTTCCCAACCAACTTGACCAAGCCCTTCACACACAGAGCCCACATCTTGTGGTATGCTGACGACACCATCGACATCGAGACCGAGGCTCTGAAGGACATCGCCCGCTTTGGCTTGCGTTTCGCCCGGCCTTGTAAGCTGGCCATCTTCGTCTACGGAGTTGCCCCCGAGACTGGCTTTGAGCCCGATGGCGAACCTACCGACCCAGATCTACGAGCACGCTCACAAGAGTGTCCCGTTCCACGCGGCCCACCGAGCTCGCTGGCACCGCCTGGTTCTTCTTCCGC
>OJDM01000047.1_pt1 | contig 11999 bp, 10 predicted proteins | sample 1592821 | NCBI WGS metagenome assembly OJDM01 (sample SAMN05416721, study PRJEB24817) | seawater metagenome | isolation source: Sea water | place: Canada:Atlantic | collected 2013-07 | reverse complement strand
ATCTACACTATCCTCTTCGTCGGCAGCGTCAGATGTGTATAAGAGACAGGACTTTGAGGCAATTTCATACAATAAATAATAGGCAATAAAATGGGGGGATAAATCCCCCCATTTTTGGATCAAAGATAGCAATTAAACTTAACTACATCCACTTGTTGCACCACATGTATTGCATTTCATACATGTTCCATTTCGCACCAATGTGTAATTTCCACAGTCACCACAAGCGTCACCCTCATATCCCTGCATTTTAGCTTTCGCACGATCATCTAATTGTGGAAGACTTGTTGGTTTTTGAACATTTACCGAGACAGTACTGATAGTTCCAGTTGCCTCTTGAATAGGCGCATTATTTTCAAACAGATTAGCCTGCCCACCCTGTAAAACCATTAACTCTTGCGGTAAACGCTTACGGAGATAACCCGTAGATGATACTTGTTTGATCATTGCGAGGTTTTCTTCATTAGTTTGTTGATTTTTTGAGACGCCTTCATCAACTCCCTTACCAAGTGTATCAAAACTTTCGCCTTCAGGTTGAACATGAGCTAAATCAGTCCTATCTAAATAAGAAATAGCTAGTTCTCGGAATATGTAGTCTAAAATTGATGTTGCTGATTTAATGCTATCATTTCCTTGCACCATGCCAGCTGGATCAAACCTTGTGAAAGTAAATGCATCAACAAACTCTTCCAATGGAACTCCGTACTGTAGGCCCACCGAAACAGCTATAGCAAAGTTGTTCATCATTGCTCGGAAACCAGCGCCTTCTTTATGCATATCAATGAAAATTTCACCTATTTTACCATCTTCATATTCACCAGTTCGAAGATAAACTTTATGACCACCCACATTTGCTTTTTGAGTGTAGCCTTTTCGGCGTTCAGGCAAGCGCTCACGGGCTTGTTTATTTACCTCTTTAATAATTATTTTCTCTACTATTTTTTCAGCTAAAATCTGTGCACGTTCACCAGCAGGTGCTTCCATGAGTGTTTCTTCTAGATCATCATCATCATCATCAATTAGAGCCGATGATAGTGGCTGAGAAAGCTTAGAGCCATCTCTGTAAAGAGCATTTGCCTTCACCCCTAAAGACCATGATAATTCATATGCAGCTTGGCAATCTTCTATTGTTGCATCGTTTGGCATATTTATTGTTTTTGATATCGCTCCTGATATGAAAGATTGAGCTGCAGCCATCATAGTTATATGACTTTCAACAGATAGGTATCGCGTACCAATACGACCACAAACGTTTGCACAATCGAATACACCGTAATGCTCTTCTTTTAAATGTGGCGCTCCTTCGAGTGTCATTGTACCACACACGTGGTTGTTGGCATTCTCAACTTGTTTTTTTGTAAAACCAAGGTGTGAAAGAAGATCAAATGTTGGATTATTCAAAAGCTCTTCAGGTATTCCTAAAGTGCCTTTGCAAAATTCCTCTCCTAAGGTCCATTGATTGAAAACAAATCTTATATCAAAAGCTGATGGCAATGCTGATTCTACTTTGTCAATTTCTACCTGACTGAAACCATGGCCAATCAGTGCAGTATGGTTAATACCTGGAGCATTACCCATTGTGCCATGGCCAACTGCATAAGAGATAATTTCTTCTGATTCTGCTGATCCATATCCCATTTTTGCTAAAGCTGCAGGAACTGATTGGTTGATTATTTTAAAATATCCACCACCAGCTAATTTCTTAAATTTAACAAGTGCAAAATCTGGCTCAATACCTGTTGTATCACAATCCATTACCAGTCCAATTGTTCCTGTTGGAGCAATCACAGATACTTGTGCATTTCTATAACCATGTTCTTCTCCAAGCTGAACAGCTTCTTCCCATGATGTTTTTGCCAAATCGACTAAGTGACGATCTGGGCAATTTTTTGAATCTAAGGGCACCGGCTTTATTTCCAGTCCTTCATATCCAGCTTTTTTACCAAATGCTGCACGTTTATGATTTCGCATGACGCGTAACATATGTTGTGCATTTTTTGCATATCCAGGGAATGGACCTAATTCTTTCGCCATTTCTGCAGAAGTTTTGTATGATACTCCTGTCATCAAAGCTGTCAAAGCAGCGCACATTGATCGGCCTTCATCACTATCATATGACAAACCCATATTCATCAATAAGCCACCAATGTTAGCATATCCTAATCCAAGTGTTCTAAAATCGTATGATCCACGTGCGATTGCTTCAGAAGGGAATTGTGCCATTAATACAGATGTTTCAAGAGTTATCGTCCATAAACGTGTTGCATGCATGTATGCTTCTGCATCGAACTCGCTGTCTTTGAAAAATTTCAAAAGATTCATCGACGCTAAATTACAAGCTGTATCATCAAGGAACATATACTCAGAGCAAGGGTTGGAAGCACGAATTTGACCATCTTCAGGACAAGTGTGCCATGCATTAATGGTATCATGATACTGCACTCCTGGGTCAGCACATGCCCAAGCTGCATGCCCTACATCTTCCCATAATTCTTTTGCCTTCACAGTTTTAGCAACTTTGCCATCTGTCCTGCGAATTAACTCCCAATCCTCATCATTTTGTACAGCTTTCAAAAATGCGTCAGTAACGCGAACTGAATTATTTGAGTTTTGACCAGCAACGGTATTATATGCTTCAGAATCCCAATCAACATCATAACTAGGAAACTCAATGCTGCTATAACCCTGGCGAGCATATTGTAGAACTCTGTTTACATATGTTTCTGGTATCATAACTTTTTTTGCAGACTTAATTGCAACTTTTAAAGCTGAATTTACTTTAGGATCGAAAGCATCTGTCTCTGCACCATCCCAAGAACGAATAGACGCAAAAATTTCGTTTAATTTAAGTTCATGTAATTTAGATCCAGCAACAAGTGAGGCTACTTTTTGCTCTTCTTTTACTTTCCAGCTAATAAATTCTTCTACATCTGGATGATCCATATCACAGATAACCATCTTAGCAGCACGACGAGTTGTACCGCCTGATTTAATTGCACCTGCTGCGCGATCACCAATTTTTAGAAAAGACATAAGACCTGAGGATTTACCTCCACCCCCTAAGGACTCATCTGAACCCCTTAGAGAAGAAAAATTAGTACCTGTTCCAGAGCCATATTTAAACAAACGCGCTTCACGAACCCATAAATCCATAATTCCGCCTTCGTTGACTAAGTCATCTTTTACGGACTGAATAAAGCATGCATGTGGCTGTGGATGCTCATAGGAACTTTGAGATTGCACCATTTTGCCAGTTTTAAAATCTACATAATGATGACCTTGTGATGGTCCATCTATACCATATGCCCAGTGCAATCCTGTGTTGAACCATTGTGGACTATTTGGAGCAGTCATTTGAGCGGCTAACATATAGCGCATCTCATCATAGTATGTCTGAGCATCATCCTCAGTGTCAAACATGCCACCTTTCCAACCCCAATAAGCCCAGGCTCCTGCCAACCTATTAAATACCTGCTTGGAAGATGTTTCGCCCAAATATTCACCATTTGGTTTTACCTGCTGGCCATCTTTCGGTGCTGAGCGCCATAAAAACTCAGGCACATCATCTTCTTTAATACGGACAAGATCATTCGAAACACCGGCTTTGCGAAAATACTTTTGAGCTATTACATCAGATGCAACTTGGCTCCATGATTCTGGAACTTCAACATTATCTAGGGAAAAAACTATTGATCCGTTAGGATTACGTATTTCAGAAGTTGTTCGGTGAAATTCAATTCCAGTGTATGCGTCTTGATTAGCTTTCGTAAACCGTCGTTCTATTTTCATCTCTGCCTCATCTTTTTTTAATTACTGCCTCTTTAGTTACCCATTTAGCCCAAATTAAGCTTTTTGACTTTTAGATAGCCACTTTTTTTAAAGTATTGCTAACTACTATATGTAGTAGACCACGGGAACTATAGCACAAACTGTATCATACTGACGCCTCGGTCAACGATTTTATTTCATTTTTTTACACTTTTTTTAGTTGACTTGATGTTTACAGTGGCCTGTGGATAAGTCAAAAAATCTACACCGAAATTTATGCACCAAAAAAAATTAATATTTCTAGATAGATAGCGATCTAAAAGTATAAAACCAGATAAATAAATATATAAAAGTTACTTTATAAAAAAAATCGCTAAAAAGCGATTTAATTTTTTATTTTAATAAAATGGTCGGGACGGCTGGATTCGAACCAACGACCCCTTGTACCCAAAACAAGTGCGCTACCAGACTGCGCCACGCCCCGACTGATGCGCGGTTTACAAAACTAGTTCAACAATGAAAAGCCTAAAATGCAACATTTACAGGAAAATTTCAAAATCAACACTTCCATACTGCAATATCGTGAGGAATTAAAAGAAATTTCATTTCTGAATTAGTAGTGATTCCTAGCTCAGCAACCATCCCTGCATTAATTTCAAGTACATACTGTATAGAGTTACCTCCAAATATGTTTGTAAGATCTAACGGCTGAGCGTTTTGGTGAATATTTTTTAAAATACCTTTTGAATTAAAAAATAATAGATCTAATGGTATTAACGTATTTCTCATCCAAAAATTTACTTCTTGCTCTTGGTCGTAAACAAATAACATACCTGAAAAACGATCTAATGATTTCCTAAACATTAATCCTTTTGCTCTATCAGCCTCATTATTAGCAAGTTCAACATTGATTTTTACAGCTCCACCATTCCATCTAATATCTACGTATTTATCTGAGCATGCCTGAGATGCAACTCCATATGCCGTTAATATAAGACTTATAAAAATGATTCTTATTATGTTTATTATGGGCTCAACCTATCAATTGACCAATTATTTTGGTTTGTATCACGTGTCCACCTAAACCTATCGTGCAATCGAGCTTCACCATCAGCCCAAAATTCAATTTCTGTTGGATTAATTCTAAACCCACCCCAGAAACTTGGCCGAGAAGGTGTTGTACCATTAGCTGCCAAAGCTTCCTCATACCAACCCTCTAAAACAGATCTATCATTTATTACTTGCGATTGACGAGATGCAATCGCACCAACCCTACTTTGTGGGGATCTACTGTCAAAATAAGCATCAGCTTGTTTTCCTTGTGCTTTCTCAACAGAACCACGAACTCTAATTTGGCGCCTAAGGGATTTCCAATGAATCACAAAAGCCGCCTGACCTGATGCAATTAGTTCACGCCCCTTTTTACTTTCATAATTTGTATAAAAAACAAAAGCATTTTCCTCAATTTCTTTAAGCAATACCATTCTAACATTAGGTAAACCATTGCTATCAACTGTTGCCAATGCAATAGCATTAGCATCGTTGAGCTCTTGCTCTTTGGCTTGTTTCATCCAATCTTTTGCTATTTCAAAAGGATTTTCACCCGCAAATTTTCCTGCTCTGTCCATTTTTCTGTCCTTGTTTGATAACAAAATAACCTTAATACTATTAAAGACAAGTAAATGAATACAAATTCATCCTTTTTCTTGAAGGTCTGACGCCCTTGTTCTATTCATGATTAAATATTTTTACTCACCGGAGAATTATCATGGGCATTATGGATGGAAAACGCGGACTGATTATGGGTGTAGCCAATAAACAGTCAATGGCATGGGGTATTGCTAAAGCGTGCCATGAACAAGGTGCAGAAATGGCATTTTCTTATCAAGGTGAAGCCTTGAAAAAGCGTGTTGGCCCACTAGCAGAAAGTATAGGTTGTGACACAGTTTTAGAATGTGATGTTACCAGTGAAGAATCAATGGATATTTTATTTACTGATTTAGAGAAAAAATGGGGCAAAATAGATTTTGTAGTTCATGCAATTGGATTTTCAGACAAGAATGAACTGCGTGGAAGGTATGTAGATACAACAGCTGAAAACTTTCGAATGACAATGGATATATCAGTATATTCATTTACAGCTGTAACCCAGCGAGCAGAAAAAATAATGAATGAGGGTGGTTCCATATTGACTTTAACATATTATGGCGCTGAGCAAGTAATGCCTCATTATAATGTAATGGGTGTAGCAAAGGCAGCTCTAGAGGCTTCAGTCAAATATTTAGCAGAAGATTTAGGAAAAGATGGAATTCGCGTAAATGCAATATCAGCAGGGCCAGTAAAAACTCTAGCTGCATCAGGCATTGGTGATTTTAGATATATCTTAAAATGGAACGAACTAAATTCACCTTTAAGGCGTAATATAAATATTGATGACGTTGGAAAATCAGCAATGTATTTGTTGTCAGACCTGTCATCAGGTGTAACGGGTGAAAATCTGCATGTTGACGCAGGTTATCATGTTGTTGGAATGAAGGCAGTTGATGCCCCTGATATTGATGTTGTAACGGGACGAAAAGAATGACTAATCAACTCCCCCATGAAAAAGGCTTCCATGTAAGTTGGGACCAATTGCATCGCGATAGTCGAGCTTTAGCTTGGAGATTAGATGGAAAAGGTCCTGATAAAGGTAATTGGAAAGCAGTTATAGGAATAACTCGCGGTGGCATGGCGCCAGCAATGATTGTAGCAAGAGAATTAGATATTCGTATTGTTGATACAATATCAGTAAAATCTTATGATCACCAAGCTCAATCAGACGCCATTGTATTAAAATCTCCAGATTCTGAATTGATTGGAGACGGCCAAGGAATATTAATAATAGATGACTTAGTTGACTCAGGAAGAACTCTTGAAATTGTAAGAAAGATGTATCCAAAAGCACATTTTGCAACAGTTTACGCAAAACCAATAGGCCATCCAATGGTAGACACTTTCATAACCGAAGTTAGCCAAGATACTTGGATTTTCTTTCCTTGGGATATGGCACTACAATATGTTGAACCATTTCGTGGCAACTAATTCAAATTAAGATATAAAAGGATGTTTTTATGACAAGGCGCCTAGAGCCTACTTTTCGTGAATCTGTAAATATGATGTTTGATAAAGCCATTAGTTTAATGGATATATCACCTGGGCTTGCACAAAAAATTAAAGTTTGTAATTCTACTTACACCGTTAGATTTGGTGTTAAACTTCGTGGTGATATTCATACATTCACTGGTTATCGCTCAGTACATTCAGAACATAAAGAACCCGTAAAAGGTGGGATTAGGTTTGCGACATCAGTTAACCAAGATGAAGTTGAAGCACTGGCAGCACTCATGACATACAAATGTGCATTGGTAGAAGCACCCTTTGGAGGATCAAAAGGTGGGCTACATATCGACCCAACCAAATGGGAACCAGATGAACTTGAAAAAATTACACGTCGTTTTGCTTATGAATTAATTAAAAGAGATCTCATACACCCGTCACAAAACGTCCCTGCACCTGATATGGGTACTGGTGAAAGAGAAATGGCATGGATAGCAGATCAATTTCGAAGAATGAACACATCTGAAATAAATGCAGATGCTTGTGTAACAGGTAAACCCTTAAATAAAGGTGGAATAATTGGACGTGTGGAAGCAACTGGCCGTGGCGTACAATATGCATTGCAAGAATTTTTTCGCCACAAAGATGATGTAGAAGCATCTGGATTAACTGGTTCTTTAAAAGGAAAGAATATTATAATACAGGGTTTGGGCAATGTTGGTTATCATGCAGCACAATTTCTCTCAACAGAAGATGAATGCAAAATAATTGCAGTAATTGAACGTGATGGTGCTGTTATTAATAAAGAAGGAATTGATATAAACCAACTGCAAGCACATCTTATCAAAACTGGAGGAGTTAAGGGTTTTATAGGCGCAAAATATACAAAAAATGGCTCAGATATACTAGAAAAAGAATGTGATATTCTTATACCTGCAGCGATGGAAGGCGTAATTAATCTTTCGAACGCTCAAAGAATAAAGGCAAACGTAATTATTGAAGCCGCAAATGGACCAGTAACAGCTGGGGCAGATGAAATATTAACTGCAGCGGGCACAATAATTATTCCCGATATGTACGCAAATGCTGGGGGTGTTACAGTATCATATTTTGAATGGGTTAAGAATTTATCTCATATAAGGTTTGGCCGTATGCAAAGGCGCCAACAAGCTTCTACAAATCATATTTTAGTTGAAGAAATGGAACGACTAATTGGAAAGCCCGTATCAGAAGACTTCAAAAATAAATTTTTTAAGGGTGCCGGAGAATTGGAGTTAGTCAGATCAGGCTTAGAAGATACTATGTGCACAGCATACCAACAAATGCATAAAACATGGCGTTCTAATAAAAATATTGATAGTCTGCGAACAGCTGCATATGTATTAGCATTAACTAAAGTTGCAGACAGTTACAGGGCTCTTGGATTGTAATTAGAAATTTTAATAATATGATTTTATAAACTCGAAGCATTTGTTCAGGATAATTATGACAAAAAAAAACCATACACTCTCATCTGAAACTAAAATGGTTCAAGCATTAAGATATCTTGATAAAGATTCTGGGGCAATTGTTCCACCCATCCAATCAACGGCAACTTATGCACGTGATGAGAATTATGAAATTAAAAAACCGTATTGGTATAGAAGGGATGGTAATGAGACCACCTTACATGCTGAAAAAATGATCGCAGAGCTCGAAGAGGCTGCAGAGACATTATTATTTGCATCGGGAATGTCCGCTGCAACTGCAGTAATTGATGCCCTAAGCCCAAACGCACACGTAGTTATACCAAAAGCAATGTATCATGGCGTTTTGCAACAATTTCAAGCATATGAAGCAAAAAATAGATTAAGAATTTCATATTATACAGCTGGAAATTTAGAAGAGCTTTCCAATGCAATGAAGAGCAATACTGCACTTGTTTGGGTCGAAACACCCAATAATCCAGACTGGGCAATTACAGACATTTCTAAAGCAGCAGATATTGCACATTCAAAAGGAGCGAAAATTCTTACCGACTGTACAGCAACACCACCTTGCGCAACAAAAGCACTAAATTTTGGTGCAGATATCTCCATGCATTCTGCTACAAAATATTTAAATGGTCATTCAGACATTACATCAGGTTCATTATCTGTCAGGTCACCTGATGAATTTTGGGAGGCAATTGCACTAAATAGAAAGCTACAGGGTTCAGTTTTGCAGTCATTTGACGCGTTCTTATTAATACGTGGCATGCGAACTCTTTTTTTACGATTTGAAAAAGCTACTGAAAATGCGAACCACATTGCTCATCATTTTTTACATCATCCGTTAATCGAAAAAGTACTTTATCCAGGTTTGGCTAGTCATCCAGGTCATGCTGTACAAGCTGCACAAACAGGCCGCTTGTTTGGGGGAATGATGTCTCTAATAACAAAGGGGAATAAACAAACTGCAATAGATGTTGCAAGATATTGTAATGTGTTTTACCCGGCAACTTCTTTGGGGGGAGTGGAAAGTTTAATAGAGCATCGTGCAACTGTTTCAGGCGATGACTTTCCAGTACATCCCAACCTTTTAAGACTTTCAATTGGAATTGAAGACGTGAATGATTTGATTGACGATTTAGAGCAAGCATTAGAACGCGCAAATACATAACATAATCAAAATTTTTAATTTAGCTTTTCAGTGGTTGCGAGCTTTCTACGAGCCCAACAAAATAACTTGCACCTATAGGGCTAATTTCATCGTTAAAATCAAAACCTTCATTATGTAATTTTTCACTTTTACCATTACCAATATATAAATACGCTCCCTTACATTTCTCTAAAATAAATGCAAAATCCTCTGCTCCCATGCTAGGCGTTGCATTTTCATTAACATTTAAATTCCCAACTACATTTCTTGCTATGCTTGCAGCGAATTCAACACTTTCAGGGTGGTTAATTGTTGAGGGATATCCATCTAGAAACCGTACTTCTGAAGTAGCACCAAAACCTATAGCAATATTTTCAACAATTTCCTGCAATCGACTTATCATCATTGATCTTACAGCTGGTTGAAAAGCGCGAATTGTACCCACTATTTCCCCACTGTGTGAAATCACGTTATTTGCACTGCCAATATTCATCTTTGTTATAGATAATACGCCACTTTCCAGTGGGTCCACATTTCTACTAATTATTGACTGTAATGCTTGCACAATATTTACAGACACTAAAATAGGATCAACAGTATGATCTGGATGTGCAGCGTGTCCACCCCTCCCATGAATTGTAATTTCAAAATCATCAACTGAAGCTAAAAGTGGCCCTGCAGTTGTTTCAAATTTTCCTACATCCAAATCAGGTAAATTATGAAGAGCAAAAGCATGCTTAATATTAAAATTCTCAATTAAGCCCTCTTCAACCATTACGCCTGCTCCACCTCCTGCCTCTTCTGCAGGTTGAAAAACCAAAACAACTCGGCCTGAAAAGTTACGCGTCTCAGATAAATATTTTGCAGCACCTAACAACATTGTAGTATGCCCATCATGACCACAAGCATGCATCGCACCAGCGTTAACAGACGCATAATCTAAATCAGTTTTTTCATCCATTGGCAAAGCATCCATATCTGCTCGCAACGCAATACTGCCCCCTTTACCTTTACCATTTATAATGGCTACAACGCCTGTTTTGGCCCACCCTTCATGAATCTCATCAACACCAAATTCTAGCAATCTTTTCTTGATGAAGTCTGCTGTTTTGAAACATTCAAACCCAACTTCAGGATTCGAATGTATGTGACGACGCCAAATTTTCATTTCTTCATAAAATTCAGCTATACGGTTGATAACGGGCATGGCTTTGCTATTCTCCAAATTATTATAGATAAACAGAATGTTGGATATGACAAAAGAAAAAAATGAAAGTCAACGCATATGCCTAAGTTACAGTGGTGAACTTTCGCGCCTTTTGGAAATAATGAGAAGATTACGTGATCCAAAAGATGGATGCCCCTGGGATATAGAGCAAACATATGAAACAATTGCACCATATACCATAGAAGAAGCTTATGAAGTATCTGATGCAGTTGACCAAGAAAACTGGCAAGAACTTGAAGGTGAACTTGGAGATCTTCTACTTCAGGTCGTTTATTTCACCCAAATGGGTGGTGAAGATGGCCACTTTTCATTTGAAAGCGTTGTGAAAAATATCTCAGACAAAATGATAAGACGGCATCCACACGTTTTTGGAGACAAAAAACATTACAAGTCAACAGATCAACAAATAACAGATTGGGAAAAAATAAAGGAAGAGGAGCGATCAAAAAATTCACCGTCAAAAACACTAGATGGAATAGCAAAAAACCTCCCAGCCCTAACTTATGCAACAAAACTTCAAAAACGGGCTGCACGTGTTGGTTTTGATTGGCCTGATATATCGGGCGTTACAGATAAAATTTCTGAAGAAATAAACGAATTAAATGAAGCACGTGATAAATTGTCGCCTAAAGCTCAAGAAGAAGAATATGGCGACTTAATGTTTGTAATGGTTAATTTTGCGAGACATTTGAAGATTGATCCTGAAAAAGCACTCCGAACTGCAAATAAAAAGTTCAGTAGAAGATTTGAAGAGGTTGAAAAAAAACTAGCTCTAATAGGCAAAACTCCAATTCAATCCAATTTAAGTGAAATGGATGATCTATGGAATGAAGTTAAACAAAAGGAAAATAATAGATAACTTTTTATTTCTGACTGTTTTAGTCAGAAATGTATTGACCCGACTAAAATAGTCGGGTTAAAGAAAGCTATCAACAAATAATAGGATTCAAAATGTTTTTTTCTCGCTCAACCGTATTTGCTACTGCTCTAACAGCTTTAGGTTTTCCAGCAGTAGCTAATGATGTTAATGTTTATTCATACCGCCAACCAGAATTAGTAAAACCATTGTTTGATGCATTCACTGAACAATCTGGCATCACAGTTAACGTACAATTTCTTAAAAAAGGATTAGTTGAAAAATTAGTGGCAGAAGGAAATCGATCTCCTGCTGATGTTATTTTAACTGTAGATATTTCTAGGTTAAATTCTGTTGTTGAAGCTGGGGTAACACAGCCTATCATCTGTCTCTTATACACATCTCCGAGCCCACGAGACTAAGGCGAATCTC
>OJDM01000044.1_pt1 | contig 12182 bp, 2 predicted proteins | sample 1592821 | NCBI WGS metagenome assembly OJDM01 (sample SAMN05416721, study PRJEB24817) | seawater metagenome | isolation source: Sea water | place: Canada:Atlantic | collected 2013-07 | reverse complement strand
GAGATTCGCCTTAGTCTCGTGGGCTCGGAGATGTGTATAAGAGACAGCCATTAACTGTTGCTGAAATTGTTTGAGCACCACCAGTACTAACTATAGTTGAGGTAGAACCTAAAGTAATTGCACCTGAATAAGTGTTATCATTTGCAGTAAATACAATAGCTCCACCTGATGAAACACCTGTACCATTTACAGTTATTGGCTCAGCTACTGTAATCCCACCTGAAATACTTAAAGCAGCTCCTGAAGTAATTGAAGTAGCACCTGAAGTAGATCCTAAACTACCAGCATGTGCAATTGTTATTACACCTGCCGAAATTGTTGTTACTCCACTATAAGTACTATCACCACTTAAAGCAAAAGTTCCACCACCTGATTTTGTATAACCATTATTAGTTTCACTACCTTGGTGGACTATAATTCCTGCATAAGTAAGAGTAGTACTAGCATCTACATTAATAGTAGAGTTGGATGCATCTAATTGAATTCCTCTTTTAGTATTTATTGTAAAGCTTGCAGTAGTTTTTAAAGTACCACCATTTATTGTAATATTATTAGAATCTGTAGATCCTGGTACAGCTCCTAAAGCTCTATCTTGATTAACACTTAAAACTCCACCAGAAATATAACTTCTGCTTTGTGTATTTGTTCCTGTAAGAGTTAAAGTTCCAGTGTTATATTTATAAAGAGTTGCACTTCCTATTGCGACAGGATCGCTAATAGTAATATTACCCTGACCTCTAATTTTAAGTGTTTGACTTCCTGTAATTGCATTACCTGTTGAAACATCTAAAGTTAAAGTATCATCATCAGATTGAATAGCTGTGGTACTACCTAAGGTAATTAATCCTGATAAAGTGTTATTACCTGATGTACTTCTAATTGCACCAGTAGATGATTCGCCCTCTCCGTTTACTGTAATTGCTTCTCCAATATTAATTCCACCTGAAATTTTTAATTCAGCACCATTTGCAATTGTTGTTGCTCCATCTGTTGTTCCAAGACTTGTTGCATTGGTAGCTATTAAAACACCATCAGAAATTGTAGAAGCTCCTGTATAAGTATTAGCTCCTGATAAAGTTAAAGTACCAGATCCTGATTTAGTTAAAGTTCCTGATCCAGTAGCAATTGGATCTACAACTGTAATATTACCCGCTCCATCAAAGGTTACATTTTTGTTAGAAGCAGTTATTGAACTTCCTGATGAAATATTTAAACGTAGTGTACCTGAGTCAGATGCTATTTCAGTATGAGCTGCAATTGTGATTTGTCCTGCAATAACGTTATCACCTGATATATTTCTTATTGCTCCTCTATTAGAAACACCTGTTCCTGAAATTGTAATTCCTTCAGCTGCAGTTGTGATACCACCTGAAATATTTAAAGCTGCATTATTTGCAACTGTTGTTGCTCCACTTGTTCCCCCTAAAGCATCCGCATGAGTTATAGCAAGTACACCAGCATTAACTGTTGTTGCACCTGTGTAAGTATTGTCTCCTGATAAAGTTAAAGTACCAGCTCCTGCTTTTGTAAGTATTGCAGCACTGTCACCATCACTAATTATTCCAGTAATTGTACTTGTTCCACTATTAGTAATTGCTAAAGTTCCTTGAACTTTAATTGCACCAACTGTTAAAATTGCTGTGCCAATTGTCGTATTTCCTAAAGCTTCAGATCCACCAACAGTGCCTGAAAATGTAGTATTACCAGCACCTGCTACGATATCTAAAGTTTTAGTTGAGCTAACACTGTTAACTGTACTTGCAAAAACAAGATCATCACCTGTTGTTGTAAATGTAATATTGCCACCAATTGTTGCAGCATCATTGTAAGTTTGATCTCCATCCGTTGTAATAGCTGTTGTGTTAAATACTACTGTTCCACCTGAGTTTGTTGTAATTCCTGTAAGAGCTGTTGATCCACCAATAATTCCAGCAAATGTCGTCGCATCCGTAGAGTTTAAAGTTAAAGTGTAACCACCATTCACAGCTGCATTAACTGTAAGTGCAGCACTTCCAGTATTTAAAACTGAATTTGCAACAAGCACAATTGCTGTATTACTATCTCCTAATGACATCTCATCATTTGAAGTTTGAAGTGTTCCTCCAAGATTTATTTGACTTGGAGCAGTTGTTGTTAGTCCACCATTAAATGTTGAGCTATCGCCACTTGCATTACCAAATGTAATTGCACCTGTGTTTGAGAATGTAACTGCATTAGTAATAGTATTTGCTGCACCATTAAAGATAACGTTGTAATCCTGAGACGCAGTATTTAAAGTTGTAAGTGTAGTGTTACTTGCAAAAGTTACACTGCCTGTTGTATCAGTTAATGTAACCGTTGCTGAGTTAACTGAACCAGAAAAAGTAACTCCACCTGATTGTGTTATAGTTAAAGTACCTAAGGCAGCATTTCCACCAATTGCATTAGTAATTCCAATTGTTCCCGATCCAGCACTTAATGTTAAGTTACGAGTTGAACTATCACTGTCAACGGTACTTGAGAATGTGAAGTTATCACTAGAAGATGTTAAAGTAGCGTTAGTGCTTAAGGTTACTGCACCTGAATAAGTTTGTGTACCAGTTGTTGTAACATTAGCACCTAGGTTAGAAGTTCCACTAACACTAAATACACCGATTGCATTTGATCCACCAATGATACCGTTAAGATCTAAGTTACCAGTGATTGCTAAATTTTGTGCACCATTAATAGTTGTTGTCTGAATTGTTGAACCTTCTAAAGTTCTAGCAGCCGTTCCTAAAGTTATTGCAGCTGAATATGTTTGTGTACCCGATGTTGTAACATCAGCATCAAGAAGTGAAACACCACTAACTGTTAAAGAGTTTGCATCAGCAATTGCTGCATTTAAATCTAAAACTCCTGTAAGAGCTATTGCACCAACACCTTGACTTCCACCAACTATGCCATCAAAATTAATATGTACAGTGTTACCACCTGTTGTAACTGTTAAGTTTCTATTTGTGCTTCCATCACTATTAACTGTATTTGAGAAAGTAATTATATCTCCACTGGAAGTTAAAGTAGTATTTCTTCCAAGAACAACAGCTCCACTATAAGTTTGAGTTCCTGATGTAGTAACCGTATCAGTTTCAATAGTAGTTGTTCCACTAACTGCTAAGGCTTTGTTGCTTCCAGTTAAAACAACATCATCAGAACTACTATTACCAAAAACCGCATTACCCGTAACTGTTAGTGCATATGCTCCAGTTAAAGTTCCTCTAGTAGTAACAGTTGACCCTTCTAAAGTTCTATCTGCAGCACTTAATACTAAATTACCAACATAAAGTTGTGTACTTGTTGTTGTAACATCAGCTCCAATATTTGATGTTCCTGATACACTAACTGATGTAGCGGCTGTAATTGCTGCATTTAAATCTAACACTCCAGTAATTGCAATTGCGCCTACTGAATTTGATCCTCCAACTATGCCATCGAAATTGATTTCAGTTGAGCTGCTACCTGTAGTTAAAGTTAAATTTCTTTTTGTACTATTTGCACTGTTAACAGTATCGGAGAATGTAATTACATCACTAGTAGTTGTTAAAGTAACAGCTGCACTTAAAGTTACTGCACCTGTATAAGTTTGAGTTCCAGTTGAGGAAACATTTGCACCTAAGTTTGAAGTTCCACTAACACCTAAAACTGCAATACCTGAAATAGCAGCATCAACATCTAAATTACCAGTGATCGTTAGATTGTTATCTCCAGTTGTAGTAGAAGCAAATGTAATTGTTCCACCTTCAAATGTTCTTGCTCCAGAAAGCGCAACTCCATCTGATGCTGTATAAGATTGGTTGCCAGATGTTTTAACATTTACATTAATCGTTGCATCACCACTTGAGTTTATAGTGTAAGAACTTAACTCTGTGCTTCCACCAACTATACCTGAGATAACTAAATCATCTGATGTTGTAATGGTTAATATTTGACCACCATTAGTTGCTCCTGAAATAGTTTGAGTTCCACTTGAACTTACGATTGTTGAAGTTGCCCCTAGTGAGATTGCACCAGAATAAGTATTTGCTCCTCCCGTAAATACTATTGCACCCCCAGAACTAATTCCTGTTCCTGAAATTGTAATTGGTTCAGCAACTGTAATACTTCCTGAAATACTTAAAGCAGCTCCACTTGAAACTGTTGTTGCTCCATTAGTTGCACCCAAAGCAGCATTACTTGAAATTGCAATTTTTCCTGCTGTGATTGCTGTTGCTCCTGTGAAAGTACTAGTTCCTGATAAAGTTAAAGTACCTGACCCAGATTTAGTTAAAGCTCCTGCTCCTGAAATAACACCAGTGAAAGATGTGCTGCTATTATTTCCACCCACGTCTAAAATTTGTGATCCTGCAATATCAATTGAACCTGCACCAGCAATTGATCCAATAGTATCACTTGCATCAACATCATAAGTTCCACCACTATTTACTGTAAGAGCTGTACCAGCTAACAAACCTGATCCTGAAAGTTTTAAAGTACCAGCTGATATTAAAGTTGTTCCAGTATAAGTATTGCTTGCTGTTAAATTTAAAGTACCCGATCCTGATTTAGTAAAATTATTAGATCCAGCAATTACACCTGCATAAGCTACTGTGCCTGAGCCAGTATTAATTGTTCCATTACCTGATAAAGTAATTCCTCTATTAGAATTTAATGTAAAACTGCCTGTTGTTTCTAAAGTACCACCATTTAAAATTAATCTATCTGCATCAGATGTATTTGGATTTCCAAGGTTATTGTCAGCACTAATTTTGATACTTCCTGCATTTATTTGAACAATACCTGTATAACCTGAGCTATTTCCTCCTAAAGTTAGAGTTCCACTACCAGTTTTAGTAAATTTTTGAGCTCCAGAAAGTACACCACTAAATGATGTGCTAGCATTACTTCCTCCAGCAGTTAAGGCTGCACCTGTTATATCAATTGTTCCACCTGATCCAGCAATAGAGGCAACTGTATCTGTTGCATCAACATCATAAGTACCTCCCGTAACTGTTACCGCAGTACTGTTGCTTAATGTACCAGTAAGCTTAAGTGTACCCGCTTCAACAGTGGTTGTTCCTGTGTAAGTGTTTGCTGCAGATAATGTAACTGTACCCGCTTCAAGTTTTTTCAGTGCTAATCCATTAGAATCTCCAACAGAATCACTAATTATAATATTTCCCTCTCCACCTAATGTTAAAGTGTGAACTCCAACAATTGCATTTCCAGATGCTACATTTATAGTTAATGTTGTACCATCAACAGACTCAATTCTACTACTTGATGCCATTGTAATTGCACCTGTGTAAGTATTATTTCCACTTGCATTATTTAAAGCACCACTTTCTCCTGAAGTTGTTGTTGTAGAAACTCCAGTATATGCGTTTACTGAAGTAGTGGTACTGATCGCACCATTACCATTTAATATTAAAGGTTCAGCAGCAAAAGATATTCCACCAGAAAGTTTTAAAACTGCATTACTTGAAACTGTTGTTCCAGCTGACGTTGCACCTAAAGCATTTGCATGACTAATTAATAATCCACCACCTGTAACTGAAGTTGCACCTGAGTAAGTATTATTTCCACTCATGTTTGCAGTTCCTGCACCTGATTTAGTTAAGGTAACACTTCCAGCTAAAATTGCTGATGCTGTAACTGTGTGATCTGCTAATGCTGGATTAAATGTATAACTTGTTCCAGTTAAAACTCCTCCACCCGCTCCAACTATAGAACCATGTGTAAGAATTACTGCTCCAACTGTATCGTCATACTCATCTAAATCTAATTTTGCTGCTGTTAAACTTCCTGAGGTATAACAAGCTGTTGTTAAACAAGAAGATACCGTAACACCGCCTGAAGGAAGCATATTGTTAGCACCTAATAGTAAAGTACCACCCTCAATTTTAGTTAAGCCTGAATAACTTTCTGCTTCGTCAAATTCTAAAATTCCACTTCCAAGTTTTACAAAACCAACTGTATGACCACCTGCATTTCCAAAATTATCACCTGATTGATAATTAATGTTATGGGTATAAGTGTCTATTTTCCAAGAATAAGAATTAAGAGGAATTACGTATCTATCATAAAGAGCATTTGTATCTGATTGAGTTGCACTCCAGTGTCTAATTGCACCTCCTTGGAAAGTAATTGTTCCAGAATTACCCCCGTCATTTGGATCTCCTAGTGCTGCAACTGAACCTGGTGCATAAATTCCACCTGTTAAAAGTACTCCACCTGTAAAGCTATTACTCGTATTAGTTACTACACCCAAACCATTTCCAGATTTAGTAACTACTGCTGCATTACCATTATTGGTAATAATTGAGCTGATAGTTGCTGTACCACCTGAACCTGGGTTTATTGTATAAGCTGTTGCAGAAATTGTTCCTGAACCTGAAACAGTTCCACCCGTAACAGTTAATGTTCCATATGTAGGACTTCTTCCATTAATATTAAAAGTACCACCAGTTACAGTTACATTTTGTCCAGAAGCTATATTGTTATTTTGAGTTGTTAGTTGAAGTGTTCCTCCAGATACAACAGTAGTTCCAGTGTAAGTGCTAGCAGTTGCAGCTTCATCCATAACCAATGTTCCAGAGCCGGTAACTTCAAAACCATTTGTTCCACCAGAAACATCATTAAATACTTCAGAGCTAGAATAATTTACTGTGTTTCCACCTGGATCAATTCTCCAAGACTTTCCGTTTAATGGTTGAATGTATTTTGCATAAAGCTCTGCAGTGTTAGTACTGTAATGTCTAATTGCTCCACCATTAAATGTAATATCGCTTCCAATAGCACCTATTGCATATGGAGCAAGAGTTCCTGCTGTTAAAACAGTTCCTCCACTATAAGTATTATTTTGTTGTAACTGAACTACACCACCACCAACTTTTGTAATTGAACCTGCTCCAATTGAAATTGGATCATTAATATTTATTGCTCCACTTCCACCTACAGTAATATTATGATTACTTGCTGAAGTTATACTTCCACCAGAGTTTATTGTTAAGGTTCCATGGTCAGAATTAATTGTACTATTGCCCGTTAAAGTAATTACACCCTGATAAGTATTTGTGTTACCTCCCCCATAGCCAGCAGTCCAAGAAGCACTTGTTTCATTGGTAAGTGTACTACCCACTAATGCTAAGGCTTCGTTACCAACTGTAATACCTTCTCTAAGGTTTAATATAGCTCCACTTGCAACCGTTACTCCACCTGCAATTGTTCCAAGTGCCGTATTGTTAGCTGCTGTTAATGTCCCAGCTGAAACTGTTACTAAACCTGTGTAATTACTAGCTGCACTTATTTCTAACTCTCCAGATCCATCTTTGGTAACTTTACCACCTGATCCAGTGTTTATTGGATCATCAACTTTAATATCACCAGCACCGCCAAAAATTATATCAAGGCCAGTACCTGTAATATTTCCAGATGATGCTATTTCAAAAAGATTGCTTTCTGTATCAGAGTTAATTCTTGTGTCTGCACCTATAGTTATTGTTCCTAAAAATTTATTATTTCCTTGAATACTTCTAATTGCTCCACCATTACTAATACCTGTACCATTAATTGTTATAGGTTCAGCTCTAAACTGTATAGTATTTCCAGAATTATTAAAAAATTCTAATGCTGCACCATCATCAACAACAGTTCCATTACCTGTTGCTCCAAGACCATAAGCATTTGCAACTCTAACTATTCCAGCATCTACATTAGTTGTTCCTGAATAAGTATTAATCCCACCTAATGTTAAGGTACCTGCTCCCGCTTTATTTAAAGTTCCTGAGCTAGTAATAATTCCTGAAATTGTTAATGTGGTGTCTGAAGGTACTGTAAAGGTTGCGGCATTAGATAAGGTAATTCCTCTATTAGCATTTAAGGTTACATTTCCAGTAACGACTAAATCACCCCCACTAAATGTAAGTCTATCCGCATCAATAGTGTTAGGATTTCCAAGGTTATTATCGTTAGAAATCGATATATCACCGGCACTAATTGCTATAATACCAGTATAACTACTACTATTTCCAGATAAAGTTAATGTACCAGCGCCCGCTTTGGTAAACTTTTCATCTCCTACAAAAGTTCCTGAGAAAGTCTGATTATTACCATCACCAGCTGTTAAGGCAGCATCTGCTAAATTAATTGTACCAGCGCCAGCTATTGATAAAATTGTATCTGTTGCATCAACATCATAAGTTGCTCCACTACTCACAGTTAATGCAGTATTCGCTAAAGTTCCAGAAACTGTAAGTGTACCAGCTGACACTGTTGTGGTTCCAGTATAAGTGTTTGTACCTTCTAAAAGTAATGTTCCAGATCCAGCTTTAGTTAAGGTACCAGAGCCTGTTGCAATAGGATCATTTACAGTCGTATCTCCAGAGCCATCAAATGTTAAGTTATAAGTTCCAGTAATTGCATTGCCCGATGAAACATTTAAGGTTAATGTATTTGCATCAGACTGGATTTCACTATGTGCTCCTAAAGTGACTAATCCTGAAAAAGTATTGTCTCCTGAAGTTGATCTAATTGCGCCATTTGAAGATACACCAGTTCCATTAATTGTAATTGCTTCAGCTACAGTAACTCCACCTGAAACATTTAAAGCAGCCCCAGATGCTATTGTTGTTGCAGCATCAGTTGTACCGAAAGAAGTATTATTGCTTATTGCGGCTACACCAGCAGATATAGTAGTTGCTCCTGTATAAGTATTAGCTGCTGATAATGTTAAGGTTCCAGATCCAGTTTTAGTTAGTGTTCCAGATCCTGTTGCAATAGGGTCACTAACTGTAATGTTACCAGCACCATCAAAAGTGATGTTTTTATTAGAAGCTGTAATTGAGCTACTTGATGCAACGTTTAAAGTTAAAGTATTTGCATCAGATTGTATTTGTGCATGAGCAGATATTGTAATTTGACCTGATAATGTGTTGTTTCCAGATGTTGATCTAATTACACCATTATTGCTAACACCAGATCCTGAAATTGTTATTGCTTCTGCAACATTAATTCCACCTGAGATATTTAAAGCAGCAGCATTCGCAACTGTTGTGGCACCATCTGTTGCTCCTAAGCCTGCAGCATTAGAGATGGCTAAAACACCATTATCAACTGAAGTCGTTCCTGTATAAGTATTAGTTCCTGATAAAGTTTGAGTACCATCACCTGTTTTTGTAAGATTTCCAGCTCCTGAAAATACACCTGAATAAGTTCCATCACCACCTGCTTCAATACTTAAATCACCACCTTCAAGAACTAAATTAGAAGCTCCTGTAAGAGCTCCACTGCCAGTGCTAATTATTACATTTAAAGGTGAACCTGATGCTCCACTAATATTAGCATTTAATACAATATTTCTGTTTCCATCTAATGTTAAAGTTTTTTCAGCTCCCGATGCTTTTGAGATAGCGTTGCTTACTGTAATAACTCCAGCACTACTACCTGAGTCATCAGTTCCGGTTGAAATACTGACATTATTATTAACTAATGCTGATGAGATATCTGAAGCTAATATGTTAGATGTGGCACTTGCAGTGAAAGAATTTGCATAAGAAGTACCACTTTCACTAGTTCCAATTGTTATATTATATGGGTCTAATAGCCATAATCCAGCATCACCATTTGTTGAGCTTGCATCAACTTGGATATTATCAACATCTAATAAATAACCTGATGTTTCAATTCGACCACCATCACCAGAACTTGCTCCTCCTTTTGCTAAAAAGGTACCATAAGCTTTAGTTGAGGATTGTGAATTTTTAATATCAGACCACGCAACAATCTCTCCTCCATTACCTGTTTCATTTGCAGAGGCATCAAGTATGGCACCACTTTCAACTGTTGTCTTAATCGCTTGTCTAATACTTGTGTCTGAATTTTGCCAGCTACCACCAACTAAAATTTTACCACCCCCCGTTTTACCAGAAGCATCTAATTTAGCAGTGCTTGAAACAGTGATTTCATCACCTTCTAAAAATATTTTACCACCAGAACTTACAAGTCCTTTAGCTTCAATAGTTCCAGAATTGTTTACAACAGAACTTCTTATTTGCTCTAATGCTTTTGCAGATAAAATAACCTGTCCTGAACCAACTTTAATTGCATTATTGTTTTCAATAAATGAATCTAAAGTACCTTGATCAATGTCATAAGAGACTAAACTATTACCATTTAGAGTTAAGGTAACTTTATCACCCGAAAGTAACGCAACACTTCCTTGATCTGCACTAATAATTCCATTATTTGAAACTTTATTAGAAATTAATGCAACAGCACCACCAGCAAATGCATTAATAGTACCGTTGTTTGTTATATTTCCTGCAACACCATCTTTTTCAAATACATAATTATTGTTTAAAAAATCTGTATCCTGCATTTGAAGTGAACTTGCAATAATTGATCCAACATCCACTCGAGCGCTACCATTAAAGATAACTCCATTAGGATTTATTAAAATAACCTGTCCATTAGACTGTAATGTTCCATAAATATGACTTGGGTCAGAACTATTGACGTGGTTCAATGCTGATGAACTTGCACTTGGTTGAACAAACTCAACACCTGCATTTCTTCCAATATTAAATGATGACCAATTAGTTATTAATTGATTACTACTTTGATTTATTGTTAGTTGATTTGCATTTTGATTAAAGGTTGCACTACCACTTGATACAACAGGATTTGTTGGTAGAGCGGTACTACTTACAGTATCTGCGTTAACAGATGTAAAGTGGTTAAAACTACTAAATAGGATTATGACTGTTGTTAATAATAATTTTCTAATCATTAAAATTTCATACTAATATTGAATAAAAACCTTGAGTTATCTGCTTTACCATCTGAATCTTTACTGCTTACTTCACCTGGATTTCCTCCAAGTGTTTTTGCGTAAGATGCTTTAAATGAAAAACGTTCATCTATATTGCTCTCAAATCCAATTCCATAACCTGAAATAGAATAATTATTTTGATTAACAGATAAATTTGTAGTGTCATGATATTGGTCTATTTCACCATAATCATAAAATATTGATCCAGTCATATTTTGGAACAACCCATAATTCCCAAGTGAACGTTTCAAGTCTAGGTTGTATTTATAACCCTCATCACCAGATCCCTCGCCTGATGGATATGCCCTTACCCCAGATGGACCGCCTAATATAAGCTTTTCAGAGCTATCTAGGTTTTTATTAGATTTTTGAATATTTCCATTAAAATTAAGAGTTATTTTATCAGTTAGCCTTTGAATTCTAGTAATTTGTAATGTTGACTTAGTGAACGAGCCGTTCGTTCTAGCTCCAGTATTATCACTACTTAGACTACTTGATACTTTTGATAAATCTAGATCCCCAAAGACAATTCCTGGCTTAATTTGTGTATAGCCACCACCATAAAAGTTATCAATGTTTTCTAAAGTAAAGTTTAGCTTAAGATTTTCAATTTCCTTGTCACTAGTGGCTGCTTTATTTACTTCATTATAAAGTTCTTTCTTTTCGTAGCCAGTGCTTATTGAAAACGTTCTAGGAACAGTTCTATAAATTGGGTAATTGATATTAAAACCATAATTTTTGGCATCTCCTAAAGTTTTTGTAGATTCTAGTTCTTTTCCAATTCTAAAATCAAGCTCACTTAAGAATGTTTCTCCTCTTAATCCACTGGCACCTATTGGGAAATTATAATCAACCCTTTTTTGTTTGAAACTTTCATTTGACTTTGTGGCAGAAACTAAAAGTTGATCTCCAAAACCACTAAGATTATTTATACTGCCAAGAAGTGTTGCTCTATTTTCTCCTGTATATCTGCTACCATAATTATCTATTGACGAAGATGATGTAAAATACTCACCTTCAGTAACATCAATAACTACTCTTGATGTTCCAGCTTCATCACCTGGTTCAAGGCTAGCCATAACTGATAATCCTGGATTGTCTCTTAAATTTAAAATTGCTCTCTCTAGTGTTTGTTGAGTAACTTTTTTTCCAAGAGCATGGTTTAAATAATCTTCAATATAAGCTTCTCTTAGTCTTAAATTATCTGCTTTTATTTTATAAGGTTTTTTACTATCAAGCTTTCCTTCATTGATTATTATTAATATCACTCCATCTTTAACCTCTTGTTTTGGAAGTATTGCTCTAGAAACTGTCTCTTATACACATCTGACGCTGCCGACGAAGAGGATAGTGTAGA
>OJDM01000027.1_pt1 | contig 13507 bp, 16 predicted proteins | sample 1592821 | NCBI WGS metagenome assembly OJDM01 (sample SAMN05416721, study PRJEB24817) | seawater metagenome | isolation source: Sea water | place: Canada:Atlantic | collected 2013-07 | reverse complement strand
CACTATCCTCTTCGTCGGCAGCGTCAGATGTGTATAAGAGACAGGCTATTGATAGTGCAAAAAGAGCAGATACCCAGATTTTTAATGAAACACGAAGGTATGCTGAGTACTTCCCCAATGAAACAATTGAGTTTTTTGATGGAGGCATTAAAAAGAGACTTTATAGATCTCATATTGGAAAAAAAGAACAAAATCACCCAAGTTTTATAGTTGAAAAACTAATTCCTTTTTTAGAAAATAAATTTCAAACCAATCTCGACAAAACAAATATGGGAATAATAGGGGCAAGTATGGGCAGCCTCTCTGCAATCAATACAGTAATAGAGAACCCGGATTTATTCGGATTTGTAGGGTGCATATCCACTCATTGGATTGGTATTAATCCCTCTGCTTATTTTCTTCGATTTTTTAACTTAGGCCAAAGCAAAACATTTGCAGACGAAGATATTACAGAAGGCATTATTAAATATATTGAAAAAAATGCAGATAAATTAAAAGATACTAAAATTTATTTTGACCATGGAAGTTTGGGGCTAGATACTTATTACCCAGAGCCACAAAAAAGAGTCAATGAAATTCTAGATGCAAAGGGAATAAAGTATAAATACGAAGTTTTCAAAGGCCACGGCCATGATGCAAAATATTTTGGACAAAGATACGGAGACATTTTGGCATATCTAGTAGATTCCAAATGACTGAAATAACATTTATGGGCTGGATGGATATCACCAAAGATATAAAACAAGCCAAAGGGCTTGAACAAACATCTTATCGAATCTTCGGACCTCCAGAATCTAGAACCAATCAATAAAGAATTTAAACACCAAACTTATAGTATTATTAACTCATGAATATAAAAAAAATAACTTCACTTTTCCTACTTTCCCTTTTCATACCTATGGCTTTTTCTCATGATTTAGAGAGAGCGGTAACCAGCGAGGAGCGAGACCCAAAAAATGCCGCCAGAGATTCCTCAAGACACCCCTTGGAAACACTAAGCTTTTTCGGAATAAAGTCCGATATGACAATTGTTGAACTATCTCCAGGAGGAGGATGGTATACAGAAATACTGGCCAATTTTTTACATGAGCCTGGAAAACTTATAGCTGCTCATTTCGACCCTAACTCAGAAAGAGCTTATTACAAAAGAAGTAGAGCTAACTTTGAAAAAAAGATGAGTGCAAATTCTATGTTTGATACTGTTGAAATGGTAACTATAAACTCAAATTTAGCAGAACCAAATAGTGTTGATGCAGTTCTAACATTTAGAAATCTTCATAACTGGCTTGGATCAGATATGGACTTAATCTTTTCTAATTCTTATAAAGCCCTTAAACCCGGAGGGTTATTTGGGGTTGTTGAGCATAGGGCTAAGCCTGGAACTTCAATGGAAGCAATGAAAAAAAGCGGCTATGTTTCTGAAGAGCATGCAATAGAGATAGCCAAGAAGCATGGTTTTGAATTGGTTGATAAATCAGAAATTAATGCAAACCCAAAAGATTCAACAGATCATCCTGGTGGAGTTTGGACTTTGCCACCAAACCTAAGACTTAAAGACGAAGACAGAGAAAAGTATCTTGAAATAGGAGAGAGTGACAGAATGACTCTTCTTTTTAAAAAATCTTAAATGAAAATCTTAAAAGAAGAAATTATTTTTAACTGCGCAGCAGAAAGCTTATGGGATATTTTATCGGATGTTAGTCGATGTGATTGGGTGCCAACCATTGACCAAATGACATTAGAGGGTGACTGTCGAGTTTTTGAAATGGAAGGCATGGGTAAGGTGAAGGAGCAAATATTACTTCTCGACAATGATGCTATGAGATTGCAGTATTCTGCAATAGAAACCAGAACCCCCTTAGATCATCACTTAGCAACAATGCAAATCTCTTCAATAGATGCAGATAGTTGCAAATTTTTATGGACTACTGAAATAGAGCCTGAAATATTTGCAGACGCCATTCACCAAGGGATGCTTATATCAATAGATGGATTAAAAAAAGTACTATTTAAGTAATAGTATTTCCTCATGACTGGCCATCTAGGGGCTCAAAAGAACTTAATTTAACTAAGTCTTATTTAAAATCCAACATAAGTAAGAAATTCACTATTATCTGCTCGAACTGAACGAACATCATTAGCAGCAAAATCTGGATCAGGATATCCCAAGGCAATACAAATCATAATATTTTGATCATCAGGAATATTTGCATGCTTTCTTACAACATCAGATTGCATTATTCCCTGGCCGTTAATAACACATCCAATTCCTTTCTCCCATGCAGATAAAACAATTCCATAAGCCAAAGAGCCCAAGCCAAAATGAGTAATTGCAGCTGGCTCTAGATATTTATCATAAGTAAGAACTAGTGAAACTGGAGCGCTAAACTGACGGAATCCTCTCAGCATCCAGTCCATTCTTCTCTCTTTGTCTTCTCTTTCGATTCCCATTGCTTCAAATAGTTGAATCGCAACATCAATCTGTTTTCGTCTATGATCACCTTCGTAGTCCTCTTTGTATGGAAAATCACGCACATGAGGCTTTCCGGCCATTGTTTCTTCCACGTTACCTTCTCTAATCTTGTTAAGAACTTCACCGCCGACTGCATGAATATGCCAAGTCTGGGTATTGTAAGAAGAGGGAGCCCATTTAGCACCACTGATTATTTCTTCTATAATTTCTTTTGGGACAGGCTTATCTAAGAAACCACGAGCACTTTTTCTCGACTCTGCAAATTCACTAAACTTCATAATGCCACCTTTTTAAAAATTAATACGCTTAGAATTTTGCCATAGTTTTTTCAATTTATGTACCCAATTTCTGTGCAAATTTTATCAACGCATGTGTAGCCTTTTTAGAGTTTGGTTATGGCAACCTGTCCCAGGTTAATCAAATCATCAACCGATGAATCACTCCACCCTAATTCAATAAGAATATTACGACTATGCTCACCCAGCAATGGACTTGCCTCTGCTTGAGAGGTTGGCTCACCTCCAAATAGAGCAGGCGGAGTTGGCACTGTTAATTTACCTAAAGCCTTTGTGACATAGGTCTCCAAGGCTCCAATAGCCTTTATTTGATCAATGGATTCTATATCATCTCTTTTTACACATGGCGCACAGGGTATATCAGCCGCAACTAAAACTTTCATAGCTTTTTCAACACCTATATCTAAACGAGGTTCTTTCATGACATAGGAAATACTACTCATATTAGTCATCCTTTGGGGGATTGAAGCAAAGTTTCCTGTTCCAACTAATTCTGGATAACCAAGCATTGGCAGAAGAGCTTCCCAGTGAGAATCCTTTAGTGGAGCAACTGCAATCCCGCCATCGGTATAGTTAATAGTTTGGAAGTAATCTGATCCAGGAGACATTTCAATCTTGTCATCATCTTTTAGTGTTCTATGCATCATTCCATCTGGCCACATAAATGCTAAGCATGAGTGAAGCATGGAAATATCAATATGTTGACCCTTGCTAGTAGTAGCTCTTGCTAATAATGCTGCTGTTGCTGCTTGGCAGACTGTGTAAGCTGTTACTTTATCGCAAAGAAATGTACGAATAAAATCAAACTTATTATTATCCGGGGCTTGTAAATCAGTAAAACCTGCAAGACCTTGTATTACATGATCAAAGGCTGGAAGGTCGGCCATGGGACCTTTGGTGCCAAAGCCACTTACCGCTATATAAATTAATTTAGGATTTATTTCACGGAGAACATCTGATCCAAGACCAATTCTATCCATAACTCCTGGACGATAATTATGAAGAAGAACATCTGCACGAGCTGCTAATTTTTTTACAGCTTCAACACCAGCTTCAGACTTTAAATCAATAGCTAATGATCGCTTGCCCCGATTACAGTTATGAAAAAATCCCGATACTCCATTTTTCTGAGTTCCCAATGGACGCATTTGATCCCCGCCTAAAGGAGGTTCAACTTTGATTACATTAGCGCCCTGAGCGGCCATTGTCATAGCGGCTAACGAACATGTAATCATATTAGATAATTCAATAACCTCTATGCCTGCAAGCGGCTGATTAGCAGTTGGAAAATTTTTCATGAGACCCCCCTCACTTTCTTGTATTAAAATACTAGCACACTTGATAACTTCATCATTAGAACTCTCTCTTGTTGTCTCCTTCTACCTTTTTACTTCGAGGAGATAAAAATGATAATATTAATACAATGAAAACTCTAAAAGAAATAACTACCTTCAATTGTTCAGCAGATCATTTATGGAGCATTTTATCTGATGTATCACGATGCGACTGGGTACCAACAATAGATAAAATTCACTTAGAGGGAGATTGCAGAGTTTTCGAAATGGAAGGCATGGGCAGCGTTAAAGAACAAATATTACTTCTTGATAATGCTTCTATGAAGCTTCAATATTCAGCCATAGAAACTCGTACACCCCTTGATCATCACTTAGCAACGATGCAAATATCAAAGATTGATGAAGGCAGCTGTCAACTTGAATGGACTACTGAAATAGAGCCTGAAATATTTGCAAGCGCCATCCATCAAGGCATGCTTATTTCTATAGACGGAATTAAGAGCGTTATATAGACAATGGTTCTAAAACAGATTTTTGATACTGATTCATCAACCTACTCTTATATTCTTGCCTCTAATGAAGGCAACGCCATAATAATTGATCCAGTTACAAAAGATTTAGAAAAGTATAAAAATATTTTCCAAGAGCTTGATGTAACTTTAATTTACTCCGCTGAAACTCATACCCATGCAGATCATATCTCTGGCTCAGGCGCATTAAATGAAATATACGGTTCAAAAATTTTAAGTTCTTTAGATAAGATGGACTCAAGAGCACATAGAATTCAAGATGGCGAGATGATTGAGCTGGATGAAATACAGATTAAATGCCTTCATACCCCAGGACATACAGATGACTCTTATTGTTTTATTCTAGAGTCAGAAAATCCAAATATTTTATTCTCCGGTGACACGCTTTTAATTGGAGGAACCGGAAGATCAGACTTTCAAAACGGATGCTCATCAAGTCTGTATGAATCTATTACCAAAAAACTCTTCACTTTAGATGATAAAACGCTTGTCTATCCAGGCCATGATTACAACGGATTAACGTTGAGCAGTATTGCCCATGAAAAAAACCACAATCCAAGACTGGCTAATAAATCAAAAAAAGAATTTATTGAGATTATGACAAATTTAAATCTGTCATATCCTAAAATGATAGATAAAGCAGTTCCCTTAAATAAAAACTTTGGGATGCCGGATAAGGATTAACAAGAGAAGCTTTTCACCATTCTTTGACTTCAATAAATCTTATCTGTTATAAAAGGTCATGATTTTAAACAAAGACCACCAAGCCATTCGTGATACCGTCTCCGGTTTCATTGAAAAAGAAATTAATCCTTATACAGACCAATGGGAGGAAGAGGGAATTTTCCCCGCCCATGACCTATTTAAAAAAATGGGTTCACTCGGATTACTTGGCATATCAAGACCAGAAGAATTTGGAGGCATGGGATTAGATTACAGTTATGAAACTGTTTTCTCTGAAGAACTTGGGCTCATCAATAGTGGTGGTGTTGCTATGGCAATAGGGGTTCAGACCAATATGGCTACTCCTTCATTAGCTACACATGGAAGTGATGAGTTACGAAGAGACTTCCTTATGCCGGCTATCAGCGGAGATATGGTTTGCTCTATTGCAGTGAGTGAGCCCTCAGCCGGTTCTGATGTATCTGCAATAAAAACAACAGCAAAAAAAGACGGAGACGACTACATTATTAATGGCACAAAGATGTGGATTACTAATTCAACTCAAGCTGATTTTATTTGTTTATTAGCAAATACAGGAGAGGGGAATCCTCACTCAAATAAATCTTTAATTGTTGTGCCAATGAATCTACCTGGAATAACTTTATCTGAAAGATTTAATAAGCTTGGAATGAGATCTTCAGATACAGCACAAATCTTCTTTGATGATGTAAGAGTTCCTCAAAGATATTTAATAGGCCAAGAGGGCAACGGATTTCGTTATCAAATGGAGCAGTTCCAGGAAGAAAGAATATACGGAGCAGCAGGCGCTTTAAAAATGCTTGAAAACGTTATCAAAGATACCATTGAATATACAAGCCAAAGACAAGCCTTTGGTAAATCTATACTAGACAATCAAGTGGTCCACTTTAGATTGGCTGAATTACAAACAGAGGTTGAATCTTTACGAGCGCTTACCTACGGAGCTGTAGAAGGTTATATAAATGGCGAAGATGTAACAATGAAAGCATCTATGGCAAAGTTAAAAGCTGGAAGACTAGGAAGAGAGGTCACGGATAGCTGTCTTCAATATTGGGGTGGAATGGGTTATATGTGGGATACCCCTGTTTCAAGGGCATTTAGAGATGGACGTTTAACCTCAATTGGCGGAGGGGCCGATGAGATAATGCTTGGCATAATATGCAAACATATGGGAACTCTACCTAAGAGATAGATCTATATAAAGTTTTCTGCGTGGAAGTCTTTGATTGCTGAATCAACCAAGGCATCTCGAACCTGAAGCTCTTGATATAAGTTCAAAGAATCCAGAGTCTTACATCTGCTAAGAGCCACATAAGTTTGACCTGTTGCAAAAGCTCCTTGTCCTAAGTCTATAGAACAACTCTCCAGTGTTAGACCCTGAGCTTTATGAATAGTTACTGCCCAGCCAAGCTTTAAAGGAAACTGTTTGAAAGATGAAACAACTTCTTCCTCCATCTCATCATGATATTCATCGTAAACATATTTAACTTTATTCCATTCTTCTCTTTTAACTTTAAAGATATCTTTTCCAACCTTAACTTTTATAACCTTTCTATTTTTATCATTACAATTTGTAACGACACCAACGGTCCCATTAACCCATCTTCCTTCACTGTCGTTCTTAATAAACATAACTTTAGAGTCTTTTTTAATTCTTAAAACACGAGGAGCAGGTAAGTCATTTTCATTTAATTCGCCGTACTCTTCTGATTTTGCGGCAGTGGCCGGACCTTCAATTAAATTTAACATCTCTTCATTTATTTGCTCAGCACGATACTTTCTTGTTGTGATGATCATGGAAGACTCATTGGTGAATTCCGGGTTGTAGCAAGCCCTATTAATTTTATCGATCGACTCTTCTAGATCATTGCCTAAACGAATATTATTTAATAACGAGTAAAAATTCTTATCCTCACTTTGTCTAAAGGAGTAAGTGAGTTCAAAGAATGATGGAGCCTCTATTTCTTTGTAGCTCATGGCACTAAAAAAATAAACTGACTCATATTTTTCATCAATAGCATTAACTTCATGATCTTTAACCACTGGGGGCAGCTGAAAGAGATCTCCGCAAGCCAGCACATGAATACCACCAAATGGCTCAGATGAATTTCGATGCACCTTCAGAGTTTCTGATATGGCATCTAGCATAGGAGCTCTAACCATAGATATCTCATCAATAATAAGAAGCTCTAGCTTCTTTAATAACTTTTTAAATCTAGGGTCGTTAGACTCCTGTATTACAGGAAAAGTATCAAAACCAATACGAAATGCTGAATTGATAGTGCTTCCACCGATATTTAAAGCAGCAACACCAGTGGGGGCAACCACCATTTTTTTAAGTGAACATTCATCCACAACCCTCTCAATAAGGGTAGTTTTACCAGTTCCCGCAGCACCTGTGAGGTATATAAATTGCTGCTCTTCACCGTCTAGCAACTCAACAACTTGATCCAATGTTTTATCAAATGAATCAGCAGGATTTTCTATTTTTTTTGTTACCATAAGTACAAACGATTTGAATTTTTGTAAAGATTTGTTTTGATCTTTTTATCTAGTTTAGATGTAAGATTATAAGCTAAAGAGAATAAGGGAAAACACTTACATATGAAAAAAGTAGCTATTATTGGAGCGGGGCCATCAGGGATAACTGCAATCAAGAATTTTGCTGATCTTGGTTTTGAGGTAACGGCCTTTGAGAGATGCGGCGGTGTTGGAGGGAATTGGAGATTTAATGATCCCTCAGGCCATTCAAGTGTTTTCGAAACCACTCATATCATTAGTTCAAAACACACCTCTTTTTATGAAGATTTTCCTTTACCAGAATCAGCCTCCGACTATCCTTCACATAAAGAGTTACTAGATTACTTTAATGGTTATGCAGATCATTTTGATATAAAAAAGCTCATAAAATTTGGAACTGAAGTTGTGAGCTGCAACCAGAGAGAAAATAGCTCATGGGAAGTTGAGTGGAAGGATATAACTTCAAACGAAGTCACTATAGAAATCTTTGATGCACTAGTTGTCTGTAATGGCCATCACCACAAACCAAGATATCCTGAATATCCAGGTGAGTTCTCCGGAGAGCTTATTCATTCTCATGATTTTAAATCTTCTAAGCCATTTAAAGATAAGCGTGTTTTGGTTATAGGCGGAGGAAACTCAGCATGTGATGTTGCCGTTGAGACTGCAAGAGTTTCTGCATCAACTTCGATCAGCTGGAGAAGAGGATATTATTTAATACCTAAATTTATGTACGGTCTGCCAGTTGATTTGTATGCATTGAAGAACAGATGGATGCCTACTTTTTTAAGGGAATCATATACCAAAATGATGCTTGAGATATTTCAAGGTAAAAATGAAGATATAGGCTTGCAGAAGCCAGCTCAAAATTTATTCGGCACTCATCCTACTGTAAATTCAGAGCTTTATTATGCGGTGAGACACGGGAAGGTAGTGCCTCAAGTTGAAATAGAGAAATACGAAGGAAATACAGTGCACTTTAAAGACGGCAAGAAAGGTGAATATGATGTAATTATTGCTTGCACTGGATTTCAGATCAAACATGATTTCTTTAAAAAGAGTTTTATAAATTATGAAGAAGGAAAAACTCCCTTGCTTCATAAAATGATTCCAGCAGATATAAAGAATCTTTACTTTATTGGTCTTTTTCAGCCCTTAGGCTGTATCTGGCCAGGAGCTGAACTTCAATCAAAACTTGCTGCTAAACATTTGTCAGGCCAATGGACACCCAACAAGCCCATTAAAGAATTGATTAAAAAAGAGCTAGCAAATCCAGACGTTAAGCAAATAGATACTCCAAGACATACCATTACGGTTGATGATTATTCTTTTAGAGCCCGTCTCAAAAAAGAACTTAAAAGATCAGTAGCATAAGAAAGTCCCAATGACCAAATGCATTGTTTGCGAGAGCGGCCTTATTGAAAGCTTTTACACATCAGATAAAAAAAAGCATTGGAAGTGCAATACATGTGCAGCAAAGTTTCTAGATACTATTCATTACGTTGACGAAGAAACCGAAAAAGGTCGCTACTTAGAACATAAAAACATTATCGATGATCCGGGGTATAGAAAGTTTTTATCAAAATTATCAGATCCATTAAAAGATAAGCTGTCCCCTAATAGCAAAGGTCTTGATTTTGGCTGTGGCCATGGGCCTGCTTTAGAAGACATGTTGAAGTCAGATGGTTTCGAGGTAGATTTATACGATCCATTCTTCTTCCCAAATCAGGATATTTTTACAAAGCAATATGACTTTATAACCTGCACAGAAACTGTAGAACACTTCTTTAATCCTTGTGAGGAATTTAAAACACTAGATAAATTATTATTACCCGGTGGCTGGTTAGGTGTTATGACAGATTTTATAACAACTGAAGATGCATTTGATCGTTGGTATTACAGGCGAGATCCAACCCATGTAGTATTTTATTCTGAAAAAACGTTTGAAGTTATAGCAGACCAGCGAGGCTGGAATTGTGAAATACCATCTAAAAATATAGTCTTATTCAATAAATAGAAAAGACTTATTCAGCTAACTTTTGTCTTTAGTAGACAAGACCAATAGACCAGCAGCTATGGCAGTATTTTTTACAAAATTCTGCAATTCATGGGCGAATGAAGGATCTGAAGATAGATCCCAAAAGTTATGAATATATATATTTATCAGGACTGTAAGGCCAAATAATATTAACGCACTTTCTCTGAGATATTTATTAGCAATAATAGAAACACCTAGCCCAACTTGAAGAATAATAACAATAGGCAAGGCGATTGATGAAAAAGGCACACCTTTTGATACCATTAAAGAGAGCGTATCAGAATATCCAAATATTTTTGAAATACCCGGAAGTAAAAAATAAATACCAAGAAATGATCTACCAATTAAAAAGGCTACGCTGTCTAAGTTTTTTATATTCATAAAATATGATAACTTAAATGCATGACAAAATTTTTTCTAATCAGCCTGTCCATCATTTTAGTAATTGTGGGATTTTTTTACGGCCCAAAGATTACAAGACTTTATAATTTGAGCAATCTATATAATGAAGAAAAGATAGCAGATAATTTTATTAATATAGATAAAATATTTCTTGTCTCAGATTCTATTTCTCCTTCAAGCTCACCACATAAATTTAATACTAAACAATATGACTTACCAGAAACTTATTTATTTGAAGGAGAGGAAAAAAATCTACAAGAAGACCTGGCTCACTTTAAAACTGATGGCCTGATGATTCTCCATGAAGGAGATAAGTTATATGAAAACTACTGGAACAATAACTTAGCTTCATCTAAACATATAGCATTCTCTGTCTCTAAATCTTTTCTATCAGCCTTAATCGGCATCGCAGTAGATGAAAGTTTAATAGACAGCATAGAAGATCCTATAACTAAATATTTACCAGACTTTAATGGAACGGGCTATGAAGGAGTTTCAATAAAAAATATTCTTCAAATGTCATCAGGTGTTGAATGGAACGAAGACTATGCAGATCCAAAATCTGATATCAACAGATTTGGAAGAGCTGTAGCCAAAGGCGTTTCGTTTAGAGACTTTGCAAAGACATTAAAGCGATCAAAAAAGCCAGGCACTTATCATCATTATGTGAGTATCGATACACAGGTTCTCGGATTTCTTTTAGCAGAGGTTACCGGCATGCCTCTAAAAGAATATCTGCATGAGAAGATTTGGAGCAAGATTGGAATGGAAGACGGTGCTTATTATATTATTGATAATACTGGAGAGGAGATGGCTCTGGGAGGTCTTAATGCAACACTAAGGGATTATGCAAAGTTTGGACAGTTATTTCTTAACAAGGGAAACTGGAAGGGTGAGCAAATAGTTCCAGAGGCATGGGTAAAGGCATCTTATGATACAGACGGACCGCACTTAATACCTGGAGAAAGCGATCTCTCATCTAGTCCTTGGGGCTATGGTTTGCAATGGTGGGTACCTGGGTTCCCAGATACTGACTATACTGCTGCAGGTGTTTATAACCAATATATATACATAGACCCACTTACAAATATTGTAATAGCTAAGACTTCATCTAATCATAGATATACAGCTGAAAAAGAGTATTCAAAAGCAGCTCATATGGCTATGTTTAGGGCTATAGCAAAAGACATCAATCAAAACTAGGAAACTTTTTGAATGTATTGTCCTGTTAGATGATTCTTAATCATTAAAAAAATACGAGCTAACCGCACTTTAAAATAAATGAATATAAGAATATCGAGAATTATCTTTTTTATACCGACTCTCTTTCTAATCGCCTGCCAGCCTCCAGCCGAAGTTAATAAATACACTCCCCCAATTAGTAAGGATTTTTTTCAAAACAGCCAGGTGATAAATAAATCCTTCGACGATTTATGGGATATGGCTGGTTTAATCTCTAATGATTCATATCAGCTATCTGCTGAAGATAAAGTCTTAGGTGAGATGGTGTTTACCTTTAGCTCAGATGATGTATCAAAGTACATTGACTGCGGAATGATGAATGATGAAATATACGTAGATTATATCTATAGAATTTTTGAATCATTATTGGATGGACAAATAAATATAAAGTTTGAATCCATTAACCCAAGTTCAACGAGGCTAAGTGTAAACATCTTATATAAATTTATTTCAAAGGAAACAGGAACTAGGTGGATGTTTGAAACTAATAAGCCAAAGTCTATATTAGTCGGCAACCCGGCATACGGAGCAGATCCTTATCGAGAATGTCGCTCCAAACATTACCTAGAAGCAGGTGTTATTAACCAAATCGATGAGTTTTGACTTATAGACCACACTTTAGAGTAGCGCATATTTCCTTCTAGGACTTTTACTATATATACTTTAATTGAATCAAATTATTCAATGGAGAAGATTATGAAAAAATTATTCACAGTATTAACCTTATTTGGAGCAGTAGCTATTTCAGCAGGGCACCATGAAATGGGTCATGCAGACCATGAGCATATGGGCAACTCTGCAGACTGGCAAATAGAAGCTTACAGTTCAGCTGCACCAGCTTTTATTGGAAATAGCGCAACTATTATTGGCACTTCTGGAAAAGTTTTAAGGAAAGGATCTAATGGCTGGACTTGTCAGAGTGGCAATCCAAGACCTTTACCAGAAAAAGGCTGGAAGAATGCTCATGAAGCAATGGCAGTCTGTCATGATGACGAAGGCATGAAATGGATGATGGGCTATATGTCTGGCACTAAGCCAAATATGGAAAGAGATAGTTATATGTGGATGCTTAACGGAGATATGGGCGAAGATAATACTACTGCTGGAGTATTTGATAAAAAAGATTCTACTCCCGGACAATGGATAGAATCAGGACCTCATTTAATGTTAATGCCAAAAGACCCTTCATCCTTAGATAACTTTTCAACTGACTTTACTACTGGAGCACCTTACGTAATGTTTGCAGGAACTGATTATGCCCATCTTATGATCCCTGTTGAAGGATATTATATGTATCAACCGGAATCTTCTCCTAAGTAGCAAAGGCATGGCTTCAAGGGGATAAGATTTTATACGTAACTCTATTTGTTTCTTTAAATGAATAGAGTTATTGTAGATTGTATATTTAGGGGGAATTAGCTATGGAACGATATACAAACTTTAAAGATTTTTATCCTTATTATTTAAGTGAACACGATAATAAGTACACAAAACTTCTTCATTTTATTGGTACAACAATATCAATATATCTTTATATAAGATTCTTTATGACATTTAATTTTATGTTCTTGCTTTACTCATTATTAGCAGGATACGGATTTGCTTGGATTGCGCATTTTTTTGTTGAGCACAACAAGCCGGCAACTTTTAAATATCCTTTGTGGAGCTTTATAGGCGATCATAAAATGTATTTAGAAATACTTCAGGGCAAACACAAAATTTTCTAGTTTAGTAAAATAAATAAACATACTGTGGGGGGTATTTTTATGTTTGGTGGAATTTCTTATATTGGTTGGTTTCATACTATTCTTGGCACAGCCGCTATCGTTATTGGGCTCTACCTCTTGATAAGAGATAGATTCATTTTCATGGATACCAAGCTTGCAAACTTTTACTTGTTTAGCACAGTACTTACATCAGCATCATCATTTCTTTTATATCAAGCAACGGGCTCTTTCAATACCTGTCTCTTATACACATCTCCGAGCCCACGAGACTAAGGCGAATCT
>OJDM01000024.1_pt1 | contig 14121 bp, 9 predicted proteins | sample 1592821 | NCBI WGS metagenome assembly OJDM01 (sample SAMN05416721, study PRJEB24817) | seawater metagenome | isolation source: Sea water | place: Canada:Atlantic | collected 2013-07 | reverse complement strand
GTGCGGTTCCTGATATAAACCATTCAATAATAAAAAAGCACCTAATTTAAGTTAGGTGCTTTTTTTATACAATAGTATGTGCATTACTCACTCTCTTCACTGATAGTAGCAGGCTTAACACTGCTGTCATAAGCCTCGTGATACTCTTCTAACAAACTAGTCGTAGCGTTTAACAAATCTTTTGTCTCTAACAATAGACTAAAATAAAGCGTTGTATTCTTAGGACTTGATTCCTCAGTACGTGTTCGCTTAACTTGTATTTCTATATTAGATTTAAGAACGGCAGCAATCTCATTTTTTTGTTCAATTATAGAATTTATTTTCTCAAAAGATTGAGAATTAAACGCTTCTATTGCTTCTGAAAATAAGGTTTCTATAGAATCATTAATTTGACTAAGTTCTTTAATTTGATTGAACTTTAGTTTTTTGTGATTATTGTTAACGTGCTTATGACTTACTTTAGTTATGTATGTAAGTGACTGCGTCATGTCTTGTAGATAGCCTAAAACAAGTATGTAGAAATTACTTGCGCCAATACTAGATTCATCTAAGTTTTTTATAAAGTAAAATATATTATCTCTTAACTCATCTACTTCATCAGAGAGTTTAACGATTTGTTTTTTATTCTTTTTCAGTGCTTCTAAATCTTGTTGTGAAAGCCCAGTAAAAGCAGCCGCATAGATCTTTTTACCTCGGTTAAGCACGTTTGCGATATTTGCAGCGCTCTCAGTAATTACTCCTTGAACAGAACTACTTTCTGTTTTTGTCAAGCGGTCATCAGAAGCCATCTCTTTGGTTTTTTTACTGTGAACAATTGAACTTCTAATAAGCAAAATGATTGCAGCTAAAAGTAGGATTGGAAACATAACCTCTACGTTGAGGTTTAATAAATAGGCAACTAAAGCAGCAGCACTAAAAGCACTAAGTGCTGTTAGGAACCACCCACCAATAACATTAATAACCCCTGCAACACGGTATACGGCACTTTCTGCCCCCCAAGCCCTGTCTGCTAACGAAGTTCCCATCGCCACCATGAACGTGACATAGGTGGTTGACAGAGGCAGTTTGTAGGAGGTTGCAACTGATATTAAAACCGCAGCTACCATAAGGTTTACAGCTGCTCTGACCAAGTCAAAAGCAGGCAACTCATGAACTTTGTTATTTGTTAGTTTTATAACTGGCTGTTCAAATTGTTGTTCAATTTTATCTTGCCATGAAGTTGGTAATATAAATGAACTTACTTTTGAAGCCCCCATTGCAAATCGCACAAATCCACGTGATAAGAAATTTGGCTGAAAGCGTTCTTTTGTATCCCCTTGACTTGAAAGATCCAAAGAGGTTTTAACCACGTTCTTGGCTTTTGTTGAAAACCATAAAGTCGCAACCATGACCATTCCTGCTCCAAATAATAACCAGTTATTTGTTGGAACTTTAGAGGCTAATACGTCCATTGGAAATTCCATTGCAGAAAGTCCAGATGCGGACCATTCTGTGTAGGCATTAAATGCTGCTACTGGTACTCCTATAAAATTAACTAAATCATTACCAGCAAAGGCCAGTGCCAAGGCAAAAGTTCCTACTATAATAATTAGTTTATAGATGTTTGTTTTTGCAAAAACAATTAGCACGTAGGATAATAATGACCACAGTATTGAACTGACTACTACAATATAAAATACTTGGTTTTCTAAGAAATCTTTCATGGTTCCTCCTCCAAGAATATCAAAAGATTGCTTAGCGTAAGAGGTTCCTTTTAAACCTTTCATAAAGATAAAGTAGGTGATAGCCGTCAATGCAACTCCACTAAATAACGCGCCTACCCAATTTGCTTTTTTTTGAAAGTTATATGAAAGTAAGAGCCTAGATACCCACTGTACAATTGCCCCTATCGAAAAGGCGACTACGACCGAAAGCAGAATTCCAAAAATAATTTGAGAGGCTTTGGACGTATTAATATAATTAACAACTTCACTAAAATCTCCTCCATTTGCAGCAATTTTAATCAAGGCCATTGCCACTGCTGCCCCCAAGAGTTCAAACACAATAGAAACGGTTGTTGAGGTAGGCATCCCTAGGGAGTTAAAGATGTCTAGAAGTAAAATGTCAGTAATCATTACGGCCATGAAAATAATCATGATCTCACTAAACATAAATTCCCCAGGGTTAAAAATACCCTTTCGAGCTACTTCCATCATCCCACTGGAAAAAATCGCCCCAATAGCAACTCCTACACTTGCGACAATCATAATTGTTCTAAAAGAAATTGCTTTAGATCCAATTGCAGAATTTAAAAAGTTCACTGCATCATTACTAATCCCAACAACTAAGTCGGCAACAGCCAAGAAGGCTAAAGCAACAATCATATATAAATAAATATTTTCCATAATTCAGTTTGTGTTATTAAGCAAATCTCTTAAGATTTTCTGTTTGTAAGGTTAAGGTACTGTTATGTTTTAAAAATGAAAATCTACTTGAAGGCGATACATTAATTTGTTGTTACTTCCTTCAATTTCTAAGTGACTAATGTCAGTTTGAACTTTTAGCTTATGTCCAACGATATACTTTGAAAGTCCTAGGGTGTATTGACTCTCGGGGTTTTTCCCTGTTATATTCTTATCTAGTTCAATGTGCGTATACCTTCCAGAAAGCTCGATGTCATTATTAAAAAGATACCCCATTTGTAAATTTAGCCCTTTTCCTACTTGAACCTCATCGCCAGTTAAAGAGCCATCGCTATTTTTTGCAAACGCATCAGAAGCAGTTCTGTCAGAATATTCAGCCATTAACGAAACGCCATTATATTTAAACATAGCGTCTAAAAAAACGGTATTTATATTGGTTTCGAAATAAGCATCGTCAGCACCATCAATTGTCATGTATGACCCTTGGTTACTTCGGGTTTTAACGGCATTATTATTATAGTCATAACTAAGACCGATTGCTAATTTTGGCTTTTTCTCTCGTTTCAAATCACTCCCCTTATAATCTCCTTTACTTGCAAAATCTCCAAAGGGAAGGAGCTCTATCCGACCTGTATACTGATGCCCGCCTAAGTTTCCTGTTGTGATATTCCTACCCTCTCCTTGTGCTAAAGAAAAAATTTCTTTGACAATAAAGGTCTCAGTTAAGTTAAAATGGTGTCTAAGTTGAAATCCAAAATCACGATCGATTGTAAAACGACTGTTTAATAACGAACGGTCTACTTGTTGCAAATTTCCAGAAGAAATTACACGCTCTCTGTTTCCAGGTAGTTTTGTTTGACCAAACCAAAGTTCGAAATTTTGATAAAAATTCCACTGAAGAACGGCGTCTAAAATATATCTAGGAGCGTTACTTGTGTATTGTGAAGCTCCTGAAAGATCTCTATTAGAGAGTCCCAATTCAACTTTGTATTTCAATTTAGGAGAATAGGCGTAACCATCAAATTTCAAACGCGCTCTTCTTGTTAGAAAACTTGTTTCATTCCCATTGTTTTCTTCCCAACTTGAACTACCAAGGAGTTGTGCTCTTAAACCCACTTTCATGGTCCAAGTACTGTCTTGACCAACAAGGTTAAAGAGACCTTTTCCAAATTTTGGAGCATTTATTTCTTGAGATTGAACGAAGGATATTGCACATAAAATTAGTGCAGTAGATAAAATTTTAGTTTTCATTATTAATATTTTAGTTAATTATTGTTAGCACAAATTAACAGCTTAAGGTCTTTATTAAGGTTACATCACTTTTACAAAACCATTAACAAAACGTTAGCGTTCTCTGCATAATCACGAATTTTAGATACATTTAATTAACATTGAAATGATTATCTTGCAGGTTAATATCAGATACTATGAATTGGGAACAATTACTCTCCTTAAAACGCCATGGCGACACGAATAAACGGCTTAGAAATGAACAGGACGAAACCCGTTTAGGATTTGATGTTGATTACGACCGCATTATTTTTTCACCCGAGTTTCGAAGTCTTCAAGACAAAACACAGGTGGTGCCGCTGTCATCGACAGATTTTGTGCATACCCGACTAACACATAGTCTAGAAGTGAGTGTGGTAGCTCGTTCATTAGGAAGAAGGGTAGGTGTTAAGGTCTTAGAAAAACACCCCTACTTAAAAGAAGTTCATGGTTATAAGTCCAATGATTTTGGCGCTATTGTTGCGGCAGCTGCGCTTGCCCATGACATAGGGAACCCCCCTTTCGGACATTCTGGAGAAAAAGCAATAGGTCACTTTTTTAAAACTGGAGCGGGTCAACAGTTTAAAGAGCAGATGACTCCTAAAGAGTACCAAGATTTGTGCGACTTTGAGGGGAATGCCAATGGCTTTAAAGTTTTGACTCAAGATAAGCTGGGTTCAAAAGGCGGCTTAAGGTTAAGCTATGCCACCCTAGGTGCTTTCACTAAATACCCTAAAGAATCACTTCCTGTTAAACCAAATTCTAATATAGCCTCTAAGAAATATGGTTTTTTTCAAACCGAAAAAAGTGGCTTCCTTGACGTTGCTTCCGAATTAGGAATGAAAAAACAGCAGGACCAAAATATTCAGTACTCAAGACACCCATTAGCATTCCTAGTAGAAGCAGCTGACGATATTTGTTATACAATCATTGATTTTGAAGATGGAATTAATCTAGGACTTATTGAAGAAGACTATGCATTAGAGTATTTAATAAACTTAGTAAGACACACCATTAATACCGAAAAGTACAACACACTGTCTTCCACAAAAGAACGTGTGAGTTATTTAAGAGCCTTGGCAATTAGCACCTTGATAGAGGATGCTGTTTCTTTATTTATGGCTAATGAAAAAGAAATTCTAGAAGGAGAATTTCATGTTTCAATTCTTGATAAAAGTAAATACCAAGCACAGATTAATGACATTATTAAACTTAGTATTGAAAAAATATACAACGCTGATGAGGTTATAGATAAAGAGATTTCTGGCTTTGAAATTTTAAATGAACTCTTAGGTCGGTTTATTTTATCAGTTAACAACAACTATAACAACACCCCCTCTAGTTATGATAAACTCCTTCTAAGGCTTTTACCAAAAGAAGTAGATATTCTTAACGATAGCCTTTACACCAGAGTGATGAACGTATGCTATTTTGTTTCCTTATTTTCTGATAAAAAAGCAGTTTTAACCTATAAGAAGATCAAAGGCCTAGCTTTTTAGACTCTTGATTAATTTGTAGAGTTCATTAGCGCTAACCCCTATGAGTTGCTGAAGATTGTCAATAGCTCCATGCTCAATAAATTCATCAGGGATTCCTTTAACAACCACATCGTTTTTGTAGCGGTGAGTGGCTGCAAATTCCAATATAGCACTTCCAAATCCTCCATTTTCAACCCCATCTTCAATCGTTATGAGTGTTGAATGGGTTTTAAAAATAGTATGCAATAATGATTCATCTAGAGGTTTTATAAAACGCATATCGTAGTGTCCACAATTGAGTCCACGGATGGCTTCTGTTACCTTATTAGAAATGGCCCCTATGCTTAAAACAGCGAGACCCTCTCCTTGCTCTAATTGAACTCCGGTTCCAATTTCAATAGCTTCAAACGGCGATTTCCAACAAGGTGTGACGCCTCTGCCTCTTGGGTATCTAATAGCGATCGGATGCTCTAATCCTATCTGTGCGGTGTACATAATATTTCTTAACTCTATCTCATTTCGAGGCGCAAAGATAATGAGATTTGGAACACACCTTAGGTATGCTAAATCAAAAACTCCATGATGTGTAGCGCCATCTTCCCCTACCAATCCAGCGCGATCGATACAGAAAATAACAGGTAAATTTTGCAAGGCAACGTCGTGAATTATTTGATCATAAGCGCGTTGTAAAAAAGTAGAGTAGATATTGCAAAAAGGGATAAGCCCTTGAGTTGCCATCCCCGCAGCCATGGTTACTGCATGTTGCTCTGCAATTCCTACATCAAATGCCCGCTCAGGAAGTGCCTCCATCATATATTTGAGAGAACTACCTGTGGGCATCGCAGGTGTAATGCCTATAATTTTTTTATTAGATTTCGCTAACTCCAAAAGAGTATGACCGAAAACATCTTGGTACTTAGGAGGAAGATCCTCATTGTTTTTAGTAAATATATCTCCTGTTTCAGCATCAAATTTTCCGGGCGCATGGTATTTAACTTGATCTTTTTCAGCCTGCCTTAATCCTTTGCCTTTGGTGGTGATAACATGAAGAAACTTAGGACCATCAATCGACTTCAGTCGTTTTAATTCAGAAACAAGCGCTTTAAGATCATGTCCGTCAACGGGTCCGGAATATTCAAAATTGAGGGCTTCAAATATGTTATCTTGTTTTTGAGTGCCTTTTTTTACATTGGTTAGATACTGTTTTAGCGCCCCAACACTTGGATCAATTCCAATTGCATTGTCATTTAAAATTACTAATAAATTTGCAGTGGTTACGCCGGCATGATTGAGCCCTTCAAAGGCCATCCCACTGGCTATAGAAGCATCGCCAATCACGCAGATGTGCTGTCTGTCCTCACCCTTCAACTGGGAAGCGATAGCCATTCCTAAGGCTGCTGAAATGGAGGTAGATGAATGCCCAGTCCCAAAAGTATCGTATTCACTTTCGTCCCGTTTCGGAAATCCACTCAAGCCCTTGAACTGTCGGTTTGTATGGAATTCAGACTTTCGTCCGGTTAGAATTTTATGCCCATAAGCTTGGTGGCCTACATCCCAAACTAACAAATCTATGGGTGTGTTATAAACATAATGCAAAGCGATTGTAAGCTCTACAACCCCAAGACTAGCTCCCAAATGGCCTTCTTTACTCGCTATGACTTCAATGATAAATTGTCTTAGCTCTTTTGCCAGCTCAGGCAGTTCTTCGGCCGAAAGCTGACGTAAATCTTTTGGGGAGTTTATATGTTTCAGTAAATTTTTCATTACAAAACAAAAGTACAAGATTGAAATCGTATTTTTGACTTATGGACGCTATTTTTGATGATGATTATTTTATGAGAAAGGCCCTTCAGGAAGCTGAGGTTGCTTTTGATAAAGGCGAAGTTCCTGTTGGAGCTGTGATTGTTGTTGATAATAGAATCATAGCAAGAGCTCATAACCTTACCGAGCTTCTTACAGATGTTACGGCCCATGCAGAAATGCAAGCCATTACTGCTGCCGCAAACTTTTTAGGAGGGAAGTATTTACACAAATGTAGTTTGTATGTGACACTAGAACCCTGTCAAATGTGTGCTGGTGCACTGTTTTGGAGTCAAATCTCAACGATTATCTACGGGGCCAAAGACGAGCAAAGAGGCTGTGGGGTGATGGGAACCAAGTTGCATCCTAAAACAATGATACGTGGGGGGGTTTTAGCAGATGAAGCCTCTCAACTACTAAAGCGTTTTTTTAGTGAAAAACGGAAATTGAATTAAGCTTACGTTTTCTTAGAGTCATTAAATTCACGCATTTTTTCTAAATTTTCAGCAGTCAGCATATAGTCTGCCATCTTTTTGTCTTTCCAACGGTAATAAGAAAACAACGGAAAAACTACGGCGCATAAGCCAATTACTCCAAATCCAACTAATTTATCTGAGTAGGGCAACTCAACAATCAAGCCTATCAACATACTGACCAGTGTCGTAATAAATAAGAACCAAATCAAGTGTTTCATTTTTTAGAATAAAGTTATTTTATATCTACTTTTAGGTGTAGCTCATTTAATTGCGCTGCATCTATCGCAGAAGGTGCATCTATCATCACATCGCGTCCAGAGTTGTTTTTTGGAAAGGCTATAAAATCTCTAATAGTTTCTTGACCTCCTAATATTGCCACTAAACGGTCTAGACCAAAGGCCAAACCTCCGTGAGGCGGAGCACCATATTCAAAGGCATTCATAAGAAATCCAAACTGTTCTTTTGCTTCCTCAGGGGTAAAGCCAAGATGGTTAAACATCAATGCTTGGGTTGCCTTGTCGTGGATACGAATAGATCCTCCTCCAATTTCATTTCCATTTAAAACCAAGTCATAGGCGTTTGCTTTTACAGCACCTGGATCGGAATCTAATAATTTAATTTGATCAGGTTTTGGGGCTGTAAATGGATGGTGCATTGCATGGAAGCGCTTGCTATCTTCATCCCATTCAAGTAATGGAAAGTCTGTAACCCAAAGCGGTGCAAACTCCTTAGGATTTCGAAGACCTAAGCGTTCAGCGAGTTCCATACGTAAGGCGCTTAATTGTGTTCTTACTTTATCGGTAGGGCCAGAAAGCACACAAACTAAGTCACCGGCTTGCGCTCCAGTTACCTGAGCCCACTGCGCCAAGTCTTCTTGGTCATAAAACTTATCTACCGAAGACTTGTAGGTGCCGTCGTCATTACAACGTGAGTATATCATTCCTAAAGCACCAACTTGAGGGCGTTTGAGCCAGTTGATGATGTTATCAATTTCTTTTCGAGTAAAGCTATTTCCACCAGGAACTGCAATACCAACCACTAATTCAGCAGAATTGAAAACCCCAAAATCTTTATGTTGAGATACGGCATTCAGTTCTCCAAACTTCATTCCAAAACGAATGTCTGGCTTATCGTTTCCATATGTTTGTAGAGCATCATCATAAGTCATTCTTGGAAATGAGGAGATGTCTTTACCGTGTATAGACTTTATAAGATGACGTGTTAGGCCTTCAAAAATATTTAGTATATCTTCTTGATTTACAAAGGCCATTTCACAATCAATCTGAGTAAATTCAGGCTGTCGATCGGCTCTTAAATCTTCATCTCTAAAACATTTTACAATCTGAAAGTATTTATCCATGCCGCCAACCATCAATAATTGCTTGAAGGTTTGAGGCGATTGAGGAAGGGCATAAAACTGACCTTCATTCATTCGACTTGGCACTACAAAATCACGGGCCCCTTCTGGGGTTGATTTTATTAAGTATGGCGTTTCAACCTCTATAAACTCTTGAGACGATAAATATGAACGAACTTCTTGCGTCACTTTATGTCTAAAAATCAAATTGTTTTTAACGGGGTTTCGTCGAATGTCCAAATAGCGGTACTTCATACGAAGTTCTTCTCCACCATCGGTTTGGTCCTCTATAGTAAAAGGAGGCACTTTCGCTTCATTTAACACCGTTAGTTTAGACACCAGAATTTCGATGTCTCCAGTTTCTAAGTTAGGGTTTTTTGAAGCACGCTCAATGACGGTACCTGTCACTTGAATAACGAATTCACGTCCTAAGCTTTTAGCCATGTTCACCATTGCTTCTGGTGTACGCTCCGCATCAAAGATAAGTTGTGTGATTCCGTAGCGGTCTCTTAAATCGACCCAAATTACAAACCCCTTGTCACGAGATTTTTGCACCCACCCTGAAAGCGTCACTTCTTCGTTAATATTTAAGGCTCTTAACTGGCCACAATGATGACTTCTGTACATAAGACTAAATTAGTTGAGCAAATTTAACATTTAAAAATTAAAACCAATAGCCTTAGGAAGTGACTTTAAGCTTTTTTGCTTTCAATTTGTTGATTAAGTAAAACAAGATAGGAACAACCACCAGCGTTAAAAAGGTAGCAAAGGTAAGTCCAAAGACAATAGCCCAACCCATTGGCCCCCAAAACGCCACATTTTCTCCTCCAATGTAAAAATTAGGATTTAGCTCTGTTATTAGTGTTCTAAAATTAATATTTATTCCAAGTGCCAGTGGAAGTAAACCTAAAATTGTGGTGATTGCTGTTAGTATAACCGGTCTTAAACGCGTTTTACCTCCTTCAACCACGCACGCAACAAGCAGGTCTGGGGTTAGTTTACTATCTACGGGAAGCCCTAACTCACGTCGCTTACGAACAATGGTAAGATTAATGTAATCTATCAAAACAATAGCATTATTAACAACTATACCAGCAAGTGAAATGATGCCTATCATTGTCATAAGAACGACAAAATCCATTCTAAAAATCAAGAGCCCAAATAATACCCCAATCAAACTAAGAAACACAGATATGGAAATAATAATAGGGGTTGTTGCAGAATTAAATTGTGCAACCAAAATCAAGAAAATCAATAGAACTGCAATTAAAAGTGCTTTGCTTAGGAATGCCATTTCTTTGGCCTGTTCTTCTTGTTCTCCAGTGAAATTAACTTTTATGTTTTTAGGGATTTCAAATTTTTCAGTAATCTCTCGAATTTTATCATTAACTTCTGTTGGGTTGTAGTCATTTAAGACATTTGAGTATACAGTGACTACTCTGTCCAAATTAATTCGTTTGATTGCACTAAAGGCTGTTTTGTTTTCCGAGGTAGCAACAGCAGATATTGGAACCTGTTTTATTTGTCCGTCACTTTGGTTTCTAAAGGTTATTTTTTGATTTAATAAGGCGTATTTATTATAACGCATCTCATCTTTCAGCCTCAGGTTTATAGGGTAATCATCGGTTGCATCTTTGTAAGTTGAGATTTCCTTGCCGTAAAGGGCCGTTCTCAAATTCATCCCTATTTGTCCTGTGGAAACTCCTAGACGTCTTGCTTTTTGACGGTCTACTGTCACGATCATCTCAGGCTTGCCTTGGTCAATATCTAATTTAAGCTCCTCAATTCCAGCCACATTAGATGTGTTTATAAAGGCTTTCAAGGCATTAGCTGTTTCTAAAATAAGCTCATAATCATCTCCTTTTACTTCAATATTTATAGGCGGTCCTGTTGGGGGTCCGTCCGAGGGCTTGTCAACAACAATACTGACCCCTGGGTATCCTTGTAATAATTCACGAACTTCTTTAAGCACCGTTTCAGAACTAACACCTTCACGATCTTGAAACTTCACAAAATCAATTGTAATTCGCGCTTTATTCGGAGTTTTACCTCCTTCTTGCCCACGGCTGGGATCCGCGGTACCTTCTCCAACTTGTCCGATCACAGATGTGATCAAGAAGTTTTCCCCATTGACTTCATACTTTTTTAAGTAAGTTTCAATATCCTTTTCTATTTCCATTGAAATAGTGTTGGTTTCTTCAATATCGGTTCCAATGGGATACTCCACATACACAAACACTTGTTTAGCATCAGTGTTTGGAAAGAATAATATTTTTGGAGGAAATGTAAACATTAGTAATACGGCTAGAAATAATAGCCCAAACGTTCCAGTAACGATACCAACAGGGTTTTTCCCTTTTAAAGCATAGCTCAAAAAACGCTCGTATAGGTTTTCTAGTTTTGTGATAAAAGTAACCTTAGACTCCTCTTTAGGCATTACTTTCATATACACTGAAATCAACATCGGGTTTATTATAAGTGCTACAAAAAGAGAGGAGCTCAATACAATTATTAGCGTGATTGGCAGCCACCTCATAAACTCTCCCATAATACCTTCCCATAAAATTAAAGGGAAAAAAGCAGCTAAAGTAGTAGCTGTTGATGCAATTATTGGCATCGCCACTTCCCCAACACCCAGCTTTGCAGCCTGAATTCTTGGGTAGCCTTCATCCATTAATCGATAAACATTTTCAACTACAACAATTCCGTTATCAACCAGCATCCCTAAAGCGATAACTAAAGAAAACAAGACCATTGTGTTAAGGGTTACCCCCATAAATCCTAAAATAGTAAAGGATAAAAACATAGATAATGGAATTGCAATTCCAACAAATAAAGCATTGCGAAACCCTAGGAAGAAATACAGGACTGTGACCACTAATATGATTCCTAAAATAATGCTGTTCTCTAGATCAGAAACCATGGTCCGTGTTTCGTTTGATTGATCATTTGTCTTAGAAATTATGAGACTCTTAGGGAATATGCTTTTTTGAGCTGTTTCAATAATCTCATCAATCTTAGTAGATGCTTTTAAAAGGTTTTGACCACCTCTTTTTTTAACGTCCAGCATCACTACAGGTTGCATATATTCTCTTGCAAAACTCTCTTTTTCTTGCTCTTTGAACGAGACCTCAGCTATGTCTCTTAGGTATACAATGTTCCCTTTTTCTTGTTTCACAATAAGGTCCCTAACGCTTAAGGGGTCCTCGAATTCGCCTGTTACCCGAACTGTTTTTCGAACGCCATTTTCTAGGATGTCACCCCCAGTAACACTCATGTTTTCAAATTTAACAGCATTTTCTATGTCAGTGAAGCTTATCATCGATGCTTCCATTTTATATAAGTCGACTGCTATTTCAAGTTCCTTTTCTTGAACCCCTCTAATGTCCACACTAGAAATTTCAGAAAGCTCTTCAATTTCATCCTCTAAGTATTCAGCATATTCCTTTAACTGGTCCATAGAAAATTCTCCGGATAAATTAATATTCATTATAGGAATACGTTCACTAAAATTCATTTCTGTGACGCTTGGCTTCGACTGCAGGTCTTTTGGAAAATCAGTATCCGCCATGGCAACATCAACTTTGTCTTTCACCTTTTGAAGTGCTTCGGCAGGGGTGTAATCAAAGTTGAATTCAACCACAATGCTAGAGTATCCCTGTATGGAATTAGATGTAATTTTATCAACGCCTGTTATTGAGTTTATTTCTTTTTCTAATCTTTTAGTGATAAGTTTTTCCACATCTAATGCTGAATTTCCAGGGTAAGGAGTTGCGACGTAAATTTGTGGAACAATAATTTCAGGGAAATTTTCTCTGGCCATTCCAGTGTAAGAAAGCAGTCCTCCAAGTATGATAATGAAGGTGATCACAGACACCGTCATCCTGTTAGAAATCGCCCACGAAGAGATTTTAAATTCTTTTATTTTATTTGAGTTCATAATTTATTAGTCTACAAGTTTTACAATATCACCATTTTTAACCAGTCGAGCGCCTTTGTCAACCAAGGTTGATTTACTATTGAGCCCTTCAGAAATATAGGAGAAGTTGTTGTAGGAATTCGAGTCTTTAACAAAGGTCTTTATAACTTTATAGTTAGCTTCTTCTGCCTCAAGGGTGTAGACAAATGTTTTGCCATTACGATCTTTTTGAATAACTTTTGAAGGGATTACAATTCCAGAAGCATTAAAATCGTTGATTTTAATGTCGGCAAGTAAGTTAGCTTTTAGTTCATTGTTATTGTTCTTAACGTCTATTCGTGTTTTAAAACTGCGATTGCTAGGGTTAATGAAGTTTCCAACCTGCGTTATGTTAGCCTCAAAAGAGATGTCAATGGATGAAAAGCTTAACAATGCCATTGTTCCCTTGGAAATCGATTTTAAATAAGTCTCCGTAATTTCACTTTCTATATATACGTTGTCAAGATTAACCAGCCTTAAAAACGGCGTTTGGGGAGATATGAGTTCTCCTGTTTTCGCAAAGACTTGATCTATAGTTCCAGAAAAAGGCGCGATGATCTTCATTTTACGAGCCTGAGCTTTTAAACTATTTAAGCTATTTTCAAGCCCTTCTTTTTGGGATTTTATTTGTAGAAATTGGATTTCACTTCCAATCTTTTGCTCCCATAACCGTGCTTGTCTCTCATAGGTAGTCGTAGCCAAATCAAGCTGTGTTTTTAATTGTAAAACAGAATTATCAATAACTGAACTCTCTAAGGTTGCTAAAACCTGGCCTTTAGTTACTTTCTGTCCTTGTTTAATTAGGACAGCAGTTACAGTGCCCCCCATCTCAGCGCGGAGTTCGATTGCCTTGTCTGCTTTTACAACCCCCTGCACTTCAATATAATGATTAAATATTTTTTCTTCTGCCTTAAATGATGTGACAGTCACCAGTCTTTTGAGAGTATCCAAGTCTGAAATGGCGATTTCAACGGATTTTAATTTGGCACTGATGTTATTTAGTTGGTTTACAAGGTCTGTTTTTTGTGTTTTTAAATCGGTAAGAGACTTTGATTCCTTAGGGGCAGTATTACAGCCAAGAACTAAGGATAAAAGGCCTATGTAAAAAATGGATTTCATGGGGGGGGTATTATGTTTATATGTCATTGTTTAGTTTTTAAGGGGCGTATTTATAAGGGATTCTAAGTCAACTCCTTTTAACAAAATATTTAGCATTGATTGGAGGTAGTCTTGTTGCGCTATGTACAATTGTCTTTGTGCTTGAGACAAATCAAAACTAGTTGTTAGGCCTTCGAAAAATTTAATTTCATTTTTAGTTGCTATATTTTTAGAAAGATTAAGGGCCTTTTTTTTAATCCTGTCTCTTATACACATCTGACGC
>OJDM01000012.1_pt1 | contig 17963 bp, 14 predicted proteins | sample 1592821 | NCBI WGS metagenome assembly OJDM01 (sample SAMN05416721, study PRJEB24817) | seawater metagenome | isolation source: Sea water | place: Canada:Atlantic | collected 2013-07 | reverse complement strand
ATCTACACTATCCTCTTCGTCGGCAGCGTCAGATGTGTATAAGAGACAGCCTTATTAGTTGCCGAAGCCAATAAGAGTTGATCGTCATTTTCATAATGTTTGTGAATTAGCCTTAATGCATAAATATTGATCATTGGCTCTATTACGGTTAAAAGAAATTTATCTAAGATTTCAGGTAACCTTTCCTTGCCTATCTCTATAAATGATCCAATAGAAAAACCGGCATACTCTGCAATATCTAAAGTTCCTTGATGATACTGATCGAAGAAATATTTATTTTTCTCTTCATAGCTTTTTGCATCAACATAATTATTTTTAATTAAAAATTCTATCCATGAGTAGTCAGAATCTCCGTTAAGAATGGTATTATCAAGGTCAAATATCGTAAGTTTCACTTTTATTTTTATGGAAAAAGAACCTGGTTACAGATTAAATGTTGGTTTAATTATTATCAATGATAAAGGCAAACTGCTTCTATGCAAAAGAAAAGATATTAATAGCTGGCAATTTCCTCAAGGTGGTATAGATTTTGGAGAAACTCCACTAAAGGCAGCTAAAAGAGAATTATTTGAAGAAGTTGGTATTAAAGGAAGTTCGGTAAGAAATATTGGATCCATGGACGATTGGATAAAATATGATATCCCAAAAGAAAATAGAAAAAAGCGCTTGCTGCAGAAAAATTTTAAAGGCCAAAAGCAAAAATGGTTTATGTTTAAGCTAATCAAAAATATTGATGTTAGTTTTGAAAATGATCCTGATGGCGAATTTGATGATTATAAGTGGGTCTCTTATTGGTACCCTCTCCAGTCAATTATTTCTTTTAAGAAAGATGTATATCGAACAGTGTTGTGTAGCTTAAGGTTTATTTTTTGTGCGGAGCAAGCAGGTGATTGAAGAATTATTGATATTCGCATTGCTTGGTATTTTTGTAGGCTTGGCTGCTGGAATGTTTGGAATAGGTGGTGGTACATTAATAGTGCCTGTTCTTGTCGCAAGTTTTTTGAATCATGGATTTCAAGAAGATATAACTGTTCATCTTGCTTTGGGATCCTCTATGGCAAGTATTTTTTTTACCGGCATTGCTTCTGCAAATGCTCATAGGAAGAAAAAAGCTATTGACTTCAGTATTTTAAAGCCCGTTGCATTTGGGGTTATTTTTGGCGCTCTACTGGGAGCAATCTTTGCATTGCAACTAGAGGGAAGTATTCTAAAGATAATTATTGCAATTTTTGCCCTATTGGCAGCGATTAGAATTGGCTTTAATATTGAATTAAAGTCCTCTGAAAGCAAGCCAAAAAATATAAAATCATATGTGGCTGGTTCAGGTATTGGCTTTTTATCATCCATACTAGGTATTGGAGGAGGTATGTTTGCAATTCCTTACTTCAGGAGCTCTGGATTAAGTTTAATTTCAAGTATTGGAACATCAGCGGCTTGCGGTATTCCCATTGCTCTCTTCTCATCACTTGGGTATTTTATTATGGGCATTGGTAATCCAGCGTTACCAAGCCTTAGCCTGGGATATATTTACCTACCAGCTGTATTTGGTATTTCCATAACAAGTGTATTTGCTGCTAAATACGGAGCACAAATAGCTCACTACGTTTCAACAGTTACCCTTAAGTGGTCTCTAGCATCCTTGCTATTATTAATTTCTATTTATATGGTTGCTATATGATTATTGAATTATCAGATTTTTTTAATAACCCTAGCCTTGTTGAAATAGGGCCAATAAAGATTCAATACTATGCCGTTACATGGCTTTTATCAGCTATTTTTATTTATCTTTTCTTAAAATCAAACAAAATTATCCTAGAGCTAGGGCTAAATGAAGAAAAAGTTAATGACTTAGTCTTTATGTATGGGCTGTTTTTTGGAGCAATGTGTGGAGGAAGGATTGGGTACATGGTTTTTTATGGAACGTCGCAACTACTTGAAAATCCTCTATCTTTATTTTATGTGTGGCAAGGAGGCTTAAGCTTTCATGGCGGTCTTTTAGGCGTAATAGTTAGCTTTATAATTTTCTGCAGGAAAAATAATATAAGCTTCTTACGATTAATGGATGCCGGCGCTCTAGCTATGCCTATTGGTCTTGGTCTTGTAAGAATTGGTAATTTTCTAAATGGAGAGTTATATGGAAAACCAACTAATGGTGATTGGGGTTTTATATTCCCAAGTGATCCATTCGGTTTCTTAAGGCACCCTTCTCAGCTCTATGAAAGTTTTGGAGAGGGATTGCTTTTATTTATACTCCTATTCCTAATAAATAAATTTACAAAAATTCATGGCATTGTCTGCTCATCATTTCTTATACTTTATGGAGCGATAAGATTTATAATTGAGTTCTATAGACAGCCTGATGCGCATATTGGATATGTGGCATTAGAATTTATGAGTATGGGCCAACTGCTTTGCATTCCAATGATGATTATTGGTTTTATATTATTGGCTTACTCTAGGAATAAAACATGAAAGCATATTTAGATCTTCTTCAGTTTATTTTAGAAAATGGAGATAAGAAAGAAGACAGAACTAACACAGGGACAATCTCATCTTTTGGCCATCAACTTGCATTTGATCTTGAAGATGGATTCCCAGCCGTAACAACTAAATCACTAGCTTGGAAGGGGGTAGTATCAGAATTGCTCTGGTTTTTAGAAGGCTCAGATGATGAAAGGAGGCTTGCTGAAATAAGATTTGGTAAAGATAGATCTGAATTAATTGATTTATCAAAATATTCAACAATATGGACAGACAATGCAGATAACCAAGGCAAGCAACTAGGATATGAAAATACGGAATATAAAAAAAATCTAGGGCCAGTTTATGGTGTTCAATGGAGAAATTGGGGTGGTATTGATCAAATAGCTAATCTTTTAGAGAATCTTCATAAAAATCCAGATGGAAGAAGGCATATCCTTTCAGCATGGAATGTTGGAGATATAGAAAAAATGGCATTACCGCCATGTCATGTTATGAGTCAATTTTACGTTAACAATGGAACTATTAGTTGTCATATGTACCAGAGAAGTGCAGACATGTTCTTAGGCGTCCCCTTTAATATTGCAAGCTACGCTTTATTGCTTTGTATATTTGGAAAGATACTAAACTTAAAACCGAAAAGGTTTGTTCATTCATTTGGGGATGCTCATATATATATGAATTCGGTAGATCAAGTTAAAGAACAGTTATCAAGAACTCCCATGAAGCCTCCAGAACTTTCTATTCCACAAATTGACTCCTTGAAAGATATATCTAATTATGAAATAGATGATTTTAAATTACTTAACTATGAGCATCATCCAGCTATTAAAGCAAAAATGGCAATCTAGTAAAGAATAGCGTGCATTAATCTTCGTAAAAGTCTTCTGATTGTATAGGTCTAGAAATTGTATTATCTTCGTTTGCCCAGGCACCAAAATCAATTAACTTACATTTTTCTGAACAAAAAGGTCTGAAAAGATTTGTTGGTGAAAGTTCTGTTATTTTTTCACATCTAGGACAGTTAGCCATTATTAATTATCTCCATATATTTGTTATGCAAAGTTAAAACCTGTTCTCTAAGAGAATCTAAAGAAGAGGAGTTCAAAATTATATCGTCTGCTATTGATAGTCTCTCTTCTCTTGATGCTTGTTTATTAATTATATTCATAACTTCTGATGTGTTCTGAGCATCCCTATGAGTAGTTCTAGATATTTGGGTGTCAATGTCGCAGTCTATAATGAGAATCCTACTGTAGTTATTAGCTGTATTAGTTTCGAAAATTAAAGGAACCATGATTATGGTGTAAGGGGACTTAGACTTTTTTATGAAATCTAGAATGGACTCCTTAACAATTGGGTGAATAATATTTTCAAGTTGTAATTTTTTATCTTTATTGCTAAATATAGTAGATCTTAATTTAGCTCTATCAATCAAGTTATTTTTATCTAAATAAGAAGAGCCAAAAGCATTAATAAATAGCTCATAGCCAGGGGAGTTTATTTCAAGAGCGTCTCTAGAGACATGGTCTGCATCTAAAACATTAATACCCAAGTCCATAAAGAAACTTGCAGCAGCTGACTTGCCAGAACCTATCCCACCTGTTAATCCTATGATCATAAAAACATTATACTTTAGATAAAAAAAAAGGCTTCCAGTTAAACTGAAAGCCTTAAAGAAAAAGCCTGACGATTTCCTACTCTCACACAGGGAGACCCTGCACTACCATTGGCGTTAACCCGTTTCACTTCTGAGTTCGAGATGGGATCAGGTGGTTCCAAGTTGCTATTGTCATCAGACAAACTGGTATGTAATTTATAATTTTTAATTCTCACTACAATGTTACTCAAATCTATAACCCTACTTAAGGTTACATGATCAAGCCTCACGAGTTATTAGTACAAGTTAGCTCAACGCCTCGCAGCGCTTACACATCTTGCCTATCAACGTCATAGTCTATGACGACTCTTTAGGAGACATAAAGTCTCTGGGAGATTTAATCTTGGGAGAGGCTTCCCGCTTATATGCTTTCAGCGGTTATCCTTTCCGAACATAGCTACCCGGCAATGCCACTGGCGTGACAACCGGAACACCAGAGGTTCGTCCAATTCGGTCCTCTCGTACTAGAATCAGCTTCCCTCAAATCTCCAAACGCCCACAGCAGATAGGGACCGAACTGTCTCACGACGTTCTAAACCCAGCTCGCGTACCACTTTAAATGGCGAACAGCCATACCCTTGGGACCTGCTCCAGCCCCAGGATGTGATGAGCCGACATCGAGGTGCCAAACACCGCCGTCGATATGAACTCTTGGGCGGTATCAGCCTGTTATCCCCGGCGTACCTTTTATCCGTTGAGCGATGGCCCTTCCATTCAGAACCACCGGATCACTAAGACCTAGTTTCCTACCTGCTCGATCCGTCGATCTCGCAGTCAAGCATCCTTTTGCCTTTATACTTACCTCACGATGTCCGACCGTGATAAGGATACCTTCGTACTCCTCCGTTACTCTTTAGGAGGAGACCGCCCCAGTCAAACTACCCAGCATACACTGTCCCTGATCCAGATAATGGACCTAGGTTAGAACTTCAATCTTACAAGGGTGGTATTTCAAGGATGACTCCACTAAGACTGGCGTCTCAGCTTCAAAGTCTCCCACCTATCCTACACAAGTAAGGTCAAAGTCCAGTGTAAACCTATAGTAAAGGTGCACGGGGTCTTTCCGTCTAGCTGCGGGTACACTGCATCTTAACAGCGATTTCAATTTCACTGAGTCTATGGTGGAGACAGTGTGGCCATCGTTACGCCATTCGTGCAGGTCGGAACTTACCCGACAAGGAATTTCGCTACCTTAGGACCGTTATAGTTACGGCCGCCGTTTACCGGGGCTTCGATCAAGAGCTTCGCTTACGCTAACCCCATCAATTAACCTTCCGGCACCGGGCAGGCGTCACACCCTATACTTCCTCTTACGAGTTTGCAGAGTGCTATGTTTTTAGTAAACAGTCGCAGCCACCTGGTATCTTCGACTACGTTTAGCTCAAGGAGCAAGTCCCATCACCAAACGTAGCGCACCTTCTCCCGAAGTTACGGTGCTATTTTGCCTAGTTCCTTCACCATAGTTCTCTCAAACACCTTGGTCTACTCGACCTAACCACCTGTGTCGGTTTAGGGTACGGTTTCTTATAACCTGAAGCTTAGAGGTTTTTCCTGGAAGCATGGTATCAGCTACTTCCCACTCGTAGAGTGGTCGTTATCAGTCCTCAGCCTATATGGCGTTCCGGATTTACCTAGAACACCAGCCTACAACCTTGAACACGGACAACCGTCGCCGTGCTAGCCTAACCTTCTCCGTCACCCCATCGCAGTTATAAAAAGTACAGGAATATTAACCTGTTTCCCATCGACTACGGCTTTCGCCCTCGCCTTAGGGGCCGCCTCACCCTGCCACGATTAGCGTTGGACAGGAACCCTTGGTTTTTCGGCGAAGAGGTTTTTCACCTCTTTGATCGTTACTCATGTCAACATTCGCACTTCTGATACGTCCAGCTCGCCTCTCAGCTCACCTTCATCCGCTTACAGAACGCTCTTCTACCATCTTAAATAAATTTAAGATCTGTAGCTTCGGTTTATGATTTAGCCCCGTTATATCTTCCACGCAGGCCGACTCGACTAGTGAGCTATTACGCTTTCTTTAAAAGATGGCTGCTTCTAAGCCAACTTCCTAGCTGTTTGTGCCTTCCCACATTGTTTCCCACTTAATCATAATTAGGGACCTTAGCTGACAGTCTGGGTTGTTTCCCTCTCGACTACGGACGTTAGCACCCGCAGTCTGTCTCCCGTGCTCATACTTGTAGGTATTCGGAGTTTGCATCGGTTTGGTAAGTCGGGATGACCCCCTAGCCGAAACAGTGCTCTACCCCCTACAGTAATACACGAGGCACTACCTAAATAGTTTTCGAAGAGAACCAGCTATCTCCGGGTTTGATTAGCCTTTCACTCCTATCCACAGCTCATCCCCTCATTTTTCAACATAAGTGGGTTCGCGCCTCCAGTCGATGTTACTCGACCTTCACACTGGCCATGGATAGATCACCCGGTTTCGGGTCTAATTCCAGCAACTGAGCGCCCTATTAAGACTCGGTTTCCCTACGCCTACCCTATATGGTTAAGCTTGCTACTGAAATTAAGTCGTTGACCCATTATACAAAAGGTACGCCGTCACAGAACAAGTCTGCTCCGACTGCTTGTAAGCACAAGGTTTCAGGTTCTATTTCACTCCCCTCGCCGGGGTTCTTTTCGCCTTTCCCTCACGGTACTGGTTCACTATCGGTCTGCATAGAGTATTTAGCCTTGGAGGATGGTCCCCCCATATTCAGTCAGAATTTCACGTGTTCCGACCTACTCGATTTCACTTAAATTAGTCTTTCGCATACGGGACTATCACCCACTATGGTCAAACTTTCCAGAATATTTTGCTGGACTAAAATAAGCTTAAGGGCTGGTCCGGTTTCGCTCGCCGCTACTACCGGAATCTCTGTTGATTTCTTTTCCTCTGGGTACTTAGATGTTTCAGTTCCCCAGGTTCGCCTCTTATACCTATGTATTCAGTATAAGATAATATACTTACGTATATTGGGTTTTCCCATTCGGAAATCCTCGGATCGAAGCTTATTTACCAGCTCCCCGAGGCTTATCGCAGGTTATTACGTCCTTCATCGCCTTATGCAGCCAAGGCATTCACCTTGTGCTCTTCCTTTACTTGATCATATAACCTTAAAAAAGGTTATATTATTTTTTTAGAAGTTTTATCTTCTTTTTTGAGAGTAACTTAATAAAATATATTAATTACTTTTTGAGCGTCTACATAAATGCAGACGCTACTTTTTAATTGCAGTGATCTTATGAATAAATAAATTTATTCACTAGAAAATTACATACCAATGATTTTACAGAACAAAATGTTCTTCTTTATAATATTTGATTACTCGTGTGGGCGTTTAAAAACGCGATTTATCGTTAAGGAGGTGATCCAGCCACAGGTTCCCCTACGGCTACCTTGTTACGACTTCACCCCAGTCATGAAGCACACCGTGGTAAACGCCCTCCCTAAGGTTAGACTATCTACTTCTGGTGCAATCCACTTCCATGGTGTGACGGGCGGTGTGTACAAGACCCGAGAACGTATTCACCGCGGCATGCTGATCCGCGATTACTAGCAATTCCAACTTCATGGAGTCGAGTTGCAGACTCCAATCCGGACTACGAGAGAGTTTCTAGGATTAGCACCACCTCGCGGCTTAGCGTCCGTCTGTCTCTCCCATTGTATCACGTGTGTAGCCCTACTCGTAAGGGCCATGATGACTTGACGTCGTCCTCACCTTCCTCCGGTTTATCACCGGCAGTCCCCTTATAGTTCCCGACCGAATCGCTGGCAAATAAGGGTAAGGGTTGCGCTCGTTATCCGACTTAACGGAACATCTCACGACACGAGCTGACGACAGCCATGCAGCACCTGTATCTTGGTTCTTAAAAGCACACTCTCATTACAAGAGCTTCCAAGTATGTCAAGAGTAGGTAAGGTTTTTCGCGTTGCATCGAATTAAACCACATGATCCACTGCTTGTGCGGGTCCCCGTCAATTCATTTGAGTTTTAGCCTTGCGGCCGTACTCCCCAGGCGGACAACTTAAAACGTTAGCTGCGCCACTAAAAGACATAGTCTCCTAACAGCTAGTTGTCATCGTTTACGGCGTGGACTACCAGGGTATCTAATCCTGTTCGCTACCCACGCTTTCGCACCTCAGTGTCAGTACAGATCCAGGAGGCCGCCTTCGCCACTGGTATTCTTCATAATATCTACGCATTCCACCGCTACACTATGAATTCTACCTCCCTCTATCGTACTCTAGTGAGTTAGTTTTGGATGCAGTTCCTAGGTTGAGCCCAGGGCTTTCACATCCAACTTAACAAACCACCTACGCGCGCTTTACGCCCAGTAATTCCGATTAACGCTTGCACCTTCCGTATTACCGCGGCTGCTGGCACGGAATTAGCCGGTGCTTATTCTGCAGGTAACATCAAGGTTATAAGGTATTAGCTTATAACTTTTTCTCCCTGCTTAAAGTGCTTTACAACCCGAAGGCCTTCTTCACACACGCGGTATGGCTGGATCAGGCTTGCGCCCATTGTCCAATATTCCCCACTGCTGCCTCCCGTAGGAGTCTGGGCCGTGTCTCAGTCCCAATGTGGCTGATCGTCCTCTCAGACCAGCTAAAGATCGTTGCCTTGGTGAGCCTTTACCTCACCAACAAGCTAATCTTACGCAGGCTCATCTAGTAGCGAAAGCTTCAAAGAGAGGCCTTCTTTCTCCCGAAGGAGGTATACGGTATTAATCCGGGTTTCCCCGGGCTATCCCCTTCTACTAGGTAGATTCCTACGCGTTACTCACCCGTCCGCCGCTCTACTCATATCCGAAGATACTTTCTCGCACGACTTGCATGTGTTAAGCCTACCGCCAGCGTTCAATCTGAGCCATGATCAAACTCTTCAATTAATATCATGTTTTGTTGATTTTTATAAAAAATCTAAATTATTTTTTCTCGTTTATGAACACCCACACGAGTAACCAAATATTTTTAAAGAACAACCGCCTCTGAGGACGGACGCGTATTCTACCTAAGTTATTTTCAGATAGATACCTTTTTTTATTAGTTTTTTTCTTTATCTACTAATTTTTGTGAATTTAGGAATTTCATCTTAGATCTAAGCTCTTTTCCAACTGTTTCAATAGGGTGTTCTTTTGTTGCTTCGCGATTTTTTTTCATGAAAGGACCTCCTGATCCATCATTACTTTGCCTGCAATCATTTAAGAATTGATCAGCAAAATTGCCTGATTGAATATTTTCTAAGACGCCTTTCATTGCTAACTTAGTATCGCTTGTAATGATCTTTGGCCCGCTAAGGTAATCGCCATATTCTGCAGTATTAGATATGGAGTAATGCATATTGGCTATCCCACCCTCTTGTATAAGATCTGTAATTAGCTTTGTTTCATGAAGGCATTCAAAGTAAGCCATCTCAGGACTATAGCCAGCTTCAACTAGAGTTTCATATCCAGCTTTGATAAGTGCAGTAATGCCGCCACATAGAACTGCCTGTTCTCCAAATAAATCTGTTTCAGTTTCTTCTTTAAATGTAGTCTCCAATACGCCAGCTCTTGTTCCACCATTAGCTTTTGCATAAGATAGCGCCACCTCTTTTGCTGTAAAACTTTTATCTGTTATCGCATCTTCAAAAATAGCTATTAATGATGGCACTCCACCACCTTGTGAATAGGTACTTCTTACAGTATGTCCTGGACCTTTCGGAGCAATCATAATTACACTATTGCTAGCCTCTGGAATAATCTTTTTAAAATGAACATTGAACCCATGAGCAAAGGCCAAGATGGCATCACTTTTTAGGTTTGGTTTGATTTCTGTATTATAAATGTCTTGCTGGAATTCATCTGGAGCTAATATCATTACTAGGTCTGCATTTTTTACTGCATTTGAAACAGTATCAACTTTCAGTCCAGCTTCTTCTGCTTTGTTTCTGGAAGATGAACCTTCTCTTAATCCAACAGTAACATTTACTCCTGATTCATGAAGGTTGTTAGCATGTGCATGCCCTTGGGAACCGTAACCTACAATAGTTACATTCATGCCTTGTATTATCTCTAGGCTTGCGTCATCTTCATAATAAATTTTCATCTAACAGAACTCCTTTAAAGTATGTTGCTTCTTCGTTGCTAACAGCTATAACATCAATAAGTCTATTTAGCTGTCTTAGTATTTGTCTCATTAGTATGTCTGAGACAGTTGTTTGAATTGTAAGTCTCGAAATTTGATTTGGTTCAAATTTAGTATTTAACTTATCTTCGATATTTTTATATGGTGCAAAATCTTCAACAACATCCACGTGGAGATTTTCGATGTTATATCCTCTTTGATGAAATAATCCAATGACCCTTACCAAAGCACCAGGTTTATTTTCCATAATCAATATCAACTTTCTTTTGATCATGTTTTTTTATCCTTTGATAACCACATATCTTCCAAGCTATTGTTCGCCACAAGCATTGGGTAAACATGTTCAGATGGGTCAACATAAATATCAACAAAAACTAATTTATCTTTCATGGCAAAAGCTTTCTCAAGACCAGACTTTAATTCAGAATTCTTTTCAATTTTTATACCCACATGACCATAAGATTCTGCTAGTTTTACGAAGTCAGGCAGAGAGTTTTTGTATGTGCTTTCTGAGTGCCTTCCTCCATAATTCATATCTTGCCACTGCTTGACCATTCCAAGGGCTTCATTATTAATATTTATAATTTTTATAGGTAGGTTGTACTGCATGCAGGTAGAAAGCTCTTGAATACACATTTGGATACTACCCTCTCCAGTAATACAAAGAACCTCTTCGTCAGGAAAAGCTAGCTTTACACCCATTGCAGATGGCAATCCGAAGCCCATTGTCCCTAACCCACCGGAGTTTATCCATCTTCTAGGCTTATCAAAGTGATAATATTGAGCAGCAAACATCTGATGCTGTCCTACATCAGACGTAACGTATGCATCTCCATTGGTTATCTCATAAACATGCTGAACAACTGCTTGGGGTAGAATTTGATGGCTATCTGATTCATCTTTATAAAGCTCATAATTTAGTCCATGCATAGATTTCCATTCTTTAATCTGTCCATGCCAAGGCTCTAATGCTCCTTTGTCATAATCTTGTATTCTTACTTTTAAAGTTTCTTTGATTGCTTGTAATGAATTTTTTACCTGACCAAACACTGCAACATTAGCTTCAATGATTTTTGATACAGAAGAATGATCTACATCTAAGTGTATAACTTTGGCATTGGGAGCAAACTTAGAGGGTGAATTAGTAATTCTATCGTCAAATCTTGCACCAACTGCAATTATTAAATCTGCGTTATGCATTGCCATATTAGCTTGATAAGTGCCATGCATTCCAAGCATACCCAAGAAACGGTGATGGGTTGCTGGATAAATACCAAGGCCCATTAGAGTATTGGTAACAGGGGCATCCATAATCTCATTTAGTTCATAAAGAATCTCTTCTGCATCACTTGCGATAGCGCCTCCGCCAGCATAAATAACAGGTCTACTTGATTTAATTATTGCGTCTACCGCTCTTTCAACCTGACTTTGTTCAGGATCAATGGGCGGGTTGTAAGATCTAATATTTATCTCATCGGGATAATGATAATCAAATAAATTTTCAGGGGCTGTCATATCTTTTGGTATATCAATTACGACCGGTCCCGGTCTTCCCGATGTAGCAACATAAAACGCTTCTTTAATCGTTTTTGGAATGTCTTTAGCATCAAACACAGTATAACTATGTTTAACAATTGGCCTTGACACCCCAATCATATCGGTTTCTTGAAAAGCATCTGTTCCAATTAAATGACTTGCGACCTGACAAGATAGAACAACCATTGGAATAGAATCCATAAAAGCTGTTGCGATTCCAGTAATGGTATTAGTTGCACCTGGCCCAGAGGTTACCAGAACAACTCCTGGCTTACCGGTAGCTCTTGCATACCCGTCAGCTGCGTGGGCAGCACCCTGCTCATGCCTCACAAGAATATGTTCAATTTTATCTTGTCTAAAAATAGCATCATACACATGGAGGGCTGTTCCACCCGGATAGCCATAGATTAACTCAACGCCTTCATCATGAAGAGCGTGCATAAGCATGTCAGCACCAGATAATTTCAATTTTTTACCAAAAACGTATAGGAATAAGGTTTATATTATTTTATAGGTCAAAAAACAAGTTTTTATTGGTTTTTTTATAGTCAGATTATGTATAGTTTTTAATATCTACTACTAGATTCTGCATATCGCTAGGTATTGGGATTTCAAATGAAAGCTCCTCACCAGATTTATTGCAGACAAAAGATAGGAGTCTTGCGTGAAGAGCAGTTCTTGAAAAGCCTCTTATAACCTCTATAAGCTCCTTCGAACTACCTTTAGCAATCGTTTTGCCAGCATCGTATGTTCGATCACCGATAATTGGTAATTTCTTTGATGCCAGATGTACTCTAATTTGATGAGTTCTGCCTGTCTCAATAGTGACATCAAGAACAGAATAATTCCCTATTTTCTCTTTTAACTTAACAAATGTAATAGCCTCTTTACCATCAAGCCTGATACACATTTTAGTTCTATTATTCTTATCTCTCCCTATTGCTGCTTCAATTGGGAAGCTCCCTATAGTGGAACCTGAGACGATAGCAGTATATTTTTTAGTAATTCTTCTTTCGTGCATTTCATTAATAAAATAGTTGCGGAACTGGTCATTTCTTGCAACCAATAAAATTCCTGAAGTGCCTTTATCAAGCCTATGAACTATTCCACTCCTTGGTAAGTTAGCTAATTCAGGAAATTTATTGATGAGTCCATTTGCCAAGGTTCCATCAAAACATCCAGAACCTGGATGCATTACAAGGCCAGCTGGTTTATCAATAATAATAAAGTCTTCTGTTTCATGAAAAATACCAAATGGTATATCTTGAGCATCCCATGAGACCTTTCTTTCTTCTATGGGGTTGATTTCAATTTCATCGTCTTCTTGCACTGATTCTTTAGGTTGTCCTAGATCACCATTTACCAATATTCTTCCATCAACAATCCATTTTTTAATTTGAGTTCTGGAGAAGTTTGAAAATAGTTCCGCAGAGGCTTTATCAAGCCTGCACCCTGCTAATTCAATTGGAACTTTTTTTATTGATGTCATGTGAACTTTTTTAAAAAAAAATAATCTAAATAGATGTTTTAAAGGTTAAGTTGTAATAATGAAGGTAAAATACGCGGATGATTAAACATAGTAAACAAATTATAAAATTATTATTAGTAGTCCCTATTGTAGCTACTTTATTGACTGGTTGTAATTCTGATGGGCAAGAAATAGAGCAGCCTGAAAAGATATACTACGATAGAGCCCAAAGTAGAATGGAGTCTGGTAACTATTTTGGGGCGATTGAATCATTGGAAGCAATTGAATCTAGATATCCTTTTGGGAAATATGCAGAGCAGGCCCAGGTTGAGCTTGTATATGCACATTTTATGAATAAAGAGACTGAGGCCGCTCATTCTGCAGCAGAAAAATTTATAAGGCTTCATCCTAGACATCCCAATATAGACTATGCGTATTTTATGAAAGGAATCTCAAGCTACACGGTAGATAGTGGGATTATGTCCAGGATTACAGATACTGACCTATCTAACAGAGATATATCTGGAGCTAAGCAATCTTTTTCAGAGTTAACTGAATTTCTTACCAGATTTCCCGATAGCCAATATGGAGCTTATGCAAAACAAAGAAATATTTATTTAAGGAATATGATCGCTCGAAATGAACTAGCGGCTGCCGATTACTATCTAACTGTTAATGCTCATGTTGCGGCAATTCGCAGAGCTAATTATGTGATTGAAAATATCCCTAACTCAAGCGAAAACTTTAGAGCTTTAAAAATATTAGAAGCATCTTATGAAGCACTTGGATATTCAGAGCTTCTTGAAGGCGTTGTTAAGATTATATCTCTAAATTATTCTGACCAAGAATCTCAGAGCGTAAGTGAATCTAGCAATTGGTCTTGGAATTTTTTAAAAGATACAAAACCAACTTCAAGTGACTAAATAAATGCTTTTTCTAAAGTTATTTCCTTTATTAATCATTCTTATAATTTTTATATTGGTAGCGGTTGCTAGGTCTTATATGCGATCACTAATTTCGCCTAAAGAAAAAAAGCTTGATCAAATGATTGCTTGCTCTGAATGCGGAACTCAGGTGCATGAATCTCTTGTCGTAAAGAAATATGGCGCAAGTTACTGTTCTAAAAATTGCTCTAGTATTTAATTCTCTTCATAACCATGTACATAGCTGGTATATAAAGCAAAGCTGTCATAGTTGCACCAAGAACTCCAATACTCATTCCCCAGGCGAGAGGCCTAAAGAAAACACTAGTAAACATTAAGGGAACGAAGCCTCCAAGCGTTGTAAGTGAGGTAGTTATAATGTGTCTAGTTGACCTGATAACAATCTCTACTATTTCAGCCTTTGAAGTTGATTTTTTTTCTACCTCTTCTTTTATATGAGACAGCACGATAATAGAGTCATTAATTGATAAGCCGATTAACCCTACAGCCCCAACTGCTGCTATAAAACCAAAATTTTGCTGGCCAACGAATAATCCCAAGAAAGATAGCCCCATTGATAGGATGGCAACAGATAAAATAAGCCCGGTTTCTCTAAATGAATTTAATGCAAAGACTAAACCAACAATTATTAATATCAAAAATACGAAAGTAGAGGAAAGCAAAGAAGCTTGAGATTCATTCCTAGATTCTGCCTCACCAGCTTGTTTTAGAGTAAACCCAATAGGCAAGTTTGATTCGAATTCTTTAATTCTATCTTTTACAAAATTCTCTGTAGACGTAGTAAGCGATCCAGTCCAAACCCATCCCTCAATATTATTTACCCTTTTGCCGTCCAGCCTTGTGATAGTTGAGATTTTATTAACCAATGAAGTTTTTCCAAAGCTATCTAGATATTCTATCCCTCCTCTTGAAGGGATGGTTAAAAATCCAGTATTACCAGTTATATTTTTAGAGTTAGTGACTCCCTTGAGCCTAATTGGAATCTCTTTATTAGAATCCAGCATTGTTCCTACTATTATCCCGTTATTAGCTGCGTATAACTCTCCCACCAAAGCACTGGCATCTCTTCCTGATAGAGAAATACTTGAACTATCTAGCTCAAACTCAATATTTGTATTTGATTGCGAGGAGTCTGATATTGTTGTGCTGATTCCAGGAGCGTTATTGATAATAAGCTCAAGCTCCTCACCTAACTGCAGCAATACATCAGGGTCATCACCAAAAATTTTATAACTAATATCAGAGAATACAGGTGGCCCTGAAGTGAAACTATCAACAATAATTATAGTATCTGGATTTTTTGAAACTAGCTTTCTCGAAAGTTCAGGTAGATTTTTGACCATTTGATTAAAATCTTTAGCATAAAAAACGGATTGGGCAACATTATTGGAACCTTGTTTTTCTTCACCCCCCACTACATTCATCAATACCCTAGGCATTCTTCTGCCAATAAACCAATAGTCCTTTTCTATCTCTATTAGATTGCTGTCTATTAATTGCTGTCTTATCAACTTTGACTTTTCTAAGGTTTGTGAGGAAGAGGCATTTGATGGCAATTCTATATTTACTCTGAACATATCTCTATCTTGTGTAGGGAAAAAATCTTTAGGCAGCGTGCTAAAAAGAATAAATCCTAAAACTGGGAATGTTATTGAAATAAGAATTGCTCTTCTGGGTATTGCGAAAGCCCAAGTTAGGAATTTTCTGTATTTATTAAGAATCTTCTCATTTCTATAGCCTTCTTTGGCGATATCAACATTCTGAAAGTAGGGTATTTTTTCCATATAACTCATCAGTACAGGAACCATCAAGAGTGCTAAAACTAGGGAAGATATAATTGACAGAATTACAGTAATAGCAAGACCGCCAACGAACTCAATACTTGAGCCCTCTCCTGTCACAATAGGAAGGAATGAAAATACGGTAGTGCCGGTAGCTGCTGCCAATGGCGTTATGAGATGTTTTAAAGTCTCAGAAATTGCATCATTTATAGGCAGGCCTAATGACCTTCTATACTTGTAATCCTCTACAACGATAATGCCGTTATCAATCAATAAACCTAAAGCAATAATAATTCCTGTAATTGACGTCTGGTGCAAAGGCAAGCCAATAAATTTACATCCCACTAACACTAGGCAAACAGAAAAAGGAAGAATTAAGGTTACAATTAATGCAGACCTTGGCCCTAAGAAAAATAAACTCAATCCCAAGACGAAGAATATAGCCAATGAAAAACTTTTAATAAGCTCATTAAACTTTTTCGAAGTATATGCAGACTCATCGTAAATCAGATCTATTGAAATCTCTTCGGGAATGGTTGATCTCATTTCATCAACAACCAATGTCGCCCTGCTAACAAAGTCATGCACCCTTTGAGACATTGCCCCTGTTGCAGCTACCGATACAACAACTTGCCCGTTATATAAAAAAATGTCTTCGATTGGAGAAACTGGTTTTTTTGATATCTCTGCAATATCTTTTAACTGGATTATTTCTGCCTCATTAATAACCTTTATTGGTATTTCTGAAATCTTTTGAATACTTTGAATATTATCTTTTAGCCTAATTAAGAATTCTGAGTTTACATCTGATGAAACTCCAACAGGTTTTTTGCTATCCAAGGATTGTATTGCTCTTGAAATATCTTGATAGGTGAGTCCTAAAGATGACATCTTTGCTGAATTTACTTCGATTAGCACTTCTTCCTCTGCAGCTCCAAAAATAGCCGTTCCATGAGACTGTCCTATTGAACTTAACTTTCTCTTTAATTGATCTGCCAGTCTAGACATCATGATTAAAGGTATCTCACCTTCACCATTCCAAGATATAGCATATTGAACCGTTATAGGGGGTCCGCTGCTTCTGTCAAGAAGTATGGTTGCTCCAGGAGGAGCTCTAATTTGATCTAGCTTATCTTGAACTTTCGACCATGTTTGCTCTATAAGCTCTGGATCTACACTTTGCTCAAACTCAACAACAACAGTTGCGAAACCTTGGGAGATGATCGATTCTAGCTCTAAAATTTCTTCAACTTCCCTTAACTTTACTTCTAGGTCATTTATTACTTGGGTCTCAATTCTTTCAGGCGATGCGCCTGGATAAAAAACTCGAACGCCTCCCCATCTTTGAGCTAACTCTGGATTTTCTTGAATAGGCACAGATAAAACTGAAGAAATTCCCGCTAGAAGAATAAAAGAGAGAGTTAGAAATAATATTCTAGGTCTTTCTATGAAGAGAGTTATAAATTTCATTATTAATCTATGAACTTACCTTCAATGGTTTTTTTAGCTCCACCTAGAACAACCAAATCACCATTATTTAAAGTGCCGTTAACAAATGCGTATTCATCTTCATAGTAAATAATATTGACCAAATCTTTAGTAACTATTCTCTTTTCATTAATAGTATAAACAGCCCAAATGCCTTGCTCTGATTGTGATAACGATTTGATTGGAACCCAAGTACCTCTTTGGCTCTCTTTTATGCTCATTTTTAATGTGACTATAGAGCCTGGGCTAAAAAAGGTATTAAATCTGAAAATTGCTAATCTATTACTCGAGCCTCCAGGAGACATTGGAGCTAGCCTTTGAAGTTTTGCTTTGACTAGACTTTCTTCAACTTTAAAATCGTAACTCTCTCCAACATTAATCTTTGATATATAGTCAGTAGGTATGGATACGTGAGCTTCTATATATCTGTCTCTTATACACATCTGACGCTGCCGACGAAGAGGATAGTGTA
>OJDM01000001.1_pt1 | contig 26458 bp, 29 predicted proteins | sample 1592821 | NCBI WGS metagenome assembly OJDM01 (sample SAMN05416721, study PRJEB24817) | seawater metagenome | isolation source: Sea water | place: Canada:Atlantic | collected 2013-07 | reverse complement strand
GAGATTCGCCTTAGTCTCGTGGGCTCGGAGATGTGTATAAGAGACAGGTTTATGATGTAGCAATAAATACGCCTATTACTTTTGCACCCAATATATCTGCAAAAGAAAATAATAAAATTTTTCTAAAACGCGAAGACCTTCAACCTGTTTTTTCTTTTAAGAATAGGGGTGCGTATAACAAGATAGTCAATTTAACAAAAGCACAAAAGGATAAAGGGGTTGTTGCAGCCTCAGCAGGAAATCATGCTCAAGGCGTTGCTAGCGCATGTAAGAAATTAAAGATTGTTTGCTTAATAGTTATGCCAGTTACAACACCTGAGATAAAAATAAAAGCTGTAAAAAGGTTTGGTGCCAAAATAATTCTTCATGGTGATAACTATGACCAAGCTGTAAAAGAGGCCTTAAGCTTATCAAAGAAAAAAAAATTAGCCTTCGTACATCCCTTTGATGATCCTTTAACAATTGCTGGTCAAGGAACAATTGGTAAAGAGATTTTAGAAGATAAAAATAATTTTGATGCTATTTTTGTTCCTGTCGGAGGAGGTGGTATCTTGGCTGGAGTTTCTGCTTGGATTGCTCAAAATTCAAAGAATATAAAAGTTATAGGAGTTGAGGTTGAGGATTCTGCTTGTTTTACAGAGGCTGTAAAGGCTAATAAAAGAGTTACTTTAAAAGAGGTTGGTCTTTTTGCTGACGGTGTCGCAGTCGCCCAAGTTGGAAAAAATAACTTTGATGTGGCTAAAGAATGTGTGGATGAGGTCATTAACGTAAGTGTTGATGAGGTATGCGCAGCTGTCAAAGACATCTTTGAAGACACTAGGGTTCTCTCTGAGCCTGCAGGTGCACTAGCCTTGGCAGGTTTAAAGGTATATTCAAAGAAGGTAAAAAATAAATCGTTAATTGCAATTAGTTCCGGGGCTAATGTAAATTTCCAGAGAATGAGCTTTATAGTTGATAGATCAGAATTGGGCGAAAACAGAGAGAAAATACTAAGTATTAAAATACCTGAAATTGCCGGTAGCTTTTTAACCCTATGTAGAATGTTTGCTAATGCTCAGATCACTGAATTTAATTATAGGAAATCTAATTCAAAAGATGCCTTTGTGTTGGTAGGAATTAGAACCAAAACAGAAAAATCATTTAATACATTAAAGCAAAAATTAAAGAAATCAGAATTTACCTTCACTGATTTCACTAGAAATGAGATTTCAAATGATCACTTAAGACATATGGTTGGAGGAAGAAGTAATAATGAATTAGGTTCAGGCAATAACGAAAGAATTTTTAGAGGTGAGTTTCCTGAGAAACCAGGAGCACTTCTTTCATTTTTAGAAAACTTTGGAAGTAAAAGAAATATCTCTCTTTTTCATTACAGAAATCTTGGTTCTGCGTTTGCAAAAATATTAATCGGTATTGAAGACCAAGAAAAAGATAAATCTAAATTAATAAAGCATCTAGACAAGTCTGGAACAACCTTTACAGAAGAAACTTCTAATAAGGCTTATAGAGACTTCTTAAAATAAGACTCTAGAATTTAAGCCTAAATTTAATAGAGAAAAGCTCATCACTTGGATTTTCCCAAGGGCTTTTTAAAATACTCGATGTACCTCTGTCAGTCTCGTCTTCATAGTCATCGCCTCCTTTTGAATAGACTACAAATAGGTATGAGAGAGGAGCTATTTCGTACTTATATCTGAGTTGGAATGAAGCAATGCCTTTGGTGAATGATTTAACTTCACTATTACTCTGGCTTAAATAACCATTAATATCTGATGCAAGACTTCTTGGATTATCAGCTTCCAGAGCTACAAATTGACTCTTTAATCTAATTTCATGCTTATTGCCTTTAAACCAATTCATATCTATTGAAATAGTTTTTTGTGTAAGGTCATAAGTCGCTAAATTATTGCTATCTATCCAATTTAACCACTCACTCTCTTCTCTGATCCTAAGTTGAGTATTAATTTTCATGAAATCATTTGGAAAAAACGATCCAGCTATTTTAAAGAACTTCTTGTGGTTGCCTTTAGAATCCCATGTATCGTACTTATCACCTCTATCAAAGCTAACTCTCCAATCGTAGGTCCAATATTTATAGTTTACCGCCTCATAATCTGCGGTGATGCTAACTTTATTTTTAACTTTTACATAAGAGTAGATTTCATCTTTTCTTGTTATGGTGGTATTTTTCCCTGATGACCTAAATCCAAAATCTAATTTAAATGCTGAAGTATCTTTAAATGAAATTTCATTTCTTTGATCAATCCGTATTGGATTTGAATTCCCTTTTGTATCAGAATCATAATTTACATCTATACCGCTATCTATTTGCAGAATAATTGATGGCTCATCGAAGTCTATTCTTTTAGTGTCGGCTCCAAGGCCAATATGAAACCAGTCATTTCTTTGGAGATAACCAAAATCATTAAGTTGGAAATCATCTTCAAAATATAAAATACTTCCAGATGTCTTAGAGTATTTAGTTGGCTGATAGACAAATTGTGTTCTAAATCCTAAACCAGATTGATTATCTTTTTCTGATGCAAGTAAGTCTGTATAAAGTTTTAACTTATCAGATCTCACCTGAATGTAATCAAAAACATTTACAGTACTGGTGGTGTTGGTGAAGTTATCTATAACTTGAGTCAACATATAACCAATTGTTTTATCATCTTTTTTAGTTCTTGCTCTAAACGCGTAATAGTCTTTCCCTAATGAGTATGCTTCGTCCTTTTCTTGCGCAGCAAAGAAGCCAACTTCACTATTATTTTTTTTCTGTGTGAGCCTTAATGCAAAGTCTATATCAGAATAATTTTTTTTAGATTCATTGCAATTTGTTTCATCTGTTTCTAATGCACAATCGTATCCCGGAGCAGATCCAATTCTTCTTGTGTTTATAACGGAGTATCTGTCGTAATTACTGATATTAAATAAAGATTGATTTTCTGAAAAAAAAGCCCTTTTTTCAGAATAAAATGTTTCTTGTGCTGAAAAATTTATGACAACGTCATCACTTTCAGCCTGCCCAAAGTCTGGATTAATAGCTAGATTAACTTGCTGACCTTTACCGGTGTTATAAAATATCTCTGTACCAACTTTATTTTCTTCAACCTTAGTTACAGTATTGGCATTCGCAGACAAGTAGGGGAAGAAATCTAACCTAGATTTTGTAAAGTTATCAATTTCAAGTGTGTCTAACTCTTCAAAATAATCTGCTCGCATGGCCATCGTTCCTGCGCTACTTAACCAAGACTGATCTTTTGCAATGTATCTTAAAGCAGAGTACTTAATTTTTCTTTTAGAGCCTTCTGGTTGATTCATCAACACCATATCCCATGGTAGATAAATTTCTGAAACCCAATAACCTTCATATTGTTTAGTTTTTGCTACCCAATCCCCATCCCAGTCTGTCTTAAAGCCTCCTGATTGAACCTTAATGGCGTCAAATAAAGAATCTGCTAAAGAGACAGCAATGATATATGCTTTTGAGCCGTCTCCATCAAAATCTATATTAATAGAGTTTTTTTCACTAATTGAGGTCATCTCATCTCGCATTGATTTTCTAGACAACATAGATTCTGAATCTTGATAATTTTTAAAACCAACATAGATACCATCTTTATTTGAAAAGATTAGCGCTATTGTTCTTTCAGATTCCTCTCTTTCTTGAAGAGTGTAAGGAGAAACTTCATAAAATCTGTCAATGACTTGGGCATTCTCCCATTCTGGCTCATCAAGAGAGCCATCAACGCTTATAACCTCTGATAGAAGAGGGAAAGAAGCAAGCAGGATATATAAATATTTAATCATTATGTTTTAAAGAAACTATTTTATAGATTTAGCATATCTATGTATATCAGTTTCTGTGATGACCAAATCATATTTTAAATCATGCTCTTCGCCGTAAGCCTCGTCAGCCACTTGATATTCATAACCAAGACCAACCAGCATAGGCGGCTTAGTAAAATCTTCTATATTTTTAAGAGCCCTATCAAAATATCCAGAGCCATAACCCAATCTCAAGCCATTTGAATCTACTCCAACAAATGGAATAATCATTACATCAAATTCAGAGGCGCTAAGGTAATTATCGTTAACAGCTTCTCTGATCCCGTATTTATTTTTTTTCATATATGTAGATTTATTTAAAAGATTAAATCGCATATGTTTATCAGACAGAATTTTGGGGAGGTAAATATTTTTTGAGGCTTTGCTCAACTCTTTTAAGATCATATCTAATTTAATCTCTTTCCTAAAAGGAGAGTACAAAAGTACGTTTTTTATATTAGTGATATCAAGAGTTTCCAATGCCATGACTTGAATGGTTTTATTTGAATTAAAAATAAACTCTTCAGACAGGGCATGCCCCTGCTCGAAGAGTGATTTTCTAATTTTACTTTTCACCATAAACTATGCCGAGGCTAACAAACCAAATCACCGCCATGTGCCATACCTGAACCGAAAGGTCAGGTGGCGAATTTCATATCAGATCAGGCTTCCCTAATTAGGTACTGCACAACAATGATAGAGGAATATCACCTATTTTATATTATCGGTTCAAATTTTATAAACACATTAGCGAATGAACCAGAATGTTCGAAAAGTATAGAATAGTTGTATTACAAGTGGAAGTTTATTTTTCTAAAATAGACTCTATTTTGTTTATTAGAGGTAATAAGTCTGTTGAATCTTCAGATTCAGACGCAGAAGGGTTTGATAGTAGTCTATTCGCAAAGCTTAGGCCCACAATTACGAGTGCATTATTCTTGTCTCCAATAGCGTCTAGCTCAGTGTTAAGAAAATTGGCTGCCTCAATAAGCTGATCCTTCTCTTCAGCTGGACAGGAGAGAGTAAGATCTCTTCCAAATATTCTTAAAGATAATGTTTCCATTTCACTCATCAGAAACCTTCGCTGTTAATATTTCTATTTGATTTTTCAGCTCAGAAATTTCCTTACCTTGGATAATTTTATTTTGCTTCCAATCTCTTTCTCTTCCAACATAAGAATTAATAATACCTTTCTGTTCATCAAAGCGCTTAATCAAGAGATCTATTCTCTCTTTAAGAATTTCTATATTTGAACTGGCATTGTCTGACATTCTATAAGTTTAATTGCACATCAATCAATTGGAAAGTTTCTTTAATAAAAGAGTAAAATAAACTATGGACAAATCAATATATAAAAACCGAAGAAATTCTCTAAAAAACAAACTGCCAAAGAACTCAGCATTAATTATTCCTGGAGCCGATCTCCAATATAGAAATGCAGATTCATCTTATGCACTTAGACAAGAAAGTAGCTTTTATTACTTTTCAGGATTCTCAGAGCCCTCATCAGTCATGGTATTAATAAACTCAGGAGAGAAAATAGAATCCCTAATTTTTGTTCCAGAGAAAGACAAACTAAAAGAAATATGGGATGGATATAGAGCAGGACCTGTTGGCGCTGTTGATGAATACCTCTTTGATCAAGGATTCGAAAATAATAAAATTGATGAGTTGATGCCAGAAGCACTTCAAGGCTTAGAAAAAGTTTTCTACTCTATTGGTAAAAAAAGCGGCTTTGATCAAAAGGTAATTGATTGGACTTGTGCTGCTAATTCTAAAGACAGACATAGCAATTCAATAGATATCATGGATGGTTCTTCTTTAGTTGGGAATATGAGGCTAATCAAGGATGAGCATGAGATTGATATTATGAAGAAAGCTTGTGATATATCAGCTGAGTCTTACATCAATGTAATGAAATCTATAAAGCCAGGCGATAACGAGCAAGGTGTAGAGGCATTGTTTTTATATGAATTCGCAAAAAGGGGAGGTCGTTTTCCGGCTTATACTCCAATAGTTGCTGGCGGTGAAAGCGCCTGCGTTCTTCACTATATTGAAAATGATAAAGACCTAAAAGGATCTGACCTTATTTTAGTAGATGCAGGTTGTGAATATCAAATGTATGCTTCTGATATAACCAGAACATTCCCGGTTGGTGGAAAGTTTTCAACAGAACAGCTAGAAATCTATAATGTAGTTTTAAAGGCAAATCTTGCAGCAATTGATGCGGTTAAAACAGGCAATAGCATTATGGAGCCTCAGTTAATTTCTGAAAAAGTTATAACCGAAGGATTGGTAGAGCTTGGTATTTTATCCGGTGATGTTGATACACTTCACAAAGAAGGTGCATTTAGAGATTTCTATATGCACAAAATAGGACATTGGCTGGGCATGGATGTTCATGATGTTGGCGATTACATGGAAGATGATGATTTCATGAAGTTCAAGCCTGGAATGGTCACAACTATTGAACCTGGTATTTATATAAGCAGCACAATGGATGTAGATGATAAATGGAAAGGCATAGGCATAAGGATAGAGGATGACATACTTGTAACTGAGTCAGGGAATCTAAACTTAACAGCTAAAGTTCCATCAAATCCTCAAGAGATAGAAGCTTTAATGGCATAAATTTATGAATGCTCCGATAACTATTTCTGGCGGCGGAATCATAGGTAATTATATTTCTCTAAGATTAAAAAAAAGCCATATAAAATCTCTTATCATAGAAAAATCAGAAGATTCTCAGGCCTTGCCTGAGGGCATAAGAACATTAACCCTTAACAATCACTCAATGGCAATGCTAAAGTCGGTAGGCCTGAGTATAGACGCTGCTGATGTTAATAAAATAGAAGTCTTAGATGGAGAAGGGACCGGGAACATCCAATTTTCTTCAGAAGATATCAGTGAGGAGAGTCTTTCCCACGTAGTCTTATTTAATGACTTAAGAAATGAATTGCTTGGAATGTGTAGAGACGAGACTATCTTTAGTAATGAAATTCAATCAATACAAAATTTAAATAAAGAATCTGATCCCGAGGTTATTCTAAAAGATGGCACAAGCATTAAGACAAAAATTGTTGCTGGATGTGATGGAAGAAATTCTAATGTTGCCAAAATTGTCTCTCTACCAAATAGTTACAGCGAATATGAGCAAACAGCTTTAACATTTATAGTTGATGTTAAGGGCGCTGATCAAACAACAGCTTATCAAGTTTTTTCTGAACGAGGGATATTTGCCCTTATGCCTATGCCAAAAAAAGATTCAATAACTAATAGATATACCGTTGTCTGGTCTATTAAAAATTCTGAATTAAATAATCAGGATGCAATGGATTACATAAAAGATAACTTATCTTATTTCGAGTCAAAGCTTAAGGTGAGCCTTGCTCTTGATTCGGAGATTCTACAATTCGGATTATCAAATCATCATTTTAAAAATTATATTAGTGGTCCGGTTGTCCTCATTGGTGATGCAGCTCATTCCATTCATCCATTAGCAGGCCAAGGAATTAATATAGGTCTGGCAGATGCAGATATTTTTTGTGAAGAGATCATCAAGGCTTATGAAAAAGGTATTTCGATTAATGAAAAGGCTGTGCTGAAAAAATATGAGATAAGAAGAAAGGGAATGAACTTACTGATGCTCAAGTCCATGGATTTCTTTGTTAATACTTTTAATAGTGAAAATCTTTATATAAGACTTTTAAGAAATTGGGGTTTGAAATCAGTCAATAAGACAATGTTTATAAAGGCATTTTTTATAAAACATGCCTCTGGATTTAATAGAATTTAAATTAAACTTTTTGGCCTTTGGCTCTCATTTCTTTGAGAACTTCACTAATACCTTTTTTGTCTATGATTCTCATGCCTTTGGCTGAAACCTTTAGATTTACAAACTTATTTTCTGATTCTACCCAGAATTTATGCGTGTGCAGGTTAGGAAAAAACTTTCTTTTTGTTCTGTTATTAGCATGAGAAACATTGTTCCCAGACTGTGGTATCTTACCTGTTACTTGACATATTTTACTCATAGTCCGAGGATTTTATAGAACCCTGACCGACTAATCAACACTATTATGAAACAAATTTTTCTACTTAGGCATGCCAAGTCAGATTGGGACAACCTTAATCAGCAAGATTTTGATAGGCCTCTAGCGAAAAGGGGTATAGAAGAGGCTGATTTACTGTCTAAACACATCAAAGAAAAACATTATTTAATAGATAAGGTTTTATGTAGCAGTGCGCTACGAACCAAGCAAACTTTTGATATTTGCTCAGATGGATTTAATTTCCCAATAAAGAATGCTACTTATTCAGAAGATCTATATTTTGGTAACTGCGATGCCATCACAAATTTTATTCAAAACCTAGATGAGGCATTGTCTTCTATTTTAATTATTGGACATAATCCAACAATGCATCTTCTATTAGAAAGACTAATAGATAGAAACATTAAAAAATTTCCGACATGCTCCTTGGCAGAAATTAGCATAGAAAATACATGGAAAGACTTATCTTTAAAAAAATGTACGTTAAAATCATTTATCAAATCTAAGGAGCTTAAATCTTGAAAGACATAAAAATTAAAATTATTAACCCTTTGATGGGTTCTTCAATACCTTTGCCGGAATATGAAACTCCTGGATCAGCAGGCCTAGATCTTAGAGCATGTATAGCAAACAAAATAACTCTTAAAGCAGGAGTGTCTCAATTAATACCAATTGGTTTTGCTATGTATTTGGAAGATAAAGAACTTGCAGCTATGGTGATACCAAGATCCGGTCTTGGATCAAAGCATGGAATCGTATTGGGTAATTTGGTTGGCTTAATTGATTCTGACTATCAAGGAGAGCTAATGGTTCCTGCTTGGAACAGGTCTAGTGTCGATTTTGAGATTAATCCTGGAGATAGAATAGCCCAGATGATTATTGTCCCTGTTGTACAAGCAAAATTTAGTATCGTTGATGAGTTTAGTGAAACTCAAAGAGGAGATAAGGGCTTTGGAAGTTCAGGTATAAATTGATTAATTTATTTCTTTTTACCAAATCTTTCTTCAAACTTTTGAACTCTTCCACCTGTATCAATAATTTTCTGCTGACCAGTATAAAAAGGATGAGAGGCAGAGGATATATCAAGAGCATAATATGGATAAGTTTTTCCATCTTCCCACTCTCTGGTTTGAGTCGTGTCCAAAGTTGAGCGAATGAGGAAGTACTTATCAGCACTAGAGTCATGGAATAGAACTTCTCGGTATTCAGGATGTATATCTTTTTTCATAATAAAATCAAAATTTGGGTGAGAACTATAACAAAAAACAATCTCTTTACAATCAAAAAATGAATATTTTTTACTATGATATCGCCGTTTCAATACCTTTAAGGCAATGCTTTACATATAAATTTGATACAAAGATTAAAAAAGGAACTAGAGTTGCCGTTCCTTTTGGAAAAAGAGTTTTGGTTGGGATAATTGTTAGAAATATTCAAAAGCCTGATGCTTTAGATAGCAAAAGCACTATAAAAAGTATTTTGAATATTCAAGATAGTGAAACAGTCTTTGAAAAGCCATTATTTGATTCAATTATATGGGCATCTGAATATTACCAACATCCAATAGGAGAGGTTTTTAATACCTTTATTCCAACCGAGCTAAGAAAGGTCGATAAAAAAACTATTAAACCTATTGGCTGTCATCCAGAATATACAGTAAAAGAATCTGATAAAAAATTTGAATTAACACCCGATCAAGAAAGTGCTGTAAAAAAACTTTCAAAAGTTAAAACTTTTTCGCCCTCTCTTCTGTATGGAGTGACTGGCTCTGGGAAAACAGAGGTTTATCTTAGGCTTGCCGAGCAATGCCTTAAAGAGGATAAGTCTGTACTTATTCTTGTCCCAGAGATCAATCTAACCCCTCAATTATTTTCAAGGTTTGAAGATAGGTTTACTGGGGACATAGGCTTATATCATTCAAGACAAACACCAGTTAGAAGACTAAAAACTTGGCTTAAAGCAAAGTTTGGAGAAATAAAGATTGTTATTGGAACAAGATCATCTGTACTCATGCCTCTAAAAAATGTTGGCTTAATAATTATAGATGAGGAGCATGATCAATCTTTTAGGCAATCCGAAGGTTTTAAATTCTCTGCAAGGGACTTAGCAATTAAAAGGTCCCAACTGGAAAATATTCCAATTGTTTTAGGCTCTGCCACTCCATCCTTACAGACATTAAAATTAGTAAGAGAGAAAAAATTCACCCAAGTAGATATATTAAGTAGGGTAGATGGAAGGAAGCCACCCAAATTAATAACCTTAGATATAAACAATAGCCCTTTAACTGGCGGCATGGCTTTAGAAACTATAGATGCAATAGAAGCAACTATTAAAAAAGGAAATCAGGTTTTAGTTTTTATAAATAGAAGGGGCTTTGCACCCCTTTTTGAGTGTGGAGGGTGCGGATGGATTGCTGATTGTCATGCATGCGATACAAATCTAGTCTTTCATCAATCAAGGGATAGGTTAATTTGTCATAGATGTGAGTCAGCATATAAAGTTACATCTAACTGCCCAAAATGTTCTTCTAGAGACCTGCATATGCATGGAGCTGGAACTGAGAGGGTTGAAGAGGTTCTAGAAAATACATTCATTGATACACCTGTTATAAGGGTTGATCAAGATTCAACTAAAAAAGTTGGCGCTATGGAGGCAATAGTGGAAAAAATTCATTCCTCTGATTCTGCCATTCTTGTTGGAACGCAAATGTTAGCTAAGGGACATGACTTCCCAAAAGTAACTCTTAGTGTAATTTTAAATGCTGATAATGGGCTGGTTAGTCCTGAGATAAACGCATTAGAGAAATTATCTCAATTATTAATCCAAGTTTCAGGAAGGGCAGGAAGAAACAATAATCTTGCTAAAGTTATCATTCAAACTAGATATCCAGATGATATTAACTTAAACGAAATTAAATCAGGAGACTATTTAAGCTTTGCCTCACAGTCTCTTGATAAGAACTTTAAAATGAATCATCCACCATTTTCTAGTATTTGTTTGCTTAGATGCTCTTCTCCAACTCAAAAAAGTAATTCTATTTTTTTAGAAAAAACTATTAAAATCTTATCAAATAAACCTGGCGTAAGTGCTATAGGGCCTCTTCCTTCATTGATATCAAAATCAAAAGGAAATTATAGGCACCATGTATATATACAGGCAACTAAGAAAACCTTTCTTAACAAAGTTTTGAAGTTTTTAGTTATAGAATTTGATAAATGGCCAGAATCTAAGAAAGTGAAATGGTCTTTTGATATTGACCCTGTAGACATAAATTAAATATATATTTTTAGAAGTTGTCCTGGATAAATAGGTTTATTTTTTAAATTATTATTATTGCTAATATCTTCAACCGTAACCCCAAATCTAATAGCTATTTCTGATAAAACATCGCCTTTCTGAATCTCATAGATTACATGATCGGGCATACTCTCCATAAAAGTGTTTGGCTTTGGTTTTTCTTTAAAGTAGTTATGAATTCCAAGAAAAATGGACCTAGATATCATTCTTCTTCCTGCTTTACCCTTCAGTCTTTTGGCATCATCTGGGTTTGATATAAAACCAGATTCAACGAGAATAGATGGTATGTCAATTGACTTGAGAACTCTAAAATCAGCATATTCAACTTGCTTCTTATGAATCTTTGTAAATGGATCTCTCTTAAGTTGCTCCAAGACCTTATCGCCAAGTATCTTACTGTTTTTTATTTTGGCCTCATAAACAAGCTGATACAAAGTTCTGGCAGCATCTTCATCAAAATCATCCACATCTAATTTACCAATTTTTGATTTTATTGATGGATTGTTCTTGAGCTCTTTTTTTGAAAGATTTTTAGCTGTAATGCTAGAGGCCTCTTCTGACCAAATAAATACAGACGCACCTTTAACTGAAGCTAGCCTAAAAGCATCTGCATGAATTGAGACAAATATATCAGCACCAACTTTACGAGCATCTTGATATCTATCATTAAGATCTATAAAGCTATCATCCTTCCTAATCATTACCGGCCTATAGCCCTTGGTATCTCTTAGAGTTCTTTCTAGCTCCCTTGCAATTAACAAAGTTATGTCTTTTTCCAAGAGATTATTTTTACTTACCGCTCCAGGATCCTTGCCTCCATGCCCAGCATCAATAGCAACAATAATATCTCTAATATTTTGCTTTATATTCCTATCTTTTTTTATTTCTAAATTAACCAATACTCCATCTTTTGTTTGAACCTGCCATGGTTTTTTCCAGTAGACAGACTCATACAGATCAATAACTATTGTTGAAACATCACCCTTTGACGATGCTCTTACTTTTTTTATTGGATAGTTATAGGGCTCATCTATAATATTTTTTAACTCTGATTGATTTACTTCAATAACAATTCTAGAGGGGTTATTTAGGGCGTAAGAGTTAAGATAAGAGACTTTATCTAATTTAAAAGTAATCCTGATACTGTTATCGCCAACATCTTTTATTTCCTTAAGAACTAACTCATTGCCCTCAATAGAGGATATTAGTAATAGGCCCATTAAAAGTTTATTTATAATTTTCATTCCATTCCTTGAAATCATTATTATTAGAAGTAATTGATATTTCCCTTCCATCTGCAATATGTTCAAAAATTATTTTCAAATCATACGCTCTTTTGACTTGAAGCCTTTCAGGCCATTCAATAATTATAATTTTTTTAGAATCAACGTTTCTATCCAAATCGAATATATCAATATCTTGCGCTTCATTTGTCCTGTATAAATCTATATGAAAGAATAAAAGATCTTTTAATTCATATTCTTCGCAGAGTGTATAAGTAGGACTCTTTACAATATCCTGCCAGCCACTATTCTGGATAATCGACCTCGTAAGAAATGTCTTACCAGCACCTAGATCTCCCTGAAGGTGAATTTCTATAGAAGTGCTCTTACTGGCAATTATTTTTTTAGCAATATCTCTGCCAAGATTATTGGTCGCATCATCGTTTTGTAAGACTATTTTTGACATGAATTTATTCTTTATTAAAATAACCCAATCGATCTGAATGAAAAGAGCCTAAGTAGATTTTTTTGCCAATTGGAACTGCAATAGTTGGGAGCCCAAAGACAGTTTTATTGAAAGAGAACTTATTTTTTAATTCTAGAGTCTCTCTATTAAGCTCATGAACTGAGAATGGAAGAGAGCAAGCAGGCCTAGTCATGCAATCACCAGCATCATTTACCTGAAAGTCTAATGAGGTTATCCAAACAGAGTTATTCTCAATATGTATGTTATCGGGAGACTGAATAAAGTAATCTAACTTCTCGGAATTACTTGCTAAATCAAAAATTGAAATTCGATCTCCTTGGTTGTAGCTTATGTAAAGTAAGTCTGCGTTTTCATCTAACATTATTCCATTTGGACCACTGCCATCTGTATTAGGAACTTTTTTAAAATCTCCATCTTCCCAAAGCACAACGTGTCCAGAATCGCTCTTAAATAAAGAATTCATTAACCATTGACCCATGGTTATATCTCTTTCATACATATGAGAAGCATAAAAGCTTCCATCAGTCTTTAGACCAATATCATTAAAATATAACTCTTCTGGAACTTCAACACACCCCTTCCATACAAGATCCCAGGACTCAATATTTTTAGATAGCTCAAACATTTCTATAGATTCGCTGGGAAAGTGGTTTATAACACCTACTTGATACCTGCCGTCATCTCTTTGAACTATATCAATCCCATGAGGGCCATAGGCTTCAGTTTCACCTCTAGAGCAAGTTGCCTGACCCCATATATTTTTACCCATAACTATTTTTGGAATAATTTTTTGATTATTACTGAGGTCTAAGAGAGCAAAGGAACCAGAAGTTGTCTCGCCGTATGGCGCTATACCACCAAACTCAGAGATAAATAAAAATTTTTCATCCGGGGTAAGTACAATATCCTCTGGGTTTTGGAATCCACAAATGACCGTCATACTTTCATCTGACTCACACTTGCTAATATCTTTTTGAGGCCCAAGGTAATCATTAGAAACGATCAAAAAAGCTAAATAAATAAATGTTAATGAAATGCTTACAGCAAATTTATAATAGTGATTTAGGAAAAGAGGAAGAACATTTTTTATTTTTTCGAAATAAAATATTACTGCCAAGCCTCTTATGATCAATATTATGCCAAGAATAAAGGTTACTAGCTTCCATGTAGTTTCAAACCACATAGAATCTTTTGCAGATATACCTATGCAGAAAACTCCAATAATAAAAGTAATAATACCTAAAAGCTTAAGTTCTTTTGCTCTCATGATCTTCTCAGATACAGCAATTATCAAGGGCTTAATTAAAATAATTAGCGCTAAAAATAGAAAAAAGAAAAAATAGAAATAGTTCATATTGCAGACACTAGAATAAACGTTTTTTAATTATAGCAACTATCTCTAATGGTTTATCCAGAGGCACGTGATGAGCGGCATCAGGGACCCCAATAAAGTCCATGCTATCTGAGTAAGTATTAATTATATGATCAAGAATTTTCCCAGAAGTTAATAAGCTTTTTTCACCATGAACAAACAGAGCAGGACAGGTAAAAGAGAATTTATAGCCAAATAATCTCTCAAGAGCTTTAAACATCAGGTCATCAAATCTCCATCTCCACCCTTCAGAAGTTTCTTTGACAGAGTGCTCCGCTATATATCTCATAAACCAATCATTAGCACAATCTTGTTTGGGCATTAACCTGAATCTATTGAGAATAGATAATTTATCAGGATAGTGCTTGATCATTCTTAGAGGTCCACCACCGCCTGTTCCACTTTCATAGTCATAATCTGGGGGTCTTATAAATGTATCAATTAGTATTAAGCTTGTTACTAAATCTTGATTCTCAGAAGCAACGTATCCTGCAACTTGCCCACCCAAAGAATGGCCAACAAGATAGATTTTTTTAAAGCCTCTTTCAACTTTTTCTTTTTCAATGATTTCAACGATAGCATCACCAAAATCTTTAATGCTGTACTTTTCTCTGAACCCTGATTCGCCCATACCGGGAAGATCTACTGCTATAACATTTGACTCTTGGGTTAGCTGAGGCGCTATTGGATCCCACCATTTTTTATGAGCCCCGGTTCCATGAATAAGAATAATTAGATTTTCATTACTGTCCTCAGAATTCCATTTTGAATATGAAACATCTCCTAAGGTATTTTCTAAAATATGATTACTAGGCAATTTACCAATAGCTTCTTTGAACCAAGAGGGAGCATTAATAATGTCGTCTTGGAGATTGTTAGTTATTTCCATAAACAGTATTCTAAGCTAAATAAAATATATATATGAAAAAAATTAACCTCACTCCAGCAGCAACAGTATTAGTTTTAAGAGACACTGATGATGGTATAGAAGTTTTTCTTGTTAAGAGATCTGCAAGACCTCCTTTTGGAAATTTATTTGTTTTCCCTGGGGGGAAGATTGATCAAGATGACTCTGAAAAAAATATCGCAGATTTATGTGAAGGCATAGATGATATGCAAGCCTCTGAGAGTCTGGGAATGGACTCAGGAGGATTGGCTTACTGGGTTGCATGTGTAAGAGAATGTTTTGAGGAAGTCGGCATTCTTTTGGCTAAAAAAAGAGATGGAAGTCTTTTGGATTTAAATGGTGCTGAAAAAGAAAAATATACGAACTACAGGGAAATGCTTCTAAAAAATGAAATTAGCCTATATAAAATCTGTGAAGCAGAAGGGCTTGTCCTAACAACCGATAACTTAGCTCCATTCTCTCATTGGATTACTCCGGAAATAGAAGAAAGAAGATTCGATACGTGGTTTTTTATAGCACGTCTTCCAGATAATCAAACAGGGGAGCATGACGGCAGTGAATTAACTGATAGTTTATGGATTAATCCAAAAGAAGCCCTTAAAAAAGCATTTAATGGCGATATCCAAATGATTATGCCAACTATCAAAAATCTTCAGCAATGTGAGAATTATGATTCTGCCTCTAAGCTTTTAGAAGATCAAAAAAAACTTACAAGCGATGATATACCGGCAATACTCCCTAAATTTTTTAAGAAAGATGGTAACTGGGTTGGCTTATTGCCTGATGACCCAGACTACAAAAACCATTAATATTACCTTATGGATATAAATCTTTTAAATAAAATAACAGCTCCCAACCCAGGCGTATTTACTGGAGGTGGCACTAATGCCTATTTAATTGGAAAAAACGATCTTACTTTGGTTGATCCCGGACCGGCTAATGAGGAGCATATCAACAATATAATAAAAATTGCAGACGGAAAAATTAAAAGGATTTTAGTAACTCATACTCACAAGGACCATTCACCTGCAGCACTTCCAATTTCTAAAATTCTTAATGTTCCAATGTATGGAAGGCTTGTTGATGGCGATTCACTCTGGGAGGATGAAACCTTTATTCCGGATATTGTTATGAGCGACGGTGACACCATAGAAACAAGCGAATATTCTATTGAAGCTATTCACACTCCTGGCCATGCCTCAAATCATTTATGTTTTTTAATTCCAGAAATTAATTGCCTATTAACAGGTGACCATATTATGGACGGATCAACAGTTGTTATTGCTCCACCAGATGGGGATATGACCAAATATATTTCATCCCTTGAAAAACTTTTTAATTATAAGATTGATACGTTTGCCCCAGGCCATGGAAGCTATATGAATGAGCCTGAAAAGACAATTCAAGCAATTATCAGACATAGGCTGACAAGAGAAGGTAAGGTTTTTAGAAGGCTTGAGGAGGCAGGAAGTTCAGACTTAGACCAGCTAGTGAAGCTTGTTTATGATGATGTTTCAGAGATGCTATACCCAATAGCTAAATTTAGTTTGCAAGCTCACTTAATAAAGCTGATTGAAGAAAAAAAAGTAACTCTAGTTGCTGACAAATATAAGACTATTTAAGCCTCTTTATTTGGGTCCCATAAGACTAAATTCTTAGTCTTAAGCCTGTTCATAACTAATTTATATCTTGATTGTTCCTCACGCCATTCTTTTAACCAGTTCTCACCATCTCTCTCGGCATCTACAAAAATTGCATTAGTAAAGGCTAGCGGAATTACTACTGCTGCATGAACTAATATACTTGTAAGAATATTATATCCAATAAACCCTAACCAAAAAATTGCTATCACTCCAAAAGTTATACTCCAAATAGTAAATAACACCAACATAAAGTAAGTTTGTAGACTTGGATCTGGTATATATTTTAAAGGGTTGTATTTCACGTTCATTACAACTCTCCACTTATCTACTATGGACATTACTATTCGTCTAAATATATTTGGTTTTTCCATAATCTATTTTACCTTGTGAAGTTATTTATTTTCTCAAATCTAATTAGATCTAATTATCTGTTTTCTTAACCCATCTTTCAGGATTCTGAGACTTGAAAACAACTTTTTCTGCAACTTTTTGTTTAGCAGCAACAGCTTTTTCAAATTCTTTTTTTTGAAGTTTCATTCCCTTCTTTTCATTTTTTGCTTCTATTATTAAAGCAATCTCTTCATTAGCAACAGCTAGATCAATACATTCATTTTGACTTCGCTGTTCTTCAGTCATTATCGCAGAAATGTTATCACTTAGATATGGGTGCCCAGGTTGAATCATTTGCATGCATTTCATAATTGCAGCGCCATAGTTAGCAGTATTAGTTTCCGGCATTTTTTCATTTTCCAGGCCTATAGATGAGCAGCCGACTGTTCCCAGTAGAAGAAATATAGTTAAAAGTATTTTCATAGAGTTTGTTTATTCTGAATTAGAGACTCTACAACTGACGGATCAGCTAATGTTGTCGTATCACCAAGATTAGTTAAATCACCTTCGGCAATTTTCCTTAAAATCCTTCTCATTATTTTTCCAGATCTAGTTTTTGGAAGACCGGGCGCATTTTGAATTAGTTCAGGTCTGGCTATTGATCCTATTTCTTTCGAAACAAATTGTTTAAGCTCATTATTGAGTTCAGCATTAAACTCTTCGCCAACCATAAGAGTTACAAAGGCATAAATAGCCTGGCCTTTTATAGGATGGTCAAAACCAACGACAGCAGCTTCTGCTACCTTAGTATGAAGAACAAGCGCACTTTCAATTTCTGCAGTTCCAAGTCTATGACCTGACACATTAAGAACATCATCAACTCTTCCTGTTATCCAGTAATAGCCATCCTCATCTCTTCGCGCGCCATCTCCTGTAAAGTAGATATTTGGATACATGGAAAAATAAGTATCGATCATTCTTTCGTGATCACCATAGATGCTTCTGATTTGACTTGGCCATGATCTTTCAATAACTAAATTACCAGAGTTTGGGCCATCAAGCGTCTTACCTTTTTCATCGTAAAGAGCTGGCTTAACTCCAAAGAATGGAAGGGTGGCTGATCCTGGTTTTGTAGGTGTAATACCAGCTATTGGCGATATTAATACCGAGCCTGTTTCTGTCTGCCACCAAGTATCAATAATGTCACATTTAGATTGACCTATTATCCTGTAATACCAGTCCCAAGCTTCAGGATTTATTGGCTCTCCAACCGTTCCTAGTATGCGTAGAGAGTTTCTTTTAGTTTTCAGCACAGGTTCATCGCCCTGCGCCATAAGTGCTCTTATAGCAGTCGGTGCTGTGTAAAATATACTAATGTCGTATTTGTCACATATCTCCCAACATCTAGAGGCAGTTGGGTAGGTTGGAACACCTTCAAACATAAGCGTTGTAGCACCATTTGATAAAGGACCATAAAGAATATATGTATGCCCAGTTATCCAACCAACATCAGCTGTACACCAGTACTTATCTTCTGGCTTGATTCCAAATAGGTACTTGAAGCTCATGTGTGCTCCTAGCAAATACCCAGCAGTTGAGTGTAAGACTCCTTTTGGTTTTCCGGTTGAACCAGACGTGTAAAGAATAAACAAAGGATCCTCGGCATCCATAGGTTCAACTTCACAAGTAGCAGCGACCTCTTTAGATGCTTCTTCGTACCAAACATCTCTAGAAGAATTCCATGAGATATCACCACCGGTTCTTTTTATAACTAAAGTATTTTTAACATCAGGACAGCCTTCTAAGGCTTTGTCGACATTCGCTTTTAAAGGAACTTTTTTCCCGCCTCGCAAACCCTCATCGGCAGTAATAACGATCCTACAATCAGCATCAAGAATTCTATCTTTTAAAGATTCTGGAGAGAAGCCACCAAAAACTACAGAGTGAACAGCTCCAATTCTTGTACAGGCAAGCATTGCAAATGCTGCCTCAACGATCATAGGCATATAAATACATACCCTTGCCCCCTTTACAACACCAAGATTTTTGAGGGTATTTGAAAATTTACACACTTCGTCATGAAGCTCTTGATATGTTAGTTCTCTTGAGTCTTTTGGATCATCTCCCTCCCAAATCAAAGCAGTCTTGTCTGCGTGCTTATCAAGATGTCTATCAATGCAATTTAAACTTACATTAGTTTTTCCACCTTCAAACCATTTAGCGTTGGAGAATTCATCATTATGAACTTGATCAAAGTCCTCGATCCACTCCAAATCATTCCTTGCAAGATCTCCAAAAAATTTGGAAGGGTTTGTGATTGATTGATTGTATAAATCCTTGTATTCATCCATATCTTTTATATATGGATTGCTAGAATTTGATTGAGGGTTATAAATATCTTTAGCCATTCTTATCAGTTTCTAAATAATAGATGGTTGTGGGTTGATAAAATTCTTACCCTTGGGGTTAGACATTATTGAAGTTACTAAAGATTCATAATCATTTTCGTTAAATTCTAAATCAATATCTGCAGCATTTATTATCAACAAAGGCGCGGCATTGTAGTCTAGAAAAAATCTAGAATAAGCATCGTTTAGTTTCTCAAGGTAATCCAAGGTTAGATATTGCTCATTAATATTTCCTCTTTTAGTTATCCTATCTTTAAGCACATCAATAGGGGCCTGAAGGTAGATAACTAGATCCGGAGTAGGGGCATCTAAGGTTAAGTGATCATATACCTTGTCATACAGATCCATCTCTTCATTTGAAAGGGTAACTTCGGCAAACAATCTATCCTTTTCTATTAAAAAATCGGCAACCCTAACTGTCTCAAAAAGGCTTCTTTGTTTTAAATCTTGAATTTGCTGCATCCTTTGGAAAAGGAAAAAAAGCTGTGTTGCTAAAGCAGACTGACTAGGGTTCCTATAGAAATTTTTGAGAAAAGGATTTTCTGATGGCTGTTCAAGAAATGCATCATAGTTAAATGTTTCAGCAATTTTATTTGCAAGTGTAGTTTTACCAACGCCAATTGGCCCTTCGATTGCAATGTATTTTGGAAGTGCTTCTTCGTTAATAGCTGGCTTCATTTTTAATGATAAATGTTTTTCTAATAGATTATCTTAACTCGTTATAGAAGCCAAATATTTTTCCTGATTCAGCATCATCTTTTTCATTCATATTTGAAATAATTGATCCTCTAAGAGAGTCGTCATCTTTTTGAAAGTCGGTCCACCATTTTCCTAAGCCGCCTTTATCTGCTGCAGCTCTTTCTCGAACAAGAAGAAAATCATAAGCTGCTCTAAATCTAGGATGTCTTAAAGTTTTGTATGGCTGACTGCCAATTCTGCTATGAAGTTTTAATTGTAAGACCCATATATCTTTTATATAGCTATTAAATTTTCTAGGAATGGCTGTTAATCTTTGTTGATCTCTTAATACATCATCCATCGATCTAAAGAATTTCCTAATATTTACTTCTCCATTTCTAGTACATTTACTAAGTAATGTTGGCCATAAAAGCGCTGCCATAAGAAACCCAGGAGTCGTAGATTGTTCATTTTTAATTCTATCATCAGTATTTCTAAGAGCTTGCACCATAACACTGTTAGCAAAATCACTCTTATTTGGGTCTGATAGAAGTAGGTATTTATTTAGATTAAAAGAATTCAACTTAACAAAATTCTTTTCACCCATTCCACCAAGATAAATTTTACAGAACTCATCAAAGAGCCTTGCATTTGAAATATCAGATAAAAGATGCCCCTTGTCATAGATGGCTTCTTTGATATCGTTATCTATCTTAAAGTCTAATTTGTTACTGAACCTTATTGCTCTGAGACATCTTACTGGATCTTCTTCAAACCTTCTTTGAGGATCTCCAATAGAAACAATAATTTTTTTATGAATATGTTTAAGGCCGCCATTATTGTCTTCAATCTTTTTTGTAATCGGGCAATAGTAGAGCGCATTGATTGTAAAATCTCTTCTATGACAGTCTTGTTCAAGAGTGCCCCAAATATTATCTCTAAGAATCTTTCCAGATGCATCGGTGATAAGATTTTCACCATCTTCTTTTTTTGTATCACCAGATCTAAATGTTGCAACTTCTAACAATTCAGATCTATTGAACACATGAACTAACTTAAATCTTTTCCCTATGATTCTAGAGGCTTTAAAGATTTTTCTAACTTGCTCCGGAGTTGCACTTGTGGCTATATCAAAATCTTTAGGCACGATATTTGTTAGAGCATCTCTGACACAACCACCTACAAGATAGGCTTGGAAATTATTTTTTTGAAGATCTTCTACGACAGAAATAGCAAACTTGCTTATTTTTTTATTATCTAGCACATGGAACCATGATTTTTATTTACAGACACTATCCATTTAGCTGTCTTTCCTTAATCTCGTCAAGAGTTTTACAATGAATGCAATGAGTAGCAGTAGGTCTGGCCTCTAGCCTCTTAACACCTATCTCGTCACCACAAGAATCACACCAACCGTAGTCGTCCTGTTTAACTTTCTCAACCGAAATACCTATTTTATTAATGAGCTTTCTTTCTCTGTCTCTTGTTCTTAGCTCAAACGCAAATTCTTCTTCTTGAGAGGCTCTATCCATAGGGTCTGCATAAGTCTCGCCTTTCGTCTTTAGATGATCGAATGTTTTTTGCATTTCATCTGTTAAATGCTCTCTCCATAATAAAAGAACAGCTACGAAATGTTTTTTCATAGCAGCACTCATGTATTTTTCGCCTTTCTTTGTCTTATACGCAGCTATTTTTGATTTATTATTAGCAACAATTGCTTTCTTAACAGGTGCTTTCTTAACAGGTGATTTCTTCTTAGTTGCAACAGTTACTGCCTTTTTAGGGGCTACTTTTTTAACTGCTACTTTCTTCTTAGTCGCTGCAGCTGCAACCTTTTTAGGGGCTACTTTTTTAACCGGTGCTTTCGTTGTAGTTGTTGCTTTTTTCTGTACCATTATTTTTTAGATAAAGTAAATTTTAGGGTGGTGAAAATATCAGATACTAGGCTAATTAGCTAGCCTTTTCTTAATTTATTTAACACTTCCGCATAACCATCAGCTGCTAATCTTGGTCCAAATGTCTCGACAACCTTAGAAGAAGCATAATTACCAAATTTTGCACATTCTTCAAAAGAGTAACCTTGAAGATGAGCGTGCATAAAAGAACCAGCAAACATATCACCAGCTCCGTTGGTATCTATTGGTGTAATTTTCTCAGCAGGACTTCGATACTCTTGACCTTTATTTACAACCACACTTCCTTCTGCTCCAACCGTAATAGCAGTCATATAAGATTTATTTTTGTATAACTCAATAGCACTATCAAGATCATTTTTTCCTGAAAATGCTATAGCCTCATCATCATTGCAAAAAATCATATCTATGCCATATGACTCGATTAAATCAAACTTATCTTTAAACCCATGAACTATGCCAGCATCAGATAGAGAAAGAGCTTTTAATACATCCTTGCCTTTGAGATGCTCTAGGACGGATATGACTGCACTAAAATTTTCATCACTTGTCACCATATAACCTTCTATGTAAAAGATTTTAGAATTTTCTACTACATCATAATCTATATCTGAAGAGCCTAAATAAGCACTCACACCAAGCATGCTAATCATTGTTCTTTTTGCATCAGGAGTAACTAGAATAAGACATTTGCCAGTAGGCATATCTGTATTTTCATTACTTACACCGATGTGATCAACACCTGCAGACCTGAGGCTATCTAAATAATTTTCTCCATCTTTATCAGCAGCTACTCTGCAAACATGATGGCATTTGGAGCCATAATTAGATGCAGCAACCAAGGAGTTTGTTGCAGAGCCTCCGCAATCAGAAACTGATTCAGAGCCCATTTCAATTAATTTTTCTATTATAGGATTTTGTTCCTCGGCAGATGCCAGGGTCATTGAGTCAGGTTCCATTCCTATGCTGGATAAAAATTCATGGCTAACTTTATACTGAGTATCAACTAATGCATTTCCAAGAGCACTTATGTCATATTTCATATTAAATTCCTTTGTTAATAATTTTTTTAATGATCGTTAATGTTTTTTCAATTTCCAAGTCTGTATGCTTTGTAGAAATAAACCCTGCCTCATACTTGGAAGGAGCAAAGTAGATACCATTTCCTATACAGGCATTTAAAAATTTTATAAAAATATCATCATCTGTTTTTGATACTTCATTGATATTTTTTGGGAGCGTCTCAGAGAAAAAGAAACCAAACATTCCTCCAATCTGACTTGAAGAAAATGGAATGCCAGCAGAATCCATAATATTTTGCATTTCAGATAGAAGCGAAGCTGCCTTGGATTCAAGTCCTTTGTATGGATTCTCATTAATAATTAAATTTAGTAGAGCTGAGCCTGCAGCCATTGCGAGAGGGTTACCAGAAAGAGTGCCGGCTTGATAGATGGGTCCAAGAGGTGCAAGTTGGTCCATTATCTTTTGCTTGCCCCCAAATGCGCCTACAGGAAGTCCTCCTCCTATTACTTTTCCAAGTGCTGTTAGGTCTGGAACAATGCCAAAGACCTCTTGAGCTCCTCCAAGTGAAACTCTAAAGCCACTCATAACCTCATCAAAAATTAGAATAGAACCATTTGCTGTTGTGACCTCTCTTAAAAGTTTAAGAAAATCTATATCCCCAGGGACAAAGCCCATATTTCCAGCAATAGGCTCAACTATTACAGCCGCAAGATCGTCTTTAACACTTTCAAATACTTTCAAGAACTCTTCTTTGTTATTAAAAGCGCAACTAAGCGTATGCTTTGCAAGATCTTTAGGAATACCAGGAGAGTCTGGAAGACCAAAGGTTAAAACGCCTGAGCCAGCTTTGATTAGTAGAGAGTCAACATGGCCATGATAACAACCATCAAATTTTATGATTTTGTCTCTATTGGTATATCCTCTGGCAAGTCTAATAGAGCTCATGGTTGCTTCGGTTCCAGAATTTACCATTCTAATTTTTTCTATTGAAGGAACACATTTCTTTATTAACGATGCTACATCTGACTCTATCCCCGTAGGTGCTCCATAGCTCGTTCCAAGTTCAGCCTGCCTCTTAATAGCATCAACTATTTTTGGATGAGAATGGCCCATAATCATAGGACCCCAAGATCCGATGTAGTCTATATATTCATTGCCATCTGCGTCATATAAGTAAGCACCGTTAGCTTTCTCAAAAAATATAGGATTGCCACCAATATTTTTAAACGCCCTTACTGGTGAATTAACACCTCCAGGCATCAAAAGCTGAGCTTCTTCAAAAAGCTTTATGGATTTATCTATCTTATTCAATGTTTTAAAAAATAAAGTGTTCTAGTTAAAATTTTCATGATCATAAACTATTTTTATTGTGATTTTAATTCTTTAGCAAAGCTTTCAACTTTTTTCCAATCAGTGAACTCAAATGTTCCATTGATATCGGTTGGACCTTTAGTCATCCACATAATAAAACGAATCATTTGCTTGTCTACAAACTTATATTTAGGGTAATCAATCTTCCCAGCAAACACGCTAAGATTCTTTGGACTCCATTTGGATAGCTCAAGAAATTTTTGCATATATGGATTTGTATCAGGTGTATTTTTCTCAGGTTTTCTGGCCACTACATTGACGCTAAAAAAAGCATTTTTCTTAACATCTAGGATCCCAAGATTATCTTTTATGAATTTATAAACCTCAGGTTTATGCTTTCCATATCGAATACTTGCTCCTATAACAATTGTTTCAAAATCATTTAAGTTTAAGGTTTTAGCATCAGCAATAGAAATCACTTTAGAATTTTCTAGAACCCCACCTATTCTCTCAGCTATTGAGACGGTTTGTCCGTCAGTAGTCGAATATATAATTAGATTGTGCACATTATGTCCCCATATTAATTAAAGATTGATAGCAGCTTAAAAGACTTCCAGTATGGCTATCTCTATATTTTATATTTATATTGATAATAATTCAGATAAAACAATATTAATTCATTTGTAGTATATTTAATTTAAATAATCTTAATATTAAAGACCATGGTTAGAGTTTTATTTGCATTTACTTTTGTTCTTTCGTTTCTTGCTGATGCTAATGAGACGCCTGTTATGTGCGCTTCAATTGAAAATGATAAAAATAGACTAGCCTGCTATGACCAGTTTTATAAACCTAAGGTAGCAGCGGTAAATACAGACATTAGAAATAATATCCCCCAAAGACCTGACCTAAGAAAAATGCAGTCACAAGAGAAAATTCAGAAAATAAATACTAACAAAGAGACGGTTGCAAAGAGAGAGGATAGCGATAGCGATAAATTTTTTGGACTTAATCAAAAACAAATCAAAGAAGCAAAAAACGTTAAAGAAGATAGCAGTATTGGCTCTTCAATAAAGAATGCAAAAATTTCTATAACTGGAAAGTTCTCAATAAAGTTAGATAATGGACAGACATGGCAATCCTTTACCTCTGTGCCCCTAACTAAAACTAGAATTTTTAAATCAGGAAACAAAATAAATATAAAGAAAGCCAGGCTAGGTGGTTTTTGGCTCAGAGACGATGAAACTGGTATTCAGATCAAAGTAAAGAGAATAAAATAATTTAATGAACTCAGTTAACCAAAATAAATCAATATCCTTGTCAGATTCAGCATTAAAAAGAATTAGAAATGTCACTGAGGCAGAAAAGGATTCAAATTTTAGAGTTTATGTAACGGGCGGAGGTTGCTCAGGCTTTAGCTACGGTTTTAAATTTGATAAAGAAGTTGCTTTTGACGATGACGTTATAGACTTTAGTGAATTCACCATCCTGGTCGATGCAATGTCATATCCATATTTATATGGCTCAACGGTAGATTATGTCGAAGATCTTTCAGGAGCAAAATTTGTAATCAATAATCCCAACGCAAAAACAACCTGTGGTTGCGGAGAGTCTTTTACTGTTTAGATCTCGCGATTGAGCCCAAAACACCCTTCGAATATTTCTTTCTACTAACTTGTATTAAAGACACTTGCCTATTTAACCTTTTAAAACCAAGCCAGGCAAAAGCCATAGACTCTATCGCTTGAGACTTAAAGCCTAAGTCTTCTGAGTCCATGAGATCATCATGATGAGCTCTAATTCTATTAATAAGATTGGTATTATTGCCACCGCCACCACAAATTATAATTTGAGCATTCGAGTGGTTATTTTTCGTAATAGCATCTGATATTGATCTTGCAGTAAATTCTGATAATGTTGCCAGTATGTCTTCGTGGGTATTACTCATAAGGCTCTTAGTCATAAGACTGTCTCTTATACACATCT